>CAJIAL010000647.1_pt1 | contig 35546 bp, 36 predicted proteins | sample 9199091 | NCBI WGS metagenome assembly CAJIAL01 (sample SAMEA7708270, study PRJEB35096) | sediment metagenome | biome: marine neritic benthic zone biome [ENVO:01000025]; feature: sediment [ENVO:00002007]; material: shallow marine sediment [ENVO:03000034] sea grass bed [ENVO_01000059] ... | reverse complement strand
CGTGTCAGCAAGCTGCCCATGTGATTATTGATACCAATAACGTGTGGAATCGAGTCCAGGCCAGCCTGCACCGTTGAAGCAAACTGCATTTCGGTCATATCCAGGGTAACAGCACCCGCATCCAGCGGCCGTCGATCGACGCTGTCCATAGGTAGGTGCAGCATCACTTCCTTGCCGGCAGCATGGGCATCATTAGCTAAGGCAGGGGTATAACGGGCGTGGGGAAGAAACGCACAGGCCACCGGTCCGTGCAGTGCCAGCACCCGCTGGCCGTCTCCCAGACGTCTACCCATATCATCAATAATGATGCTGATTGCCGGCGCAGAAACCGTCCACTGCTGGGCGTTTACCGGCGAAAACACCGCGGGGCACAACAAAAGAACCGGCCAAAGGCCGGTTCTGATTCTCATCAAAGCATCTGCTCGCGCTGTATCGCGAGGCCTTTCAACAAGTTAAGCGCTTCGTAGAGCTGATAATCCGTCTCGGCCAGGGATTCTTCCTCTTCGGCTTTGTCTTCCGCCGATTTTTCGGATTTACTACCATTGCCGTTTGACAGGTGGCCCGAGAGGTCAGCCTCTTTAACGGGATCAATGGACCGCTCAAGAGCAGAAACGCGCACCTGGTCCAGCTCAATATCCGGCTTGATGCCTTCTGCCTGAATGGAACGTCCGGAAGGTGTGTAATAACGTGCCGTGGTTAATTTCACAGCCGTGCCATTGCTCAGTGGCAATATGGTCTGCACAGAGCCTTTACCAAAGGTGGGTGTACCGACCACAATGGCACGATGATGATCCTGCAGCGCGCCGGAAACAATTTCCGAGGCAGATGCAGAACCCTGATTGACCAGGATAACCAGTGGTGCAGTATTCAGAATGTCATCCGGTGTGGCATTGAACCTCAATTTTGAGTCGTTGACCCTGCCCTCGGTGTAAACAATCAATCCCTTTTTCAGAAAGGCGTCAGAAACCGCAACGGCTCCGTTAAGCACGCCGCCGGGATTATTGCGCAGATCCAGGACCATGCCTTTGAGAGCGCCACCGGCTTCTTTTTTAAGTTTTTCAATGGCATCAACCATATTCTCTGCGGTCTTCGATTGAAACTGCGAAATACGCACATAAGCGAAGCCGTCTTCCAGCATACGGCTCTTGACACTCTTGACCTTGATAATGTCGCGCTTGATATCGATTTTCAGCGGTTGATCAACACCTTCCCGCACCACGGTCAGTCTGAGCACAGTACCCGGCTTGCCGCGCATGATTTTCACAGCATCGTTCAGTGTCAGGCCTTTAACTGGCGTATCATCCAGACGGATTATCAAGTCACCAGCCTCGATGCCGGCACGCTGCGCGGGTGTGTCATCAATCGGTGCAATGACTTTGACAAACCCGTCTTCCATTCCAACTTCGATTCCCAGACCACCAAATTCGCCTGAGGTGCCCACCTGCAGTTCCTTGAACTGTTCCTGGTCCAGATACGAGGAGTGCGGGTCAAGGCCCGACAGCATACCGCGTATGGCATTGTTCAACATTTCGCTGTCTTCGACGTCCTCGACATAGTCATTCTTTATTCGGCCGAAGACATCGCTGAAAGTACGCAGTTCTTCGACCGGCAGGCCGGCCGCGGATTTTGTTTCACGGTCGGCAAATACGCCGCCACCGATGGATATCGATAGACCGGCGATCAAACCGATCAGAACCAGGAAAATATTTTTCTGTCGAGTGCTCATTCAATTCCAACCTGGTGACCTTAGGGATCACCCTGATTATGCCAGTTAATGAAAGCGTTACGGTGAGCTGGCTTTGTTAATAGTGTTGACAATAGCATAGCTGGCAGCCTGTCGGATAGCAGAAAGGCGTTTTCACCCGCTTATTCGGGAATTGGCTGCCGGCTTTCCCGCACACCAGCGAACCGGGTTTATAGGCTGCCCTTTGTGCCTGAGTTCAAAATATAGCCCTGACTCTGTGTGACCGCCACTGGCCCCCAGTAGCGCCACCACCTCTCCCGTATCGACCCATTCACCGACTTCCTTATATAAAGCCTGGTTATGGCCGTAGAGGCTCATATAGCCGTCGCCATGATCGATAATCACCAGCAGGCCGAAACCGCGGATCCAGTCGGAAAAAGCCACCCGTCCCTGCGAAACCGTACGGACTTCACCACCTTCGGCGGCTTCAATCATAACGCCGCGCCATTTCAGGCCACCGCTGCCGCGCGGTGTTCCGAAGCGCTTTGCCAAACGTCCGCGTGTCGGCCAGCGCAGCTTGCCTTTCAAGGCGTTAAAGGGCTTTTGCTGGTTAGCATCGGGCGGAATATCGACCAATAACTCCTGCAGTGAGGAAACCAGTTCCTGCAGCTGCTGTTCATCCGTTTGCAGACGCCTCAGTTCGCCACCCTGATTCTTCAGTTCCCGGCCCAACGCCACAACCGCCTGTTTACGCACCTGTTTCTTTTCCTGCAAACGCAGTGACTCGCGCTGCTGACGGGCGCGCAATGTCGTCAGTGATTCGGTTTTCCTTGCGATCGAATCTTCAACAACATGCAGCTGGTCCAAGGTGGTGCGCACGGCCTGGATCTGTTCCACACGGGCACGTGAAAAGTAGCCAAAATAAACCAACATACGGCCAACAGCGGAGGGTTGTTCCTGGTTGAGTAGCAGCTTAACCTGCTGCTGATGCCCCATGGCATACGCCGTACGTGCCTCGCTGGCCAGATGCTCGCGCTGACGCTTCAGCTTGGCGGCCTGGCCACGCTGGTTCTCCTGTAAGGCTCGTAGCTGCCGGCGGTTTGCGTCCAGCTCACCGTCAATGCGCCGCAATTGCCGAGTGGTTTCGCCGATCTGGTTTTCAACATCCTGCAGGCGCTTTTCAGCGTCACTTTTCTTCCTCTGATTGGCTTCGAGCTTTTGCCGGAGAAGCTGGATCCGAGCACGCAAGTCCTTCAGCTCACGCGCTTTTTCCGCACTATCCTGGGCAGTAAGCAAGCTCGCGGGGAACAGCAGCAAGCCGCAGAAGAAGGCAGCGATCCAAGCCAGGGTGAGGGCCTGAGTCAGACTGCGGGGTTGTGCAGACCCGATCAGGCTTCTACCCCCGAGAGCAGGGTTGAATCGCTCTCGGACGGGTCGGCACGCAATTCGATCAACGACTGCCCGGTCATTTCCATGGGCGGCTCGAGCCCCATCAAGTGAATCATCGTGGGCGCGACGTCGGATAGCAAACCATCCACCATTCGCGCAGGTCTGCCTATGTACAGCAGAGGCACCACGTTATCGGTGTGGGCCGTGTGGGCTTGCCCGGTTTCCTTGCCACGCATTTGTTCGGCGTTACCGTGATCGGCGGTTACCAATGCCTCTCCGCCTGTCGCCTGCAGCGCGTCAAAAACCCGCCCCAGACATCGATCGATGACTTCAATGGCCTTAACCGCTGCTGGAAAATTACCCGTATGACCCACCATATCGGGGTTGGCGTAGTTGCAGACAATTACCTCGTATTTGCCGGCCTCGATCGCATCAACCAGATGTTCGGTTACCTTTGGCGCACTCATTTCCGGCTGCAAATCATAGGTCGCGACCAGCGGGGAGGGGACAAGGATCCGGTCTTCACCGTCAAAGGGCTCTTCCACACCGCCGTTGAAAAAGAAGGTGACATGAGCATACTTTTCGGTTTCCGCCAGACGCAGCTGTCTGAGACCCTGTTGAGCCGCAAACTCACCGAATACATTGTTTAAACGTTCCGGCGGAAATGCCACGGGCGTGTCAAACTCGGCATTGTACTCTGTCAGACTGACAAAGCGGCCGAGCTTGGGCGCCAGATCCCGCCGGAATCCCTCAAAGTCATCCTCGATAAAGGCGCGCGTGATTTGGCGTGCCCGATCAGAGCGGAAATTCATGAATACCACCACGTCACCGTCTTCCACACTTACCGGCTGTTCGCCTTCCGGCACGATACGGGTGGCCTTTACGAACTCATCACCTTCATCGCGCGCGTAGGCCATTTCCAGTCCGGTGATGGCATCCTGCGCTTCGAACTCGGCCTTAGCCTGGGTGATCAGATCGTATGCAGCCTGGATACGCGGCCAGCGGTGATCACGATCCATGGCGTAGTAGCGACCAATGATGGAGACGAAGCGGCCACCGCCCAACTCCCGAAAGTTGTTCTCCATGGCCTGCACGGATGGCGCTGCGCTGCGCGGCGGTGTATCACGCCCATCGAGAAAAGCGTGTAGATAAACATCCTTTGCGCCCCGCTCAATAGCCAGCTTTGCCATGGCATGAATATGGTCCTGATGGCTGTGCACTCCGCCCGGCGACAACAAGCCGATGATGTGAACCGCTTTATCCGTTTCCATGGCGAGATCAACGGCGTCGGTCAAGGTGGCATTGCTAAAAAATGAGCCCGTCTTGATCGAGCGGTTGACTCGGGTGAACTCCTGGTAGACCACTCGTCCGGCGCCAAGATTAAGGTGTCCGACTTCGGAATTACCCATCTGCTTATCCGGCAGTCCAACCGCGGCGCCGGACGCGCGCAGAAGACAGTGGGGATATTGACTCCACAGCCGCTCCCAGACCGGTGTATCCGCCTCGGCTATGGCATTGGATTCAGATTCTTCGCTGTAACCCCATCCATCCACAATGATCAGAATCACAGGCTTGCGAGATGTTGACATAGTCTCAGTTAGTTTAGTTTAGAGACAGGAAATGATGGCTTAGATCAAGTCTAACCCTAAACCACACTACAGGCCACTCAGCTTAGATTGGCGTGAAAAAATTACGACTTCCTTCACCGGCGTATTATTGTATAATGTTTTATTTATAAAGTGCAGTAACAAGACATTGGCCTATGCTTCCTGTATTTACAGAACTTTCATGACACCGCAGATGGAACAAGATATGGCGCTTGCCGTCAGCGATACTCTGATTACGCGCGACGAAGATATCGATAGAGCATCCCGTTCACTCAAAGCAATGTCTCATCCATTACGCCTGAAGATTCTCTGCACTCTCGGGGAGCAGGAAGTCAGCGTGCAGGATATTGTCGAGAACGTCGGAACATCTCAAAGCAATATTTCGCAACATTTGGCGATTTTGAGGGACAAAGGCATCCTGGCGTCACGCAAGGATGCCAACCGCGTCTATTATCGGGTCAGCGATTCCCGAACCCTGCGCCTGATCAGCATGATTCGAGAGGTCTTCTGCACCATGAACAGCCTGAGCTGACACAGGCACAGCTGCACAGATAGAGGAAATTCTGCGTGGATTTTGCGCGTATTCTCGAATTCATCGGTAACCACCCGGTACTGATACTGGCGTTTGCAGGCACGCTCGGCGCCTTGCTAGCGAGCGAAATCAGTCGTCGCCTCAGCGGCATGAAATCCGTGGATCCGGCGCAAGCAACTCAGCTCAGCAATCGGGAAAATGCCGTTTTCCTGGATATACGCGACGACGGCGAATACAGCGGCGGCCATATTCCGGAAGCAATTCATATCCCGATCAAGCAGCTGCCAGACCGAATCGGCGAACTCAATAAGCACAAGGATTGCCCCGTAATCACCTATTGCCGCTCCGGCGGCCGCTCCAACGGTGCGGGCGGTATTCTGAAAAAACACGGCTTCGAAAACGTGTACAATCTCAACGGCGGGATCGCTGCCTGGCAAAAAGCCAGCTTGCCCCTCAGTAAGAAATAATTGATCTCACAGACCACTGGATTATTCGGATGACTGAAGAAAACAAGCAGGCACAGGCCGGTGACGGCCCCCACTTTGCGATTGTGCGCATTTACCTGAAAGACGTATCTTTCGAAACACCCAACTCGCCTGAAATTTTCAGGCAGGATTTCAAACCGGAAGTCAATCTTCAACTCAACACATCCGTCAACAAACTCGATGGCGACCTGTATGAAGTCGTGCTCAATGTCACGATCACTTCTCAACAGGGTGACAAGACAGGTTTTCTGGTCGAGGTGCAACAGGCGGGCATTTTCGAGCTCAAGGGTTATGATGAAGCGCAAAAAGGTTCTGTGCTCGGGGCCTATTGCCCGAACACCCTGTACCCGTTTGCGCGCGAGGCGATTTCTGATCTGGTGGTCAAGGGCGGATTTCCGCAACTGTTGTTGTCACCCATCAACTTTGATGCCCTCTATACACAGAAAATGAATCAAGCAGAGAACCAGTCGGCAGCCTCTCAACAGGCAACCCATTAAAACAGTATGCAAGACCCGACCGGACCTGCGGTCACTGTACTGGGTGCCGGTTCCTGGGGAACCGCTCTGGCAATACTGCTGGCGAGAAACGGCGCTGCGGTAAAACTCTGGGACCGCGATGCCGGGCATATCGAACAACTGGACCGCGACCGGACCAATCAACGCTACCTGCCGGGCATCGAACTTCCGCAAGAGATCTCACCACTGGCTGATCTGTCAACCGCGCTCGAACACACCGACTTCGTGCTCATTGTCGTACCCAGCTCAGGTTTCCGCTCGGTGTTACAGAAGGTCAGGACAGAGGTCGGCTCTTCATTTAACCTGATCTGGGCGAGCAAGGGACTGGAGCGGGGTAGCGGCAAATTTCTTCATCAGGTGGTTGACGAAGAACTGCCGGAACACCGTTTAATTGCCGTATTGTCCGGCCCGAGTTTTGCCAAAGAAGTCGCCCGGGGTTTGCCGACTGCGGTGACGATTGCGTCGAAAAACACCGAATATGCCAAAGAGGTTGCAGCGCTGTTTCACTGCCCGCGGTTCCGCACCTACACCAGTGAAGATGTGCTCGGCGTCGAGCTGGGCGGCTCGATCAAAAATGTGCTGGCCATAGCCGCCGGCATATCCGATGGACTCGGCTACGGCGCCAATGCGCGTGCCGCATTGATCACGCGGGGTCTGGCCGAAATCATGCGCCTCGGTACCAAGCTGGGTGGACATCGCGAAACCTTCATGGGACTGGCCGGGGTCGGTGACCTGGTGCTGACCTGTACCGACGATCAATCGCGTAACCGACGCCTGGGGCTTGCGTTGGGACGCGGCATCGCACTGGATCAGGCCGTGGCAGATATCGGTCAGGCGGTGGAAGGCTTGCACACGGCAAAAGAGGTGGATGAGCTGGCCCGTTCACATCAGGTGGATATGCCGATTACCCAGCAGGTCAAGCGCGTACTCTACGATGGCGAGGAAGCCGCCGCTGCGGTTGATGCGCTGCTGGCTCGCGAGCCCAAGGCGGAAAACCCTTAATTCTCTAGCTTCCTTTGCTGAACCCCTGTTGGCGCCAGGCCTCGTACACCAACACGGCAACCGCGTTGGCAAGGTTCAGGCTTCGGCTTTGCGAAACCATGGGCAATCGAATCACCTGTTCACGCCCCAAGGCTTCCAGCAGTGATGCCGGCAGACCACGGGTTTCCGGACCGAACAGAAAGGCATCCTCTGCCTGGTAGCTGACGTCGTGATAGTTTTGACTTCCACGTGTGGACAGTGCCCAGAGCCGTTTGGGTTTGGTCAAGACTTTGAAATCTTCGAGTGATTCATAAACCTCGACACGGGCCCATTCCCGGTAATCGAGTCCTGCACGACGCAGTTTTTTATCATCCAGTTCAAATCCCAACGGCTTAATGAGATGCAGACGACTGCCGGTATTGGCACACAGGCGGATGATATTGCCGGTGTTGGGTGGGATTTCCGGTTGATAGAGGACGACGTGGAACATGGCTGTCTGCTGAACAACTCGATAAGACTATTCTGAACGGAAGCAGGTGGACATCCTATTCCAGGATACAGCATATATACACCTCTGTAGGCTCGATGGCGACTACCATGCCGCTGACGGTCCAGGAATAGGATGTCCACTTACATTTGAACTCTTCAGTAAGCAAAATTTGGTAAAAACAACCTCATAAACTGATCTGTGCGTTGTCTCGCCGGCCCCATTGGGCAGAACCGTCGGCAGCAAGGATGCTGCCGCCGAGCCTAGAGGGAAGTATTTACGTCGCGTTCTGCCCAATGGTACCGGCGAGACAACGCACTTTTAGTATGTGACTTACCACTTCCCTTTCCAAGGCAACTCAGGTCAAATAGCCCTGCAATGACACGAACCGGCAATCCGCTCAGCGTTGAATTCTGCGGCCTGATGTTTAACACGCCTCTGGTATTATTATCCGGCTGTGTCGGTTTTGGTGAAGAGTATACGCGGGTCAAAGGTTTTTCCAACCGGGATGTAGGTGCCGTCTGCCTGAAGGGCACCACACTCGAACCCAGGCTCGGCAACCCGCCACATCGCGTTTACGAAACACCGATGGGCATGTTGAATGCCATAGGTCTGCAGAATCCCGGCGTCGATCACGTGGTCGACAGCATTCTCCCCGAACTCGATTTTGACGAGACGCGGTTTATCGCTAACGTATCAGGATCGACGGTGGAGGAATACTACGAGGTCACGCGTCGTTTTGACGAATCCCCAATCGACGCCATAGAAATTAACATTTCCTGCCCCAACGTAAAGCAGGGTGGTGTCGCTTTCGGTAACGACCCACAGATGTCGGCACGCGTTGTCGAAACCTGCCGCAGTGCCACCAGAAAACCGCTCATCACCAAACTGTCGCCCAATCAGACCGACATTGCCGAAAATGCCCGCCTCTGCATAGAAGCCGGCAGTGATGCCTTTGCCGTGATCAACACCCTGATGGGCATGGCCATCGACATCGATGAGCGCCAGCCGGTGATTGGCAACAACCAGGGGGGCCTGTCAGGTCCGGCTATCAAACCCATTGCCCTGCTCAAGGTCCACCAGGTCAATCAGGTCTGCCGATCCCACCAGATCCCCATCATCGGGCAGGGCGGGGTGGCCAGCGCTGAAGATGCCATCGAATTTCTGATCGCCGGTGCCAGTGCGGTAGGCGTGGGTACGGCGCTGTTTTACGATCCGCTGATCTGCAAGAAGATCAATGACGGTATTCAAGCTTACCTCGAAAAACACCATATGTCCGACGTCCGGCCATTGACAGGCAGCCTGCAGTTAAACGACTGATAGCGGCGCAACAAACCGGCTGGGAATTACCCCTGCAATCGTTCTAAAGGTTCCCGCCGAATCGCCGGCTTTTCTTGTCATAACAATTGCTTACCTCCAGGCCTGAATCTTGCTTTCTAACAGACAGGCATCATCATGGCTGCACACCGTTATGCGCTTGAAGCACTGCGCCAGGTGCTTTCATTAATTGAGCGAGGTTATATAAACAATTGAAAAATCAATTTGTTAGATTAAGCTTGGCAACTCCGACAGCGGCCGGCTCAGTGGTCGCAGCCGTTTCCCGGCAATACCGCCAAGCACCGCAAACCGTTAATAATTTGACGCTTGAACCGCGGCCGCCAGGCGGCCTGGGCGGCTGATAGTAGCGGGATAGCTGAGCAGTATGCACCAACAGATCAACCTTTTTCAGCCAGTATTCAGAAAACAGCTCAAGGTGTTTTCCGCTACCACGCTGGCGCAGATTGCCGCTGCGGTACTGGCGCTGTTGGTCGCCATCCTTGGGCATGTACGTTGGACACTGGCCGGCATGGAGCAATCGGCTGCAGAACTGCAGCAACAGCACGACCACATTCGCCGCCAGATCGGTTCTCTCGAAGCCGCTCTGCAGACACCTGATACCGAAGAACTGGATACGGAGATCGCAAAGCTGACCGTCGATATCGATCAGCGTAACACGCTGCTGCTGCAGTTCGAGCAGTTGGCAGTCCAGCGCCGCAGCGGTTTTGCCGACCAGTTCAGGGCCTTGGCTGAACAGCATGTGCCCGGCTTATGGCTGGATGGGGTCACTGTCAACGGTCAGGGTCAGATAGAAATTCGTGGCATCACTCTCGACGCCACGCTGGTACCGGCCTATCTACAGCACCTGCACAAGCAAGCCGACCTGTCTGCGACACCGTTCGAAACCGTGTCGATGGAACGTGTCGCCGCCGATAAGCACCAGATCCAGTTTGTGTTACGCAATCACAAGGGGGAGATGTCGTGGCAGTAGCCCTAGGCTTGCGACTTCAGCAGTGGGCCGACCGTATCGATGCACTCGATCTGCGTGAACGCATTCTGCTATTAGCGGCAACCGTGGTGGTCTTATTTCTGATGGTCGACTCCCTGGGTTTGCAACCCACACTCAAGTCCCAGCAGGTCGCGGAACAACGTATCGCCGATCTCGAGATGAAGCTGAGTGCCTTTCATCAGCAAGCCAATCTTGTCAACTATAGATCGGACCAGAACCCACTGGCCTCACGCTATGAGAACCGCGATCGCCTTTCCGCCGAACTCTCTGAACTCGATGCACAAATCGTAGGTCAACTGGGCGCGTTGGTAGAACCTGCACAGGCTGCCGAAGTACTCGAGCAGGTACTCACCGGCCATCGTGGACTGAAACTGAAATCTTTGCAGGCCAGTAGCGAATCGCTGGAAAGCCTTGCAATCGATAAAGGCGGTAACGGCGCCGGCCTCGCTCGCTATCAGCTCGATATGGTTGTTGAAGGTGGGTATCTGGATCTGCTGCACTATCTGCAGGAGCTCGAAGCCATGCCCTGGAAATTTTTCTGGCAAATGGTGAATTTACAGACCACCGAGTATCCCCAGGCAGAGACCCGCTTGCGACTCTATATATATCAGGTATATCCATCGCGCGCATACGCTGCCAGGTATTCAAAGTGAATTATCTCGATATCGAGCGCAAGGGCGGCTCTAGAACGCGCGTCAGTTCCGGTCAGATAACCCAGTCTCCGGCAGCCAGCGGTAACGGCGGCAACGACACGGATGGCAACTCGAATTCCTCAAGCAACGCTTCAACGTCAGGCAGTGACCCGACTAAATCCGGCCAGAACGGTTTTTCCGGTGCCCAGATCACCACGCGATCCGAAGCCGATTTCTGGCGGGACCTTGATACCTCACTGAAAATGATCATCGGTGAAGAAAACGGCCGTAAAGTCGTCATCAATCCCTTGTCCGGCACGGTCCTGGTCCGCGCGATGCCGCGTGAGCTGCAACTGGCGAAAAGTACCGTTCGCGAAACGGATACCATCGTTCAGGCGGAGAACGGTCAGGTTATAGTTATCGGCAATATGTTCCGCCACACTCGAAAAACATCCACAAAGAGCGAACTGCTTATCCTTTTGCGACCAGTGCTCGCAAACACTAACACAGTCTGGGAACAACAGATCCAGCAGCCCAATCAGCGCTTCCGTAGTATCCAGCATCCGGACTATCCATAACGACAGGGTATCGATAGTCATGCATCTGCAGCACTACAGTCTCAGCGAACCACCGTTTACGCTGACACCGGATACCGAGTTTTTCTTTAATGACAGCAGCCATCAGCAAGCGCTCAATGTCCTGCTGGTTGCATTGCAGAGTGGCAAAGGGTTTATCAAAGTAGGCGGTGAAGTCGGCACCGGCAAAACGCTTTTTTGCAGACAACTCCACAACCTGTTCGATGACAACTATGTCACCGCCTATATAGCCAATCCGCTTCTCAACCCTATGCCATTGCGCATGGCGCTGGAGCAGGGCGGCCAGTGGAAGCAAGCACTGGAGGGTTTTAAACGGGCGGCCGATCTGCCTCTGAATAAGCCGGTTGACGAATATGTCTCACCGCGAATTCACGCCTTGAGCGACAAAGATTTCCACGACTGACGGATATAAATCATGGCTGCAACGGCACCCAGAAAACGCGTTCGCATTGGCGACCTGCTGGTCGAACAGAAGATAATTTCGCAATCGCAGCTTCAGGAGGCACTCGCCGAACAGAAAAAAAGCGGTCGGAAACTCGGCCGCATACTGGTTGAAAGCGGTTTTGTCGACGAAGACAGACTGCTGGTTTTGCTTGCTGAACAGCTCGATATCCCGTACGTAGACCTGTCGCGTTTCGAACTCGACCCGCAACTTGTCGCACGTCTGCCGGAGACCCAGGCCAGGCGTTACCGCGCTCTGGTATTGAAGGCGATGCCCACTGGACTGTTGGTTGGGATGGGTGATCCGACCGATATTTTTGCCTTCGATGAACTGGTTCGCATACTGAAAACCTCGGTACAGATAGCCTGCGTCAAGGAAAGTGACCTGCTGCGCAATGTCGACCGGCTATACAACAACACCGATCAACTGCGTAACCTGGCCAATGAAGTCCGTCAGGACATGGCAGAAATTGCGTTCGATTTACGTAGTCTGACCGCCAGCAGTAATCAGAACGATGCACCCGTCGTGCGCTTGATTCAAACAGTATTTGAAGATGCGGTACGCGCAGAGGCTTCTGATATCCATATCGAACCGGATGAAGTTGTATTACGCATACGGCGGCGTATCGATGGTGTATTGCACGAGACGACGATGGACGACACACGCATTGCCTCAGCCGTAGTCTCCCGCCTGAAACTGATGGCCGAAGCCGATATCTCGGAAAAACGCCTGCCACAGGACGGGCGTTTCAGCTTGCGTGTTCTGGACAAGAACATTGATGTTCGCCTGGCGACTATTCCAACCCAGACCGGTGAAGCCGTCGCCATGCGTCTGCTTGATCATAGTTCGGCGGTGCGCAATCTTGATCAGCTTGGTATGCCCAATCATATTCTGCAGCGCATACGCAACATTGTGCACAGGCCTCACGGCCTGGTTCTGGTCACCGGACCTACCGGAAGCGGCAAAACGACCACCCTGTACGCGGCACTGGCCGAACTAAACAAACCGCAAAAGAAAATTATTACGGTTGAGGATCCGGTTGAATATCAGCTGCCGCGTATTAACCAGGTTCAGATCAATCACCGTATTAATCTTGATTTTGCACGTGTACTACGGACCGCCTTGCGACTCGACCTGACATTATTCTTGTCGGTGAAATGCGCGACCAGGAAACCGGTGAAATTGCCTTGCGCGCCGCGCTGACCGGTCACCTGGTGCTGTCCACCCTGCACACCAACGACGCGGTCAGCACAGCCATGCGCCTCGTCGATATGGGGCTGGAGTCTTACCTGGTTGCCGCTTCAACCCAGGCGATACTGGCGCAACGCCTGGTACGCAAACTCTGTACAAACTGCCGTACAGCCAGGCAACTTGACCCCAGCGAACAAAGCTGGGTGCAAAGCGTCATGGGCGAAACCGCCCCACTGGATGGCTTCCAGGAGGGTACGGGATGCAACCAGTGCAACCATACTGGTTATCACGGCCGAATCGGTGTGTACGAGTTACTGGAAATAGATTACACGCTGGCCGATGCCCTGCGGCGTAACGATCCGGCCGGTTTCGAGAACGCCGCACGAGTTCAGGAAGGCTACCGGCCGCTGGTGATGAATACGCTGGATTATGCACGCCAGGGCATTACCAGTCTGTCCGAAGCCATGCGTTTGAGCGGAACGGTCGAATAGGACAATGCCGGCCTTCCAGTATAGGGCACGTGGCCAACGCGGAGACGCTATCGAGGGTGTTATCGAGGCTGCCAGTAGCGATCTGGCCGCCACACGTTTAATAGAAGGTGGACTCACGCCCATCGATATACAGCCAGTGCGGGAAACAGTTGGTATGGGTACCGATATGGCCGACCTGTTTCCTGTCCGGGTTGAAGCTGTTGACCTGATTCAATTCAGTCGGCAGATGTACAGCCTGCTCAAGGCCGGGGTACCCATCCTCAGTGCCTTGTCCGGCTTGGCCAATAATGCGCGTAATCGAACCCTGGCGAAAACGCTTGCCGGTGTCATTGAGAATCTGGGTGCCGGTTGGGATTTATCCGCGTCTCTGGCCCAGTATCCAAAAGTGTTTTCTGTGTTCTACGTCAGTCTGGTGAGGGTTGGTGAAACCAGCGGCCAGCTGGAAGAGGTGTTCCGCCAACTCTCCGGCTACCTGGAACGCGAGCAGAAAACCCGTAAACAGATCAAATCCGCCATGCGCTATCCGATTTTTGTGTTCGCCGCCATTCTCATAGCCGCGATCGTTATCAACGTTCTTGTGGTACCCGCTTTTGCCGCCATTTTCGCGGAATTCGGTGCAGATCTCCCCCTGCCGACACGTATTTTGATCGCCACCTCCGATGCCATGATCAACCATTGGCATATTATGATCGCCGGAGTCATCCTGATGGTGGCAGCTTGCGTTCTCTACCTGCGTAGCGACAGCGGACGCTACACCTGGCACAAGGCCCAGTTGCGCCTGCCGTTGGTGGGAAAAGTGCTGTATCAAGCGACGCTGGCGCGATTCAGCCGACTGTTTGCGCTGGTGCAACGCGCCGGGATCCCGATTGTGACCGGCCTGTCGGTGGTGGGGCGCGCACTGGACAATGATTTCGTAGAAGAACGCATTCTCAGCATGCGCGATGGTATCGAACGCGGCGAATCGCTGAGTAACACCGCAGCGAGTACCGGCATTTTCGACCACCTGGTTCTGCAGATGCTGCAGGTCGGTGAAGAATCCGGCGCTACTGACCAATTACTGCAGGACGTGGCCGACTATTACGACGATGAAGTCGATTACTCCATCGGCAAGCTCAGCGCCTCCATTGAACCGACCCTGACAATAGCGCTGGCTGGCCTCATATTTCTGCTGGCAACCGGCATCTTTCTGCCCATGTGGGATCTTGCCAAAGTGGCTCTGCACTAAGCAGAAAATCGGTTTTTGTGACTTTCATCGCATTTGATTTGAGGCGTCAGATAGACAACCCGCTCAATTTCAGCAATTTATATTAAAGGTGTGTCCGCCGGCGGACGATAAAAGTAATTAAGGTATGCGGGGCAACAGCCCCATTTAAGGAGATAACACAGATGAAGAAACATGCGGGTTTTACGCTGATTGAATTGGTCGCGGTGCTAGTGATCCTCGCGCTGTTGGGTGCAATGGCGGTGCCACGCTTTGCGGATGTTTCAAGTGATGCATTAACAGCAGCAAAAAATGGCTCGGTTGCGGGTGTGCGGTCCGGACACGCCATGGCGATCGCGAAACTGAAGACGCTGCCGCAATTATCTCAACTCATTACCTACGTCGGTGGGCCGAACGTTGCGGTCGCCGCTGATAACTCGGGGATTCAGGTTACCATCAACAGTGTTCCCTATATTGTCAAGACCTACACAGATACTACTTGCTCAACTGCAACAGCGGCTGCCACTGATCTGGTCGGTTGTGTTGGTGAAATCTAACCGCCGATAAGAACGCTTTGAACGGGTGAAGGGGGTGGGCGAAAGCCCGCCCCTTTCTGTTTCAGGGAGAGAGGATGCCTTCAAAAGGATTAGCGACTTTCAGCGCGGGTTTTTCGCTCATCGAGCTGATCAGCGTAATCGTCATCCTGGCGACAATAGCCACATTGGCTGCACCCCGTTTCGTCCACCACGAAGCAACTGTCCCGGCACAAGCCGATCAGCTGGGCCGGATAATACGTCATGCCCAGGCGCTGGCGATGAGCTTGGGTCGCCCGCATACTGTTGATATCCAGTCCGCCACCAGCTATGCGATTACTGATGGCGCGACTCCCTCGCCCGCAATTATTCGTGACCCCAGTGGTCAGTTACAGAGCTTTTCGTTGGCTAACGGCGTAACGCTCGCCGGTGCCGATGTGGAGTTCGACAGTCTCGGCCGCCCCATCAGTGGCAGCAACCTGGTCACCAACACCCAATACTGGACCCTGAGTGGAGGCAGCAACACCGCTACGGTCAGCGTCCAGGCTGTCACTGGCTTTGTTTCGGTGACGCCATGAAGTCCGAAAACGGCTTCACACTGATTGAGATGGTGCTGGTCATAATCATTGTATCGTTAGCCTCTGTACCCTTGTTCGCTATGTTTTCACGGGCCGCATTCAGCCTGTTGACCAATGAAAAGATCCAGACTGCAACGCAGCTCGCCCAGGAGCACGCCGAAGTTCTGCTGGCGATTCGTCGCAATCAGAGTTTCCTTGCAGCGGAACTCTCGGGCAATACGACCGAAATCCTGGCCGGGAACTATTCGGGCTATACGCGTTCCACGGTGATCACGCAGCCAGCAGCCGGCCCGGGCTGCCCGGGTGGCGCCAGCTGCAAGGAGGTGCTTATCAGTGTCGATGAAAGTGGTAGTGCCTACGCCGAAGTTACCTTTCTGCTGGTCGACTACTGATGGCAAGACCTCGGCAGCACGGCTTTACACTGATGGAGATGGTCGCCGCACTGACGGTACTGGCATTACTGGCGGCCGTTGCCGCCCCATTTATAAGCAACGGGGTTGGCGCCTACAACGAGTCCGCCGCTGCCGTGCAAACACTCGGCAAGCTTCGTCTGGCCAGTGAGCGGCTGGTCCGCGAAGTACGCGAGATTCGCCGGGACGGGGCGGGCAACTTCGATATAAGCCTGCCATTGTCCTCCACCACCCTGCAGTTCTTCAAAACGGACTCTGAACAAGTCACCGTCTCTGCAGCCGCTCCGCTGCTAACGCTGGCCTACGCCAGTATCGCCGGAACGCCGGTGCTGAGCGATGACGTCAGCACCTTGAGCTTCAGTTATTTTCAGGCAGATGGCAGTCTGCCCGCCAATGACAATAGCGATGTTGCCTTTATCGAGTTTGAACTGGTACTCACACATGGGGGTAATAATTATGCGCAACGTTCACGGGTCGCTTTGAGAAACCAGCCATGAGGTACGGGCCAGACAAGCAACGTGGTGCCGTGACCCTTGTCGGTGCATTATTTATCATCATCACCCTGGCGCTGATGGTCGAGGTACTGCAGCGCATGGCAGCCTCTGACGTGCTGGATACCGCCGTTCAGAATGACGCTGTAGCCGCCTTGTTCATTGCAGAGACAGGCATCGAGTACGCTTCCTATCTTCATGCTAACGGAACCAGTTGTGCCGATCTGTCTCTAATTAACAATACGGCTGCCGGCAGTGGCAACTTCGACATTACTTCATCCACGATGGTGGGTGGCAACTGTCAGATACGGGTACTGGGTGAAATAACGACCTTCGGTGCGCAGCGTACTGTCGATGCCACCTTAAGGAATACTGGCGGTAATCTGCTTGTAAGTGCAAATCCGGATTTTGAGGAGCCGCCCGGCGCTTGCGTGGACCCATGTAGACCAACTGGATGGAACGACTTGCCGGCCGGTGGTTGGGATGACAATGGCGGCCCAAACGGCGCCGGCGACAGGGCCGCGTATGTTATCAAGCCCACTAATGGTTCGGGAACCGCGACGACGGCGGGAACATTCGGACTCACTGCATTTACGGTCACTGCGCCGACAGCACTCACACTTGAATTTGACTATAAGGTACTGACCAGTGGTAATAGCCCACAGGAAGCACAACTGTCATTCAGCCTGTCAGACGGAGTAAGCAGCTATCCGGCTTCACCGGCGCCTTTCAAGAGTGGCAATACGGGCACCTATACGAGCGGCAGTGTCACCTTCGGTATCGGCGGTAGCGGGCCTGTGAGCTTTACCGATTTCAGTTTTACGCTGTTTGCGAAATCAGGAAAACCCAAACAGATCTGGCTGGACAACCTAGACTTGCAAGGCGGCGGTGTCGCCGGGGGTGTTCGTCTGATTCAGTGGCACGAAGTTATAAGCAATTGACATGATTCTCTAAATGCTGGAATCTTTTACCGGCCCCTAGAAAAAGGATTACGGGTGTTTTCATTTAAAAAGAAAAGCCGTGGTGAGCGATTAAGTTCACTGATCGTTAGCACGGAAGGTTGTGCAACAGCGAGCGTACGCCAGAACAAGACCGGCAAGCCCGTTCTCGAACACTGCGGTTTTTATCCACTCGCGCCGGGACAGGATATCAAGGCAAATATCAAACGCGTGGTCAATGATCAGCGCTTGGACAACAGCGCCTGTACCACCCTGCTGGATACAGCTGACTACCAGCTATTGATGGTTGAAGCGCCGGAGGTTCCGCAAACGGAGCTGAAGGCCGCGATTCGCTGGCGCATCCGCGATCTGATCGATTTTCATGTTGATGATGCGGTACTCGATGTCTTTGATACGCCGCCCAGCGGTGCACGTGGCGTACAGGAAAATCTCTACGTGGTGGTTTCACGATCCGACGTTGTCAAGGAACGTGTCGAGCGCCTACAAAGCGCCGGGGCGGGACTGGAGGTTATCGACATACCTGAACTGGCGTTGCGTAATATCGCGGCGCAGCTTGAACAGGATGCCAGTGGCCAGGCCACACTTTTCTTTGCCGCTGACCGAGGTCTGATGACGCTCACTCGCGATGCCACTCTCTATCTGGCCCGCAGCATAGACATCGGTTATCAGCAGCTGCTGTCTTCACCCGAGTTGGTGGATCGGCTGACATTGGAACTACAGCGATCCATGGACTATTACGACCGCCACTTCCAGCAGGCACCCATTACCTCGGTCGCACTTTGTCCCGCAGCCGAAGTGGTACCGCAACTTGCCGAACAGCTCGAACAGCAGACCGGGATTCCTGTGCGAGAGCTCCGGCTCGAAGATATCGTCGAAGTGCACGAACCCGTTGATGCGCTGCAGTTTGCAGAGTGTATTCTGGCCATTGGTGCGGCGCTGAGGACAGAACCGGCACAGCTCTGAATGTATGACTGCCATAAAGCTCAAATAGCGACACCGTTAACGCTAATTAAATCAAGACTATGGCATTATATTGTCGTTGCTCGTCGTTGATCAGAGACATTTGGCATTGCCTTCTCCAATCGAACGGCGTCAGTGTCGGCTGCAACACCATGAATAAAAAGCGAAACAATTCGTGAAACCGGCATCGGCATGGCTCTTGCTCGGCCTTTTTCACTAAAGTCTCCGATCGCTGCCAGCGAGCTGGAGTTTAATCAATCAGCAACCGGGGAGGAGCCATGAGCACCACGAAGAGGAAAAAGACCGGACGAAGCAACAGGACCGCGACGACAAAGACGACTGGGAAGTCGGTAGAACCGTCCAGGCAGGATCCCGCTTTGACACAGCGCTCGCCCGCGGAGCGTTGGCAAGTGATTGCTGTGGCGGCCTATCACAGAGCCGAGAAGCGGGGCTTCGCCCCGGGTGACGAGTTACAGGACTGGATCGAGGCTGAGAAGGAAATTGACTCTCGCTTGGTCGGCTGACAGTGTGGCTTCAGGAATAAGTATTCACTGTCAGTTATCAACAGACAACATTAGCCAAGCTCTGAGGGCGTAGCCGGATTATGTTTTACCTGAAATCACCGATAACAACGATTTGAAAGTTAGCGGCTTGATTTGATTACTACAATTGCAACGATATTGGTGGATTGGATGGATAAAGACAAGTTAAGCAGATTGGCGCGCCAAATCGGCGTAAGCGTTCAGCATTTAAATTCGGAAAAGAAATTTCTAATACGCGAGATTCAGCGGACGCTGGGACAGGAGCCGTGCTATCTGACCGACTTACGCTACAATTGTAATGCGACTTGTGACTGGAGTGGCGAATGCAAGAAACTGACAGCTGCTTGGTTGCGCTAGATCTCATCTGCTCAGATCCATTTCCAGTTCCTTAATTTTTCTGGTCAGCGTATTTCTTCCCCAACCCAGTAGACGCGCCGCATCCTGTCGGCGCCCACCGGTTCGCGCCAACGCCACTTCGATCATGATTCGTTCGAAAGCTGGCAAGGCTTCTTTTAACAAACATTCCTCACCATTAAGCAGCCGGTTATCGGCCCAGCTTCTCAGCGCTGCCTCCCAGCCCTCACTGGGTGGACTATCTGCATCTTGTGCTTGCTGCATTTCTGGTGGCAGGTCATCCAGCTGGATTTCCTTTCCCGGTGCCATGACAGTAAGCCAGCGGCACAGATTTTCCAATTGGCGCACGTTACCGGGCCAGTCCAACTGTTTTAAATAGGCCTCGGCTTCAGGTAACAGGGCTTTTACCTCGACATCCAGTTCCTGCGCCGCCTGTTGCAGAAAATACTCCATCAATAGTGCAATGTCTTCACGCCGCTCACGCAGGGATGGAAGGTGAATACGAATGACATTGAGTCGATGGAACAGGTCTTCGCGGAAACGGCCTTCCTTGACACGCTGTTCGAGGTCCTGGTGGGTTGCTGCAATAATTCGCACATTGACTTTAACCGGTGTGTGCCCGCCAACCCGGTAGAACTCTCCATCCGAGAGTACCCGCAACAACCGGGTCTGCATTTCCGCCGGCATGTCGCCGATCTCATCCAGAAACAGCGTGCCGCCATCCGATTGTTCGAAACGCCCTACACGTTGGGTCTGCGCACCGGTGAATGCACCACGCTCATGGCCGAATAATTCTGATTCCAGCAGGTCGCGTGGAATAGCGGCCATATTGAGTGCCACAAAGGGTTTATCTGCGCGCGGACTATGCCGATGCAGGGCTTGTGCCACCAGTTCCTTACCGCTACCGGATTCACCATTGATCAATACCGTTATATTGGATCGCGATAAGCGCCCAATGGCTCGAAATACTTCCTGCATCGCCGGCGCTTCACCGATGATCTCCTTAACCGCGAGATTGTCACCAGTACCCGCCTCACCTCGGGCACTGCGATTATGGTCAGCAGCGCGGCGCGTCAGCTCGACCGCTTCATCAACGTCAAATGGTTTTGGCAGATATTCAAATGCACCGCCCTGATAGGCGGTCACGGCACTATCCAGATCGGAATGTGCGGTGATGATAATGACCGGTAACTCTGGATAGCGGTCCTGGATCTTATTGAGCAATTCAAAGCCATCCATGCCCGGCATACGAACATCGGTGATAAGAACATCAGGTTGGTCACGTTCGAGTGTTTCCAGGATGCCGCTGGCGGAGGAAAAACTTTTAACACCCATGTGCGCTTTTTGCAGCGCTTTCTCCAGCACCCAGCGAATGGATTGATCGTCGTCTATAACCCAGACGCGTTCCGCTTCAGTCATTCCTAACCTCCAATGGCAAAAATATGGTGAACTTGGTGTGGCCGGGTTCACTGACAAACTCGACAATCCCTCGATGCTGGTTAACCATGGACTGTGCTATGGACAAACCCAGACCGGTACCATCGGCGCGGCCGGTTATCATAGGGTAGAAAATCGTTTCCTGCATATCGGCAGGAATGCCTGGACCGTTGTCGATGACGTCAATCCGTATCACCAGCTTGTAACACCTCTGACCAATGGTGAACTGGCGTCGGGTTCTTGTCCGCAAAATGACGTGATCGGCGCCTGCCTGCGCGGCATTACGCACCAGATTGAGGACTGCCTGAACCAGCAATTCATAGTCGGCCAATAACTCCGGAATACTCGGATCGTATTGCTGCCGGATCACCAGTCCCGGGTAACCCTCGGCATCAACCAGACTGCGAACGTGTTCGAGTACCTGGTGAATATTAATTATCCGGGTAGCCATAATATGATTGGGCCCCAGCATTCTATCCACCAGATTAGTTAATCTGTCCGCCTCTCCGGTGATGACCCGGGTATATTCCTTGAGTTCGGCATTTTGCAGTTCCTTTTCCAGTAACTGGGCCGCACCGCGCAGCCCGCCGAGGGGATTTTTGATTTCATGCGCCATTCCGCGCAGCAGTTCCCGGGCTGCCCGCTGCTGAACCAGCAGGTGCTCTTCATGCGCAATGCGCAGGTGTCGATCGACTTGCGTGACTTCCAGCAAAAGTTTGTCTCGATCAACAGGTGTCGCGCTACAATCCACAGTCATTCGCTGACCCATCGCTGTGTGCAGCTCAAATTCACGCTCGGTAAAAGACCGCTGTTCCTGCAATGCCTGCTCCAGTCTCTGCATCATTGACAGGCTGACAGGCATCACCTTCGACCAGCAATGACCCTGCACTTGCCGATGACTGATTTCAAACAGGTTTTCCGCGGCTGGATTCAGATAAACCAGCTGCAGTTGCTCGTTCAGCAACAACACGGCGGTGTTCAGAATTTCAAGCAACTGCACGGGACAGCCCCGTTTCTGCTCAGCAGACAAGTGCATGGACTCTATAGTGCAAAAAACAAACCAGTTTCTGTTTAAACGTATGCTTTCCGCATGCGGCAAAGTGAAAATATATTTGTAGCAAATTCAACCAGATAAACTGTTACCCACAGACAAGCCGTGAAATGGACTGATCTCCGCACTGGTGAAGTCTGGGTATTCGCACCATTTCCAATAGCCCGCGCACCATTATAGTGCGAGAGTGAGAGAAGCCAAGCTTATGCGCCTGGGTTGGGGAAATTCACTCGACGGGCGGGCTAGGGTGTTCTGATAGGCCTGGGGCTGGGTGAGCCCGGACCCCTAGGAAAATTGATCGACTGGCGGTGTAAAAAGAAACTCACCGAACTGCTGCGTATTAGTTCTTGGCCGTCGCTATCGACGACCGCGGCTTCGACGCTGTGGGCGCCACGATCCAGGTTCTCGAAGATAATCCGACCCGATGCAGTCGGCTTACCCTGTGCCTGGCCGTCAATATAGTACTTGAAACGGTGACCTGCAGCGCTATTCAATTCCGGTTCCGTTACAACATTGACAGGCACGGCGCCCGTATTGTCGCGCAAAGTCTCATCCTGAGTCGGTGAAACGATACTGACTCGTTGATAATTGGCTGCTTCTGCTGACTGTTCTACAGCCGCGGATGACGGGGCGGAAGACTTGTAGCGGGGCGCCGGTACCGTCGACAGCGGAGGTAATTTCACCGGTTTGGCATCACCACTGGGTTCATCGGTATAGACCACATTACCCTGTGAATCCACGGACTTGTAAACCGCTGCTGGCAGAGCAGTGGCCCACACCAATGCAATTGCGGCGAAAACAATATGTTTACCTGATTTCATCAGGGATACCCCCATTTTTGTCTTTTGACCACCTTACTGGCTGGATGGTTTCCCTGCAACAAAAAACGCCCCCGTTGGGGGGCGTTTTTGATACCGATTATCGGCTGGTATTACAGGCTGTAGTACATGTCGAATTCGAGCGGATGGGTCGTCATTCGCAGTTGTGTGACTTCTTCCATTTTCAGATCGATGTAACCGTCGATCATGTCATTGGAGAACACGCCTCCGGCGGTCAGGAATTTATGATCATCTTTCAGCGCATCCAATGCCTGATCGAAGGCGTAGCAGACCTGGGGAATCCTTGCTTCTTCTTCCGGCGGCAGATCATACAGATCCTTGTCCATGGCATCGCCGGGATGGATCTTGTTCTGAATACCGTCCAGACCGGCCATCAACATAGCTGAGAATGCCAAGTAGGGGTTGGCGGTGGAATCCGGGAAACGCACTTCGAGACGACGGCCCTTCGGATTGGCGACGTAAGGAATGCGGATAGAAGCGGAACGGTTACGCGCCGAATAGGCCAGCATGACCGGCGCCTCAAAGCCGGGTACCAGGCGTTTGTAGGAGTTAGTGGAAGCATTGGTAAAGGCATTCAGTGCACGCGCATGCTTGATAACGCCACCGATGTAATACAGGGCCAGATCAGACAGGCCACCGTACTTCTTGCCGCTGAACAGATTTTTCCCATCTTTGGCAAGTGACTGGTGGACGTGCATGCCGTTACCATTATCACCGACCAATGGCTTGGGCATGAAAGTCGCGGTTTTACCGTAGCTGTGAGCTACATTGTGGACCACGTATTTGAGGATCTGTACTTCGTCGGACTTACGTACCAGCGTATTGAACTTAGTACCGATTTCACACTGGCCGGCAGTGGCTACTTCGTGGTGGTGCACTTCGCTCGGACAACCCATTTCGTCCAGCGCCAGGCACATCGCGGAACGCATATCGTGCAGAGAGTCAACCGGTGGAACCGGGAAATAACCGCCTTTCAGGCCCGGACGGTGACCGATATTGCCGTCTTCGTAGACACGCTCCGAATTCCATTCGGCTTCCTCGGAATCCACCTTGTAAAACGCACCACTCATATCGGCACCCCAGCGTACGTCGTCCAGCACGAAGAATTCGTTTTCCGGACCAAAGTAAGCGGCATCGGCGATGCCGGTTGACTTCAGATAGGCTTCGGCGCGATTGGCAATGGAGCGGGGATCACGTTCATAACCCTTCATCGTCGTGGGTTCGAGGATATCGCAGCGCAGATTCATGGTCGGTTCATCGGTAAATGGGTCTATCACTGCGGTTTTGGTGTCCGGCATTAGAACCATGTCCGATTCGTTAATACCTTTCCAGCCGGCGATACTGGAACCATCGAACATCTTGCCGTCTTTGAAAAAACCGCTATTGATTTCGCCGGACGGCAAGGTCACGTGCTGCTCCTTGCCACGGGTATCAGTGAAACGCAGATCGACGAACCTGATGCCGTTATCCTTCATTAATTTGCTTACCTTTGCTGCCGACATGAACCTTCCTCCGGAATAAGTCTTGGTAAATTAGAAAAAGCTTCCCGGCATCAGAATCAACTCATCGCCGGGCATTGAGTCTAAGTGTTCATTGAAAGAGCACGAATTATGCCATGGGAAAAAACCCTGACAAGACGTGCCGTTGCGTAATTTCCAGACTGTCAGCGGAAAGCTGCGCGCACCAAGAGAATGCGTGCTTTTGCTCTTATTGCACCATTATAGCCCTTTCAGGGCCGAAAACTGACACGCACGGAATCCACCTCCGGCAATTCTTTTGCCGCCTTTTCAATGCTGAGGATCAGACCCCTGGTATCGGGATGCTTATCCAACACAGTAAGGGGCAACGCCAGGTCGATCTGCAATTTGCCATGCAGGTAATGCAGGGTGACTTGCTCGGCGTCTACTGCCTCGAGATCGGCCCACTGCCGCTGCAGTTTTTCTATCAAATCACTGCGCAGGGGCAGCTGGTCACAAGCCGAGCCCTGCTCGTCGTTTTCCGGATCGATATGTACCGTGACGTCGGTCACTTCATCGACGCGCTCCAGCAGGCGGCGACGCACAGTATCCCCTATCTGGTGACCTTCGGATACGCTGATATGCGGATCCACCTGAACATGCAAGTCCACCAGCGCATCGCCGCCGCTGCGACGCGAGCGTAGCATGTGCAAAGCGCGGACACCGTCGACATTGATAATTTCCTTACGGATGGCTTCTACCACCTCGGGCTCAAGTGCGGTATCGATTAACTCCCTGGTACTCGCTCGTATCAGGTCGAAACCGATCTTCGCGATCATGACAGCAACAGCAATTGCTGCAACAGCATCCAGATACGGGTAACCCATCATGGCACCAGCAACGCCAATGACGACGACTATGGAGGATATGGCGTCGCTGCGACTATGCCATGCATTAGCCATCAACATATTGGACCGCAGTCTTTGCGCGGCATTCTTTGTATACTGATATATGCTTTCTTTTGCCATCACTGAAACAACAGCGACGGCCAGCGCCATCGTGCCGGGATGCAGCAACAGCTCCGTATTGTTCATGCGACGCACGGCGTCGTAGCCGATACCGAAGGCGACGATAATCAATGCCATACCCAGACCCACCGTTGTCAGCGTCTCGATACGACCGTGGCCATAGGGGTGATCTTCGTCTGCTGCACGGTGAGAATGCTTTGCTGCGTACAACACGATAAAGTCTGTGGCAAGATCTGAAAGCGAGTGAATACCGTCGGCGACCAAAGCCTGTGAGTGCGCCAGCCAGCCGACCAGAATTTTCACTACGCCCAACAGGAAATCAACAACCGAACCTATAAGGGTGACTCTGCGAACTTCCCGGTAGCGCGAATTTTGCAGTGTTTCCTGTGCGGCAGTACTCATGGTTTGACTATTCATCGCAGATTCGAAGGCTGATACGGATCTCTTCTTCCTGCTGCTGGATATTGATTATTTCGTGTCCGTTCACCCGGCACCAGGCCGGAATATCGTGTATGGCACCCGGATCGGTACAAATCACCGCCAGCGTCTCGCCGGGCTTCAATTGCTCCACTTTTTCCTGAGTTCGAATAACCGGCATCGGACACAACATGTGCCGCGCGTCGAGTTCATGACAACTCACAGATACCAGTTCCTGGGTATGGCTTCGCCGGCTAGCGGTCTGACATGCAGCCGCCGGCTGCTGCCATCGAGCAGCTGGACTTCCACTTCCACCTTGTCCGCGTTACGTCCCTGACTGAAGCGCGCGGTAATCTGCGCCGACAGATCGAGATCGTCTTGGGTGATCTCTCCATCTATCAAAACCAGTGGCCCCTTGTGGCTGATTGTAAACAAATGCGTATATTGTTTTCGATAACCGTGCAGGAATTTATTCTCTCCGTCCTCGCGACCGATGATCACTTTAAAGTGAGGCCGTGGACGTAAATGCCGTCCCACCTTCAACAACATGATGTCGTCGAGCTCGTAATACCTGCTGCCGCTGGCCTTCCACAGATCCGCCAGTTTCTGAGAATACTGTTTATCCGTCAGGAAACAGCAGCCACCGGCTGGCTGAGCATAATCCTCGAAACCGAACTCATCCGCCAGTGCCATTTGGGGTTTTCTGCTACGCCCCTCAAAGCCGTAGAGCTTTTCTCGATCGACCCAGCCCTCTAATTCCGGTTTGCTCGGCGGTAGATTTTTTGCGCACAATGGCCTCAACAGCAATTCATTCGCACCCGACTCTCTTGCGATCACCGGCATGGTGTCCTTGCGTTGCGACTTGGGGCGCTGGCCGATCACTTCGCCGGTAATGATAAAGTCGAAACCATGCTTTTTTATCCACTCATGGGCCTTGTGCACCATGAAGATCTTGCAATCCAGGCAAGGATTGAGATTGGCACCGTAACCGTGTTTCGGGTTGATCACGATGTCCTTGTATTCCTCGATGATATCAATAATGTGCAGTTTGATGCCCAATTGCTCGGCAACCCATAGCGCATTGTTGCGTTTCGGTTTGGCTTTATCCTTTTTACGGATCGCGTGGGTATGGCCTTCGACACAAAAACCGGTGAAGAAGTTAATGCCTTCGACATGGATAGCCTGTCTCTGGATGACGCTTGCGGCCAGCAGCGAATCCAGGCCACCTGATATCAGGGCGGCGGCTTTGCGTGTCTCTGTCATTTAGCCGTGAAACCTTAAACGTGTATGCTTATTCTAGCGCAATCACGGGCTTGCAAAGCTAGGCGATCGGCAAGGAATTTCCGTATCGGTGAGAATTAGACTTTAATGGCGGTACATGCGATGCCGTGGGTGCCCGACGGGAAACGCGTCGGTTGTTTCGCCAAGCGTTCGCAATGCCGACCGACTGCCAGTGTCCGCCCACAGCTCCGCGGCCGCCAGCGGTTGAAGCACGGCTTCCCCCGATAAACCCCGCATCGCCTGCAGCACGTCCATAATGGCCACGAAGGCCTCGGCGAGGCGTCCAAAAAGGCGATCACTGTTATCGTCAACCAGTGATGCCAGCTGATCGTATGCCGCGCGGCCAATGCCCACGAAATAACTCACCTTGACCAGCCGACGTTCAGCAAGTTGCGGAAAAAGTCCTGAAAAAAGAAGGCATTGATCACCAACATCGCGTAATTGAGTGGTTGCCTGGCCCATATCCTGCTGTGCCTGGAGGAATTCCAGTGCCATCACCCTGCCGGCAAGATCGGGTCTTTCCGCAAACCGCATCAAAAGAAAAACCAGATAAGATTCCAGTGGTTCATCAAGATTACACTGACAGGCAGCCTGCGCCTCATTGACCAGCGCATGCCATTGGGCGACATCGGTCGGTTGTAATACCAGTGGTTTCATTTCAGTACCTCGACATCCATCCCTCTGTTTTGTTTATCGGCCAATAAATTATACTTCTTAATTGCTTTAGCCTACATCCTTCAGGCGGCTCAAGCTATACTGCGCGCCTTTGATAATTTCTCGATCAGTTATTTTGGCTTCCTCAAACACATCTCACGCTTCAACTTTTCAGGGACTCATTCTGGCGCTTCAGGACTATTGGTCGCAGCAAGGCTGTGTCCTCCTGCAACCCTATGATATGGAGGTTGGTGCCGGGACCTTTCACCCCGCCACTTTCCTACGCGCCATCGGCCCGGAACCCTGGCGAACGGCCTATGTTCAGCCCTCGCGACGACCCACTGACGGGCGTTACGGGGAAAATCCAAACCGCCTGCAACACTACTACCAGTTCCAGGTTGTGCTGAAACCCAGCCCTGACGATATTCAGGAACTGTACCTTCAGTCTTTGAACGAACTGGGGCTCGATCCTCTCGTGCATGACATCCGCTTTGTCGAAGACAACTGGGAGTCGCCGACTCTGGGCGCCTGGGGGCTGGGTTGGGAAGTCTGGCTGAACGGTATGGAGGTCACCCAATTCACCTACTTCCAGCAGGTGGGCGGTCTGGATTGCAAACCTGTCAGTGGCGAAATCACCTATGGGCTTGAGCGTATCGCCATGTACCTGCAGGGTGTAGAAAGTGTATTTGATCTACTATGGGCGGATGGCCCCCAGGGCCCGGTCCGCTACGGTGACGTGTTTCACCAGAACGAAGTGGAGATGTCGGCATTTAATTTCGAACACGCCAACACCGAAGAATTATTCCACTGGTTTGATGTTTGCGAGAAAGACAGCCAAGCGCTGATAGAAGCCGGCTTGCCGTTACCCGCCTACGAGCTCATGTTGAAGGCATCGCATACTTTTAACCTGCTGGATGCACGCAGCGCCATTTCCGTAACCGAACGACAGCGCTTCATCCTGCGGGTGCGTGCGCTGGCCAGAGACGTGGCACAAGCCTATTACCAGCGACGCGAATCACTGGGTTTCCCGATGCTGTTGCAGGGAGCCGGCTTATGACTGAGAAACGCGATCTGCTGGTCGAAATAGGCACAGAGGAGTTGCCGCCGAAGGCGTTGCGCCAATTGTCCGATGCCTTCACTGCGGGTATGCGAAAGAGTCTTGACGCTGCAGCGCTGAAACCATCCAAGATCCATGCGTATGCGGCTCCACGGCGCCTGGCACTGTTAATCAAGGATCTGCCGCCAACCCAGCAGGACCGCGAAACGGTCCGACGTGGTCCAGCACTGGCAGCGGCGTTCGATGGCGACGGCTGCCCTACACAAGCGGCTAGCGGTTTCGCCAGATCCTGCGGTGTCGAAGTCGAACAGCTTGACCAGTTGGAAACGAACAAGGGCAGCTGGCTTTCATTCCGCGCGGTAGAGAAAGGCAAACCGGTTGCTGAACTGATTGCGGATATGGTGCGAAAATCACTGGCCGGTTTGCCCATTCCAAAACGCATGCGTTGGGGTGACGGCGATCATGAGTTTGTCCGCCCTGTACATTGGGTTGTACTTCTGTTTGGGGATGAAGTGGTAGACGCCGACATACTCGGAATACAGGCTGGCCGTCATACACGGGGGCACCGCTTCCATCATCCAGAACCGATTTATATCGGCGAACCCGAGGCCTATCTGCCGTTACTGGAATCCGAAGGCCGCGTACTCCCCGATTTCGAAACGCGCCGCGAGGCGATTCGTGCACAGGTTCTGGAGCAGGCACAGCAGCTGAATGGTCGAGCTGTCATCGATGATGAACTGCTGGACGAAGTCACCGCTCTGGTTGAGTGGCCGGTCGCACTATCGGGGCGTTTCGATAAGGATTTTCTGGAGGTACCGTCGGAAGCACTGGTTTCCAGTATGCAGGATCACCAAAAATACTTCCCGGTCATGGATGAAAATGGAAACCTGCTGCCGTATTTCATCGCCATTGCCAACCTCGACAGCAAAGATCCCCAACAGATTCTGGCTGGCAATGAACGTGTCATTCGTCCACGCCTGGCTGACGCCGCTTTTTTCTGGAATCAAGATTGCAAAAAACCGCTGGAAGAGCACATTGACGGTTTACGCAGCATGGTCTACCAGAAAAAACTCGGCACCCTGTTTGATAAACAGCAACGGGTCGCCAAACTGGCCGTTGAAATCGCCGCGCTGGTCGGCAGCAACAGCACTTACGCCGAAAGAGCCGCGCGTTTATGCAAGTGTGATCTGCTCACCAGCATGGTGTATGAATTCCCCGACCTGCAAGGCATCATGGGACACTACTACGCCAGTCACGACGGCGAACCGGAAGCCGTCGCCCAAGCCATTGAAGAACATTATCGTCCACGCTATGCCGGTGATGAACTGCCAGGCAGTGCTACCGGGCAAGCGCTGGCTGTCGCCGACCGGCTCGACAGTCTGGTGGGTATTTTTGCTATCAGGCAACAACCCAGTGGCGATAAGGACCCCTTTGCGCTGCGCCGTGCTGCCTTGGGTGTGGTACGAATCTGTATCGAAAAAGAACTGGATCTTGATCTTGCAGCGCTGTTAAGCGCCTCTGCGGAGACCTTCGATCGGTCCTTGAACGCCGCTACAGCCATCGAGCAAGTCTTTGGCTATGTGATGGACCGATTGCGCGCCTATTATCAGGAGTCCGGTGTTGAAGTCGACCTGATCGATGCCGTGCTGGCGACGCGACCGACCCGCTTACTGGATTTTGACCGGCGTATTCAGGCCTGCCGGGAGTTCCGCCGCTTGCCGGAAGCGGAAAGCCTTACGGCTGCCAATAAACGTATCGGAAACATACTCAAGAAGACTGATCAATACATACCGGACAACATCAACGTAAGCGGCCTTGTTGATGATGCTGAAAAGCAGCTGGCCGAACAACTCAGCAACATGAGTACGGCCGTGATTCCACTCATGGAAGCCGGTGATTACACACTGGCGCTCAAACAACTGGCCGGTCTGCGTGAGAACGTCGATGCTTTCTTCGACCAAGTGATGGTGATGGTCGATGACGATACACTAAGAGCCAACAGGCTTTCGCTGTTACAGAACCTCAGCAATCTGTTTCTCCGGGTTGCTGATCTGTCACGTTTACAAAGCTGAGGTGTTTATGTCTGATCGGGACTCCTACCAGGCTATGCTCGAGGCCGTACAGGCTTTCCACGACAAACACGATTTCAAAAATACCGGTGGCGAAGAGATGACTTACCGACTGGCACTGATGGCCGAGGAACTGGGTGAAATTTCGTCCTGTATCACCAAAGGGAAAGACAGAGAGAAGCTCGCCGAGGAAGTAGCCGATCTGTTCATTCTGCTGGTCGGTACGGCAATCGCCGCTGAGTTTGATTTAGGCGAAGCTTTCTGGAAAAAAATGGACAAGTTAATGCAGCGTGATTCGCGCATGGTCAATGGTCGCATTCGGGTTTCCGAATTCAGGGATATGGATTAGTTAATTACATTGAACTGTAATTATTTAATGATTAATAAATATAGTGTAGTCTACAATATTAGTCTCCATGTAACTGAGGCAGAGGCCCGAAAAATATCACCACTTATCATGTGGTAACGATATCTTCAACTTACCGGGTAAAAATATCCGGTCGCTTGGAAGCGCAACTAATAAGGGGTTTCTGACTTTGAATGAAGATAAGCTGCAGACAGGGACGGTTTCCTTATACCTTCGCTCTTTCATTTTCTGGATTGTTTTTGCCCTGCTCATCGTGATATTTGCGACACTGCTGCTATTGAGTTTCCCTTTCCCGCTGGAAATACGTTTTCTGTTGACAGGCACATGGTCGAGGCTGGTGCTTTGGTGGCTGCAGCTCACCTGCAATCTACGTTATGAAATCAAGGGCACTGAAAACATTCCGGTCAAGCCGGGTATTGTGTTCTCCAAACATCAGTCGACCTGGGAAACTCTGTCGCTCAATCTCTGGTTTCCAGTCCAGTCATGGGTGGTAAAACGTGAGCTGCTGTGGGTACCGGTGTTTGGCTGGGGCGCCTGTATGATGCACCCGATAGCTTTGAACCGCGGCGCCGGCAGAAAGGCCGTTGATCAGTTGGTTCGACAGGGTCGCGAACGTCTGGAAAAGGGCCACTGGATCCTAATATTTCCAGAGGGTACCCGTATTGCGCCTGGCAAGACGGGTCGCTATCGGATTGGTGGTGCTAGCTTGGCGGAGGCTACCGGTTATCCGGTGACGCCGATTGCCCATAACGCCGGTGAATACTGGCCAAGAAGAAAATTCGTAAAACGACCCGGCGTCATCCAGGTTCGTATCGGACCAGCAATTGAAACAAAAAACAAATCAGCGCCAGTGATTCTTGCCGAAGCAAAACGGTGGATTGAAACCGAGATGGCCACGATTACAACACTTGAACATCATGAATATGGTTTGAATGATCCGGACGCCTCACAATAAAAAGCTGGCGCCAGATACACGCCGCTCTCAGTTCTTGTGCACGCCTGAACAACCCGTATAGTCCTTTACTAGTGTACCCCGCCACTGATATTGACTACACATCCAGGTTGGCAACCGACAATGCGTTCGTCTCAATGAAATCACGACGCGGTTCAACCTGATCCCCCATCAAGGTAGTAAAAATCTCGTCAGCGGCAACGGCATCCTCGATTTGCACCTGCAACATCCGACGGCTATCCGGGTTCATGGTGGTTTCCCACAGTTGTTCAGGGTTCATCTCACCCAGTCCCTTGTAACGCTGTATTAGCCGTCCACGCTTGGCCTCCTCCATAAGCCAGTCCATGACCTGTTTAAAGCTGGACACCTGTTTTTGTTTTTCGCCACGTTGGATATAAGCATCATTGCCTATCAGGCCATCAAGCTGTTTGCCCAGTTCGACAATGCGCCCGTACTCCGCAGTGTAAAAAAACTCACTCGGGATCTGTTGATCACTTGAAACGATGCCGTGTGTCAATTTGCGAATGTGAATACGAAAACCTTCGTGATCGACATCCCGTACGACCTCGATTTCGCTACGTTCGCCCGCTTTATGGTGGCTGTTAATGCGTTCCACCAGTTCTTTACACCAACTGCGCACTTTATCGATGTCGTGCAGATCAACCTCTTCGAGAGCTGGCATATACAGCATCTTTTCCAGCGCAATGTAGTTATAACGACGTGCGAGACGATTAATCGACGTCATAACACCGATGTATTGTCTGGCGAGATTTTCCAGGCCCGGGCCTTTCAATGCGGGTGCATCTTCACTCACGTATAAACTCGCTTTGTCCAGGGCGGCCTGCAGTAGATAGTCCTGCAGTGCCACATCATCCTTGACATACTGTTCCTGCTTACCCTTTTTTGCCTTGTACAGCGGTGGCTGAGCAATATAGACATAACCGTTCTCGATCAACTCTGGCATCTGGCGATAGAAAAAGGTCAGCAGCAGGGTGCGGATATGGGAGCCGTCAACATCCGCATCGGTCATGATGATAATCCGGTGGTAGCGCAGTTTTTCTATGTTGAATTCGTCCCGACCGATACCGCAGCCCAGGGCCGTAATCAAGGTGCCCACCTCGGCGGAAGACAGCATTTTGTCGAAGCGGGCTTTCTCCACATTGAGGATCTTACCCTTAAGGGGAAGAATCGCCTGGGTTTTACGATCCCTGCCCTGTTTAGCCGATCCACCGGCTGAATCACCCTCGACCAGGTAAAGTTCACTTTGCGCCGGGTCACGTTCCTGACAATCAGCCAGCTTGCCGGGAAGGCCCGCAATATCCAATGCGCCCTTTCGCCGCGTCATCTCGCGCGCTTTTCGGGCTGCCTCACGAGCCATCGCGGCATCAACGATTTTTGCTGTAATAGCTTTAGAATCGGTGGGGTTTTCCAGTAGATAGCTTTGAAGCTTGTCAGATACCGTGGATTCAACCACGCCCTTTACTTCTGACGATACCAGCTTGTCTTTGGTTTGAGACGAGAACTTCGGATCCGGTACTTTAACCGAAAGCACCGCGGTTAATCCTTCCCGGGCATCATCACCAGTGGTATTCACCTTGTTCTTTTTATTGACCTGCGTTTCCATGTACTGGTTCAAGGTTCGAGTGAGTGCAGCGCGAAAACCCGCCAGGTGGGTACCGCCATCCATCTGAGGTATGTTGTTGGTGTAACAGAAAATATTTTCCTGGTAGGAATCATTCCATTGCATCGCGAGTTCTACGCCCACACCGTCCTTCTGGCCGGTCAGGTAGAAAACGTTTGCGTGCAATGGCGTCTTATTTTTATTTAAATGTTCGACGAAAGCTCGGATACCACCCTGATATTCAAAAGTATCCTGTTTATCACTGCGCTCGTCAGTCAGTTTTATGCGTACACCGGAATTCAGGAACGACAATTCTCGCAGCCGCCTGGCCAGAATATCGTAATGAAACTCAGTATCGCTGAATATCTCCGCATTTGGCTTGAATCTTACTTCTGAGCCAGTCTGATCTGTTTCACCGATCGCTTTCAACGGCTCCTTGGGCTCACCAAGAATATATTCCTGGTAATGAATTTTGCCGTCACGTCGAATCGTTAACTTAAGGTATTCCGATAGCGCATTTACGACCGATATGCCGACGCCGTGCAACCCGCCCGACACCTTATAGGAGTTATCGTCGAATTTTCCGCCTGCGTGCAACACCGTCATAATCACTTCTGCGGCTGAACGTCCTTCCTCCGGATGAACATCAACCGGTATTCCACGGCCATCATCGGTAATAGTCACTGAGTTATCGCTATGCAACTTAACAGCGATCTCCGAACAATAATGAGCCAGTGCCTCGTCAATCGAGTTATCAACGACCTCAAACACCATATGGTGTAAGCCGGTACCATCGTCGGTGTCGCCGATGTACATACCCGGCCTTTTTCGAACCGCGTCGAGGCCCTTCAAGACCTTAATATTTGAAGAATCGTAGCTGGAATCGTCTTTCATATATGCTTATCTCAAGTTAACCTGGGGATTATAACACCTCGGAGACAAGACCGTGTTTCACGTGAAACCGGCTTATGCTCTCCATGTTCCAGCCCGATGCCCCCGGATTATCGATAGCGGTTACAAACGCCTGGGCCTCAATTGACTGGAGCAACCGCATTACCCGCTGCTGATTTTCTTTATCCAGTTCAGCGCCGAGGTCATCCATTAGAAAAACGCTGCTCTGCGAAGCTTCCTGTCGTAACAGACTGGCCTGGGCGACTTGAAGTGCCAGAACAAACATTTTCTGCTGCCCCCGGGAAAGCTGTTCGTTTGCGGGTCTTTTGCGGTACAGAAAAACCAGTTCTGCCCTGTGGGGCCCTGCTCGGGTATACCTACACTCCCTGTCCTTGATGTACCCCGATTCCAATGCCGTTAGGTAGGACATCTCCGATTTCCAGCCCTTCTGGTAGAAAATCTCTATATCGTCAGATATATCCAGCAACTCTCGAATCACAGGCTTAATCAGGTTAACAAGTTTCAACACATAGCGTTGCCTGAATTCGTGAAGTTCTTCTGCGCTGTTGACCAGATCATGATCCCAAGCCTGGATTTCTTTCACTGACACACCCGAGCGCAGTGCGGCGTTGCGTTGTTTCAGCAATCTCTGATAGCGTTTCCATACCGCCGCATAGGCAGGTTTCACGTGAAACAGACCCCAGTCGAGGTATTGGCGCCTGAAGACCGGTCCTTCTTCAACCATTCGATGCAGATTTCCCCCAAGCCATTGGACGGGCAACAGCGCCGCCAACTCCGATAGTCGCTTAGCCGGTCGCCCGTTGACTCGCGCCACTAGTGCGTTTTCACTGCGTTTCAATCCTACCGGTATCTCGAGTTCTTCCGCTGTTCTGATCGTGGCGACGAGCTGAAAACTGGGGGCACCGACTTGTATGGCCTTATCCAGGCTCCTGGTTCTAAACGAACGGGCTCTGGCCAGCGCATACATGCATTCCAGCAAACTCGTTTTACCCGCCGCATTGGCACCAATAACAAGGTT
>CAJIAL010000641.1_pt1 | contig 36490 bp, 32 predicted proteins | sample 9199091 | NCBI WGS metagenome assembly CAJIAL01 (sample SAMEA7708270, study PRJEB35096) | sediment metagenome | biome: marine neritic benthic zone biome [ENVO:01000025]; feature: sediment [ENVO:00002007]; material: shallow marine sediment [ENVO:03000034] sea grass bed [ENVO_01000059] ... | reverse complement strand
GGCATGCCCCCGGCGGTTGTCGAGCGCATCTTTGATCCCTTTTTCACTACCAAGGTCATCGGCGAAGGAACGGGTATGGGCTTAGCGATTGTGCATGGGATCATCACCGGTCACAATGGCGCCATAACCGTCGAAAGTACGTCGGGAGTAGGAAGCACCTTCACCGTGTATTTGCCACAGAGTGCCGCGACAACTCCAACGGAGGAGTTTCCCCCTCCTATCGAGGATCTGCCCAAGGGACACGGACACCTCTTGTTTGTGGATGATGAGCCGATGCTGACGCGTCTGGGACACGGGATGCTTACCCACCTGGGGTACGACGTCGAGGTCTACACCAGTAGTCCGGATGCCCTGGAGGCTTTTCGCACAGCTCCTGACCGTTTTGACTTGGTCATCATGGACCAAACGATGCCGCACATGACGGGTGAGGTGCTCACCAAGGAACTCCGGCGTATTCGCCCGGATGTCCCGATCATCCTCTGTACGGGGTTCAGCCATGTCATGGATGCGGAAAAAGCGCGGGCAATGGGGGTTGATGCCTTTTGTATGAAGCCACTCGATGCACGTAATTTCGCCCTGACGATTCAGCAAGTGCTGGCCAGCCGTACCGGCCAGGAGGTGTAAGTGCTCACGCTTCATTCACCCCACCACCTTGTCTTGCCGTCATGGCGTAATCTTCGCCGTGTCATAACCGAGCACTGTCCCTAACACATCGTCGGTATGCTGCCCGAGAGGAGGTGGCTCGCCACCTCGTCCACAAACCGCAGCGTTACCTGGCGCATTTCGTCCGGTTGGAGATTGCTCACCGGGTGGGGCAATTGAATGTAGGCGTGTCCTTCCATGCCCTTGCCGCGAAATTGGAAATCCGCCGCGTTTTTGAAGGCCTCGGTGATAATCGTGGTCGAGGGGATGCCCCGCTTTTCAAACTCCACGGTGTCGTGCACACTGCACAGCGTGCAGGAACCTCAACCCCCGAGCGCCGCGATCGCGACGTCTACCTCATGCGCCATCTCGTCGATCAGTGCATCGGTGGCGGGCTTCGCATAGTGTTCCTTGCGGCGTATGATGACCTTGGCAACGCCGTAGCGCTCACGCAGGGCCGCACCAACTGTCCGGAGGATGATATCTGCTTGCTCCTTCGTGTTGTCGAGGAGGCCCACCACTTTTCCCGAGAGGTCGGTAGGGCGGGGAGCCAGGTCAATCCGCGGCGTGCTGCCACCAGCGGTGGGGTCGACGAAGCCCAATTCGGTTACCATGTGGTTTACCTTTCCATAGTACATACAAGAGACGGAGCGCTCTCCCGAACAGCGTTGGCTACCCGAACTGGCTTGCCGGTTCCGCCAAACCATAATGCGCCCTCAGCGTTTCCCCCTCGTACGCCGTGCGAAACAGCCCGCGACGTTGGAGCAACGGGATCACTTCGGCAATGAAAACCTCCAACATCGCCGGCAGCACGGGCGGCATAACGTTGAAGCCATCCGCCGCGCCATCGGTGAACCATTCCGCCATCAGATCGGCGACCTGCTCCGGCGTGCCTGCAAAGGTGTGATGCCCCCGCGCCCCGGCGAGCATCGCCAGCAGCTGCCGCAAGGTGGGCTTCTCCCGACGCACCAGATCCAGGATGACTTCGGTCCGGCTGCGCGCCGCCTCCACGGTGCTCGGGTCGGGGAAATCTTCCGGTTCGAGTGGTTTATCCAATGGCAGATGCGAGAAGTCATAGCCACCGAAACGGCCAGAAAGACGCGCGCGCCCAGCTTCCGGATTCGCCAGTTCGCCCAGTTCCTCCGACAAACGCTTCGCTTCCACTTCGCTCGAGGCAATCAACGGACTCAGGCCGGGCAGGATCAGTACTTGATCAGGGTCACGCCCCTCCGCCACAACCCGAGACTTGAGATCGGCATAGAAGTCCTGAGCTGGCGCCTTCTGCAGTTGCGCCGTGAAAATCGCCTCCGCATGCCGGGCTGCAAATCCACGGCCGGTGTCTGACGAACCGGCCTGGACGAGTACCGGACGACCTTGCGGACACCGCGGCAGGTTCAACGGACCGGCCACGCGGTAATAGGCACCCTCGTAGTTGATGGGCCGAATACGCTCCGGATGGGCGTAGCGTCCGCTGGAGCGGTCATCGAGCTCCGCGTCGTCAGCCCAGCTATCCCACAACCCCTTTGCGACGGTCATGAACTCCTCGGCGCGTTCGTAGCGCTCGGCGTGGCTCAGCGGCTCTATGCCACCGTAGTTACGTGCGGCCGTGGCCAACCAGGAGGTGACGATGTTCCACCCGATACGGCCGTGGCTGATATGATCAAGCGACGCAAACTGCCTGGCCAGATTGAACGGCTCCGTGTAGGTAGTCGATGCGGTGGCGATCAGGCCGATACGGCTGGTGCTCACGGCAAGCGCTGCCAGCGCGGTGATGGGCTCTAATCCAGTGCGAGGGCCATGTGCGACATCAGCACCAAGCGCCAGCTGGTCCGCGAAGAAGATCGAATCGAACAATCCCGCTTCCGCTTTCTGCGCCAGCTCCTGGTAGTAGCGGATATCAAAAAGCGAACACGGCGACGCCGCGGGGTGCCGCCACGACGCCTCGTGGTGTCCACGGCTGTGGATGAACAGATTCAAGTGCATGGAGCGTTTCATGGTATGCCGTCCACGGTTACGGGTCAGTGTCGTGGTTTGCGAAAGCCTGCACGTGTCTAGGCATCCGCTGGTACTTGCATCGTTAGGTGTTTTCATCACGTGAGAGACAACCGCCTCTCACACGTCATACGCCCGGCTTACCGAGCGGCTCGCTGGGTTCCAGCCGTGCATGACGGCGCTGATGGGTCCGGGCGTCCCACCCGCCACGATAATCTGGAAACGCTCCGGGTGCAAGACCGCGGGAATGACTCTGTCGTCATCGTTCAGGTCGATCGCAAACGGCCACTTCTCGACGAACTCCTCCCGCCAGGCGCCGCGCTTGATATCGCCGAGCCTGCGTCCCGCCAACGCGCACAGGCGTTGATGGATATCCGCCTTCGACATCCCGGCCTTTGCGCACACACGCGCGTGTTCCGGACTGATCGCTACCAGCATATCGCCGCCGGTCAGGACGTTGCGCGATCCGATGAGTGCCATGGTGTCGGCGATGGTGTAGAGCAGGGACGCGGGCTCAGCGCTGACGTCGTCGAAGACGAGCTTAGGGTTCTCGCACATGACGCAGGTGATGACGTTCTCCTCCACGGTGAAACCTCTGGTGACCGCGAGCGGCTCCCAGGGGCTTTCCTCTTCGTTCTCGCGGATGCAGTAGGTGTAGCGCGAGGGCTGGCCGAAGGCGCTCATTGAGGTCACCCCGGGAATGCCGCCACCCAGGTTGAGGAGCATGAGCCGGATGGCGCGGCCGATGGTGGCGTTCGCCCGGAAGCCCGGGCCGAAGCAGCCGGTGCCCCCGTGCAGGCCAATCTGTTTGCCATAGGGGCCGTTTACGATCATGAGCGGTGCGGCGCTGTGCATGGTGGCCTGGACGCCGTTCATGCAGAACTCCTCGATGAGGATCGCCTCCAGGCCGCCGAGCACTACGGGCAGGTATTCCGGCCTGCAGCCGGCCATCACCGCGTGGATGGCCACCGCGCGGACGGTGGCCGCCTCATGCAGCGGGGGCACCCGGCCCACGAAGGCGTCGGGATCGCGTCGGGTGCCCTCGAGCATGCGCGCTATACGCGCCTCGGTCGGGGGCACGACGGGTAGGCCGTCGGACCAGGGCTTGTCGAAGAAGAACTCGAATGCATCGGCAGATTCGTTCAACGACCGGCCTCCTCTGATTGACATCCATGTCCACGCCCTCTAGCGGCGGCACTACTGCGCGGTGCGCCCGCCATCCACCGGGAAAATGCCGCCGGTGACCCACGACGATTCATCCGAGGCCAGGTACACGGCCAAATGCACGATGTCCTCGGCCTTCCCCAAGTAGCCCAGCGGGTGTTGGGCTTCAATGACGTGTAGGCGCTCTTGGTCTGTCAGCAAGTGCTCCGTCATCGGCGTGTGAATGGTGCCCGGACAAATCGCATTGACGCGGATCTTGTTTGGGGCATATTTCACCGCCATAGCCCGTGTCAGGGAGATGACGCCACCCTTGCTCGCGGCATAGGCGTGACCGGAATTCGGACTGCCGATCATGCCGGCTACCGATGCCGTGTTGATAATCGAGCCGCCACCCGCTTCAATCAGCGCCGGTACGGCGTACTTGCTGCTCAAAAAGATGCCGCCCAAGTTGACCTGAATGACCTGGTTCCAGGCGTCGAAGTCCAGATGTGCCACATCCGTGTCCCGGCCCCTGCCGACAATGCCGGCGTTGTTGTACAGAATATCGAGCCGGCCGTAGCGCTGTAGCGCCGCTTCAACCATGTTCTTGGCGCTTGCTTCCGACGACACATCAGCCGCCACAAACAACGCCTCACCGCCGTTTTCGGTGACCATGTGCTGGGTCTGCGTCCCGCCTTCCTCCTGGACATCACTCAGCGCAATTTTGGCACCTTCGCGGGCAAACATCATCGCCGCCGTACGCCCCTGCCCGCCTCCGCCACCAGTAATCAGCGCTACTTTCCCTGCTAATCTGCCAGCCATATCACTCCCCTCTGCACGTGTCAGTCTCATCATGTCATGTTATGGATTGTGGCGCCTGGTATAACGTGGTTGTGGGGCCCTGTCAATTGCGAGGTCTCTGCGGTATGCTACAATCAGCTGCTGTACACAGTACGAGCCGTTTCTGAGCGGAACGAACACCAACCGAGAAAGGAGTATCAATGGCACGCAGGATAGCCCTTGTTGACCCCATGCTCGCCGACAGGCGGTGTGGATGTCGCGGGGGCGAGATGGCTATCAATACCCAAAGAAGGAAAATCGCATGTGGCTGAAACAGTATTACCTCGGCTGTCTCGCGCACGCGTCGTACCTCATTGCCGATGAGGCGACCGGAACCGCCGTTGTCGTTGACCCTCAACGCGACATCGATCAGTACCTCCACGACGCTACTCAGCATCAATTCCACATCGACTACGTCTTCCTCACCCATTTCCATGCCGATTTTCTCGCGGGCCATATCGAGCTGCGGGACCGTGTCGGCGCCACCATTTGCCTCGGTGCCCAGGCCCAGGCCGACTTTGATTTCCGGTCTTTTGGGCAAGGCGCCACCCTGGAGTTCGGACAGGTGCGGCTCGAGATCTTCGAGACCCCGGGACACACGCCGGAGGGGATCTCCATTCTCGTCTACGATCTCGATCAGGATGCCCAGCATCCTCACGCGGTCCTCACAGGGGATACCCTGTTCATCGGCGATGTGGGCCGTCCGGATCTCATGGCGTCAGTGGGCGTGTCGGCACCCGACCTCGCGGGAATGCTCTATGAATCCTTGCAGCAGAAATTGTTATCGCTTCCCGATGAGACGTTGGTCTATCCGGCCCATGGCGCCGGGTCGATGTGTGGCAAAAACCTGAGTAGTGAGACTTTTTCGACGCTCGGTGCCCAGCGGAGCTTTAACTATGCGCTGCAACCCATGAGCAAAAGCGAGTTCATTGCCCTGGTGACCGCCGATCAACCGGAAGCACCACCCTATTTTTCCTATGACGCCATGCTGAATCGCCGCGAGCGTCCCACGCTCGCCCAGACGCTCCAACAGGTCCTCAATCCACTCACGCTCGACGAGGTTGTCCGTCAGATGAACGCTGGCGCCCAAGTGCTCGATGTCCGCGATGCCGCGGAGTTCGAAGCCGGGCACCTGCATGGCAGTGTGAATGTCGGGTTACAGGGCAGTTTCGCCACGTGGGCGGGCACGGTGCTCGAGCAAGACACTCCCATTGTGCTCATTGCCTCGCCCGGGCAAGAAGAAGAGGCGGCAATGCGGTTAGGCCGCATCGGTTTTGATCACGTTGCTGGCTATTTGTCGGGTGGAGCGGAGACCTTGCACGCCCGTCCCGATCTGGTCCGCTCGATTGCGCGCATGACCGTCGCTGAACTTGCCGAAGCGCTGGCCACGCCCACGCCACCTGTGGTACTCGATGTGCGGGCCCCCGGCGAACGGAGTGATAAGCATATTGAGGGCAGCGTCCACCTCCCGCTCAATCGGCTGAAGCGGCAACTCGACGACGTGCCGCGTGACCGCACAGTCATTCTGCAATGCGCCGGTGGCTACCGCTCTGCCATCGCCGCCAGCATCTTGGCGAATCACGGCCGGACTGAGATTGCGGACCTGGTCGGTGGACTTGCGGCTTGGGAGGAAGCCGGACTGGACCTCGTGGCGCCAGTTGCGACCTAGGGCTGCGCACCGCAATACCCCCGCCAGTTTGGCGGGGGTGATTTCCTTCGGACTCATCGTAACTTGTTACGGTTCCGAGGACTTCTGCCAGGCTTACACCGTGAGGTAGCGGTTTAAGATGTCGTCATTGCCGCGGATATCATCCGCTTTGCCCGAGAATTTGATCTCGCCTTTTTCCAGAATGTGCACCCGATCAGCCAGAGAGAGCACAAACTCGAGATTTTGCTCGGCTAAGATAATCGACAACCCGCCATGTTTGAGTTTCTCGACTTGATCCCGTAGCGTTTCGACAATGATGGGTGCCAAACCTTCCGAGGGTTCATCGAGGAGTAATAATCTGGGGTTGCCCATCAAGCTACGGGCAATGGTCAGCATTTGCTGCTGACCACCACTGAGCACCCCCCCCCAGCCGTTGTTGGATCTCACCTAAATCGGGAAAGAGGTCAAAGACCCGTTCCTTGGTCCAGGGGTCACCGCCGGCGGCGGGGCGCCGGGCAATATCCAGGTTTTCCCAGACAGTGAGTTCGGGGAAAATGCGGCGTTCCTCCGGCACATACCCGATGCCCAAGCGGGCGATGCGATGCGTTTTGAGCCCCGTAATATTCGCCCCCTCCCAGAGAATGCGGCCCTGGCGCGGTGGGGTCAGGCTCATAATACTGCGCATGGTCGTGGTTTTGCCAACACCGTTGCGGCCAATCAGCGCCACAATATGGCCCGGTTCGACATCGAAGGACATACCGAACAGGACTTTGCTGCGCCCGTAGGAAGTGTGAATATCATGGACTTCAAGCTGCGCCATTAGGCCGTCCCTCCGAGATACACACGTCGCACTTCCGGGTCGTTCCGCACATCTTGGGGCGTGCCGGAGGCGATAATCTCACCGTGATGCAAGACGGAGATGCGATCTGAAATGCCAAAGACGACGCTCATGTCGTGCTCGGTAAATAGGAGCGTCAAGTTGCGGGCCTTGGTGATGTCGTCGATGAGCGTGATGGCTTCAGTGGTCTCCTGCGGCGACATCCCGGCGGTGGGTTCGTCGAGCAGTAAAACGTCGGGATTCGCCGCCAGCGAGATGGCCAGCTCCAACTGTTTTTGCTTGCCGTACGACAATTCCCCGGCGTTTTCCGTCGCCTCGTCAACCAGGCCGACCAGCTCTAAGAGCGCGGTCGTTTCCTGGCGATTCATGCGATTCGCCAAGGTGAAAAAGCTGAAATGGTTGCCATCGCGGGTAATCAGGGCCACCTGGACGTTCTCAAAGACCGACAAGCGCGGATAGATATTGATACGCTGAAACGATCGTGCCAGCCCCAGTTTCACAATCCGATGCGGCGGCATCCCGGTAATGGTCCGCCCCCGATACCGCACGTCGCCCCGGGTGGGGTGCAAGTGCCCGGTGATGAGATTGAAAAACGTGGTTTTGCCTGCACCATTCGGGCCGATGATGGCGTGTCGCTCGCCTTCTTTGAGCTCGAAATTGACACCGTTAATCGCTTTAAAACCACCGAAATCGATGTGGAGGTTCTGTGTCTCCAGCATTACCGGCCTCCCTGACTGCTGGGGGCAAGGTGTGAGCGGACCTTGTGGGTCAAACCGGCCAGGCCATCCGGGAGAAAGAGGAGAATAATCAGTAAAATACCGCCGAGTACGGTCGGCCAGTATTGGGTGTACTCATTGGTAAAGCGTTCGAGAATAAACAGCGTTGCCGCGCCAATAGTGGGACCAAAAAACGAATACATGCCGCCGAGTAAGGTCATAATCAGCACTTGCGCCGATTCGGTCCAAAAGGCCGATTCGGTATACATTCCCCGGTGAAACATGCCGAATATCGTCCCGGCTATGCCGGCAAAGGTGCCGGCAATGACGAAGGCCCACCACCGCATGACACGCGTATTCACGCCAACAAAGCCTGCTCTGATGCGATTTTCGCGCACCGCGACCAAGGTCCGTCCGAACCCGGAATGGCAAATCCGCCATAGGACAGTGGTCGAAAGGGTCACGACAATCAGCGCGAAATAGAAAAACGCCGCGCGTCCCTCGAGCCACGTTGGCACCGCGACCCCGACAAAGCCGTCATCCCCACCCGTCACCGTGCGCCATTTAAACGCCACCGCCCAGACAAACATCGAAAAGGCGAGGGTGAGCATGGAGAAATAAATATCGGTCAAGCGGGTACAGAAATAGCCGATGATGGCGGCGGCAACCGCGCTCAAGAGCACCGCCACCCCGAAGCTGGCAATGAGCGGCCACTGATACGTCGTGAGCAAAATGGCCGAGGTATACCCGCCGATGGCAAAATACGCCGCATGGCCAAAAGAGACATTACCGGAGAAGCCAATCAAGACGTTGAGGCTCAAGGCGAACAGCATGTAGATCAGGATCTCGGTAAACAGATCGATCAAATAGCGCGAGCCGGTCAAGGGCAGCAAGGCGAGCAAGATCAAGACGATACAACACGTGATTGCCGTGCCACGTGAGAGCGTGGTTGCCATGGTTTAGTGACTTCCTAATTCGGGCCGGCCAAAGAGTCCCCACGGACGGACCAGCAACACAACGAGGAGCAGGAGAAAGGCGAAGACATCTTGCCAATTCGGCACTACCACCGAGCCGAAATTGAACACAAGGCCATAGATGAGCGCGCCCAAAAACGTCCCCCACAAGCTGCCGAGGCCGCCGATGATGACGATGACAAAGCATTCGACAATGACGGTGGCGTCCATGCCGGGGGTGGGACTGTTGAACGGAGCGGCCAGGGCGCCGCCAATTCCGGCCAGGGCCGAGCCCAGAATAAATATGCCGGTGTAGATAACGGGCACGTTGACGCCAATCGACGCGAGCATTTCACGGTCTTGTGTCGCGGCACGCGTCATGCGTCCCCACCGGGTTTTTTCGATAAACAGCCACAAGCCGATCGCGATCAGCGGCCCAAGCACGCAGAGCACCAAGCGGTAGGACGGATAATAGGCGATGCCGAGATTCATGGCGCCGTCCAGGCCAGGTGGATACGACACGCTAAATTGATCCGTACCCCAGATGACCTTGGCGAGATCGCCGAGAATGAGCACGATCGCGAAGGTCAAGAGCAATTGCATTAAATGTTCTTTGTCGTAGAGAAAGCGAAACAGGCCGCGTTCGATGACAATCGACAACAGGGCGAGCCCGAGGCCGGCGGCAATGACACCGACCCAAAAGTTGAGCGCCGCTTGTTGGGTGGCGGAGTACACAATGTAGGCGCCGAACATATAAAACGCGCCGTGGGCGAAATTGATCACCCGGAGCACCCCGAAAATGAGGGAGAGACCGGCGGCAATGATAAATAAATTCATCCCGAGCGAAATGGCGTTCATGAGCTGGATAAAGGCAATCGTCGGATTGCTCAAAAGGGTCGCCAGTCCCGGGTTGCCCAGCTCAGTGCGAATATAGTCAAGTATCGCGTCCATGCTGATCGTTGTGACTCACACGTAAAGAGAGATTACGGCTTGATGACACGCACGAAAGGGTGAGCCCAGCAGCTCACCCTTTTTGCATGACCACTTATTCAGCAAGTTTGGCCGGGATGTAGGTAATCGGCTCCATCATGCGATAGTTGACACCCGCCTTTTTGACCATCGGACCCCAAAATTGCCCGGAATCCGCCTGGTGCGTGTCGGGATCAATCGTCCGTTGGCCGACCGGAGTGGAGATGGACAGTCCTTTGAGGGCGGCGGCAATCTTCTCTGCATCCATGGAGCCGGCTTTCTCTGCTGCAGCAGCAATAAATTTGACGCCGTTATAGGCCAGAACCGGCCACATCGCGGTTTCTTTGCTGCCGGACCGTTTGGCGAGTTCTTCGTGGAATTTGACGTGACTCGGATCGTGGTGGTGATACCACAGTTCGTAGGTGTTACTCCACACGTTATCCGGGTAGTCGCCCTTCATTTTCCCGGCGATCTCGTGACTGGCGATCTCGCCGCCCGAGATGTACTTGATTTGTTTGAACAGACCGAATGGCTTGGCCTGCTGGGCAAAATTGACAAAGTGCGAACCCCATAAGCCGCTGGTGACGACTTCACAGCCCGCGCCCATAATCTGGGTGATAAACACGTTGTAGTCCGTCGCCCCGAGCTTGGCACGCAGGTCGAGCACTTTTTTCACTTCCGGGGCGTGCTGCTTCAGGCCTTTTTCAATCCCCGCTGCTAAGTCATGACCGTAGGCATAGTCGAGCTGAATGTCACAGAGAGTTTTGGCGCCGAGTTGCTTGACGATCTGCGCCATGGCATCACCCTCGAAGTCGGTGTGCGAGGCCGTCCGAAACACATAGGGATGCCGCTTGGTGGTGGTCATCTGAATGGTTTTCGGAATCGTCGCCACATAGACAATTTTTTCCTGTTTGGCGACTTCGGAAATAGCCAATCCCACTGCCGAGCTGAGGCCACCAATGAGAATGTCGACGCCTTCTTTCGTGATCAATTCTTTCGCCGCAGCCGAGGCGGCGGCTGGTTTCAGTTTCGTGTCGCGTTTGACCGTGACCACTTTGCGTCCGAGAATGCCGCCAGCAGCGTTGATTTCGTCCACGGCCATGTCGTGGCCGTGCATCGCGGGCACGCCATAGACGGCGCCGGTACCGGCGATGGGATAGAGCACACCGATTTTAATAGGCTCGGCGGCCGACACCTGATGGCTCAGGGCGAACACGGCCAGTACAGCCACGGCCAATGCAGTAAATCGCTTCATGAACAAACCCCTTCTCCGCGTGTGTAAGACGTCGTGAACAGCCTGCCCGAAGTTCTCATTACTCATTATGAGTGCCAGGGCAATATAGATGAGTCGATATGAGAAAATGGGGCACTACTCTATATCTTTTCTAGGGCTAGTGCAAGATGGATAGAAGGTATTGATAAGTGGGAGGGAAGAAGCCTGGAGCGGCAGAGAAACCGCTCCAGGTTGTCGCGAATCTCAACTCGCTGTTTTCCGTTCTCGCCGCCTCGCGTGCAATATATACTCCGTATAGCCGTTCGCCTCCTCTTTGCCCTGCATCACCAGATCCAGCGCGGCCTGAAATTCGATGCTGTCATCCAGATTGGGCGCCATATTGCGGTAAGTGGGATCGCCACTGTTTTGCCGATCGACCACGGCGGCCATGCGGGCAAAGGTCTCGCGGATTTGTGCTTCGCCTACCACCTCATGGTGCAGCCAGTTAGCCATATGCTGGCTGGAGATGCGTAGCGTGGCGCGGTCTTCCATCAGGCCCACGTCATGAATATCGGGCACTTTGGAACAGCCCACACCCTGACCGACCCAGCGTACCACGTATCCCAGAATACCCTGGGCGTTGTTGTCCAGCTCGTGCTGGATTTCGGCTGGCGCGAGTTCACGTCCCATCAGAGGCGGCGTGAGGATGGCCTCCAGGCTGGCACGGGCGCGGCTCGCCAGCTCGTGCTGGCGGGCCGCGACGTTGACCTGATGATAGTGCAGCGCGTGCAGCGTCGCAGCGGTGGGCGATGGTACCCACGCGGTCGTGGCGCCGGCCAGCGGGTGATTCATCTTGGTGGCCACCATCTCGGCCATGGCATCCGGCATAGCCCACATGCCCTTACCAATCTGCGCCCGGCCCACCAGGCCGCAGGCAATGCCCACATCGACGTTCCAATCTTCATAGGCCGCCAGCCAGGGCTCGCCTTTGATGTCACCCTTGGGCAGCATGGCGCCCGCCTTCATGGCGGTGTGAATCTCGTCGCCGGTGCGGTCTAAGAAGCCGGTATTGATGAAGATGACGCGCTCTTTGGCAGCGCGGATGCACTCTTTCAGGTTGACGGTGGTGCGCCGTTCTTCGTCCATAATGCCGATCTTGATGGTGTTGTGCGCCATCCCCAACGCCTTTTCCACTCGACCAAAGAGCTCCACCACAAACGCGACTTCTTCGGGACCGTGCATCTTGGGCTTGACGATATAGATGCTCCCGGCGCGACTGTTGCCTCCTTGGTTGGGACCACTGAGATCGTGCATGGCGGCCAGGCAAGTGAACATGGCGTCTAAAAACCCCTCGGGGATCTCCTGGCCATCGGCCGTGGTGACGGCGTCGGTGTACATGTGGATACCCACGTTGCGCACCAGCAGCAGGCTGCGCCCCGGTAAAGTCAACGTGCCACCGTCGGGTGCACTATAGGTGCGATCCGGGTTGAGACGACGCTGCAACGCTTGGCCCTCTTTGTCAAAGGAGGTTTCCAGCGTTCCCTGCATAATGCCGTTCCAATTGCGATACACCAGGGCTTTGTCTGCGGCATCCACCGCGGCCACGGAATCTTCGCAATCTTGAATGGTGGTGACGGCGGCTTCCAGCACCACATCTTTGACGCCGGCCACATCGCTCTGCCCAATGGGGTGATTGGGATCGATCCGGATCTCGATGTGCAACCCGTTGTGACGTAGCAAGACGGTACTGAGCTGTCCGTCGGTCTGATTGAAACCTACAAACTGCGAGGGATCGGCCAGGCCGGTAGTAGAACCGCCCTGGAGCGTCACGTCCAGGCTCTGGGTGCCATTGTTTTGACGCACACTGTAGGCGGTCACATCGGCGTGGCTGCCGGTCGCTAGGGGAGCCGTCTCGTCGAGAAACTGTCGGCTGCGCGCAATGACAGCTGTACCGCGCGTCGGGTTGTAGCTGCCGCTCTTTTCCCGCCCATCGCTTTCGGGAATGACGTCGGTGCCGTAGAGTGCGTCGTACAGGCTGCCCCAGCGGGCATTGGCCGCGTTGAGCGCATAGCGTGCGTTGTCCATCGGCACGACCAGCTGTGGCCCCGCAATCTCGGCAATTTCGGGATCCACATTGGTGGTGGAGACCGCGAAGTCCTCGCCTTCGGGCTGCAGATAGCCGATGTCGGTTAGGAACGCTTTGCACGCCGCAGCATCGGCTCCTTGACCAGCGCCAGAGAGATACCACTGGTCGATCTGCTCCTGCAGGTGGTCGCGCTTGTGCAGCAGCTCGCGGTTGCGCGGTCCCAGCTCGCTCACCATGTGATCGAGTTCGTGCCAGAAGTGATCCGGGTCCACGCCGGTGCCGGGCGCAATCTCGTTGCGGAGCAGGTCGTCAAGTTCTTTGGCGATCTGTAGTCTGCCAAGGTGTATTGTGTTCACCACTTTTTCTCCTTCTATAAACTCCAAAGGCCTTTATGAAGCCCTTACATACCCATGCATGATTCGGTATTACGGTAGCGATTGCAAGAAGGCTTCGGCTTCATGCAACAAGGGCGTCGCACCACACGCGGTCAACAGGTCCCTAGCCGACTCAGCCCACTGGCGGGCGCTGCCGTCATTACGCCGCAGGGCAATCCGCCCCCCCGCCAGGTGGGCGCGCCCGACGTCGACTTGGGCTCCAACAGTGCGTAAAGCCTTGAGGCTCTCTTCGAGATACCAGGCGGCCTGCTCCCAGTCTTCGTAGGCTTCGGACGCATGCAGTTCCGCCAGGACCATGTAGGCATAGCCGGATTCCAGCGTGTTCGAGGTCTCGAGGGCAAGCGTGAGCCCTGCCTGGCAGGAGTCAAACGCCTCGCGGGAGCGGCCAAGCCGCAGGAGATATTCCGCGCCGCGCACACACTGGTGCGCGACTTCGTGCTGAAACCCGCCTGAAGCTTTACCCATATCGACAACTTGGTTTGCATACTCCAGGGCGGCAGTATAATCCCGGTCACGCATGGCACATATTTCTCCGGACCAAATATGCACCCAGGCACGGCCAAGAAAATCGCCCACACGCTCACACAACTGCACAGCACGCTCCAGGAGGACAGACGATTCGGCAAAATCCCCAGACAGGTTTAAGGCTTGTGCCAACATAATGCAGGCCCAGGCAATGCGACGATCGTTCTGCAGTTCCTCACTCAACGCCAGAGCGCGTCTGCCCCACTGCACCGCATCCGGCACCGCACCGGCGCGTGCCTGCGCGTTACTCAGAAACGTCGAGGCAACAACGACACCAGGACCGTTGTCGGCCGTTTCGGAGAGGTCGAGCGCATTACGGAAACACTCGAGCGCCCGGGCAAGACGCCCGGAGCTGAAGTAGACATAGCCCAGACTCTGGAAACAAATCGCCCTACGCGTCGTATCGTGAATCTGCTCGGCCAGAGCCAGGGCGCGCTCCAGGCACGCCACGGCTTCGTCGTACTCACCCATGTTGTAGCGTACCCGGCCAATGCGTGTTTCCAGATGCGCCACCGCTTGCGTGTCCCCGGCCGCACGAGCCTGGTCTAAGGCTTCGGCAAAAAACGGCAGACTCTCGGCATAATGCCCCAGTAACACATGGAGCGATGCCAAGCGCAGGGTCAAATCGACACGCTGATGCCGCGTGGCCTCCGTCTGCGGTAAGCCATGGAGAATGTCCACGGCCTGAGTAAAAGCGTGGAGCGCTTCGGCATTCGCATACACCCGCAAAGCCCGTTCGCCGGTATGCACCAGAGAAGGGAGAGCCTGCGCCGTATCCCCGCTCTGCACGAAATGACGCGCCAGCACACCACTCCATTCGTCGATGTCATCGCCATGCCTGGCCAGAATCGCCTCACCAATCTGCTGATGCCATCGTCGCCGCACCGATGCCAACAAACTGGTATACGCCACTTCCTGCGTCAAGGCATGCTTGAACACGTACGTGGTGTGCGATGGATAGCCTTGTTCGTAGAGCAGCTCCGCCTCAATAAGCGCCGTGAGGAGTGGCCGAAGCTCATGCTCCTCCACATCCGCCACGGCCTGCAACAATGTCCATGGGAAGGCACGACCTATCACCGCACCGATCTGCAGGAGGCGCTTGGCACCTTCCGGCAAGCGGTCAATGCGTGCCATCAGCACATCCTGCACCGTCGCCGGTACTTGCGGGGTCGTCGATGTCGCCGTGAGCTGCCACTGACCATCGTGCGCAACCATCTCCCCGGTTTCGCGCAAGGAACGGACTAATTCTTCGAGAAAGAACGGCACCCCATCGGATTTGTCGACAACGAGATCGACCAGGGCGTCCTGCACGTGGTCTGATCCCAGAAGTGCAGCCAGTAACTGCCGACTATCCTGGTGCGAGAGGGGCGTCAGGGTGATAGAGCTATGGTACGACTTGCGCGACCAGGTGGAGAGAAATTCCGGGCGATAGGTGCAGACCAGCAGCACCGGCACGGCCGCCAAACGTTCGAGCAAACAGGTGACAAAATCGGCGGACGTGGGGTCAGCCACATGCACGTCTTCCAGGGCAATGACTAACGGTCGTGTGGCAGCGGCCTGGATGAGAGTTAGTTGCAATGCCTCGAATATCCGTCCTTTGAGCACTTCCGGCAGGAGACCAGCCGTTATCGTGGTGGCCTGCTCTGCAGCTAGCAGATGCAACACATACGGCGCTGTGGACACGGCATCGGCGCCGAGCGTGTGCAAGACATGCATGACCTTGTCGCGTATGACGGCACCGGAATCCGTCGCGTCGATATCAAACCGCTGTTTCAGCAGGTCAATGAGCGGTAAATACGCCTCCGCCGCGCCATACGGACTACAGCGGCCTTCGAGAAAGGTGACGTCTTCCTGCGCCAGCATACGGCGCAATTCATACAACAAACGCGATTTCCCCAGTCCCGCTTCGCCGATGATGGAAACAGCCTGGCCGTGTCCGTCTTTGGCCAACATCAAGCGTTCGCGGAGAAGCTCCAGCTCCCGGCCACGCCCGACAAATCGCGCCAGCCCGCGCACCCCTCTGGATGCAAGGCGCGTACTCGCCTGACGCATGCCAGTCAACTGATAGACCTCGAATGCAGCGGGCTCGTCGGTATTATCAGCCGGTGCAAAGACTTCATAGGACAGATCATCCGCCACAAGGCGTGCCGTCTCTGCAGTGAGCAAAACGCTTCCCGGCGGCGCGGCTGTCTGCACCTGTGTGGCTCGCGTGATCGTATTGCCTACCGTCGTGTACGTCGTCTGGCCATGATCATCAATTGTCCCAACAATCACCATCCCGGTATGCACACCCATGCCCACCGTAATGTCCTCATGCCCAAGCACTGCGGGCTCGCGCTGGAGCCGCTGCTGCAGCGCCAACGCCGCGAGGGCAGCGCGCCGGGCGTGATCCTCATGTGCCACAGGCACACCAAAGAGCGCGATACAGCCACTATGCAGATAGTGTGTGATCGTCCCCGCGTATCGCTGGACTTCGTCGACAACAAGGGCAAAAAACCGATGGAGCAGACTGTGCATCTCCTCCGGATCAAGCCGCGCAGCGAAGGCCGACGCATCAGCGACACCACAACAAAGCACTGTCACCTGTTTGCGCTCGCCTTCGCCAGACACCCTGGATGGCAGTGCAACGTCAGGCTGCGCCTCAGGCTGCAAGACAGAAGCAGGCAACGGCGTGTCCGGCACAACGTTATCCAAGCGCTGACCGCAAGCAGGACAAAAGGCTGCCGCCTGCGGCACCTCTTCCTGGCAACGCGGACAATGCCGACCTAACCGCGTGCCGCACGCAATACAAAACTGCGCTGATGGTTGATTGTTGTGCTGGCACGCCGCACACATTCTGACGTCGTCTTCAGCCACTGCCGCAGGGGGCACACTTGCGAGGGATGCCTGAGTCTCACGCACATCGACCGCGGCAATAAAGCGATAGCCACGACCATGGAGCGTCTTAATGCACCGTTGCGCCCGTCCGCTGTCGCCGATAGCTTTGCGTGCCGCCATAAGGCGATGATTCAACGTCACTTCGCTAATGAATTGATCGGACCACAGACTGTCGAGGAGTTCCTGCTTGGTCACCACGCGGTCGCGATGTTCCAGAAGATAGGTAAGGACATTGAACACCTGCGGTTCAAGCTTCCGAAGTTGGCCTGCCTGACGGAGTTCATACAGTTGGGTGTCAAGCTCGTAGTCTTCAAACACGTAGATCATGCCAACTCCCCCAGCCCAGGTCCGTTCGTCTCCTGCCTGTATCATCCCTATAGTAGTGAACTCTCCCGGCTGATGTCTAGTACGAGTCAGAACACGTGCTTTGTCGTGGATTTATAAAATCTCCACAAAATCTCAAGACAATCTCCAATCCATCTTCAAGCTTCCGGGGAGCACGGAACGGATGGTGTATGAAACAGTTGATAAGACAGTCATAGGGCGACAAGGAGTACAGATCATGGCAGACAGCACGACCATACAGGCAGCCTTCACACGCAACGCGCAGCTCCTCACGGCGCGTCCGGCCATTGGCCGCAAGACGGATGTCACCACCGTACGCGTTCGTGACGGCCTGACCTGTGAGATCGAAGATGGCCCCTGGACGCTTACCGCCGACCTGGCTCCGAAGTGCGGCGGCAACGGAGTCGGCCCTACACCTGGAACGTTCGGACGGGCAGCGTTGGGTAGCTGTTTGGCCATGTGCTACGTCATGTGGGCTGCAGCCGGGTGAGGAGGTCCTGGACGTGGCGTGCGGCACCGGACTCGTCACCTTCCGCGCCGCCAAACAAGTTGGTCCGGCGGGAACGGTCGTCGGCACGGATATTGCGGAAAAAATGATTCAGCACGCCCACCTGGAAGCTTTAAAACAGCACCTGTACCAGATCTGGATCCACCGCAAACCACCCAAACTCATTATGGTAAGCCCATAACCGAGGTTCCATCATCTCTTCCTTTCTCCCTGCGTTTCGTACATAACAGCCCACCGTCCAAGGTATGGCAATTAAGTAACCGTACAGAATCAATTGCACATGACCTATCTGGTATGGTGCTGTCGCTGGCGCAGACGCCAGCGACACAATGTGCAAAACAGCATGTCCAGGCAATTAGTCTGACGGCGTATAGCCTACACCCTGGACGCGGAGACACTGTCCATCAATGTGCACCTCAGTTCCGAGCATGGTCTCTACGAGCCAGATATTGGTGTGCACATGGTCTGTGACCTGGGGAATACGCCATTCCGACATGCCCGGGGCCAGCGCGGCAAAAATGATCAACTGATCGGCCAAATGCCGATCGACAGTGGCCCCACTATCCAGGTCATCCAACAGGTCCCGGGCCACAAATCGGCCAATAGACTCGGCACGGCGTCGGAGCGCCCCGGCCCTGTCGGCCCCGAGTAAAGCGCCATCTCCTTCGGCAAAAAGAGCCAGCGCTGCCCCCGCCTGGTGAGCGGTCTCATCGTTCAAAAGACGGATATCGGCTCGACAACCGCGCCGTGCGAGGACCTCCTGGCAGGCGTCAGCCATCCGCTCACTGACATGCCGCTGTGCTAAGTGCGACGACAACGACACCCCCCAGTAGGAGAGCTCGCCACGCCGTTCCGGCATCGTCAGCGGGCTGAGCGTCCCCTGCACTGGTTCAACAGTGAGCTCAATGCTTCCACCGCCGCGTGGAACATAGCCAGGACGCAGCACACGCAGGTCTGCGTGCAGTCCCATCCGACGCACAAGAGGCAGTAGCGCATATTGGAGGTGAAAAGCCGACGGAGCGAAGTCTTGAAACAATCCTCCGGTCAGACGAAAGGTGTGTCGCCCTTGGGCAAAAGCTGCTAACGGCAAGAGAGCGAAGGCCAACATAGTCGTCGAACCTGCAGTGCCGATATCCCAACGGAAGCGACCACCCTGGGGTAAACGGCCCGGACGGAAAATCAACTCTCGCGAGCCTACCTCCGCGCCTTCAAGAGAGCCATGACAGAGTTGCGTCACGGCTTGCGCCGCTTTGAGATGTTGAGGACGCAGTCCTGGTGAGGCACGTTTGGCGCGAATATTGGTCAGACGCAGCACCTGGCCGGTGAGAGCTGCCAAAGGGAGCCCGAAACGTACGATCGTGCCACTTCCGGAGAAGCTGCTGCCATCGAGGTGAAGCATAGGCGCCTCGGTTCATGTCGCCGCATGTATCATGCAGGTGTGACGGTATGAAAGGGCAAGAAACGTGCCATGTGCAACGAGCGCTGATAGAAGCACGCCTGTAAGAGCTGATTGTCAGCGCATCACCACCAGCGAGGTTTGCCAAGATGGCTATCATGACACATTGTCCGTCACACATTGTCGCACGTCAGACAACCTGTCCCTTTTTTCGCAGTGCGAGATGGACGGTGCGTCAAGACACAACAAAGCAGCTCAGCAAACGCTATGCCCCCTGTACAAGCAGAAGGCGTCCTCCGGGAATTCCACTTCATGGCAAGCCAGACAGCACATCCTCTATAGTCTGGCACTGCCCTTGCATAATCACAATAATGGCACAATACCGGCCCTGTTTCCAAGCCGATGAGCACCCGCCACTGGATCGCTCAATCACCAGCGAAGAATACCGCCAAGCGTTCGCTTTGGCCGACAAGTACGGCTTACTGCGGCTGCATCAGGGGTCCCGGGTGGCACGACCACGGGATGAGACATAAGGGAGCAACAAGAGAGGAAGACCTATGTCAGTGGGAAAAGTGTGTGTAAGGACAGTCGTGACCGCACGCCCAGACGAGACGATCGACACGGCGGCTAAACGTGTGGTGGTGGTGAGCCCAACGCAGGAGTTGGTCGGCCTCTTCGCCCTCGACGATATGCTCGAACTTCTTGGAGAAGAGCAACAAGCTATTGCGGAGCTCATGCGTGCAAGCCAGGGTCTCTAACCTGTGCAATTTGCCTAAACACCGCTACGGCTGCGCAAGCAATCACGGAACGATGAAAAGAGACGGCTGGCACAATAGCGCTGGAGAGTTACAATGTCCCAGACGGTCCGTCAGATGATTATCACTATTCTCCGCCAAGGACCCGTGTCTGCCAAAGAGCTCTCCACCCTGGTGGGCATCCCCGAAAAAGACATTAGTCCGCATCTCGAACATATTCGGAAAAGTCTGCATCATGGCTCAGAGCGCCTGCTGATGGAGCCGGCCCGCTGCAAATCGTGCGGTTTTGTGTTTCATAAGCGTGAACGCTTCAGCAAGCCCGGACATTGTCCTGCCTGCCACAAGAGCTTCATCGATGAACCATGCTTTATGATTCGTGCCTAATCCAAATCTAACAACCTCTCCCTTGCACTATCAGTGGCATCCTACGTGTTGCGCTCTCGGCGTGCTGCCATGTGCATCTCTTTAACCCGAACGTGACTCACCTCGATCACTCTGCGGGAAACTCACGAGATTAGCCAGCAGACGATAGGCGCCAGCGACACCGGCAGGAAGTTGCCGGAACAAGGCGTAGGCGCAATACACATAGTGTCCCTGTCCCAGCCGTGCGTGTAGTAATCCGCCGCGTTGGGGCGGTTCACCATCATCGGCGCATTCGAGCAGAGGACGCATTTCCTGGGGCCAGGTACGGAGAAAATACAGGCCGCGCTCGTGTACCCAATCGGCAAAGTCATTGGCGTCAAGGCGATTGGGAAACGAGAGCAACGGGTCGTCGGGCACAAGCAGGTGCACAGGAGCCTTGTGATTGCTCACCCGTGGCACAGGCCGAGGCATGCTCACCTCGGGAAAGGGTATAAAACGTGACGGCCCATCCTCACGCGGACGCTGATACTGCATAATGATGGTTCCGCCAGCGCGGGCGTATTGCCAGAGGCGTTCCCGATTGGCGGCGACAATCGGCCGGGTTTCGAGGGCGCGAACGCCAACAACAATTGCGTCGAATTGCGCCAAATCGGCAAACTGCAGACGCCCGTCGTCGAGCGTCTCGACAGCAATGCCAAGCGCGGCAAGCGCCTGGGGAACGCCATCGCCGGTCCCGGGGACATAGCCGATGGTCAGGTTGGGAGCGACCTCGGCGGATACTACACTGACCGCAAGTTGTGTCGGAACCAGCAGGTAGCTCGGTTCGATGTGAGGGTAACGAATGTCCTGTATCGACCGCTGATAGGAAGGGGATGCGGTCGAACCGGTGTGTGATGCCTGTTGATGTTCCCATGCCAAGCGAAACGTGCGCCTGCCTTGGAAATCGAGATCGATGGGAAGTTCCTGACGAACGGTATGGAGTCCCATGGTCTCGAGCTGCAGCTCCCCGAGTGCGTGTGTGTTGTGCTGGCCATTCATATTGCTTCCCAGAACAAGACGGCCTTGGGCGGATGCCTGGGCGTGCAATCGCACCGTTGCCACGGGTGCGTCCGCGGTGTGGGTCGGCAGGACAATGAGTTCAGGAGCAACGTCAACCGTCACAGCCGGTCGCACACGCACGCGCTGACGTACTTCCCCGAAACCAGGCGACAACTCCCTATACACCAAGGGGGCAACGATCGGAATCGTCAGGTCATCGGCATGTAACGACGCCTGAACGGTCAGCAGCGGCGGTGCGCACGGTGCAAGAGAGGGAAGGGGACCAGGGAAGCGATAGAGGTATCCCTCAGGCGGCAAGTGTAACCACGGCAGTATGGTTGCGGCTATCGCCGTGTCCTCGTCTTGTGGTACGTGTACCCGAAAACGCGCCGAAACCGTCGACCCGGCATGCAGTTGCAGAGGGTACTCCGGCTCAGTGAGGCATTCAGCACGCCACCCCGGTTGCAGAGTCACCTGGAAGGCATGCAACGTCGCCGGTGTCTCACCGCGCATGAACAGTTCGGCTTCGACCTCAAACGTTCCTCCCGCAACGACTTCCGCTGTGTGTGCTAACACCTCGAGGGCGATACCGCATGCCTGGGCCCAGGCCGACACAACGCGAGGGAAGTGCGCTTGCAGACGCTGACGCACTCCCCTCACATCGGGTGACTGCTGGGGTAACCCGCCGTTGTCAGGATGGTCCAGCTCCCGCCGCGCCCGCCGCAATGCTCGGAGCGCTTGGAGCAGAAGTGACGCCTCGGTTTCAGGGTGTTGCGGATGGTAGGAGGCCCAAAATTGGTCGATGAGCTGTGTGGCAGTTTCCGTCGCCTCAAGCACCGCCGGCCGGGATCCGCGCAGCAACGCGCGCGTCCAGGCATCGAGCCGTAGGGGTAAGTCCGTAAGGAGAGTCGCATCAGGTTCGTCCCGTACGGGCAGGCCTGCTGCGACACGATAGGTGACAATCTGCGATCCCTTCGGCTGCAACGCTCCCATATTCTGTGACCGATGCAGACTGCGGCCTTGCATGGCGACTTCAAAGCACGAGCGGCCCAAAATCGGATCCCAGCGCCCCACGTCGGTATGCACATCCCCCTCGCGCCACTGGGACGGCTCACGCACTCTGACGAGAAGACGCCGTGGCTGCCAGGGCACCAGACCCGCTTGCACCTGCTCGGGAAAGGCAGCGGGATCTGCAGCGCGGTCGAATGCTTCGTGAGTCACGATGCCACAGGCTTGATGGTGGCCGTGACCGTCGGCCTTTGTCCCGGTCCAGACCGAGATAACCAGGTCAGGTTGCACCTCGCGCATGGCCTGGACCACCGTCGCCACCATGTGCTCACGCCCCCAGCGAGCGAAGACATCCTGCGCGCGTTTGGCATAGCCAAAATCGATATATGGCGCCAGGAGTTGCTCAGCGCCATCATAGCGGCGTGAAGCAAGCAATTCTCCCGTACGCAGAATCCCCAGGGCCGGGCCGGTCTCCGGTCCGAGACGGTTTTGCCCGCCTTCCCCGCGCGTCAGCGAGAGATAGACCGTGCGGAGTCCGTGACGCAAGGCAAGCTCAGCGAGCAGGGCACTGTCTTCATCATCCGGGTGCGCCCCCACCATCAAGGCACAAGCAGCAACGGGCAAGCCGCGTAAGACTAAAGCCAGAGAATGCGCGTGAGATACCTGGGTATGCATAGCGTTGGTATGAACGTCGGTGTGATTTGGCATAATAGGCACGAGTGAAATACACATGGTAATGATAAAGGTTCACGTTGACTTGCTAACAGCGCCATTATACCGCCTTTGCCGTGAAAACTCCTCTACGGCCTTGTCACGCGCATCTTTTCCCCCAAGACTTTTTGTGCTATAGAGAAAGCCCTTTTGGTGTGACGCACTGATTTACAACCTGCTGCAAGGAATAGTTGCCTACCAATGCAAGACCTCAAAGATGTACTCGCGACCCCCGCTGGCGTCGATTTTCTCGCGTCGCACGAGCTCTTTGTGACCCACGAGGATTTTGCCGCGCATTTACAAGCACCGGTACAAGCAGGATTGACCACGCCGCCGGGGACCGCCTCTCCCAAGCCAGTATATGCGCTGCAGCAAATATACATCGATTGCACGCAATCGATGCTCGATCGCATGGCAAGTTTAGCGCGTTTCGAGCAGCATGCCGATTGCTTTCCGTTCTTTTTGTGGATCGATACGGATTTGGCGGGCACCGATGCGCTCATGCTCCGGTTCTTTTGGCCCTTGTTCGAGAAAAAAGTGTCCGTGCGGCTGAGCGGGAGCGCGCATAATGACCGCGAGTTGCGCTTTATTCCGATCGAGACGGACAAAATACACCAAGCCCTCGACAAATTGAACGTCTACCTCAGTCAATCGATTACCGGGCGCAAGAAAGTCACACGGGCAAAAGCCCAAGACAGGTACGAGCAGCTCAAAGCTGCGTTCCTGCGGCAAACCACAGGCCAGCTGAGCGAGCTGAATCAGCGTGTGACCTACTTCTTATTAAACCGCCAAGCCGGTTTCAATCCCACGCCCATGCTCGTCTCCGATCTGCTAGAACGTCACCTGATTACGGCGGAGATTAACGCCTTCCTCAATCATCTTGATGCGATCATCCGTGTGTTTAACAATGCCATGGAGGCACTACGGGCACGCGATATTGATCCGAAAGTGAAGCCGCTGACCGAGGACTATCTCCCGCTGCATTTGACCTGCACTGACTGTCACCGCCGCTTGCGGTTACGCCGCGACATACAGGGGTCTGATCATTTTGCCGTGGCGCGGTGTCGGTGCCAACGCGAGTACCGCTTGCATTTAGGCAGTCGGCAGCTGTCCATTGATGCAATCGTGCACGCGGGCTCCTGGAGTCCTGATGTGTGCTTAACGTTGTTCCTTAATGATTTTGTCAGCGGGTATATCGCTGGCGGGAGTTCCGGGGTGTATTATGGACTGGTCATGAAAGAGGTGCTGGAAACCGTCCTGCACAAACGCCGTGTCCCGATTTTACTACCACCTCCGGCGGGCGGCGAGAGCAATGGAACTGAGCGCTTTGATAGTTTACTCTATCGCTATCTGATGGATGTCGGCGAATAAGAACCAATACTGGCAAAGCCACGTGCACGCTGAAACGAGCCACGACGGCAGCGACACAGTCGCTGCCTGGGCTCCGAATGCCTACCGCTTCCAGAGAAATACGACCTATGGACAAACCTCTCGATATCTTAGCGTTTGCGCCCCACCCCGATGACGTGGAACTGGGCTGTGGGGGCAGTATCATTGTTGCGGCGGACAACGGCTGGCGGGTGGGAGTTGCCGATTTGACGGAAGGAGAGATGTCAAGCCGGGGAACACCCGAACTGCGGCAGCAGGAAAAAGAAGCAGCCTCGACGATACTCGGTCTGACCGCACGATTTTCCGTCGGGCTGCCCGATGGCGCTATTGGCACGGAGCCCCACCACCGCATGGCGGTAATCGACGTGCTCCGTCAGGCCCGCCCACGTATCGTGTTAGCGCCCTACTGGGAAGATCGGCATCCGGATCACGTCAGAGCCAGTACATTGGTGCGGGAGGCGTGTTTTTTCTCCGGTGTCGGTAAAATGGGCGAGGGGGCGCCGTATCGGCCGCAATGGCTCTTCCATTACTTACTGCATACGCCCTTTACTCCCACGTTTGTCATGGATGTTTCGGCCGTGTGGGAACGCCGTATGAAGGCGGTGCGGGCGTATGAGAGTCAATTCCACTCCCAAGCGAGCAGTGTCGAAACGACCTTGAGCCGCCCGGGCTTTCTACGGGCGCTGGAAGCACGAGCCATCTGGTTTGGGTGGACGATTCAAGCCGCCTATGGCGAACCGTTTCTCGGTGCGACCCCACTAGCAGCGGCCACATTTCCCGGCCTCCAGGACGAAGCGCAACTGCCGCATGGTTTGCCGGCCTATCGTCCCTCAGAGTAGAACTCAGACGCTGCGCTCACGCCAACCTGAGGCTGATACAGGGCTTCATAGGCCGGAACAATGTGTTCCACGTGAAACTGGCGCGCCTGCTGTGCCGCAGCATGGCGCATAGCGCGCAGCCGAGGCGGTTCGGAGAGCAAGTCCACAGCCATATCCACCACCACGTCATGGGCGCCCAGGGGAAAGAGCAGGCCCGTCTGGCCATGCCTGACAACTTCCGGCAATCCACCCACTCGTGTCGCCAACACCGGCACCCCACAGGCCATGGCTTCCAACGCCACAAGACAGAAACTTTCGTAGCGGCTGGTCATAAGCAATAAATCTGCCTGATGCAAGGCAGGGACAATGTCCGCTTGCAATCCTACATAATGCACATCGTCTGCGAAGGCACTGTGCTGCAAAAGGGCGCGCACCGCAGACATGTCTTCCCCATCGCCAATCAGCCATAATTCGGCATCCATACGCGCCCGAATACCCAGAAAAATACGCGCCATACTCTGCGCATCTTTGATCGGTCTGAAATTGGAGATGTGGATCATGCGTGGACGCGATCGGGCACGGCGCTCGTCATGCTGCCGCGGCGGATAAAAGCGCGAGCCATCGATAAAATTCGGCACAATGCGCGGTGGGCCGTCGAGATTGAACACCGTCGTGGCCAACTCGGCATGGCTGGCCGAGACGGTCGTGACGATATCACAGGCTTGCAGTGCTTTGGTTAACCGTGCACCGGTGACGGGTTCTTTACCAAAATGCGTCACGTCGGTACCGTGCAGTGTCCCGACGAGCCAGGGCATGGCGTCGCCGAGGTCATCACGGAGCCGTTGTGCGACAAACGCAAAGGGGATGGCATAGTGGAAGTGCAACACGTCAAGGCCTTCGGTAGCAATGACACGCGCGATGTTCTCGGTATAGCGCTGCAGATCTTCCGCCGACCAATTCGTGTGCAGTGTTGCAGGGTGGAAAGTCTCCGGTACCGACTGATGCAGGGTATGTAAGGTGATATGTGGTTGCGGCGTCCACCGTCCAAGCGGTGGTGTGTGGGTAAAAAGGTGGACATGGTGTCCGCGCCGCGACAGAGCAATGGCCAGTTCGATACCAATACGCGCACTGCCTCCGAAACTGGCGTGACACATCATTCCGATACGCATGCGTACCCCCCCCCCCACGTCTGATCGTCAGGCGCCTTGCTCGGGCGCGAGAAGCCTCCTCCTGTCGGAAAACTCCAAGGCTCAGACTCGTTTGATTTTTACGATACCAGCGCGACAGCCTCATCGTCACTGGTGCACAGGCGATCAACCCGTTGAAAACCACGCGGCAACTTGCTGCCCCGACGGCCACGCGCTCCAGTATAGCGCACTGTGTCTGCAGGTTTGAGGGTCAAATGCCGTTGCCCACAGTAAAACGTCAACGATTGATCCATCTGAAAACAGGTGATGGCTGCGACCACCTCGCGTTGATCAGACGTCTCGTTCGACGACAGGCCGATGAGTTTATAGCCCTTACCTTTGACCAAGTGTGGCAGCTCTGTCAAGGGAAAGATGAGCAGCCGACCGGTATTGGAAACCACGGCGACGTAATTAGCCCCATCCGTGCCGTGGTGAATCGGCACAGGCGGTAAGACGTGTCCCCCGCGTGGCACCGTCAGGGTCACCTTGCCGGCCCGATGGCGGGTATGGAGATCGCCGAGCGCCACCACAAACCCGTAGCCGGCATCGGTTGCCAGGACGTATAGGTCCTCGGGATTGCCGAGCATGACCCCGACGAACGAGGCGCCGTCCGGTGGCGTAAAATATCCTGTCAGGGGATCGCCTTGGCCGCGCGCCGAGGGAAAGGTGTGTGCCGGTGCAGCGTACGTGCGTCCGGTCGTATCGAGAAAGACGGCAAGCTGCGTGCTTTTGCCGTGCGCTGCCGCCGCAAAGGCATCACCGGCTTTGTAGTTGAGCGTTGTCGGGTCAATCTCATGCCCCTTGGCCGCCCGCACCCAGCCTTTTTCGGACAGAATGACCGTCACCGGTTCGGTCGGCACCAGTGTGCTCTCGTCCATCGCCTGTGCCGCCTGCCGCTCCACCAAGGGCGAGCGGCGCGCATCGCCAAACTCCTCGGCATCGTGCGCCAGCTCTTTTTTTACCAACGTGCGTAGACGCCGCGGCGACGCGAGGATTTGTTCAAGGCGGTCGCGCTCGGCTCCGAGTGTCTCTTGTTCGCTCCGGAGCTCAATCTCCTGCAACTTGCCCAGACGGCGCAAGCGCAAGTCTAAAATCGCCTCCGCCTGCACATCGCTTAAGCCGAAGCGCTCCATCAACACCGGCTTGGGACGCTCCTCAGTGCGAATAATGGCAATAATCTCATCGATATTCAGATAGGCAATGATCAAGCCATCGAGGATATGCAACCGCTGGATCACCCGATCCAGGCGGAATTGCAACCGCCGGCGCACCGTCTCTTGCCGAAACGTCAGCCACTCGCTCAGAATTGTCCGGAGGTCTTTGACCTGCGGCCGCTGATCGAGTCCGATCATATTGAGATTGACTCGGTACGTGCGCTCGAGGTCTGTCGTGGCGAACAAATGCGACATAATGGCTTCGGCGTCCCGCCGTGCCGATTGCATGGTGATAATCAGCCGTGTCGGATTCTCGTGGTCCGACTCATCGCGCAAATCGTCCACCATCGGGAGTTTCTTGGCGCGCATTTGGGCTGCGACTTGTTCCAGCACCTTGGCTCCCGACACCTGATAGGGCAGGGCGGTGATAATGATGTCGCTCTGCTCCACTTCGTACCGCGCCCGCATGCGGATACTGCCGGTGCCCGTCTGATACAGCCGCACAATGTCTGCATACGGCGTAATTACTTCGGCCTCGGTGGGAAAATCCGGCCCCTGGATATGCTCGCAGAGCGCCTCAACGGTCGCCGTCGGATGATCCAACAGATGGATACACGCTGCCGTGACTTCCCGCAGATTATGCGGCGGGATATCCGTTGCCATGCCCACCGCAATCCCGGTCACCCCATTGAGCAGCAAGTGCGGCACGCGTGCCGGCAAGAGCACCGGCTCTTCCAAGGTCCCGTCGAAATTCGCCGCCCATTCCACCGTCCCCTGCCCGAGTTCGCTGAGCAGGAGCTCGGCAAACGGCGACAAACGGGCTTCCGTATAGCGCATAGCGGCGAAGGATTTCGGATCGTCGGGGGAGCCAAAATTCCCCTGCCCATCCACCAGGGGATAGCGGTAGGAAAACGGCTGCGCCATCAGGACCATGGCTTCGTAACACGCCACCTCGCCATGGGGATGGAACTTGCCGATGACATCACCGATAGTCCGCGCCGTTTTCTTATGCTTGGCCTGGGCTGAAAGCCCGAGCTCCGACATGGCGTAAATGATACGGCGTTGGACCGGCTTGAGGCCATCGCCAATATGTGGCAGGGCACGATCCAGAATCACGCTCATGGAGTACGACAAGTAAGCTTTTTCGGTATACGCTTTGAGCGGCAGGCGCTCGACATCGTCAACAGTAAACGTGGATGTGTCGGTCATAAATACAGCAGCCTTTGCGGGTGGTGATACACGGAATACGACCAGTCATAGACACGATCAGACTTCGGCCAAATCGCCATGGCGTTCCAGCCAGGCCTTGCGGTCGGCGGCCCGCTTCTTCGCCAGCATCATATCCATCATGGACATGGTCTCGTCGCCAGGTGCGATCGTCAGTTGCACCAGGCGCCGCGTGTCGGGATGCAGCGTAGTTTCGCGCAACTGTAAGGGGTTCATCTCGCCCAAGCCCTTAAAGCGTTGGACCATCGGCTTGCCGCGTAGCTTCTCGGCCTCGATCCGATCCATGGTGCCCTGCAACTCGTCATCATCCAGGGCGTAAAAGACGTGTTGCCCGACGTCAACGCGGTACAGGGGCGGCATCGCCACATGGATATGTCCGGCCTCGACCAAGGGGCGAAAATGGCGCAAAAACAAGGCACATAACAGCGTCGCAATGTGGGCGCCGTCGGAATCGGCGTCGGCGAGAATACAGACCTTGCCGTAGCGCAAGCCCGCCAGATCATTCGAGCCCGGCTCGACGCCAATCGCCAAGGCAATATCGTGCACTTCCTGCGACCCGAGGACTTGCGCCGGCTCGACTTCCCACGTATTGAGAATCTTGCCGCGCAGCGGCATCACCGCCTGAAATTCTTTCTGCCGTGCTTGCTTCGTCGAGCCGCCGGCAGAATCGCCTTCGACCAAGAACAACTCAGTCCGCGTCAGATCCTGCGAGGTACAATCGACCAATTTTCCCGGTAACGTCGGCCCCGCCGTGACGCGTTTGCGCACGACCTTCTTACTCGTGCGCATGCGATTCTGTGCCCGTGTAATCGCCAGCATCGCCAGGCGCTCACCCGCCTCAGGATGTTGATGTAGCCACAAACTCAACGCATCCTTCACCACACCCGAGACAAACACGGCGCACTGACGCGACGACAACCGTTCCTTCGTTTGGCCGGTAAACTGCGGGTCCGACAGTTTCACCGAGAGGACGTAACAGCACTGCTCCCACACGTCTTCAGGTGCCAGCCGCACGCCGCGGGGGAGTAAGTTGCGGATTTCACAAAATTCCCGCATGGCCTCGGTCAGCCCCGCACGCAGCCCATTGACGTGCGTGCCGCCTTGCGCCGTGGGAATCAGGTTGACGTAACTTTCCGTCAAGCTCTCCCCGCCCTCAGGCAGCCACGTCACGGCCCAATCCACCACCTCCTGCGCGCCGTCCTGACTGCCGATGATCGGCTCTTCCGGCAGCATCTCAAAACCGTCCAAGGCATCAAGCAGATACGCCCGCAGGCCGTCTTGATACTGCCACTCCACGCGCTCGCCGGTATTTTCGTCGCGCCACCGCACGTGCAGCCCCGGACACAACACCGCTTTGGCGCGCAAGACATGATGCAAGCGCGGCAAGGAGAATTTCGGCGACTCAAAGTACGACGCATCCGGCCAAAAACGCACGGTCGTCCCCGTGCGCCGCGCCCCGACCTCGCCGACCACTTCGAGTTCGGAGACCTTGTCGCCATGGGCAAACGCCATGTGATATTCCTGCCCGCCCCGCCGTACCCACACGTCCAGCCGGGTCGAGAGCGCATTCACCACCGAAACGCCCACACCGTGCAACCCGCCGGAAAAGCGGTAATTTTTCAGCGAAAACTTCCCGCCGGCATGCAAACGCGTCAGAATGACCTCGACCCCCGGCACGCCTTCCTCCGGGTGGAGATCAACCGGCATACCACGCCCGTCGTCCGTTACTTCAAGCGAGCCGTCTTTATGCAGCGTCACGTCCAGACGCCTGGCATACCCGGCAATCGCTTCATCGACGCTATTATCAATCACCTCTTGCGCTAAGTGATTGGGCCGTGTCGTATCCGTAAACATGCCGGGGCGTTTACGCACCGGTTCAAGACCACTGAGGACTTCAATGGCCGCAGCATCGTAAGTTGTACTCATGAAACTATGTCTCTCATCGGGGCCTCGCACCTCGTGTAGCCGACAATGATGTACAGACAGAAGGGCAAGGTGTTGCGGGATCAAGAGGATGGCTGCGCGGCCGGCAGCCAAGGACGCGTGCCATCGTGGAAGGCATGTCGTGTCAGCATAGGAATCGTGCAGACACACGCCGCAAGACGTACAACCGTCCCTTATGGAAGATAGCCATTCAGCCCCGCAGCGTCAACTTCCAAAATCAGAAGGGTCAGACTCGTTTGATTTCTACGGCTCGTCGACATGCCTGTGGTATGATGTACCTCGGGCGAGAACAGAGAGAGCTCACCGGGAACGCGGCAGCGCTACACCGCAGCGCCACGACATACAGCAAGAAAGAACAACATGCAGGATTTTTTACACTGGCAAGTCGGGGATGTCCGCATTACCCGCGTGCAGGAGCTCGAAGCGCCGGGAATGCGCTTTATCGTACCGAACGCCACGATCGAGAATTTACAGGGCATTCCCTGGCTCACACCGTTTTTGGCACGCAATGGCGATGGGCTGGGCAGTGTGCACGCCTTGGTCATCGAGGTCGGAGAGCGGCGCATCGTGGTCGATACCTGCGTCGGCAACGACAAAGAGCGACGCATTCCCACCTGGAACAACCGGCAAGGACCGTTCCTGCAGCACCTCGTAACCGCAGGCTATGCGCCGGAACGCATCGACACGGTAATTTGTACGCATCTGCACACGGATCACGTCGGCTGGAACACACGCCTGGTTGACGATGCCTGGGTACCCACGTTTCCTCACGCCCGCTACCTGGTGGCGCAGCCGGAGTGGGACCACTGGTCGGCGACCGACGAGCACTGGACGCAGATCATCATGTCCGATTCGGTGCGGCCAATCTTCGATGCCGGACTCGCCGATCTGGTACCCGTGGATCACGCCGTGCATGATACCATCCGCTTCGAGCCCACCCCAGGGCATACGCCGGGACATGTTTCCGTTCATATCAGCTCACGCGGGGAAGAGGCGGTCATCACCGGCGACCTGGTGCATCACCCCTCGCAGTTCGCCCGGCCCGATTGGGGCTCCTCGGCCGATGTCGATGCCGCACAAGCCGATCGCACACGCAAAGCCTTTATGGCCCGCTATGCCGACACCCCCACGCTGATCATCGGCACCCATTTCGCCGGTCCCACCGCCGGTCGCTTGGTCCGCGATGGCGATGCCTATCGCCTGGATGTCTAGGGAACTGCAGCGTATGCAACCGCTTATGCTCCCTACGGTCATGCCGGCTATTCCGGGCGTAAACATTCCCTACGCCTTCTATTGGGTACTGCAGCAGCCTGCCCCGCTGGCGGGCATGCCGTATCCCTCCCCCCGGACACCATGGCACGCCCTAGCGGCCGCCGGTTTCTCGCATATTGTGTGTCTGACGGAAGAAGCGCCACGCTACGACCCGGCGCCGCTGGGTATTACGCACGCCGTGGAATTGGAAGATCTCGTGTTCGGCGATCCGCCTCGCGACCCGGTACAGGAAGAAGTCCGCATTCGCACTGCCGTAGCCACCGCCGTGGATCATTTATATACCGGCGAAGGCGTGATCGTGCATTGCTACGGCGGCCGCGGCAGAGCCGGCACCGTCATCGGAGGGATACTATGCGCCTTGGGCTATACGGGGAAAGAGGTGTGCGCCTATCTCCACCGCTTGCATACAGCGCGTGGCCGTACCGGCTGGCCGGAAGCAGCCTGGCAAGCACAGATGGTAGAGCGTTTCCGCTCAGATGAAGCCGGCTAGATCGCGGGCGCAGAACCGACTATGATGCGTGCGGCATCGCCACGCAACAGTAATCACGTCACAGGAGGAGGGAGAAGCATGATTCAGAATTTTTCCGTGCTCTATGCCGGGCATGTGTTAGAGGGAGAGGGGATCGGATTTAGCGGCACGCCGCACGACGACCGTTCGTACGACAACGAGCGCTTAGCCCTCTCGTTTGACATCGCCAAGGACCTGTCCATTACCATGGAAGACCTGGGCTACGACATCCTGTGGATGGCGGAGCACCATTTCCAGCGGGAAGGGTACGAAACCATTCCGAATCTGATGATGCTGAGCGTCTGGTTGTCCCAGTTTACGCAGCGGCTGAAATTTGGCTGTGGGTTCAACATCTTGCCCATGTGGCATCCCATCCGCCTGGCCGAGGATTTCGCCATGGCCGATATTCTCACCCAGGGACGCACCATCTTTGGCGTGGGACGCGGCTATCATACACGCGAAGTGGAAACCTTCGGTGCTCCTATGGCCGACGCCGACGCCAATCGCGAGCTCTTTGAGGAACAATTTGAAATCGTCATGAAAGCCTTTAACGAGCAGGCCTTCGCGCACAAAGGTAAACACTACACCCTGCCGCCCGAAATCCCCTACCGCGGCTATACGCTCAAAGACATCACCGTGGTGCCGCGTCCCGTGCATCGCCCGGTGGAAACGTGGCAGCCAATGGTCAGCGGCTCCGAGCGCGGCTTGGACTTTATGGCCAAGCACGGCATCAAAGGTATTATGTTGGGGACCGCAACGGAATACATCGGGGATTGGATGCAGCGGTTTCAGGCGGCAAATGCCAAACACGGACGGCAGCTACAATTGGGCGAAAATCTCGCCATGGGCCTGTGGTGTTATATGGATTCGAGCTACGACAAAGCGAAGCAGACCTTGCAGCCGCTCTTCGAAGAACACGTGAAATTCGCCGCGCCGCTGGGCATGCTGCGTTATAGCGACGAGCAGATGAAGGCCACAGGGCCGGCCGGTGTCGCCACGCATATTGCCGCCGGCAGCAGCTTCGATGATGTGCTGGAAAACCGCGCCTGGTTCTGCGGCACGCCGCAGGATACGGTGACGTATCTCCAGGAGCTGCAGGACAAGTACCCCGGGCTGGAACACATCATGCTCGGATTCCCGATGGGATTGTCGAAAGCGCAGTTTCAAGCCCAGCTCACCTGCTTTGCCGAAGAGGTCATGCCGGCCTTTAAGGCGTCGCAGGTCTCGGCTTAAACACCGACGGCAGGCAGGACGAAATCCTCTCGTCTTGCCTGCTGACCGCGTGTGTCACTCGGAAATCAATAGAGTCTGACCCTTTTGAATGTAATCTTGCGTTTTTCCGGGTCGGGGTGTTGCCGGTAGAACATAAAGATATGCCCGATCGAGCCGACAATGGCGCTGTGGGATTCCTGGGCGATGGTCTGCGCCAGTTCCCGCTTTTGGTCTTTGAAATCCTGAAAGCGGACTTTGATGAGCTCGTGATGCTCCAATGCTTCATCAAGCGCGCTAAGAACACTGGGTGCCAGACCGGTTTTGCCAATGTGCACGACCGGGTCAAGATGGTGGGCCAGGCCGCGGAGATATTTACGTTCCGCACCGGTAAGTGTGGGCGTATCTGATGTTGTCGTCACGGTGTATCCTGTTCATGTGTGAGCGTCTCGCCTGCCTCAGGAGCAGGAGTCACAAAAAGTTCCGCCAGGGAGATCATGCACTCCGGCAGGGTCGTCGGAGCCAGGCGATGCGCATGACGACACAGACGCCGAAGGTTATACCCATGTGTTTCCGGCTCTGTATACACTTCTAGCACCTGATGCAGGATGTCAACAAGCCAGAATTCCGGGATGCCTGCAGCGGCATACAATGCAGACTTCACTTCCTGATCATAGGCCAAACTGCTTTCAGCAACTTCTATGACCAGAAGGACATCGCTCGGACCGGGTAAGCGGTGTTCATAATCATCACGGGATGCACGTAATAATGCTATATCCGGTTGCGGCTCGCTTTCAGCAGAAAGCCTGAGGGGGTTTTGGACGCTCAGCATGGCCGTGTCATCCGGCACCGCACGTGTGAGCAATCGCGTTAGTCTGTTGACATAGGCCACATGACGACTGCCAACCGGCGTTATGGTAATGATTTCCCCCTCGATCAGCTCGACGCGATCGTCTTCGTGCAGCACCTGTGCCTCGATTAGACGATGATAATCCGTCACGCTAAAGCGATGACGTTGTACAGTGGCGTTGTGCATAGCAATCCCTCTCGCTCTGAAAGCTACCACTCCGTGGGGAACGGGTCAACGGCTGACGCGACGGATGCCTATACACACACAATCCCACACACCTACCACCGGAGAGGAGTGCGATGACGTACCAATTTGTCCACTATGAAGTCAAGGACCATATCGCCACCATTACGCTAGACCGTCCGCCGATGAATGCGCTCAATTTTCCGCTCATCGACGAGATCATTGCGGCGCTGCGGCAGGCGGGCAACGACGCTGAGGCGCAAGCGGTGATCGTCACCAGCGCCTTGGAGCGGGCCTTTTGCGCCGGCCTCGATCTGAAAGCCATGCAAGCGTGGTCGAGCCAAGAGGTACGGCAGTTCCTCGAAAAAATATACATTGAACTCTACGACACGCAGTATCATTTGGGCAAACCATCGGTGGCCGCCGTGCGCGGGTTTGCGCGCGGTGGCGGCATGACCGTGGCCATTTCCTGCGATATGGTCGTCGCGGGCGCCAGCACCGATTTTGGCTACTCGGAAATCAACGTCGGGCTCATTCCTGCCATCCATCTGGTGCATTTACCGCGTTTGGTAGGGCGATACCGCGCCTTTGATCTCTTATTCAACGGCAATAACTTCGGCCCGCAAGACGCGGCGGACTTGGGCATTGTGAATCGCGTCGTACCTGACGCCGAGGTCATGTCAACGGCGTGGGACGTGGCTAGCGCGCTTGCCGCAAAATCGCCGCTAGCCATGCAGATCGGACGTGCGGCATTTATGGAGGTCAACGATCGCGGCTATCGGGAAAAACTCGCGACCGTGATTGACGCCTTCGTACGCCTCAGCGACACGGAAGACGTGCAGGAAGGCTTGCGGGCTTTCGCCGAGAAACGTCCGCCGCAGTGGCAAGGCCGGTAATGATGTCAATCGACGCACCAGAGAAAGACCATTGTATGCCTCCATCACCCACTCTCCCCCTCTCCGGCCTCCGCGTGCTCGAGTTCACGCACGCGGTCATGGGCCCAACTGCCGGCCTCCTCTTGGGCGATCTCGGCGCGGAAGTCATTCATATCGAACCGCCCCAGGGCGATTCCACGCGACGCCTCAAAGGGTTTGGCACCGGTTACTTCCCCTTTTACAGCCGCAACAAAAAAAGTCTCGCCATTGACCTAAAAAGCGCTGAAGGCCGCGACATCATCGGCAAACTCGCGACGACAGCCGATATTCTGGTCGAAAACTTCGGCCCCGGCACCATGGAGCGCCTGGGCTACGGCTATGAAGCGCTGCGTGCGATCAATCCGCGCCTGATTTACCTGGCGCTCAAGGGGTTTCTCAGCGGCCCATACGAACACCGTGCGGCGCTGGATGAGGTGGTGCAGATGATGGGCGGACTGGCGTATATGACCGGCCCGCCCGGGCAACCGTTACGCGCCGGGACCTCGATTATCGACATCGGCGGCGGCATGTTCGGCGTCATGGGAATTCTCACGGCGTTGTACGAGCGCGAACGCACCGGGCAGGGCACCTTCCTTCAGGCGTCACTGTTCGAAACCACCGCGTTTTTTATGGGTCAGCACATGGCATACAGTGCGCTGACCGATGGCAACATCCCCCCCATGCCGGCGCGGGTCAGCGCCTGGAGTATTTATCGCATCTTTCAAACGTCCGACGGCGAGTCCGTCTTCGTTGGCGTCACCAGCGATCGGCACTGGGAACGGTTTTGCCAGGAATTCAAGCGCCCCGACTGGGCAGCAGATCCGCGCCTCACCACCAACAACGGCCGCATTGATGCCGCCTCGTGGCTCTTGCC
>CAJIAL010000080.1_pt1 | contig 37357 bp, 36 predicted proteins | sample 9199091 | NCBI WGS metagenome assembly CAJIAL01 (sample SAMEA7708270, study PRJEB35096) | sediment metagenome | biome: marine neritic benthic zone biome [ENVO:01000025]; feature: sediment [ENVO:00002007]; material: shallow marine sediment [ENVO:03000034] sea grass bed [ENVO_01000059] ... | reverse complement strand
GTCCCAGCTATTCCGCAAGCAGGTACCCAGACGCACGTCGGCCCTTCCCCTCTCGATGGGCGGGTTGAGAGGAAAGGGCGGATCGATCGACGAGGACCCGTCATCCGGGAGAGTGCTAAATACCGGGAGGCCCCCTTGAAGCAGAGAGGATGTCGTCGTACGCTCTGCTCATGAAACACCAACACAAAGTCCCCCCCGACATTTATCAACTGCGCATCGTTCTGCGAGGTATCAGCCCACTCATCTGGCGGCGACTCTTGGTCCGAAGCGACACGACGTTGGCTCAACTCCGCCGCATGCTGCAGATCATCTTTGAGTGGAACAACGAACATCTGCACCGCTTCCACGTGTTCGGCAAGCATTTCGGCAATGACGGCGCCGACACTCGGCACGTCAGGCTCAACACGTTTCGCTTGCATCAGGGCGAACGATTCCGCTACGTGTACAATTTTGTCGCCCCGTGGCAGTGTGACATTCACCTCGAATCGACGTTGCCCTGTGATCCCGATCAGTTTTATCCCGTCTGTACCGGCGGCAAACGACCGGCGCCGCCTGAACATGTCCAAGATGGATGGACGTATCTGGAGCTGCTTGATGCGCATCGCGTTCCGCCCTTTGAGGCTATCCTGACCTTGGCTGATATGGCTCAAGCGCTGTTGGAGGCGCCGGTTGGCGTTTCCATTCGGGAGGCGATTGGCGACCTGGAGGCGATTCGGGAGGCGATGGAGCGTCTGGACAGCTATGATCAGTTTCAGCCCAGCGCGTTTCAACGACGGCACATCAACGCCCAGTTGCGCCAGCAGAGCTGGACAGGAGTAAAGGTGTCATGCAATTCAAAGTGCAGGTGATTACTCTGAGCGATGACGGCGAGGAATCAGTGCGAGACGTGGCCTGTGTCGAGCGCGACGACCTCACCGCCGCCAGCCTGAGCTTGTCGCTTGCCGACGGTAAAACGATCCTCCAAGGCATTCAAGAAGTGGTGGTGGAATGGCAGATGCACGAGTACCTCGACGCCCAACGCCACTGTCCGGATTGCGGCAAACTGCGCCATAGCAAAGGCGCGCACCACGCGGTGTTTCGCACCGTGTTTGGTGATCTTCCAGTGGAAAGTCCCCGCTTCACCCATTGTCCCTGTCAGGATCATGCCACCGAGAGTTTCAGTCCGCTGGCTGCGCTGTTGCCCGAGCACACCACCCCGGAGTTGCTCTATCTGGAGAGCAAGTGGGCGTCCTTGTCGTCATATGGGATGAGCGTGAAACTGTTGCAAGACGCGCTGCCCTTCGACGAACCGCTTGAGATCGACGGTGAATCACATCGTGAGCAAACGCATGGTGAAAAAGCAACAGATGCGCTGGAGCCATCGAGGGGCGCACTTGTTGCTGCAGATTCGCACGCGGGTGTTGAATGACGAGTGGGAAGACGCCTTCCGACGGTGGTATCCGGGATTTCGGGCGCACACACAGCCGGTTTTCGCATGAGCACGACCGTTGCGTCCCTCCTCACCTCGCGCCGATCGTGCTTGACGTCCATGGTGTGAGCTGCTCCCACCCGACGTGTTATCGTCCCGACTGACCTGACTGTGCAACGCCAGTCATAGCGCCTGTCCGGCCATTCTCCAGGCAAGTCCTGACCCTTCCCTCGATCTTCTGAACAGAACGCCAGCTTTTCAGGTCAACACTTTGGTCTATGCGTCGAGGTCATTCCCTGAAATGACCTCGACTCTATCAATTTCCCCCCAGAATTTAGCACTCTCGGTGGCGGGGGGGCGGGGCGAAAAGGCCGTTTGAATATCTTATACTCTGCTGGTGACGCCGGAGGCCCGGGCCAGGGCAATGTACGGATCGGTGAAGTGCGAATACGTCCAGGGGATTTCTCCACCGGTGGCTGGAAAGGGGCTCGTGCTGTGGACCGGCACGGCGGGGTGTTCCGCATACCAGATCGACTCAAACCCAAGCTCTTCAGCTTTTTTCGCCATAAACGCCGGGTCGATGGTATAGGCCGGGAGGGGGACCGAGGTGCCGATACTCATAATGCGATTCTCCTTTGCTCTCAATGTTGCCTGGGCGGGTTTCCAACTCGCAGTGACGCGTATGCGGGGTCGAGAACCCTATCGTTCGTTGTGAAACCGACGACTAAGGCACCGGCCTTGGGATGACCGTGACGTCGATCAACACTACGCCTGACCGGGGTGGGTCGCCATCATCCGTCACCCTGACCTCGAAGTCATCCGGGCCAGCAAAATCGGGCTCGGGCGTGTAGGTGACGAGTCCTGCTTCCTGATCCACCACCTCCGCCGTGCCGTTTTCAGGGGGCAGGCTGATCGTAAAGATATGCGTGTCGTCCGTATCTGGATCATTCGGAGCGACACGGATGGTCTCAGCAGTGTTGATGAAGGTCTCAACATCTTGGGCTGTCGGTTCCGGAGCCTGGTTGGTGTCCGAACCCTCATCGTCGTCTGCCGCAGTCACGCTGTCATCGTCGTTTGCCGCTGTCCCGCTGTCATCGTCATTCTCCAAGTCACTGAAAGGGCGTACATCACATCCCACCGCGAGCACCAGCGCGAGCACCAAGACCAGCAACATCGACCACCTGTCTCTCATGATCCTCTTTCCTCTGCATGTGTACCACACGCTCCGTGGCTTGCCCCGGGCGGAGAGACATTGTACACGCCAGTTCGGTCCAGTGCCAGGAGGCTCTGCTCTCCCGGCAGGCGGTGGCCACCCTGGTTTGATCCTGCGCTCTTCCATGATAGGGTACTGCCGCTCTGCAACGTCTCCCGGCTTCCCTCCTGCTGGCCGCTGTGGCCATGCTGTTCTCGCTCTTCCTGGGTATTTCCATCGGGATATTTTCCGCCGTGCGGGTGAACACGTGGGTCGACACCATCGGCAAGAGCTTCGCCATCCTCGGTCTCTCCCTCCCCAGCTTCTGGGTGGGTTTACTCCTGTTCTCCGGAGGGTTGGGCGTGGGCATACCTCCCTGGTGACAGACCAATGACTAACGCGACAACAACAACGAACAAGACAAGACGACGACTTGACTGCATAGTTGTCTCCCTCCTTTACCGCGCACGTGTTATAGGACGCCGTATGGCGCCTTCCCGACTGCACCGATAGGACGGTATCACCTCGTTGGCAAAGAACAGCATGGAGTCCGACCGTACGACAGGAATCACTGGGTGAGCACCGGCCCGAGTCGTGGCGCCATGGTACATCAATCGCAGTAGACACTATAAGTGGTGTTACCCAAGCGTCTGCTCCCACTTCGTCGTATAAGGGCCTCGACATTGGCTCGACTACCGGGAGGCCTTTAGCCCGGTAGTCGCTCGGCTCACGCAGGCGATAGAGGCCCATAAGCAGACGCACCCGGACGATAACTTTGCCCTGTTGCATCACGGTAAGTCGACGCTTTTGCGGCGCTTTGAGGCGTTGTTTTTTGCCCCTTTATTGGGTATCGACCGCCTCAGCGAATTGAGTATCCGTGAGCATCCGCTCCAGACGCTGCTTGGCCGGGGCTATCAAAGCGCGACGCTGAGTCAGTTTTTGGGGCAATTGGAGCGGGTGGGCGCTGCCGAGACTCTGATGCCTGTCCTGGTCGCGGACGGGGCAGGGCGGATCATCTACGTCGATGGGCACATGATTGCCTATTGGAGCCGGCGGTCGATGCCCAAGGGCAAGATCACCATGCTGGGCCGCATCATGGCAGGCTCACAAGGCGTGATCGCCCATGATGACACTGGGCAGGCCGTCTTTGTGGCCTATTATCCGCCCGACATCCATGTGTCTCAGGTCATTGTGGCCTATTGTCAGCAGGTGGCGGAGGCAACTGGGAGCGTTGTGTTTGTCATCGACCGGGCGGTCAATGCGATGGCCCTGGCACAGGCGTTTCACGACAACGACTTGGGCTTGCTGTGTATGCTCGATGACAACGAGCATGCGGGTCTTGGGAGCTTCGAGGCCACCGAGGTGGACACCCTGGACGATGGGACCAAGGTGTATAGCGGACCGTGGAAAGAGTGCCGTGAAGATGATCCCCGCCACTTTGTGATTGTCCAACCAACTGCGGACAAGCCCCTCGTGTATTGGGGAACTCCGAAGGTCGCGGAGGCGTTAGAGGTGAACGCGTGGCCCCGGGTATACCGCGAGCGCAACGAGATTCAGGAACTCAGCTTCAAGAGTATGATTGACCATGGAGGACTCGACATCACCTATGGTCGCAAGACGATCATGGGTCCCGACCGGCATCAGCAGCGTAAGCAAGCACAACTCGAACAGTCTCTGGAGACGGCCCACGAGCGGGTGGACAAGAAGGAAGAGGCGGTCACGGCCCAACAGGGCAAGGTGGCCGAGTCCGAGGCCAAGGGGCATGGCAAACGTCTGGAACAGCGCCAGGGCAAGTTGGTGACCTTGGAACACGAGCTGAAAGACGCCAAAGGGAAACCGCGAAACTTTCTGAGCAAGCGAACACCTTGGGCCCGGCCGGACAGCGAGCCGATCGCGACTTTCGCAAGCAGACGATCATGACGATTCGCACGCTTTTTCTGGAGAATATGCTGCGGGCCTTCATGGCGGTGCTGCTGGCGACACTGCACATAAAGGTGAGTTTGGAGCAGGTCTTGGGCCTGCTCTTTGAGCGCCGCGGGGCTCGGATGGAGACGCCTTCGCAGATTGTCTACTGGGTCAATACCTCCGGTTTCTCCCGGTCGAACCGACGCCTGCTCGGCAAGATCGTCGAGGGGCTGTGCGCCATGGACTTGCAGGATCAGGGCAAACCGATCCACGTTCGCCTCAAAGCCATGCCGCCATGAGGCGGCTCTCTTCATGAACAGCTCGAATGTCCATTTTTTTCGAGACTGTCAGAAGTGCGTTATACTCCTTCGAGCACGCCGCTCTCCTCCAGCACCTCGTCACGCAGCGCGGCGAGCACCCCAAGATCATGGGCAAAATCCAGCACGGTGTACCGGCCACGGATATCTTTGGCGTGGAGCAAAGCCGTCCGCATTTCCGCCGCACTAATGCCTAACGCGCTCACCGTTGTCGGCGCTCCCGCAGCACGGAGCACTTCGCGAATGCTTGCTGCCGGCACCAACTGTGGGTTCAAAGCCTGCCATAACGTCTGCCAATGGCCTAGCACATACTCCCACTCGCGCACTTTGTCCTCGATAGGCAGGTATTTTTTTCGCGCCTCCGGGATGACAGCCTCGGCAAGCGGTCCGTGCACGCTCCGCAACTGCTGTTCCAGCGTTTCCCAGGTAGGATACTTCCGGCGCAGCGCAGCCAGCGAGAGTGTGGTCGGGTCAAGTGCTTGGAGCTTCTCGTACAAGGTCGCGGTCACCAGCGTCGCCACGCCGACTTGTGCCCCGTGCAACTCTTCCGAGCGCCCATGCCAATGGGCCGTCATATCCCAATAATGGGAGATAAGATGCTCTCCGCCCGATGCCGGACTCGATGAGCCCGCCACCGCCATGGAGAATCCGGAGAGTAACAACGCGCGCGTCAACGCCTCGGCTCCTGCCACCTCTCCCTGACCAATCGCCACCGCACTGTTCCGACACGCACGCTCCGCGTCCGTAACCATGCGAATGGGCAGATCGCAGAAATACTCGCCTTTGATCAAGTGGGACAACTTCCAATCCGCGCTCGACACCGGTTTCGACAGCATGTCACCGAGTCCGGCACGCGTCATTTCGGCAGGGGCAGCGGCCAGGATATCGGTATCGGCCACCACTGCCACGGGCTGCTGCGCCGGCACCGTGCGCTTGACGCCCTGACTCATAATAGCCGCGATAGCTGAGGTAAAACCGTTCACGGACGGAGCCGTAGGGCACACCATGTACGGCCGCCCGGCCTGAAAGCTGGCGAGCTTGGCAACATCGTTCACCGTCCCCGCCCCAACAGCAACAACACCATCAACCGCAGGATGGATAGCCGCCCGAGCCCGGGCGATAGCGGTATCGTCAGCGTGTACCCGATCCTGCCCCGCAGCCGTCAACACCAGAAGTTCAACAACATATCCCGCCTGTTCCAATTGCGTCTGGACCCGTCCGCCGGCAATGGCGTATGTCACGTCATCAGCCACCAACAGCACCCGCTGTCCCGGGAGATATCGCGTACAGAACGCGGCTACCTGTGCCAGTACACCACTCCCGACAGCGACGGCCCGCGTCGGCACAGTATGCTCCACGCCACAGTCGCATGGTAGTGTCGAGCCAACGAGATCTTGAAGGGCAAATGACTGATTCGCATGTGACATAGCACACCGGTATTCCACGCTTACGTGACGCTACTGCGCACTTTCATAGACACCCACTCACTCACGATCACCGTGCCCAGAATCAGCAGGAGAATCAAGGAAACCTGCGTCCAGGCCAGGGTAGAAATCGACGCTTCGAGCTGCAGGCCAATACCTCCAGCCCCCACCAAACCGAGCACAGTCGACTCGCGGATGTTGATGTCCCAGCGATAGACGGCAATCCCGGCATAGGCCGGGAGCACTTGCGGCACTATCCCGTATGTCACCTGTTGCGCTCCACTCGCCCCGGTCGCCACAATCGCCTCGACCTGCCTGGGGTCGATTTCCTCAATCGCCTCATATAGTAACTTCGCCACAAAACCGATCGAGCGCAGGCCAAGCGCGATAACGCCGGCAAAGACGCCTGGACCAAGTATGGTGACCAACATGAGGGCCCATAACAGGGAATTAATCGACCGCGACGCCACCACAATGAACAGGGCAATCGGCCGCACAAAGACGACACTCGGGGTCGTATTGCGGGCAGCGCAAAAGGCCACTGGGATAGCGATGATAATGGCCATCAATGTGCCAAGCGTAGCAATATTGAGGGTATCCCACAGAGGACGCCAGAGCTGATGCACATACGCCCATTTGGGCGGTACCATACGAGCACCCAAATCAACCGCTTGGTCTGGCGCATCAATGACGAACGGCCACATAGTTTTGTCGGAAATATTCTGCCAACACGCCACCACAACGGCAATACCCAGCAACCAGCAGGCCCAAATGGCCCACTGCTTCCCGCGTGTCCGGCGTTGCCACTCTTTCGTCGTTCCCAGCTCGTGCACTGCCATCACTGCACCCGTGTCCGCAAGAAGCCTGAACTGTATTCGACCACCATCACAATGGCGATAATCACCAGGAGAATGGCCGCCGCCGCATCAAATTCGTATCGATCAAAGGCAGTCAGAAGGGTCGCGCCAATCCCACCACCGCCGACGATCCCCACCACGGCAGATTCACGGAAATTGATATCGAAGCGATAGGCCGCCAGTCCGATCATACGAGGCATGACCTGCGGTTGCACAGCGTAGTTGAGCCACTGCAACCAGCTCGCACCGGTGGCCCGCACAGCTTCGGCCTGATTCGCATCCATGTGCTCGATATCCTCCGCGAGCAGCTTGCCGTAGAATCCAATCGTAGCCACGGAGAGCGTCACGAAGCCGGCAAACGGGCCGAAACCGAACAGCTTGACGAAAAAGATCGCCAGCAGAATTTCCGGGAACGTGCGCGACAGGGCGATGATCCCCCGGCAAACGACATACACGCCGGTCGGTGAGAGATTCCGTGCTGCACCGATCCCAACCGGAATGGAAAGTCCCACCCCGACGACAGTGGACGTCACGGTCATCCACAGACTCTCATAGATGCCATCGACTATGGCGTCAAAGCGCGACACAAAATCGGGAGGAAAAAAAGCGAGGACAAACTTCTGGCCGCGAGGGATGCCCTCGTAGACCCGGACCCAATTGATCTCTAGCGTACCGAAGGCCAAGGCGAGATAGAGCCCCACGGCAAGCCACAAGGCCCACCGCAGTCGGACATCTTTGATACGCGCCGGACGCTCCCAGCGTCGGGAAACTGTCTGTGCGAGCGCCACGTCAGGGTTCCGTCACAGGATTGAGCTGGGAAGCCGGGGGCGTATCCGATACCTCGTCATCGACGCGGCTGGTCGTGGCTTCCCAATCCTCAGCGCCGTAAATATGCGTCAATATGTCTGGAGTCAGGGCATCAGGCGCACCGTCATAGACGATCGTACCAGCACGTAAACCGACCACGCGTTGCGCAAACATCTGAGCCAGAAGGACATCGTGGATGTTAATGATCGCGGCCAACCCGCGCTCAGCACAGAGCTCACAGATCAGGCGCATAATCTGCCGTGAGGTTTTAGGATCGAGGCTGGCGGTGGGTTCATCAATAAGCAACAACTCCGGCTCTTGGATGAGTGCCCGAGCAATACCAACGCGCTGACGTTGCCCACCCGACAATTCATCAGCGCGCTTGTCGACCATGTCGTCGAGTTCGACCCGGGCGAGCAGGTGGAATGCGGTATCAATATCCCGTTGCGGGAATCGCCGAAAATAACTGCGCCAGAAACCGACATACCCCAAGCGGCCGGAGAGCACGTTCTCCATCACGGTCAACCGCTCCACCAGGGCGTATTCCTGAAAGATCATGCCCATGTGGCGGCGCATGCGCCGCAAAGCGGCGGCTCCGAGGCTGCTAAGGTCGACATCCCGGAGAAAAATCTTCCCGCTTGTGGGCTCTACCAGACGATTGACACAGCGGATCAACGTGCTTTTCCCCGCGCCCGACGGGCCAATCAACGCCAACACCTGCCCCGGCGGTACCGTAAACGACACCCCTTTGAGGGCATGATCCCCAGTGGGATACTGTTTCACCACCTGCTCGAGACGCAACATAGCCCTTACCCCCACACGGGCATGGTTATTTACACTCGTACGTTACGCCATTGGCAGCGTCGATCTTACGAATCACATCCCAGTCGTGCTTGTGGCTAATCGCAACGAATGTGCCTTCTTTCTTGAACTCCTTCTGCAACTCGGAGCCTTCCCACTGGAATGAAAAGAACGCCTGCTTCACCTTGGCAACAACCGCTGGGTGCAGATTATGTGCATGGCCATATCCGGTCGTGGGGAATGTCGCCGATTTATAGATCGAGCGAATCTTCGACCCATCAACCGCCTCGCGGCGTATCATCCGGTTTAAGACCGAATTGGCTATCGCCGCCACGGCATAATCCTTGTTCGCCACCCCCAAAATCGAGTTGTCGTGCTTGCCGGAAAACGTCGGGGTAAAATCGCGCTCCGACACCAAACCGAATTCCGACTTCAGCAACGCCGAGGGCGCTTTGAACCCCGAATTGGACGTTGGTGAGGTAAACGCCATCGTTCGCCCTTTAATATCCGCCGGAGATTTCATGTCGCTATCAGCCGGCACGATAATTTCCATTTCATAGCCGAATGATCCATCCTTGGCAGCCATCATGGCAAACGGCACAAACCCGGCGCAGCTGACAGCAACCGGATTGCCGCCGGTGTTCACCCCGGCAATATGAAGCCGCCCCGAACGCATCGCTTCGTACTGTGCCGCATACGATTGCACCGGGAAGAACACCACTTTACGACCGGTCACCTTGGCCATGTGTTCGATGAATCCCGACCACACCTTGGCATACACCGCAGGGTCTTCCACCGGCGTGTAGGAAAAAATAATGGTTTTCGGATCAACCCACTGGCTCTCGTCCGTCGGCAGATCGGCAACCAGATCGCCATCGCGATCACAATAGCGCGCATCCAGCGTGCCGCGCGGACAGTCTTCCGCCTGGCTCGGGACGGCACCACCCAAGAGCGCGACAGCAAGCACCCCCATGAGTATATAGAACAAGGACACGTGAGAGCTCTGCAGACGCATACACATAGCAATACCTCCTACAAGAAACACAAACTGAACAGGCCCAGCATGCCTTCTATGAACAAGGCACAACACTCGTTGGACCACAAACAGTGGCCTGATTTACGCCTGCACGTTCCACAGCTTGAAGCAAAACGCGCTCCGTATACACCTTCACCAGATGGTCACGGTATGCCGCCGAGGAAGGCGGACTACTCTAACAAAAATGGGTAGCAGCAACAAGAGCCAACAACTCAGGATACCCAGGAGTCTCAAGTCACAATACAACACGGGTCATGAAAAAAACGTTAATCCCGCTCCACTTTGTGCTAGAGTACGTCCAATTTCACGACAGGGAATAAACTGCCAAGACCTCCTGTTCTGGAGATATGTTCTCAGCAGTATAGGGCCGCTGAGGCGCTTGGCGTAAGCGTTCGAGGGGGGACACGCTTATAGCACATCACTTTTTTGTCGGTAGAGGAGATGACGTATGAAACGGATGTTCGCTCTCATTGCTGTCTTGGCACTCGTCGTGGCTTTCACCATGCCGGTAACTTCCGCCGTGGCTGGTAGCAAAGCCAAGTCCGCGAATCCCTGTGCGACCAAAGCCATGAATCCCTGTAACCCCTGCGCGCAAAAAGCCAAAAAAGCCATGAATCCTTGCAACCCCTGCGCGCAAAAAGCCAAAAAAGCCATGAATCCTTGCAACCCCTGCAACCCCTGCGCCACAAAAGCCAAAACAAAGTAACACGATGGCTACTGTAAGCAGTGGATTCTCCGCGTGCTTCCGCATCAGCTAGGTGGAAGTACCGGATCGCCGAAGCAAGGGGCTGTGGTCTTCGATAGGTGTCGTACTCCTGAAGACCGTAGCCCCTTGTTCGTCCAGGGGAAGAGAGGATATGAAACGGGCGTCTTTTCGATGGGGTATGCTTGGTCTCGTCCTTTTTGGAGTCGGTGGCGGCATACTGCTGCTGTGGCTGCAGCCGGACACAACCGTGGCAGCGGATGACAACGACATCGCAGCGTTTCTCGCGCGTCACTGGCGTGTCCCAATCGCTCCACAAGGGACACCCCCGCCAGCGTATTCCCCGCTCGAAGCTTCGTTGCACCCCAAAGATTGCGGCGTCTGTCATCCCTCACAGTATCAGGACTGGCAAACCAGTCTGCACAGCAAAAGTATGGGGCCAGGCATCTACGGCCAGCTCGTTGATATGGAGTCCGACCCCGCGACGTATACGATTTGCGCTACGTGCCATACCCCGTTGCAGGAGCAGATCCCCTTTGCCGCTGAGGGCAACACGTATCGCCCCAATCCCCGGTTCGATAAGCAACTCCAACACGCCGGGCTCGTCTGCGCGGCCTGTCACGTGCGGCAACACAAACGGTTTGGACCGCCACGACGCCCCGAAGCGCCGGTTCCACCGGAGGGTACGGTCCTCCCGCACGGTGGCTTTACGGTCAGCACCGCGTTTCAGCAATCCGCCTTTTGTAAGTCCTGTCATCAATTTGGCCCGAACGACTTTGCGCTGAATGGCAAGCTGCTTGAAAATACGTATGAGGAATGGCGGCAGAGTTCGTATGCAAAAGAGGGGACGCAGTGTCAAAACTGCCACATGCCCGACCGGCGTCACTTGTGGCGCGGCATTCATGATCCGGACATGGTGAAGCAAGCCATGACCATCACTATTAAACCGAACGCGCCGACCTACCAACCGGGCGATCAGCTCCAAGCAGTCATTACCGTCGCCAATACCGGAGCCGGCCATTACTTGCCAACGTATGTCACCCCGAAAATCTTCGTCAATGCGCATCTGCTCGATGCCCAAGGGGATGCGATCAACGGTACCGCCCAACAAGCCATCATTGGGCGCGACATTACGTTGGACCTCTCGGAAGAGCTGTACGATACCCGTATCCCGCCCAACGACTCGCGCGCCTTCACTTATGCCCAAGTCGTGCCCAAAGCGGCCGTCGCACTGCACGTGCGTGTCGTCGTCCACCCGGACCATTTTTATCGCAATTTTTATGAAGCCGTCCTCAGCAACGGTGGCAACAGTCGCGGCACAGCCATACTGGAGCAAGCTTTGGAACACGCCACGTCGTCACCCTTTCCCGTCTTTGACCAGACGATTCCTTTGACGGACACTGCTGGGTAACGGCAACAATGCTTACGGCAATGACATGGCACACCGCATGCCTATGAGGATGTGTTTGAGCGTGGCAGGGCGCCCGTGCCGTGCTGCAGACCGAGTCACGCCGGGCAAATCGTCCCAGGAACCCCCTTTGACGATGTAGCGTTTCGTCGTGTGCCCCTGTTGGGGCACGGCGGTCCACTCGAAGACCTGTCCAGCCATGTCCAAGACACCATACGGACTCTGCCCTTGTGGGTAACTGCCGACGGGTACCGTGTCAAACGGCCCCTTGTCGTAACTGTTCAAACGCGCCGCGTCGAACGTATTCCCCCACGGAAAATATCGACCATCGGTGCCGCGCGCCGCTTTTTCCCATTCAGCCTCCGTGGGTAAGCGCAACGGCTTTCCCTCCTGTTGCCCGCGCCAGGCGCAGTATGCCGCGGCATCGGCATGACTCACCAATACCACCGGGTGCTGCGCCCGTCCTGCTGGAGGCGTCGCATCATGCCAGAGGAACTTTTGTACTGCCGGATACTCGTGAATCAGTCTGTAACTGCGCCACAGGGATTCGGTGACAAACGGCGGCCGATGTCCGGCCGCAGCGACAAACCGTTGATAAGCAGCTTGGGTCACGAGTGTGCGGTCAATACGATACGCAGGGAGGGTGACGGTGCGACGCATTTCGCTGGCAAACCAACGATACTGCCGCGCCGTGAAGCTATTGTGCAGGGTTTCGTCGAGGCGATAACCATATTCACGTTCGTCCAGCGTACTGCCCATGATAAAGGGTCCGGCAGGGATGGTCACCATAGGTGTCACATGCCACGCCGCAGATGCAATGTTGTGGGGTTTCTGCGCGCCACCCGTATGGTGACACTGGGCAAGACTCAGGAGACAGCACAACCCGAATCCTCCGAGCAAGAGACGCTGCACGACACTGCACCAGAACGTGGGGCGCATATGGCTCTCCGAACTCACTGCGGGCGAAACATGCTCACGAGGAAATAACTCCGACTGTCAAACCAGGTTCGCACAAGTTCGAGGCCAGCTTGTGCGCCCATATCCTGCACTTCCTCAACCGTGTATTTGTACGAATTTTCCGTGTGGATCATTTCGCCGGGGGCAATAGTCACCACTTGCTCCGTACGCCCAATCGTCACTTGTTGCGGCGTACGGCTGCGCAAGTGCATTTCAATGCGGCCGTGTATGTCGTTGTACAGCACCACGTGCTCGAAATCATCGAGATCGAACGTGCCGCCAAGTTCGCGATTGATCCGCCGTAGGACGTTGAGGTTAAACGCCGCCGTGACACCTTGCGCATCATCATAAGCGGGGATCAGCAGCTGCAACGACTTCTTGAGGTCAATACCGAGCAAGAAGACATCTTCCGGCCCGAGGATTACAGCAAGCCGCCGGAAAAACTCGGCGCTTTCTTCCCGGGTAAAGTTGCCGAGGCTCGAACCAAAAAATGCGACGGCTTTGTGCTCCACGGGCAGTACCTGAATCACCTCAGGCCGGCCGGCAAAATCCGCATGGAGGGCTTCGACGGTGATCTGAGGATATTCCGTCACCAAGCGCTCAGCCGTCTCCTGGAGCATGCTGAGGGAAATATCGACCGGGCAATAGACGAACGGTTGCCCGGTTCCGGCGTAGGCGTCCAGAAGCATGCGGGTTTTCGTGGCGCTTCCAGCGCCGAGCTCCACCAACGGCAAATGACCAATATGCCCGTGCATCTCTGCGACATAGGTCTCGAAAATCTCCTGTTCTGCTCTGTAGGGGTAATATTCAGGAAGATCGCAAATGTGTTCGTAGAGCCTCGACCCACGGGCGTCGTAAAAGTATTTTGCCGGAAGCGATTTCTTCCGCCCTCCAAGGCCCTCGATGACATCGGCGGCAAAGCTGTCGTCCGGCGTACCGACCTCAGTCGTGTGCAAGCGTAAACGCGGGTTCTGGTCCAAAGGTCTATCTGATGCCATGCTCCGATCCAATGCAGGGGTGTCGAATCTGTCGATGACGTGTACGGTTTTTTCCCGCCCATCATAACAGAACTTGCTCTGGAGGTCCTTGTTGCGAACACACAGTGTGAGCTGTATACGCGACGCCAAGCATTGCTCTCAGTGTGGTCAGCAGGTATGGTGATGCCTGAAGACTGTGACCACACACTGTCTTGATACCGAGAACGTCAGGAAAACCGCCCGATGCGCAATGCTCTGGTCTACCTCACCTACAACGGTGTCTACAACTTCACCAACGGCATCGGTACGCAAACCCAATTGCTCCTCAGAGGCTTGGAGCGCATCAAGCCGGAGCTCGAAAGCCTGCATGGCCCAATCGACGTGCATATCGTCTGTCCGCAACCAGACGCACATACGTGGGGGTACGATGCCGGGTTGCTGCGGCAACAATCACGGCGTATCAACGCTCTCGGAGGGAAGCTGCACTACATCCCGTATGCCTCCCAGCCCGGCCAGGAATTGTGGGAGATTCGTTCCTGGCAGACGTTAAGTGCCGGGGTGATTCCGGTCCTGCGCCAGCTTGCACCGTACGACCGCGTGTTGCTCCTGTGCATCGATCAGCCCTGGCTCCACCTGCCACGGACTCTGGAAACGTTCACCTCAGGGCACCACCAACGCCTGCACACGCTTCTGGTGCTGTACAATACTGCCTTCATTCGCAATTGGAACACCCCCGACGACGACGAAATCGCCTGGGAGCAGGAGGGATTGTCGCAGGCCCAGGCCGGGAGCGCTGTGGCTATTGCGGATATTTGCCCCTCATTCACCGCACACTTAATCCACCATTTTGACGTGTCAACGGCGCAGTTTGCGCCGTACACCTCGAGCATTTTGACCCAGGACCCTATTTTCGCCCTGCAGTCAGACACTGCCATCCGAGCACTCTTGCAGTCCTACGGTATTCCCGTAGACACCAACCTCGTGCTCGCCTTCGGACGCGCCGCACCCATCAAAGGCTTTGAACGGCTGATACCCGCACTCGCACCCATTCGTGAGCAGATACATTTCGTGCTGATTTCCGTGCCTTATGGCGACGATAATGCCCAACAACGCCTGTATGATCGCTTGCTGGCAGAGCACGGCATCCAGGCTACCCACATCAAGCATTTCACGCGTGAATTACCCCGGGCGTTGTGTCAATGGCAGCGCACAACAATGGTCGTGCTCCCATCGCAGCAAGAAACGTTCTCCAATATCCCGCTTGAAGTCGCCCTCTGGGCACGCGACGCCGGCCCTGTGGTGGTGACCTCAACCGTCGGAGGGTTTGCCGATCAAATCCAGGATGGTATGACAGGGTTTGTGCTTGATATCACTTCACCATCTCACATGGCACAGACACTTCAGAGAGTCCTGCAGTTGCCACGGGATCAGCACACAGCGATACGGCGCAATGCCTACCACCGCGTTCTCCGCCAGTATGATTTCACCCGGAACTTTCCGGAGACCCTGCAATGGTTCTGGGGGGCAACGCCCGCTAGCTCCCGGTGATCCGGATCCGTGTAGAGTCTTGACAGCAACAGTTCGTGGCTGCTAGGGTATCGCCGCGACTCACCTTATCCAGTCCCTGTGAGAACTGACTAGCATGAAGATCCTCTGAATTTCTCCCGTACCGTCGCAGTCGCGACAAGGCAATGGTGTCACCGCCCGACGCTGGGCTCGTATCTTACGAGACCTTGGGCATCGCGTCATCCAGGCGCAAGCGTATGATGACCAGCCATGCGACATGATGCTGGCATTGCATGCCCGGCGCAGTTATCCCGCCATACGCCGCTTTCACGACCGCCATCCAACACGCCCGCTGATTGTGGCCCTCACCGGTACGGATCTGTACGGTGACATCCGCACGGATGCAGACGCGCAGCACTCCCTGGAACTCGCCACGCGCTTGATCGTGCTCCAACCCAAAGGCATTGACGAACTCCCGGCCGCACTCCAGGCGAAGACGCGGGTGATTCATCAATCGGTAACCGGCCCGAAACAACCCGTGCCGAAACCCAAAACCACTTTTGACGTCTGTGTGCTCGGGCATCTACGCGAGGTGAAAGATCCGTTCCGCACCGCTGAAGCCTCGCGCCTGCTGCCGGCATCGTCACGTGTGCGTGTTTTGCACGTTGGCAAAGCCCTTAGCGACGACATGGCAGCCACGGCAAAGCAGGAAATGGCCAGCAATCCCCGCTACCGCTGGCTGGGGGAATTACCACGCTGGCAGGCGCGACGCGTCTTGGCACGGAGTCATCTTATGGTGTTATCCTCGCTCATGGAGGGCGGGGCGAATGTGATTTCCGAAGCCTTGGCGGTGCCGGTGCCGATCCTCGCATCCCGCATCTCCGGGTCGATCGGCCTCCTGGGAGAGGCATATCCCGGCTTCTTTCCTGTGAGAGACACGCAAGCGCTGGCCCGTTTGTTGGAAAAAACCGAGGCGGATGCCGGGTTCTATGATGAACTCCTGACGCATTGCCGCCATCTCGCCAGCCTTGTCTCGCCAGGGCATGAACTGCAGGCGTGGAAGCAGTTGTTACAGGAACTACAATCGTGAGCCACACAGCAGATGCAGCCGACACCACGAAGCCCACGTTCCGCTCCGTGTTGTGCGATCTCGACGGCACCCTGATCGATTCGAGTCACGACATCGCGGCAGCATTTCAGTGGGCCTTACGGCAGGTCACCGGTGAGGAGCCTCCGCCAGTCGCCGCCATCACCGCGCACATCGGCAAACCCCTCGCAACCATGGCTCGCGAAGTCGGCTATACATTCACCCCACCGCGTCTCGAGACCTTTCTCGAAACCTATCGCCGCTATTATGCCACGCACTGCGCCGTACGCACCCAGCCGTATGCCGGGGTCACGACCACGCTCGACGCCTTAATGGATATGACCTTCGGCGTGGTGACCACCAAAGCCCAGGACCAAGCAGAAGTGGTGTTGCAGCGCCTCGAGATGACGCAGTACTTCCAGCACGTCCAGGGCTGGCAACCCGGTTTGCGGCTCAAACCGGCCCCGGACAGTGTGGCGGTCACGCTTGAAGCGTTGCAGTGTGCACCACATCATGCCCTTATGGTAGGCGATACCCCGGCGGATATCCAAGCGGGCAAAGCGGCGTCAGTGCGAACGTGCGCCGTGACCTATGGCTTTGGCCACCCGGACGCCCTGTTGGCGTGTGAGCCGGACTATTGCATTACGTCGTTCAGCGAGTTGCTGGCTATTGTACGGGGGTGAAAGGGCAGGGTTAAAACTGCGCAGGTTTTCCATCAGGTTCAAGTAAGGCATTCAGTCGCGTGCACAACGTCATGACCTCGTCTGTCACATGCGGAAACCATGCTTGCATCCACATGGGACGCTCGAAAAACGCCTGCGGCGGCCGATCGGGATGGCGAATCCCAACCCGCATCACCATACCACTGGCATTGATGAAACTGACTTCATCAAGCAGGCTGCCCGGAGCGGCAAACCCCATCGTCAGCGGACACAAAGCGGCGACACGTTGCCGCGACACCCCAACGCCACGTAGGCAAAACGCGTGCGTACGTGTGCGGGCACGATCCGGCAGCGCCTCTATCACCGTACACATGGTGAGGCCGGAAAACACTGTATCATCAACCACCGCTATCGACGCGCACGCGTCCACTTCCGGCAACTGTTCGCGCAACGGTACCGGCGTGGTACTGACGACGTTGTATCCACCCTGAGCGTCTTCCTCACGTGTCACGTCGACGCGGGAAATGTGCGGAAACCACCCCGTGCGGTCATGCAGCTGCCGGGCGACGCGCTCGCCCGCGCGCCCGATGCCTATGGTGGCATCAAACGGCGTGTGCCCACCTTGGGCAATCAGCTGCTCGATTTGCTCCGCGACCGTCAGGACTCTCACATGCGTCTCACGACGCACCAGGTCGAACAGCTCGCGTGTGAGACCACATGCTTCGGACTCCCCACCGTGCAGGCGTTGCACAAAATCACTCAGGTCATCGTGAATATAAAACACCTTCGGTGTCGGGGCGGCATACGCCTCGGCTTCGCTCATAAGATGGACAATCTCTTCTCTGTGCGCACTTAGAAAGCGCTGATCCCCGTCAGAGCCCGTCCAATCGACAGGGTATGCACCTCGTCGGTTCCTTCGTACGTGTAAACTGATTCGAGATTCAGCATGTGCCGAATGGGTGGGAACTCCAGAGAAATACCGGTAGCGCCGTGTATCGACCGCGCCATACGGGCGATGCGCAGAGCCTGGCCGACACTGTTTTTCTTCGCCATACTCACCTGATACGGTGTCAGCTCCCCCTGATCCTTCAGCCGCGCAAAGTGATAATTCATCACCTGGGCTTTGGAGATTTCCAGCGCCATCTCGACCAACTGTTCCTGAATCAGTTGCTTACCGGCAATCGGCACGCCGAACTGCACACGCTCCCGACTGTAGTGCAAGGCCGAATCAAAACACGCTTTGGCGGCACCCATGGCGCCCCAGGCAATGCCAAACCTGGCCTGATTCAAACACCCCAGCGGCGAGCCCAAGCCGCGCGACTCCGGCAACAGATTGTCCGCCGGGATGCGGCAGTTCGACAGCACAATCTCGCCGGTATGCGACGCCCGCAGCGACATCTTTTTGTAGATCGTCGGTGTCTCGAAGCCCAGGGTATCACGCTCCACCAAGAACCCTCGAACAGCTTTCGGGTTATCCTCCTCCAACTTGGCCCAGACGACAGCCACATCAGCGATAGGGGAATTGGTAATCCACATCTTGGAGCCGTTCAGCACGTACGAATCGCCATCCTTGTGCGCCATAGTGCGCATGGAGCCGGGATCAGAACCGGAATCGGGCTCCGTCAGGCCAAAACACCCGATGACTTCGCCTTTGGCCATGCGCGGCAACCAGTGCTGTTTTTGCTCTTCGGAGCCGCAGCTGTAGATGGCATACATCGCCAACGAGCCCTGCACCGATACAAAGCTGCGCAAGCCGCTGTCGCCATATTCCAATTCCTGCAGGATGAGGCCATAGGTGACGGCATTGACGCCGGCACAGCCGTACCCTTGGATGCTAGCACCGAGGAAGCCCAGCTCACCGAGCTCCGGAATTACATGTTCGGGAAACGTGTGCGCTTCGAAGTGGTCGCCGATAATCGGGAGATATTTCTCGGCGACGAATTGTCGCACCGTATCCCGGGTAATGATTTCGTCTGCAGTCAAGACGCCATCAAGCGCCGTCAACCGGTCTAATGCTATGGGATCCATCGCCTCTACTCCACGTTCAATGACGAAACTTCCAGCATGACACGCTCATCGGCCATGCTGTACTACGGGGCACACACTCTATCTTCGTGAGGGCTGTATCTAAGCATACTCCAGATCAAAACGCAAAAAAACCGGCACCAATGTTCAGGGCGGCTTTACGCTGGGCAACCCCCACGGAGCACGCTATAATGCTCCACCGCACGGACTGCACGAGCATAGCCTTGGACAAGGGAGGAGCGAGCGTGACGACTGAGTGGCAGGAGGAGATGCTGACGATCGCGGGCATCAACACCCAAGTGTTTCACGGCGGGCAGGGCAATCCGCTCCTGGTGCTGCACGGCGCCGGGGGCAATCCCGGCTGGATGCCGTATCATGCAGCGCTGGCAGAGCATTTTCACGTCTACGCGCCGTCCCATCCGGGTTTTGGTACCTCGGATCGCCCGGATTGGATGGAACGGGTGCATGACCAGGCCTACTTTTACCGCTGGTTTATTGAGGAGCTGAACATCGGACCACTGCCCGTCATCGGTTTTTCCATGGGCGGCTGGCTGGCAGCCGAAATGGCGGCTATGTGTCCCGATGTACTCACCCGCATGGTATTGGTTGGCGCCGCCGGGATGAAGCCCAGCGAGGGGGAAATCACGGATATCTTCCTCATTACCCCTGCAGAAGTAGCGGCGTTGCGGTTTTACGACAAGGCACAAGTACCACAGTATGACGAACTCTTCGGCCAAGAACCAACCCACGAGCAAATCCAAACGGCGTCGTGGGATCGTGAAATGGCAGCGTTGTTGACCTGGAAGCCGTACATGCACAACCCGAAAATGCCCGACCTGATGGCCCAGGTGAAACTGCCCTCGCTCGTGGTCTGGGGCAAGCAAGACGCCATCGTCCCGGTCAACTGCGGCGAACTCTATCAGCAGGTTATCCCCGGCGCCAGCTTGACGGTCATCGACCGCTGCGGGCATTCGCCGCAACTGGAAAAACCGCAAGAGTTTCTCGACGCCGTGATCCCGTTTCTCACCGCATCCTAAGTGCTGCGCACCGCAATTGTGGATAGGGTTGCCTGGGCGGGTTTACAACCCGCAGTATGTCGTATGTAGAGTCGAGAACCCTATCGGTCATTGTGAAATCGACCACTAAGTGGTCGGTTACTCATACAGGAGCCAAGCATGGTAGACGTCTACTACTTTACCGAGATGCCCTACGCTGATTTTGACGAAAAGGAAGCCGAGCAATATCCCTCCATGCGTCTGACGTTCCCGAACAAATATTTCAACGCCGATCGGGCCCACACCCTATTCCAAAACTACTTCGACCAATACCAATGGGCCGAGGAGGTCGGCTTCGACGGCTTGATGATTAACGAACATCACAACACCCCGTCGTGTATGGACGTGGCGGTCAATCTCTCCGCCGCGGTGCTGGGCCGGATTACCAAGCGCGCCAAAATCCTGCTGCTCGGGAACATGCTGCCGACGAACGACAACCCGGTGCGGCTGGCGGAGGAAATCGCCATGGCCGACGTCATCTCCGGCGGACGCCTGATTGCCGGAGTCGTACGCGGCATCGGGGTCGAAACCTGGGCCAACAATACCGTGCCCAATTACAACCGCGAGCGCTTTGAAGAGTGTCACGACCTGATGCTCGCCACCTGGACGCGCCCCGGCCCCTTTCGCTGGGAAGGCAAGCACTATCACTACCGTGTCATCAATCCCTGGGTCTTACCCGTGCAGCAGCCGCATCCTCCCATCTGGGTGCCGGGGACCGGGAGTCCGGAGACGATTGAGTGGGCCGCGAAACATCGCTACACCTATGCCGCCTTTCTCGTGCCCATGGACGCCACCATACGCCTGTATGAGAAGTATCGAGAGCATGCAGCAGAGGAAGGGTACGAGCCGGACGCCTCGAACTTTGCCTATATGGTCTGCTGTGTCTGCGCCGACACCGACGAAGAAGCGCAAGAAATCGGCAAGCATTACATGTGGCGTATGGGGCATCCGCTGCGTGGCCCCATGGAATACTGGGCGCCCCCGGGCTATCTCGGCCAACGCCGGCCGGTACGGCCACACAGCGGCGGCGCCCCGAGTGGCGCCCGCAAGCCGTTGCATGAGATGACGTATGAAGAGTTGCAGGATTCCTATCATCTCGTCGTCGGCAGCCCACAGACCGTGCTGGAAAAACTCAGCTATATGCAACAAACGGCAGGTTTCGGCTCGTTGCTGCTTGAAGCCCAGGCCGGGGCCATGCCGCATAAAGCGACGATGCGCTCCCTCGAACTCATAGGCCGTGAGGTGATCCCGGAGCTCAAGAAACTTTAGATGGGACTGCACGAGATTGGCACGCAGACATCAGGGCCAAGCGCCCGTCTCGGCATATTTCGGGAGTTGGGCGGTCGCATCTCATGCACCGTGAGTAGTACACCATGGTAAGAGAGGTCTTAAACTAAACCGCCGAAGTTGAGGAAAAGCCATGACGATCGAACGCGCACGATTAGCCGCGCTCACAGCCACGTTTATGGAAGCCTTTAACGCCAATGATTTAGATGCCGTCATGGCGTTCTTCGCAGACGACGCCGTCTATGATGAATTCAACGGCACGCAGAATACCGGCAAAACGGCTATTCGTGCTGCCTTCACCCCACAATTCACCGGCGCCTTCGGCGCCATGAAATTCATCGACGAAGACCTGTTTATCGACGCCGAGACCGGCAAAGTCATGGCCAGCTGGCTCTGCACGCTCGAGGTCAAAGGCGAGCCAACCGCCTGGCGCGGCCTTGATCTGCTCCATTTCCAGGACGACAAGCTGGTGCGCAAAATGACCTACGCCAAAGCCCGCGTGCCGTTGTTGCAGGAGGGCTAAGTGCTGCGCATCGCAATATGGTAATGGATGAAGAGGTACTACCCATGACCGTACAAACAAAGGAACGCATTTTTACTCTTCTACAGGACCATCAGAACCGTATCAGGCAGTTTGGCGTGAAACGCCTTGGTCTTTTCGGCTCTTTTGTCCGTCAGCAGCAAGACGCCGAGAGTGATATCGATGTGCTAGTGGAGTTTGAACTAGAACGCAAGACATTTGATACATTTATGCAGTTAGCGGCCTTTCTGGAGGCTGTCTTCGAGCGCCGTGTAGAGCTGGTGACACCCGAGTCCCTGAGTCCCTATGTCGGTCCTTATATTCTGAGAGAAATCGAGTATATCTTAGAGCAGGAAATCCGTAACGAAGGTGGAGAAATCAAAAGGGGCAGACTTGTTTGATTTCTTCCAGGAGGCGAACATGAACTCCACGGCCGATCGCGCGCAGGCAGAACAAATTATCGCCACAGCGCGCACCTTCGCCAGGGAACAGGTCGACCCCGAGGCCGCCCGATGGGAGCGGGACCGCCGTCTGCCGCGGGAGGCCATCACCGCCGCCGCAGCGGCAGGACTCTGTGGGCTACTGGTACCTACCGAACTGGGCGGCGCCGGACTTGACATTTCGGATATGGCGGAGGTGATGGGAGCGCTGGCCTACGCGGACATGGGGCTAGCGTTCTCGCTGGTGTCCCACAACAATCTCGCCGGGGCCATCGCCAAGCAAGGTTCCGTCCTCCAGCGAGCACGATACCTGGACGCGATGCTCGCCGGTTCCACCCTCGGCGCGTTCCTCCTGACCGAGCCCGGAACCGGCAGTGACGCCGCCGCCATCATCACCTCCGCGATCGCTCAAGGTGACCGGTGGGTGCTGAACGGCGACAAGGCCTGGATCACGAATGCAACCGAGGCCGAACTGCTGAGCGTCTATGCCCAGACCGAGCCCGGGTCCGGTTCCCGAGGTATCGCCGCGTTCCTGGTCCGGGCCGACCAACCTGGCGTGATCCGGGAGGGCGCCTACGAGATGCTCGGCGCCCACGCCACCGGTACCGGCGGCTTCCGATTCGAGCATGTGGAGCTCGATGCGGACCAGCTCTTCGTCCCACCGGGCCTGGCGTTTCGCGCCGCAATGGAAGCCATCGACACCGCCCGCATTGTCGTGTCCGCTATGTGTGCCGGCATGCTCCGCCGGGGCATCGAGATCGCCGTGGATTACCTCAAGAACCGGCAGGCCTTCGGCGCCCCGCTGTCGGAACGCCAGGGTCTGCAATGGATGCTCGCCGATGTGGCGACCAACCTCGAGGCATCCCTTGCGCTCACCCGGACAGCTGCGGCCGCGCTCGACGCGGGTGATCCGGCTATGGGCGTCCGGGCCGCGCACGCCAAGAAATTCGCCACCCGCGTCACGCTGGATGGGCTGGCACAGTGCATGCAAGCTCTCGGTGCCAACGGCTTCCGCCACGATCGGCCGCTGGCTCGCCACCTAGCCTGTGCCAAGATGGCGCACTACCTCGACGGAACAACGGAAATTCAGAACGTGGTGATCGCCCGCTCGCTCTTCGGTACCTGACAACTGAATCCGGAACGACCACGCGGCGTGAAGTGTATTACCGGCGCCAACTGCTGGTGTTCCGGACTCTCAGCACGCGCGTCTCCAAGACATTTTGGAGTATTGTCACCACCGTATCTTCATAATAGAGAATGCGCCGGTCTGCACACGTTCTGTGCCCAGTGTGGTACCATACCCAGCAGCAAGAGGAATTGGCACCACAGGAGTCTAGTGCTGCGAGAAACATGGTTCGCCCGCTTCCGGGTTGGCATACAATGGCTCACGATGTGTCCGACACCGCACACCCGCATCTACTCCTAGCTGACGACGATACCGTTCTGTCGGATCTCCTCGCCACATTTCTGCTGCGTGAAGGTTTCCGTATCACGCAGGTCTTCGACGGAGAGGCAGCGGTGACCCATGCCCTAGCAGAGCCCTACGCCCTCATCGTGCTCGACGTTATGCTCCCACAACGAGACGGCTTTGATGTGCTCCGTACTCTCCGGGCTCAGGTTCAGACGCCTGTCATCATGCTCACGGCACGCGGCGACGATATTGACCGCATTCTTGGTCTGGAGATGGGCGCGGACGATTATGTACCAAAGCCGTTTAATCCGCGCGAATTGCTCGCGCGCATCCGCGCCATTCTGCGGCGCAGTGCAGCAGGAGGGGACACACCACAAGAGCCGCAAACAATCACCCTTGGCGATCTTGTACTCTGCACCAGCGACCGCAGTGTGCGGGTAAACGGGGAACCCATCGCCCTCACCAGTACTGAATTTAGCGTGTTAGCGCTCTTGCTCGGACGATCCGGCCAGATTGTCAGCAAGGAGGAACTCTCTCTCGCAGCCTTGGGACGCAAGCTCGGGCCGTATGACCGCAGTCTTGATATGCATGTCAGTAATCTGCGCAAAAAACTCGGCTCCCTCCCAAATGGCGATACGCGCCTCAAGACGGTTCGCGGGGTGGGGTATTTGTATGTACGCAATAGAGACGACGCCTCATGCGCAGCCTCTTCTTGAAAATATTTTTCCTCTTTTGGCTCAGCAATGCCGTGCTGTTCGTGCTGGCCTATCTTGCGTTCATCTGGTTCGCGGACGATGGGTTCGTGCCGCGCCCGGGGTATCGTGCCATGGAGAGCTTCGCCCTCCAAGCCGCGACGATCTACGAACGCGATGGTCACGAGACACTCCGGGCTTACCTGACACAGCTCCACCACACCGAGCGCATCCGAGGCTTTGTGCTCGACGCCCAAGGGCATGCCCTCACCGAACCCGTTCCCGCCTCGATTGCCACCCAGATTGTGCAGTATCCGCAATGGATCAGGCCGGCAACAAATCGTGCCGGACGTTTCTTTATCAGCGCCGTCGAGGTACGCCTGGCTTCGGGGACACCGTACCGTTTTATCGCGACACATCATAGTCCTCGTCACTGGTGGCGGCGAGCGCGCCCGCCGCTCGGTCGTTTTGGCTTTTTCCTTCTGGCAACGGCACTCGCAAGTGCCGTGATCGCCGGGCTCATCACGCGTCCGCTGCGCCGACTCCGCCTCACCACGCAACAGTTCGCCGAGGGCAACCTGGCGGTACGCGCTCCGGTGGCAATCCGTCGGCGCGCCGATGCTATTGGCGAGTTGGGGCGCGAATTTGATCACATGGCCGAGCGCATTGAAACCTTGGTCGAATCACAGACGCGTATACTCCGCGATGTGTCACACGAACTGCGCTCGCCTCTGGCACGCATACAAGTAGCAGCAACCCTGGCGGAAGAGCACGTCGACGAGGTTGCAGCACACGACCTGGAACGGATTCAGATCGAGATCGAACGGTTAAAGCGTCTCATTGAACGATTACTCACGCTCAGCCGTGTGGAAAGCGACGCAAATCCGCTGGTGATGCGTGACGTCGATCTGACCGCCTTGCTCGAGCAGATCATCGCCGATGCTACATACGAATACCACGGCGACGAGAAACGGGTGCACCTCGACGCCCCACCGCATACCATCATCTCCGGGGATGAGTCCGCCCTGCACAGCGCGCTGGAAAATGTCCTGCGTAATGCCCTGTACTACACAGCCAAAGCTACAGAGGTCACGGTAACCGTCGAAGCGCCAGACCACGAGTCATCCATGCTCCGCCTGCAGGTTCACGATCGCGGTCCAGGTATTCCGGAAGCGCATCTGACACGAGTGTTCGAGCCCTTCTTTCGCAGTGACGATGCCCGCAGTGAACGGACCGGCGGCCACGGCATTGGGCTGGCCATTTCACGCGCCATCATCGAACGCCACGGCGGCCAGATACAAGCCCACAATCACCCGCAAGGCGGGCTCTGTATAACCATTGAGCTGCCACGCTGACTCTTTACACAACCTTTACACTTCCCTGACACACACTGACACCCCCCTCCGCTACACTTCACGCATAACTCGTGGCCACGAGTCAAACACAACATGGCACTTTTGTTTGGAGGAGTGTGATTATGCGTAAGAAGACCATCGCTGTTGTGACAGTTGTTGCCCTGCTCACTGCCGGGCTCGCTGCCCTGGCGCTCGCCCGTGGCGGCCGTCATGGTTTTGGTATGAGTTGGCACCCGGGTGGGTGGGGGGTTGGCCACCGCCACGAGAGGATGCTCGAACATATGGCGGGCAGGCTCGACCTGAGCCAAGAACAACGGAAGCAGGTTTTTGCCATCTTGGACGAGGTGCGCCCCACGATGCGCGAGCTGCGCTTCACCTTTGTGGACCAACGTCGCACTTTCAGTGAGCTGCGTCCAACCGATGCAGACTATGAAACGCGCCTCACGGAGCTCGGTGCAGAGGTAGGCAAGTTGGCGAGTCAGGCTGTGGTGCTGCTGGGCGAGACACGCGCTCGCATTGCTGCGCTGCTCACCGAGGAGCAACGTGAGCAAGCGCGGGATATGTTCCAGGCGCATCAGGAACATCGCTTCGGAAAAGATCGCTAACCATGGTTTCCCACGGGGCACAATATCGTGCCCCGTTATGCCTCCCAAAAACCCCACCGGAATATGTCTCAGACATGTCGCATGTTTGCCGTCTCAACGCTTCCCACGTAGAATGGCCACAGTTCCATACCTCTCTTCTTCTGTATCGCGATAGGAAAAGGCCTTGGGCATGCGGCACGAGGAACGTGAACGGCAGTACCGTCAACTTCAACAACAACAGTTGTTTCGTGGTGTCAGCCTTGATGCGGTTGAGTATTTTTTCGACACCTTTACCGAAAAGTCTGTCCCTGCCGGTTCGGTGATTCTACAGCGTGACCAGGAAAATCGCTTTTTGTATTTGATTGTCGAAGGAGAAGTGCACGTTCACCTGCACAGCCTCACGCAGCCACCACTGCATCGCCTCGGGCCTGGTGAGTGTTTTGGGGAAATGGCGTTGATAGATGATAGCAAGGCGAGTGCGTACGTGGTTGCAGCGTCTGATTGCCGCTATGTCATGCTTGATGAGGACGCGCTGTGGGGCATGGTGCATCGATCGCATGGCATCGCACGGAATTTGCTCTTCATCCTGACACAGCGGGTGCGGACGAGTAACGATATGATTTCGGCCAATCTCGAGCGGCTGCAGCGCTGGGAGGCCTTTGCTTTGTCTGATGCGCTGACCGGGTTGAACAATCGGCGCTGGCTCGATGAGTCCATCGAGCGCATCATACACCGTGCATGGCTTGAACAGCAACCACTCACCGCCATTATGTTGGACGTGGATCACTTTAAACACTTCAACGATACATGGGGCCACCTGGCGGGTGACCAAGCACTGCGTACGCTTGCCTCGCTCATTCGAGAGCACCTACGTGCCAGGGATCTCGTTGCCCGCTACGGCGGGGAGGAGTTCCTTATTCTGTTGCCGCGCACCGCACTGCAGCAAGGCGAACATATTGCCAACCGGCTGCGCCGCGCCATTGCCGAGACCCCTTGTGGCGACCACAGTGAAAAGGTCCTTCCGGCTATTACCGTTTCCATGGGGCTGAGCAGTCTGAATCTCAAAGAGGCTCAGGATCCACTAATCGAACGGGCGGATCAGGCGCTGTACGCAGCAAAACAAGCCGGACGCAACCGTGTGATGTGTCAGAAAGTCTAGCGGGGCATGTTACGAGCATTACTCACCACATGGTGCAACGTTGACCACAAAGCAATCTCGCGAAGGTTAGCAGCGAGACAGAAAGCACGCGTATGGATCTCAACACCATAGCCCAGGCCGTTGACGCCCAGCTGCCGTTTGCTGAGAAACTCTTTGACGACTTGCGTACACACACACGCGACGAACAGGGTGTCACGCGTCCGGCGTGGAGCCCGCAAGATCAGTACGCCATAGACCTGATTGCCGAGGCAGCTCAGTCGCTTGCCCTTGACGTATCCTACGATCTCGCCGGGAATATCTACGCCACATTGCCGGGCATAGACCATTCGGCCCCAGGGCTGCTCACCGGTTCGCACCTCGATTCCGTACCCAAAGGGGGGAATTACGATGGGGCGGCAGGGGTAGTAGCGGGCCTCACCGCGCTCGCGACGCTCAAAGACCTCGGTATCACGCCACAGTGCGATATCATGACGGTTGGACTGCGCGGTGAGGAGAGCGTCTGGTATGGCATCGCGTATATTGGCAGCCGTCTTGCTGTCGGGTCGCTCCCACTGACGGAGCTCGGCCAACTGCATCGGGGTGATACAGGCCGGTCACTCCGTGACCACATGGCCGATGTGGGCTGCGATGTCGAGGCACTGCAACTGGCAACAACACCGCATATTTCGCCCGCAAACACTCGGGCCTATCTTGAGTTGCATATCGAGCAGGGGCCGGTCCTGGTCAGTGAACGTCTTCCGGTAGCCATTCCGACCACGATTCGTGGCAATGTACGCTTTCCCTATGCGCGGTGTCTGGGGGCCTACGCCCATTCGGCCGCTGCACCACGCGAACATCGTCAGGATGCGGTGTTGGCAGTCGTGGAGCTGGTGACGGCCTTGGAACAGTTTTGGCGCGAACAAGAAGTGGCAGGAGAGCCGGATACGGTGTTCACGGTTGGCAAGCTGTTTACCGATGCGGCCCAACATGCCATGACCAAAGTGCCTGGTGAGTGCAGCTTTACGCTCAATGTGGGCGGCACGACGCAAACATTTCTCGATACTGCACGGTCGCTCACCTATGACATCGCCCGGAATATTACGGCCAAACGGCGTGTGACCTTCGAACTCGGCGACTGTGTGGGCTCCGATCCGACACCGCTTGATCCTGCTCTGCGCCGTGTGCTGGGCCAGTCGGCTGATACCCTGGGGATCGGCCACCATGAAATGGCCACCGTAGGGCATGACGCGGCGATTTTTGCCCGCGCAGGCATCCCCTCGGCCATGGTGCTCATTCGCAATCAGCACGGCAGTCATAATGCCCACGAAGCGATGGATATGGCCGATTTCGGACGCGGCACCCAAGTGCTAACCTCGGCGTTGTACCAGCTCAGTGGATGAGAGGGCATCCGAAAGAATCAAACGAGTCTGACCCCTTTGATTCCATTGACACGCCCCTCAGCTACACTTCACGCATCACTCGTGGCCACGAGTCAAACACACACGGCACTTTTGTTTGGAGGAGTCGGATTATGCGTAAGAAGACCATTGCGATTGTGACAGTTGCTGCCCTGCTCACTGCCGGGCTCGCTGCCCTGGCGCTCGCCCGTAGCGGCCGTCATGGTTTTGGTATGGGTTGGCACCCGGGCGCGTGGGGGGTTGGCCACCGCTACGAGAGGATGATCGAACATATGGCGGACAGGTTAGACTTGAGCCAAGAACAACGGAAGCAGGTGTTTGCTGTCTTAGACGATGTCCGTCCCACGATGCGCGAGCTGCGCTTCACTTTTGTGGACAAGCGGCGCGCTTTCGGTGAGCTGCGTTCAACCGATGCAGACTATCAAACGCGCCTCACGGAACTTGGTACTGAGGTAGGCTGATGTGAGGACATACGGGAAGTCGCCTAGCGAACGATGTGCCCGAACAGACTGCAAACCGCCTGTGAACCACAGGGAGTGACACCGTGAAGGAATTCCTGCACAAGCCGTTCGTGCTTTTTATCATAATCGCGCTAGGGGGCATCTGTGCGGTACTGATAGTAAAAAGTCGTATACCGGTTGCACATAACGGCACATCACTCCCAAGCAAACCCGTTGACGTGATAACTGCCGACAACATCCCGTTTCGCGCCCGCGTGACCGCCTACGGGAACGTCGAACCGGCCATATCGTTCGAAAGTAAGGCGGAAGTCGGTGGCAAGATCAGCTATGTGCATCCCAGTCTCAAGCGCGGCAATCGCATTGCCGCTGGCACAGTGGTGGTGCGGATAGACCCTGAAGACTATGAGGTGACACTGCTGCAAACCCAAGCCGATCTGAGTGCCACCCGCTCCTCCCTCGCCCAGTTGCAAGAGGAAGAAAAAACTACCCGCCAGTCGCTCGAGTTGGCGCAAAAGAACCTTGCAGTCGGCGAAAAAGAATTGAGACGCGTGCAACAGATGTTGTCGAAACGACTTGTGTCACGCTCGCAGCTCGACCAAGAAGAGCAAACCGTGCTGCAATTGCGCCAGCAAGTCGCGGAGCTGCAAGGGCAACTCAATACCTACGCCAGCCGCACCGCTTCGGTACGCGCGCAGATCAAACGTTCTGAACAACAAGTGAAAGGGCAGCGAACCACATTGGGGCGCACCGAGATCAAAATGCCATTCACCGCGCGTATTGGCGAAGTGGCGATCGAAAACGGTGAATTTGTTAGCGTTGGCAACACCTTGTTTGAAGCCTTGGACGTCAACGGTGTAGAGATCAACGCGCAGTTGCCGGTCATGCACATGCGTATCTTGCTCAGTCATTTGGATGGCCTCACCGTTGACATGCAACGAGGCGGCAGTCTTCAAAACGTGCTGCAATCGCTCAATCTCACCGCACGTGTACGTCTTGTCGGTGGCCCATCGCTAGCGACATGGGAAGCGCGCGTCCTGCGATTCGGTGAGTCCATTGATCCGACCCGGCGCACGGTGAGCATTGTGGTGGGGGTAGAAAAACCGTACGAGCAAGTCATCCCGGGCAAGCGGCCGCCGCTGCTCAAAGGCATGTATACCGCCATCGAACTGTATGCTCCGATGCGCCAAGCGATGATCATTCCGCGCCAAGCCATTCACCAAGGCCGTGTGTATGTGGCCAATCCCGATGATACACTCGCAATCAAACCGGTCGTGGTGCGTTTTCACCAAAGTGACCTGGCCATTATTGACGCGGGGTTGCACGTTGGCGAACGTGTCATCATCAATGATCTGATTCCGGTCATCGAAGCCATGCCGCTGGCACCAAAACTGGCAAAAATCGGTATGGCAACATTGCGCCAACGCGCTGCCGGAGACGTCAAATCATGATGCGTTATTTCGCCGCCCACCCCACCGCCGCTAATATTTTGATGGTGATGATCATCTTGCTTGGGGCGGCCGTGTTACCAACCCTGAACAAAGAAACCTTCCCGCGAGTCCAGACCAACCAGGTACAAGTGACCGTACCATACCCCGGTGCCAGTCCTTCGGAAGTCGAAGAGGGCATTTGTAATCGCCTTGAAGACGCCACGGACGGTCTGAGTTTTCTCGAAGAGCAGCGTTGCGAGGCGCGCGACAGTGTTGGCATTCTGACGTTAGATATGGAGGAAGCCGGCGATATTAAACAATTCATTGACGACGTCAACGCCGCCGTCGACGGCATCACCGAGTTTCCTGACGATGCGGAAGATCCCGTGGTCGTGGAGCTGGGACGCACTGACAATGTCGTCAGCGTGGCGATCAGCGCCAAGCTCACCCAACCCGAGCTGAAAGACTTAGCGGAGTATTATCGCAACCGATTGCTGGCATTGCCCGACGTGCCGATTGTCACAGTCACAGGATTTTCGACCCATGAGTTGCGGGTGCTCATCAAGCCGGAAACGCTACGCCAGTACCAGCTCAGTGTTCAGGATATCGCGGAACTCATCAAAGCACAGGCTGTCGACTTGCCCGTGGGTATCCTGGAAGCTGAGGACCAACGGTTTCAGATTCGCTTTACAAACGAACGCCGTACACCAGATGAATTGGCGAATCTGGTGATCCTCCACAATACACAAGGCGGGCAACTCCTCCTAGGTGACATCGCCACCATCGCTGATGACTTTACCGACGAGGAAAAGCGCACCGAACTCAATGGCCGACCGGCGGCAATCCTGCAAATCAGCAAAAATACCACCGATGATACGTTAACGGTGTTTCATGCCGTGCAGGATTTCGTGACCGCCGAGAATGCCCGTCTGCCTGACGGCACCCGCCTGGTCATCACCCAGGACCGGGCATCGATTGTCCAAGACCGCTTGAGCTTATTGCTGCGCAACGGGTGGCAGGGCTTGATCTTGGCCGTGGTAGTGTTATTTGTGTTTTTCACATGGCGCTATACGATGTGGGTCGCCTTGGGTTTACCCATTTCCTTTATTGGCGGTCTCGTAGTGATGAGCGCCGCCGGGATCAGTATCAATATGATATCGATGGTGGCCCTGTTGATATCGATCGGTATTTTAATGGACGACGCCATTGTTATTGCAGAGAGTATCGAGACCGAGTCCCGCCAGGGTAAACCGCCGTTGCAGGCCGCCATTGATGGCATAAGCCGGGTGGCGCGCGGGGTGTTTTCCTCCTACGTCACCTCGGCCGTACTCTTTGGCAGCTTGTTGTTCCTCAAAGGCGACCTGGGGCAAATAATGCGTGTGTTGCCGATGGTGTTATTGTCCGTACTAACCATTAGCTTGATCGAAGCTTTTTTGATCTTGCCCCATCATCTCAAACACTCGCTCGAGCGCCATCAAGAACACACCCGGGCGCGCTGGCGCCAGAGTTTCGACGCCACATTCGACCGGCTGCGCCACAGCGTCGGCCGGCTCGCCGAAGCGGCGATTCGCTTGCGTTATATCACCGTCGGTGGCGCCTTTGCCTTGTTTCTCATCAGTGTCAGTGTGATTCCGGCAGGGGTGATTAAATTCAAAAGTTTCCCTGATCTCGAAGGCAATCTTTTGGATGCGCGCGTGTTAATGCCAGCTGGCACGCCGCTGCACCGCACCGAAGCAGTAGTAGCCACGTTGCTCGACAGCTTACAACGTGCCCGTGCCCAACTGCCGCCGGAAGCGGACGGCGCATTGATCAAACATATACAGATTTCCTACGGCGTGAACGCCGATGCGGGGGAAGAGGGGCCGTATTTAGCCACGATCAGTTTGGATCTGCTCGACGCCGAAAAACGCCGGACGTCATTGAACACCTTACGGCGGCTGTGGTTGGAACTGACGCCGCCGGTTCCGGACGCGGTGTCAATTCTGATGAAGGAACCGGCTTTCGGTCCGGCAGGCCAGGCGATTTCGATCCGGTTGCAGAGCAGCGACTTGCACCGGCTCTCGCAGGCCTCGTGGCAGTTGCAAAACTGGTTGGTGGGCTATCCGGGGGTATCGAACGTTCTCGATGACTTACGGCCGGGGACACCACAATTCAATATTCAGCTCCAGCCCGGCGCGCTCGCGTCAGGTATTGACGCGCAGCGTGTGTCGTCGCAGTTGCGGGCGGCATATCAAGGCGTGACCGTTGATGAAGTGTACCGCGGTCGCGAAGCGTACGAAATCAATGTCAAACTGGACAGCCGCCCGGATGAATCATTGGCCGACCTAGAGCGCTTGATCGTCTTTTCCAGTGAGGGCACGGATATTCCGCTGGTGGCTATCGCGACGATCGAACCTACGCGCGAGTTCTCACGTATTGTTCGTATCAATCATCAACGCACGGTGACCATCTCTGGGGATATTGATACCGCAATCGCCAATACCAATGAAGTGATCAATGATACTCGAGAGCGTTTTCTACCGGAACTTCGGACCCGTTACCCCAATGTGTTTATCAGCCTCGAAGGTGAAGTCAAAAACAGCCGTGAAACTAATGCCTCGGTTCTGAGCGGTTTTCTGCTCGGGGTAGCCGGAGTGTATTTGCTACTGAGTTTGCAGTTTCGTAACTATCGCGAGCCATGTATCGTGTTGATGAATATTCCATTGGCCCTGATCGGCGTCATTTGGGGGCATTGGCTGATGGGATTGGATTTGACCATGCCAAGCATGGTTGGCTTTGTGTCACTGGCGGGCATTGTAGTCAACGATTCGATTCTCCTGGTGGAATACGTTAAACTCCGCAGCCAGGAGGGCCTGACGATGCACGCCGCCGCCGCGCAGGCGGTGCGCGATCGATTTCGCGCCGTATTTCTCACCTCGATTACGACAGTGGCAGGCATGTTTCCGCTCCTCTCTGAAACCAGTCTGCAGGCGCAAGTTCTTGTACCGCTAGTCGCGAGTGTGGTGTTCGGCATCATTACCGCAACAGGCCTCACTCTCGTGGTACTTCCCGCCGCCTACGCGATTCTCGAAGACCTCGGGTTCGTGGAAATCAATGAAGCGGAATCATCCACCGCCAATGGTGCGCTGACGCAGCGAACTTGAGATGGCACACGCGGCGGAATGGACTCCAAAGGGCTGTTTGCAACACGCCCTCGGCGTGGACCGTTGGCAAGAGGTTCCATCCCGGGAACGGTGTGCCACATGCGGGCCTGGCGGGGCACCAAGAGCCCCGGATCATACAGAAGTTGCACGAGCTCAACAAAGTTCTGTGCGTCGCGAGGAGGCGCCTGCATGCCGAACACCCTGGCTCATCTCGGTCTCCAAGCCATTGCGACACGAACATTCATTCGTCACGCTGATCCGAAATGGATCTTTGCCGGCTGCATCCTCCCGGACGTCCCCTGGATTCTCCAACGGGCAGTAAAGACTCTGGCTCCGGCGGTTGATCCGTACGCGCTACGGCTCTACTGCATCGTGCAAAGCTCGCTCGCAGGTTGCCTTCTTCTCTGTGCCGCACTCGCTTTTTTTGCCGCCAGACCGCGCCAGATTTTTGCCGTACTGGCCGTGAACTCCTTTCTGCATTTACTTCTCGACGCCTTCCAGACGAAGTTTGCCAACGGCGTACATCTCTTCGCTCCGTTTTCGTGGGAACTGCTCAACTTCGGCCTCTTCTGGCCAGAGAGCTGGATCACGTACGTGCTGACCATATTCGGACTAGCCTACGTCATTTGGTGCAGAAAGGGGAGGCAGGCCGGGTCGACAGGATTCTCATTGGCGCATCGTGGTCGCCTCGTCCTGGGAGGCGTGTTGGTCGTCGCGTACCTGGTACTGCCTTTCGCTTTTCCGGGCCATTCGCGGCCGATAATCATTCGGTCAAGACTCTCCAGGAACGCGAGGCGCGACCGGGACGCAGTGTGGAGTTCGATCGCAGTCACTATGTCCATCGCGTAAAGCGTCCTGATATACTCCGGATCTTCACCGGGGAAGAGCTCATCGTTTACGCATCAAGGCAGCACGCCTCCAGCAGCGTCTCAGCAAAGGCAAAGTTCCTCGATGAGCACACCATCGTCATTCTGGACATCCACAGGCACGCGCCCTGGGTACGCGACGTAGCATCCTACATAGGCCTGCTCTTGGTCGCCGCCCTCTGGCTGGAGTGGCTTGGAAAAACCATACTGGCTCAACGCGTATCAACCCTAGCGGGCAAACTCCAATCTAATCGACCGCAGGGGTAGACGCGCGGTCTTGATGGCGAATCACGCTATTCCAGGCCAGGCGTGTCGTGTCATTAATGCGCTTCTTCCAATACAGACTGAGAACAGCGGAAATCAGGAAACCGGCACTGCACGTCAGAGACCAGGCAACGTTGCCAAACATACGTGACACAAATGGCCCGACGAAATCGGGAAGGACAAATTTCGCCAAGGCGGCCAATCCGGACGCGATAGTAGAAGCAATCCCGTCAGTCGGCTGAGGAGGGCCTGCGGTGAGGAGTCCCAAGGCCACCAAAGCGAGGAGAAACACTATCATCAATAGAGATTATCAGGATTTGTATGGGCGATTCGCTCATCTGGGACTGTCCTATAGAGAGAATTGCCAAGGATTAGCTACGAAATTAGAAGCCTGACTTCTGCGATTTGGTGTTTGCAACTTACTGCGGTCTGCACAACCTCTGATCAGCATTATTATATAGCATTAAAATCAATAGGTTATAGACAATTAAATCCTGATAATCTCTATTATAGAGACGCCACACATTGGTACCGCGGGTTTCCCCCCGCGGTTTCCAGTCCCATCAGAAAATACAGCAATATTCTTTTCCGCCATGAGTTGCCCTCGATGGATCTAGATGGTGTTATCAGCGGGATTCGCCTTCGAACAGCGAAGGAAAGAACGTATACGGATCCCCCGGTTCGCCGAGCAGGGCGCGTTGGCGCGGCGTGAGCGAGACGTCCGGGGGAGGCAAAACCCGCGCCTGGGACCAGGCCATCTGCGACACGCAATACTTGTACAACAAGGTACGGCGTTCGTAGTCTGCGGTCCACGGTGCCGTGCCATGCACCATAGCCTCGGTAAACAGGACGACTGAACCCGCAGGGACTTCCGGGATAACCACACACTCCGCCTCCTCAGGCGCCTCGTATATCCGGCGAGGCATTTTGAATTGGCTTTTGTGGCTCCCGGGCACGCACCAGAACCCCCCGTGTTCCGGGCCTCCATCGGCAAGATTCCAGGCAGCCACAGCAAAACCCTGGTAGATCGCATTGTCGACAAAGTGAAAGCGTTCGCCAGGCATGGTACAGGCATGAGGCGCGAAAGCGCCGTAGTCGGCGTGAAGATGCCCCATGGTTTGCCCCTTGTGCATGCGGATGCCGTACAAACGATCCAAGCGGAAACAGTCACCGAGACGGAACTGCAACACGGGCATGATCGCCTCATGATCGAGCAGACGGCAGAACGGCTCGCCCCAATTCAGATAGCCATAATCAGGGCCGTGCTTCCCGGCGGCCGAGCCGAAACGGATCGATTCTTGCGGACTGGGAAGTTGCTGCGCATCGATCAACTGATTCAGCGTCGCCACTTCCGCCGCGTCCAAGACGTTTTCGATCACCAGATAGCCTTGGAGATCAAAGAGGTACTGTTGCATTTCACGGTCTGTAGAATCCACAGTCATACACCCTCTCCCTCTTACGCACCCTCGCGCCGGTTGCGGTGGGCGGCGTAATTCTCAAAAGCCCGCTGCACCATGGGCCGACGACGTCCTTCCGGTTGTTGCAGCGCATAGGCAGGATCGGACTCCCCAACGGCACTCAGCGCGTACATCGCGTGCGCCGCGTTCAGATGCCCGACGAAACCCTGTGCGTCCTGATGCTGGTTCACGGCCAGCTTAATCATGCGCAGCTGAAAGGGATCGTTCTGCGCCACTAAATGCGCATACGCCATGGTGTCTTCAAGCAACTGCTGCCGTGGGATCACCTGGTTCACCAGCCCCAGCTCCAAGGCCTCCGGCGCATCGATGAACCGGCTGGCGTAGAGAATTTCCTTGGCCTTACGCGGATGAATATCCCATGGAATAGAAAAATATTGAAAGTTGGAGCCCAAAAACATCGCGTCATCCGCCGCAAAGATGACGTCCATGGCCGAGGCAACCATCCAGCCGCCAAAGATACAGTAGCCTTGCACTGCAGCGATGGTGGGTTTCGGCACATTGCGCCAGCGTAATGTCATGTCTACATGGATCTCTCGGGTGCGATGAAAGCGCCCGCGTACGCCCTCTTCATACGGCCGCTCCTGACGATCCGCCAATTCCTCCGGGGTGCCCAGATCGTGCCCGCCGGAGAAATGGTCACCGGCTCCCAAGAGCACAATCACACGCACATCGAGATCATCGGCCGCGCGCGCAAAGGCGTCATCAAGCTCTTCCAAAAGCCGGCGGCTCTGGGCATTGCGATACTT
>CAJIAL010000235.1_pt1 | contig 38194 bp, 32 predicted proteins | sample 9199091 | NCBI WGS metagenome assembly CAJIAL01 (sample SAMEA7708270, study PRJEB35096) | sediment metagenome | biome: marine neritic benthic zone biome [ENVO:01000025]; feature: sediment [ENVO:00002007]; material: shallow marine sediment [ENVO:03000034] sea grass bed [ENVO_01000059] ... | reverse complement strand
CCGTCGTGGGATCGCCATTGGCATTCGTTTCTGCTCGACGAGGAACTGCGTGCGGCGTTTGCCATTTGCAAGCAGCGCGAGATGCGTGTCATGGCGCATGCCACCAATCCCGAGGCGGTCAAAGCGGCGATTCGGCTGGGCGCACACAGCGTTGAACACGGCTATATCATGGACGACGAATGTATTCAGCTGTTGCTCGATCACGAGACCTGGTACGTGCCGACGTTGGCCATCAGTCATCTGACACCCGACCAAGCGAGCAACCCGTGGGAATCCCAGTGGGTCGCAGAGAAGAATTTAGCCATTGATCTCTGCTGCCGCGCTGATGCCGCAGCGGATGAGCACCGTATATGGTTCCAACGGGCGCTCGACGCCGGAGTGAAGATGGCGCTGGGGTCGGATATTCGCCCGCTCAAAGAGGCAGCGTTGCTGGAAATCGGCTTGTGGGTCAAAGATGGTGCAACGCCCTGGCAGGCGCTTCTCGCAACCACGAAGCATGCCGCAGAGCTGTGTGGTATGGGCGCCGACCTCGGCACCGTGGAGGTGGGCAAGCTGGCGGATCTGATTGTGGTGGCAGACAATCCCTTACAGGACATCCACAACCTGCGGCAGCTACTCATGGTATTCAAAGAAGGCCGACTCGTCGCCGACAAGCGCTCCTAAGATCAATTCTGGCGTTTCCACATTCCTCCCTCTTGTGTTCCACAGCCCAACCCGGCATACTTCCTGTCCATTGCGGATCAATGCCTTGCGCTTTTGTTGTGATCAGGAGGAGTCATGGCCAGCACTAAGCCGCCGAGCGGTATGCGGGATTTTTTGCCGGAGGCCGTCATCAGACGCCGGCACGTCATCGGACACGTCGAACGCGTCTTCCAGCGCTACGGTTTTCTGCCGCTGGAAACCCCGACAATCGAAAACCTCTCGACCTTGCTGGGGAAATACGGCGAGGAGGGGGATCAACTGCTGTACCGCATTCTGCATCGCGGCGACAAACTTTCGCGTGCTCTTGCCAAGGACAGCACGGAGCAGGTAGACCTGGCAGAACTGGGCTTGCGGTTTGACCTGACCGTGCCATTGGCCCGGGTCGTTGCGCAGTATGGCGCCAATCTGCCGCGCTTTTTCAAACGCTATCAAATTCAGCCGGTGTGGCGCGCCGACCGTCCTGCCAAGGGGCGCTTTCGGGAGTTTTATCAGTGCGATGTCGACATCACCGGCACGACCTCCCTGCTGGCAGAAGTGGAAGTGATCAATGCCATTAGCGATGTACTAAGTGTGCTGGGCTTTCACAACGTTACCATCGCGCTGAATCACCGGGTCATTTTGCGTAGTATGATCGAGGTCGCCGGGATTGATGCAGCCTTGGAAGGCTCGGCCCTGGTGGCGATTGATAAGCTCGACAAAATCGGCCCGGACGGCGTGCAGGCGGAGTTGCAACAGCGGGGCATTGCTCCTGACGCAGCCACGCAGCTCATGACGATGACCACCGTCGCGGACGATCAAGACAACCTGCAACGGCTGAAAGAGCTCCGCGAGCTGCTCCCGCTGCCGCAGGCCCAGGAGGCCCTCGACGATCTCGTCACGCTTCTCGACCTCACGGTCGAAACCATTGCCGGGCCACGCTTACGTATCGCTCCGGCGTTGGCACGCGGGCTGAGTTATTACACCGGTCCGATTTTCGAGATTGTCTCGGAGGATTTTAGCGGTTCACTAGGCGGGGGCGGGCGGTATGACAACCTGGTCGGCATGTTCAGCGGGAAGCAAGTCCCTGCAGTCGGCTTTTCGTTGGGCCTCGAACGTATTCTCATGCTGATGGAAACCCAACAAATGTTTCCGGCACTGCCGATGGCGGCGCAAGTGATGATCTGCACCCTCCCGGAAACGCCGCTGGCACCGGTGGTTGGACTCGCGGCGCGGTTGCGACAGGCTGGCATCACGGTGGAACTCTACCCGGAACAGGCACGGCTAGGGCGCCAATTTTCCACTGCGGATGCGCAGCAGATTCCCTACGCTCTGATTGTCGGGCCGGATGAGCTGGCACAGCAACACTATGGGCTGAAGAACCTCGCGACAGGCGAACAGCAGACGCTGGATGAGGCAGGGGTGCTGGCGGCGTTACAGTGAGAGTGAGCCGGGACATGCGGGACACAACGCCTGCAGGCCCCTGAGACGTTACTTGAATCGCGGTGCCTCTTAGGCGCGATTCGTATACCAACGCCAGGCAAAGCCGCATGCGAGGGTAAACAAGACGACGTTTTGGATGATCAGCACGTAGAGCACGGTATCGGTAGAAAACAGTGGGCCGAGGAATGACTCGAGGCCCGCGCCATGTGGCACAACCGATGTGATGGTGCGGGGTGCTACCACCGCACCGGCGTGCGCAGCCCGTTTTTGCTGTGTAGCAACCAGTTGTAACTGCTCCGAGAGTCGCCCCTCTAACCCACGCAGCGCAACCTGCAACTCCGCAGCGCTGACAAACGCGACGGACTCGTCGGATGACTTATTCGGCCTGGTCGACGGCACGGACAAGCGCTGCGCCAAGCGCTCTTCCAGGCCCTGCAACACCGACTGCAATTCGTTCACCGTTACCATCGCTGACGGCTCTTGTGTCGACAACACCACGGATGCCGTGGCGTCTCCCGTCTCAGCGGGTTGCGACTCCATCTGTACCGTCTCCACCGGTGCAGGCTCGGAGAGCACGGTCGGCGTTTCCTGCTTTGGCTGTGCGAGCGCGGCCCGCCGTAGCTCTCGCCACGTATCCCATTGTTCGTCAACCATGAGCTGCGCATCTTCGAGACTCATACTCGTAATGACGGTCTGCCACTCTCGTTGCTTCGGAAGCCGCAGATAGAGACCAGTCAACAGGCCATGGATATTGCCCGCGAAAAATCGGTCCGGATTATCCTGCCACAAGCGCACGGCGACTTGCCAGGTGAATGACTTCGGCACCCCAAGATTCGCCACAACACGATACAAGGTTTCCCCATCCTTCACCGGCCCATACACTTTTGGCAACGCTTTGGCCCATTTCGGCACGGGAGGCTTCGCCGCAGCACCTGTCCTCTTTTTGCTCCGTGCGGCTTTGGCGCGCAGCTTTTTCGCCGGTGCGGATGGTGCTTTGAGAGAAAGCATCTTGGTAGGAGATGGCGCACTCGCCTTGGCAGTAACAGCCTTTTTAGAGGGCTGTGTCTGGGAAGCAACGGGCGCAGACAACGGCGAGGCCGACAACGTGATCGCGTAATTCTGCACGATCGTCAGGCTCCCGGATCGCATCGTCAACAACAAGTCGAACGTGGGGACCTGGATGGGCTCTTCGGAATACAGCAACACACGGGCAGGATGCTCCGTATTGATGACGGGGCGGAGGAGATCGACCACGGGGGAACGGGGTAAGCCTTCGGCTTCGTATTCTTGCGCATCCCCGATCAACACCACGAATCCTTTGTCCCGTTCGTACGCATCAATGATCAGGGGTACCTCAGCGACAAAAGGCGCGCCAAGATAACTTCGTAGCTCGACCTGCCCGAGCGAGAATGCGTCCAGACGCGCGAACATGCCGCCACTGATCACCAGGGCAGCGCCTATCAACCATATGATCTTTTTCATGGTGCTCCGCTCTCTCACCAAAAGTCATTCCGGACCGGAGTCGCGCCTCCGCTCTGCGTTCTTCAGATGCGTTATCGTGCTACGCTGCGCACGCCAAACGACAACACTGTGGCGACGAGGCTCCGTACAACTGGCTGCCTCGTCTATGCGTAAAGTTCCATATGTAAAAGTATTACACATGAAAATCGGTCAGGCGAAAAAAGCCCTTGACAGAGTCAGGATATGCACAACCAGAGAGGGAGACAAAACGGAGTATACGGCGAGGAGCACATGGCCCGGGAGCCGCCGTAAAGCATACCGGCCCGGGCCATGCAATACAGCCGTGAGAACATGTGAGCGACCGATGTCGCCGCTAGGCAAGCAACAGCGAGGTCAGCTCCTCAGGGTGGCTCAACATCGGGTAATGTCCGGCGTCCAGTTCATGCCAGGTCGCGTTGAGCTGTTCCGCCGTGCGCCGCTGATGTGACTCGGGCGGATTGACACTCTGGTGACAATACACCACTGCGGCCTTCCAAGATTGCGACCAAAAATCGTTCAGTTCCATGGGAGCTTCCAGCGCGGCAATGGGATGGGGGGTATACCGTGCCAGCGCCCACGCCCGGGTCTCGGGATCGAGATCGGCAAAAAGCCGCTTTTCCGCATCGGCTTTGGTTGGGCCTGTGGTCACCTCGGTGGTATCATACGGCGCCGAGCGATTGACAATGTTGCCCACTTGCTCACCCGGCATCAGCGCCAGGGCATCCACGAAGACCAAGCGCTGCATACGCTCTCGCGCCAATTCGGCCGTTTTGCACACCACCATCCCACCGGAGCTCGTGCCGACCAGGATGACGTCCTGCAAATCCTCATAGAACAAAAACGAGGCGAGCTCTTGCGCCTGCGTCGCGACCGTGATACCTGCCCGCACCTGATGATGACGCTCGCCGCAGCCGTCGAGAGTTGGGGCATACACCGTGTGTCCGGCGGCACGCAAGCGTGTGGCCACCGGTTTCCAGATCCAACCGCCCTGATAGGCGCCGTGAACAAGCACATACGTTGCCATCGTTCCTTCTCCTGTCTGTGGATGCTGCAGTTGTCGGTGCGTTACTTGCGAAAGATATGGATGATGCACACCCCACCCGCACCAACCATGTGTGCCAGAGCGATATTGACGTCGTGCGCCACCTGCCGGGGGCCGGCTGCGCGGCGCATCTGCCAGAGGATCTCGGCGATATGTCCCAAGCCGGTGGGACCAAGAGGATGTCCCATAGAAATCAAACCACCGCTGGCGTTCACCGGGATACGGCCACTGAGGGCGGTACTGCCGTCTTCGAGGAGCCGAACGCCCTCCCCTTCCGGCGCCAAGCCGAGGGCTTCGTAGTAGACCAATTCTTCGATAGTGAAGGCGTCATGCAGCTCGACGAGCTGCAAATCCTCCGGACCGTAGCCGGAACGCTCATAGGCGGTCTGCGCCGTGAGCGCCGTGAGGTGGGTCGGAAACAAGACCGCCTCCGGCTCGGTGCTCGGAGTACTTTGCAACACGGACGCCACAATGGTGGGACATGGTTGCTCAGTAAACCGCGCTGCCGCCTCCCGACTACAGAGTATAACCGCCGCAGCGCCCTCATCCCACGGACAGCAGTGGAGCACCGTCAAGGGGTCCGCCACCACACGCGCCTGATGCACCTCGGCCAAGGTCACCGCTTTTTGGAAATGGGCATAGGGGTTGAGGCTGGCGTTGTAATGACTCTTCACCGAGACCTGGGCCAGTTGATCGCGCGTGACATCGTACTGTGTCATATACTGTTGCGCCATCTCGGCAAAGCTCTCCACCGGTAGCTTACTGCGGCCGCCTTCCTGGCCATCGGGGTCTTCTTGGAGAAAACGCTCGGGGCGTTCGACTAATTTGTCGACCCCGAGAGCCAGCACAACGTCGTGCTCCCCCGCGGCGATGGCAAGGTGCGCTTCCCGAAAGGCGGACGACCCACTGGCTGAGGCATTTTCGACATTGGTAATGGCCAGGCCCGTCGTCCCCATACGCAGGCAGATGTTATGCCCAGCCGACATCCCCAATCGCACCGTGCCGCAATACACCGCCTCGATGTCCGTCCAGCGACAGCTGGCATCCTCCAGGGCGCCCTGAATCGCCGTGACACCCAAATCGAGGTAACTGCTGTCGGGAAACACGCCGTACCGGTGTAATCCGGCACCGATCATCACCACTTCACGCACGCCATTGCCCCCTTCCCCTATACGGTCATGCCGTGAATCTGCTATGCTCTGCGCTCAAGCCGTACCATAACATACTCGATGCGCAGCAGCCATACACAGCGCGGCGTATCGGTCAACTCTTACCGCAGAACACTAGTATCATGAGACCGCTCGATGCACACGAAATCGCGACGCTACGTCAAGGTATGGAGTATTTTCGCGCCGGAGATTATTTCGCCGCCCACGATGAATGGGAAGAAGTCTGGCGGGAGCTGCACGGCCGTCGCCGCCTGTTTTGGCAAGCCATGATTCAACTTGCCGTGGGCATGCATCATTGGGAAAACGCGAATCAGAAAGGTTGCCGCAGCGTGTGGAACAAAGCGCTGCAGAAATGTGACGACCTCGGACAGCAGTACGACACCGACGTGCCGCCGCCGCTGTTCTTGCTGATCGACCTCCTGTACACCTGCCTCCTCGCCGTCGAGCATGGCGAGGATCCGACCCCCATCCTCGTCGACTTCGGCACCGCCGTGCTCTCCGAACAATGGTTCGACGTGACCTGATCCAGTGGAGTCACACTCCGAGAGGGTCGGTCGTCGACACGACGTGCATACCGGCCTGCGCCATATCCTTCAGCATCTCCTCGGCCAGGCTCGGAAAATCGAGCGCAGCAGGCAAAGGCTCTACAGGCGGCGGGGGGACAGGACTCATGGCATCTTGAAGTATCCATATCCGCCCCATCAATGCCGGATCGGTCGCGGCAATGCGATCGCGCAGATCGTACAACGTCGACCGCACACAGTGTGATTTCGCCTGGCCAAACACGTACACCCGATCATACTCCAGCAGCGTGGTAAACAACGACTCATTGAACGCACCGACGGATTGCCCGCCAAGCGCCTCGACCTCGGGCGCCAGCACAGAATAATGTTCCGTCAAGGCGTGCGTCCCCTTAATTTCGAACAAGGCCTGACACTGACGCACCAGACCGTGAAAAATCGCCGCTTCCATCAACGCCGGCACGAGCGTATGGCTGATGCCGCCCAGCAGGACGTGATACGGCCAAATAGTCAGGACGTACTTGCCGCCCTCCTCCAGCTTATGGCAATACTCCACAGACTCCTCGCGGTGCGCCACCGGCGTCCACGTGCCGTCGTCGACCTCCGCCGCGGTAATCGTCGTGAACGGCTCCGGATGGCGTCCGTCGCGATCGGCCCACCAGGCCGGATGGAAAATCTGAAAGATACTGTGGGTATCAAGGGAAAAATAGAGATCCGTAATCTTGTCGAGGTTGCTATAGAGCCACGTCAGCGTCCGCTGCATATCTTCGACAGCGCCCGGGACAAAGAGACTGGCGCCAGGGGTACAAAACCCGACTTGGCAGTCAATCCCAAAAGCGGCGATGCGATACGTATCGTGCTCGGCAGGCGTAATAGCGTGCTGCTGCTGATAGCGCACCGCCTCTTCGGCTACCAAAGCGGCCCGTTCAAGATAGAGCTCGCCGACGGTGTTCGGCGCAAAGAACTCAGGCATCGGCAACGCCATGGTCATGTCTCCTCTCACACCACACAACACCTACTGCTCTGGAAAGATCGAATGTATATGAACAAGATAAGTGGATAAATAAAACCTCCCACCCTTGCTCCCTCTGCTCATACGATACTCAGAACCCTCCCAGAGAGCAACCGCTTTTACGCCGCGACACATTGCCTGGCCTCATGGGCATGGAATCAATTTGATGCCGACACCTTGGCCGATCGTGGTGTCACCGTCTCCGGCGACCCGGAAAGCTGCCTCAAGGCGATTCGTATCCACGAAGCGATCGGTGTTGACCAACTACAATTTCTCATGGCGACGGAAACCATCCCGCATGAGCAAGTCATGCCCTCAATCGAACTATTCGGGAAACACGTCATTCCGGAGTTGAAGAAGCAGCGCTTATAGCTGCACCGCTTTAGGCACGGAAGTGGGGAATCACTTCCGTGCCGATCAAACGGATCGTTTGTAACGCTTTGTCTTGATCATGCATGGCACAGCGGAACAGGATGTGCGTAATGCCGAGCCGCTGCATGTTTTCGAGATAGCGTATACAGACCTCCGGGTCGCCTACGATCAATGATTCGTCCATTTCCTGCGGTCCAAAGCCGCGATAGCCGCGTTCAAACAACACCTGCGCATCCTCCCGCGCCTGCGCCATCGTGGACCCCAGGTGGACATCGCGCCTGAGGATGATCTCTGAGGCGCTGCGGCCGTATTCTTGCAAGGCGCTGCGGTAGAACTGCAATTTCTCTTCCACGAGCCCCGGCGTCCATCCCGGACTAATCACCCACGCATCGGCGAGTCGTGCCGTCCGGCGGATAGCCGGATCGGCGCTGGAGCCAATCCACATCGGCAGCGGTTGTTGTACCGGTTTCGGACTGATCGTGACGTTGTCAAAGGCGTAGTGCTTGCCCTGGTACGACACCTCGTCTTCCGTGCACAGGCGCCGCACAATCTCAAACGTCTCGACAAAACGTGAGACCCGCACGTTCTGCGGCGTCTGGAACGCGACGTGCGCCTCCGGTTGGTGTCCGAGACAGCAAATCATGGTCGTACGGCCACCACTCATAACGTCAAGGACCGCAATCTGTTCGGCCAGCAAAATCGGCTGATAAAACGGTAGGAGAAAGAGCGGGATCAACTGCATATCGCCGCTATGGGCGGACATGCGGCACATGGTCGGCAACACCTGAAAATAGTGGTCGCGCGTCACATGATGGTCGCCGAGCGAGAGGGAAGCAAATCCGAGCTCAGCCATGAGCTCCACCCGGGCAATCAACTGGTTCATCAACGTCGTGCTGTCACCGCGACGCGAGTAACTACTCGTCAACGACATGCCAATACGCATGGGAATTCTCCTCTTGATCCAGGCAGCGACTCTCATGACTCACTTCACTGCGCTACGCAGTAGGAGCGACAGTAATATGGCGCCATGACGATGTCAAAATGTATTACCTGCTCAGTGAGCATTGCCGCCGCAGGACGCATGCGCTAGAGTAGGGCGATTATCCAACTTCGAGGACATGTTTTGTTTTGCATGAGGAGGCTCTATGGACCGCCCACTTGAGGGCTATCGCATTATCGACCTCGGCCAAATTTACAATGGGCCGTATTCTACCTTATTGATGGCACTGCTCGGGGCGGAAGTGATTAAAGTCGAGCCCCTTCAAGGCGAGATCGTGCGCCAGCGTGATCCAAGCAGCCGTATGCCCTATCCCTATCTCATGCTCAACTCGAATAAAAAATCGGTCACGCTGAATCTGAAACACGAGCAAGGGAAGGCGATCTTCCGCCAGCTGGTGGCACAGGGCGATGTGGTGCTGGAAAACTTCGCCGTCGGGGTGATGGATCGGCTGGGATTTGGCTATGAGGAACTGAAAAAAATCAACCCGCGTATCATTTACGCCTCGTCCAGCGGCTATGGACGCGGCGGTCCATACTCCCATTATTCGGCCATGGATCTGACGGTGCAAGCGGTCGCGGGCGTCATGGCTATCACCGGGCATCCGGAGATGCCCCCGGTCAAAGCCGGCCCGGCATTTTCCGACTTCACCTCCGGCATTCACCTGTATGGAGCGGTCGTCACCGCGCTGTTAAGACGCGAACGCACGGGCAAAGGCTGTATGGTCGAAGTCGCAATGCACGATACCATGTACCCGTCGCTGACCTCGAATCTCGGCTCGTACTATCAAAAAGGCTTTGTCGTGCCGCGCACGGCCAACCGGCATGGCGGACTGGCAATTGCCCCGTACAACACGTATCCGACGCAAGACGGCTGGATTGCTATTTTCTGCGTCACCGAAGCCCACTGGAAACTCTTGTGCCCGGTGATGGCACGAGCAGATCTCCTTGAGGAAGCGCGCTATGCCACCAATGCCGACCGCGCCAAGCATATGGAAGAAGTCGATACGATCGTGGGGGAATGGAGCAAGCAGTTTGCGCGTGACGAATTAGCCGAACTGTTGACCAAAGCCGGGGTGCCGTGTGGTCCGGTCCTCACGTTAGACGAAGTGGCAGACGATCCTCACCTGAAGCAGCGTCAGATGATCGTTGAGCTCGAGCATCCGGTGAAAGGACCGATCAAGGTGATCGGATGTCCATTGAAATTCTACACCGAGGATGAATCGCTGCAGCTTGAGGTGCTACCGGCCCCAGGGGTAGGCCAGCATACCGACGAGGTGTATACCTCACTACTCGGCTATTCCGCTGCCGAGCTGGCAGACTTGCGTGCCGATGGGGCGATCTAAGTAATCGGAGTAGGCATGCGGGCTCGACAGTATATTGATCTCGCGTAAGAGGAAGGGATGACATATGAAAGCGTTGCAAAAAACCACGGCGGGATTTGGCCTGGAATTGCGGGACATCGATCCTCCCGGTCCGCTGGGACCTCATGATGTATTGATCGAGGTGGATGCGACCGGCGTGTGTGGTACGGATGTACATATCTATGAGTGGACGGGCGGCTACGAACACGTTGAGCCGGTAATGCCTGTCACCCTGGGACACGAGTTTGCCGGCCGTGTTGCCGAAGTAGGCTCGGATGTGACGGACCTGACACCGGGCATGGGGGTCGCGGTGAGGCCGTCGGTGTTTTGTGGTGTCTGTGAGGCCTGCCGCGAGCAACGGCGTGACTTATGCGCACAGCGCACGAGCATCGGCATTTTACGCAATGGCGCTTTTGCCCCGTGGGTGGTGGTTCCGGCGATGAATTGTGAACGTTTGCCGGATGGCGTGGACACCCAGCTCGCCGCGTTGACCGAGCCGATGACCATCGGAGCGCGTGCGGTGGAAGTGAGCGAGGTGCATGCGGGCGATCGGATCTTGGTAATGGGGCCTGGCCCGATCGGACATTTTATCTCGGTCATGGCGCGTGAGGCCGGGGCGCAAGACATCGTGGTCGTAGGCAAAGACGATGCGGATCGTCTGGCGTCGCTGCGGACGATCGGCTTTGACCAGACAATTGATCTGGCTGACGGCGACCTGGAGAGCCAGGCGAAGCGCTACATGGGAACGGACAAGTTTGACATCGTGTTTGAGGCGACCGGCGTGCCGGTGGCGTTGCAACAGGGACTTGACATGTTGCGCCGCGGTGGCGTCATGGTAACCTGCGCCATTCACGCGGTTCCGGCCGCGTTTGATGTAACGCGCTTTGTCCGGGCTCAGCAGCAACTGCGCGGCTCCGCTGTCGCCTCTGAAGCAACCTGGGAGACGGTGCTGGGCGTCTTGGCGAAATCAGGCGATCAACTACGCAACATCATCACGCACCGTCTGCCGCTTGACCGCGCCGTCGAAGGCTTCGAATTGGCACGCCAAAAAGTGGCGTCAAAAGTGGTGATACTCCCCAACGCATAACGCAAACGGATACGTCAAACTCACCACAGTGCCAGTGCACTGTGGTGAGCGATCACACGAATGCACACAATCACTTCTGGGCTTTATACCGTGCCACGGCTTGCTTGACTTCATCAGACACGATGTCACGGTATCCGCGAATCCAGTCGGTATGGGCCACCAGCTTTTCCCCTTTGGTTTGGTAGACCTGGACCCAACCGCCGCCCTCATGATCGTTGGCCGTGACGGTGACCGGGGGCAACAGACCACCAAGGGAAAAATCTTTGATGCGTTCCCAGCCGTTTTTCACCTTCTCGCCGGTGATAGGTAAACCAAAATCTTCGATGGCAATCCGTACCCCTTCCACCATCAAGGCCGACATCAGGATACCCCGGTTGTAGTACACCGATCCGACCGTCTCCGGCACGGGTTTCCCGGCATCCTTGTAGAGTTTCATGATCTCTTGAATCACTGGATAGTCACGACCGACCCCGGCGAAATGGAGGCCAAGGTAGCCTTGGGCTGTCTTCCAGCCTGCGGCCACCATGTCTGATTCGCCGGCGCCCCAGACCAAGCTGATAATATGATCCAGCGGGTACCGGCTCTTCTTGAACTCTTTCATGGAAATGGCCGGCGCCTTGCCGAACAGGTGCGACACGACCCAATCAGCCCGCATGCGGCGGGTGATATCCAACACCTGCGAGGCCATTTCTACTCCCGGAGGCGGCACGGCAAACGTTCGGCAGGTGTAGCCCTCTAATTTGCAAACTCGATCGAAGACGCCCAAGGGTTCACGTCCGGCAGGATTATCATAATAGATGTAGGCAATTTTATTGCCCTTTTTCGCCCCTGCCGTCTTGACATACTGCATGGCCGCACCCATTTGGGACCAATACGTCGCAGCCATGGGAAAGATGTAGGGGAAGGTTTCGCCGTCGGTCGAATCGGCCCGGCCAAAGCCCGGGGTCAGGCCGGGGATTTTGTCCTCAAGGTGTCGTGGTGTCAGTGCATACACTAGCGGCGTGCCCAGATCGAGCATGGCCACGGCGCCTTCGCGCTTGAGGCGCTCATAGGCTTCGACCCCACGGTCGACTTTGTAGGCATATTCCACCTCGTTGTAGCGAATCGTGTGCCCTTTGATGCCGCCTTGTTTGTCGATTAAACGGAAGTAATCGAGCACGCCGGTACACAGATGCACGGCAACGGTCTTTGTTGGTCCCGTGCGGTCACACATCCCTCCGAGAAGAATTTCATCTGCCGTGGCAACGGTGCCGCCGAACCATGTAAGTGTAAAAAGGGCAATGAGTACACTAGTCCACCATCCTCGCCTTCGCATAGACGTCTCCTTCCACGCGGGAATGTCCACGACAGTCCACAACAATGCGTGGACTATCTCCCCAACTTGATGCGAGCACGACCACACACGTGGCGCGTAGCTCACACCTGCAGAAGAGCCTTAGTAGCTTTCAGCTCGCACGACGAGCACGGACAAGGCAGAAGAGCAATCGGAGAGAGAATGAGAGGAAAGAGCGTGTCGCAGTCGAATCAACTGTAGCCCGAGCAATATTCCAGGCTCTTATTCGTTCGCCGGCAAGGCACCGGGAATCGGCGTGACCCCGCCCCTGACACTTGCGCGACTGTATAGCGTGCAAAAACCTCAACCTCCTTCGGGAGTACAACGAGACTTCGGAAGAATTGTACGGACGCCACAGGACGTCCCGCAGCTTTACGACAGCCAACGTTTCCGGCGCCGATAGTGCTTTACATCGCGGTAGCTCTTACGCCCACCGCCTTCCGACAGTCCCAGGTAAAATTCTTTAATATCGGCATTATCACGGAGGGATTTGGCCTCGCCGTCAAGCACAATACGGCCATTTTCCATAATGTAGCCATAATGAGCAATCGAGAGAGCCATGACGGCATTCTGCTCGACCAGAAGGACGGTAACACCTTCGTCTTTGTTCAATCGTTGGACGATCTCGAAGATCTCCTCGACCAGCAACGGTGCTAAGCCGAGAGATGGTTCATCAAGCAGGATGACCTTTGGACGAGACATGAGTCCCCGTCCAATAGCCAGCATTTGCTGCTCCCCGCCCGACAAGTACCCGGCTTTAATCCCCCGGCGCTCATGCAAACGCGGGAAGTACTCATAGACCAGCTCGATATCTGCAGCGATCTTCTTTTTATCGCGACGGGTATGCGCTCCGGCGATGAGATTTTCCTCTGTGGTCAACAGCTGAAACGTCCGCCGGCCCTCCATCACCTGCGCAATACCACGCTTGACGATATCCCCCGGCTCACGATGGTCAATACGGGCGCCATCGAGTTCGACGCTACCCGCCGTGACCTCCCCACGCTCGGGGCGCAGAATCCCGGAGATCGTCTTCAGGGTTGTGCTTTTGCCGGCTCCATTCGATCCGAGGAGGGCCACGATTTGCCCCTGGGACACCTCAAACGACACCCCGCGGAGCACTAAGATGGTACGGTCGTAAGCCACCTCAACGTTGTTCAACTTCAACATAGAGATCCTGCCCTTCCTACACGTCAGCGACTACAACAGGCCAGCACACACGTTTACTGTGTGCGCACCGCAAATCAGCCTTTGCGGTGCGCAGTACGACTACTTCGCCTTAGCAATGGCTTGTTTGACTTCGTCGAGGACAACCTCGCGATAGCCGCGAATCCAATCCGTGTACGGTACCATCCCTTCACCTTTGGTCTGATACACGCGTACCCAACCGCCACCCTCATGGTCTTGAGGCACAAAAGTCAGGGGCGGAAGAAAACCACCGAGAGAGAAGTCTTTGACCTTCTCCATGCCCATCTTCACCTTTTCACCTGTGAGTGGCATCCCAAAATGCTTCGTCGCTTGGCGAGCACCTTCCACCAAAATGGCGCCATTCAGCACGCCACGGTTGTAATAGACCGTGCCAACCATATCTGGGACGGGCTTCCCTTCGTCCTTGTACATCTTGATGATGTCTTGAATCACCTTGAAGTCGCGACCAACACCGGCGAAGTGCATCGCCAGATAGCCTTGCGAGTTCTTCCAGCCGGCAGAGATGAAATCAGGCTCACCCCCACCCCACACAAGGCTCAACACCTTGTCGAGGGGGAAGCGATTCTTTCTGAATTCCTTGATGGAGATGGCCGGGGCCTTCCCAAACAAGTGAGAAATCACGAATTTTGGACGAAAACGGCGTGTAATATCAAGAATCTGCGACGCCATTTCCACTCCCGGAGGCGGCACGGCAAACGTCCGGCACTTCAAGCCTTCTATCTCACACACGCGCTTGAACACGCCCAATGGCTCGCGGCCAGCAGGGTTGTCGTAGAAGATATAGGCCAGTTTATCGCCCTTGCCGACGCCCTTGTCCTTCACAAACTGCATTGCTGCACCCATCTGAGACCAATAGGTAGCAGCCGCAGGGAAGATGTAGGGGAACGCCTCCCCATCCGTCGAGTCGGCGCGGCCGAAACCCGGCGTGATACCCAGCAGTTTGTCTTCCATATGCCGGGGAGTCAAAGCGTACACAATCGGCGTGCCATAATCGACCAAGGCCACGACACCTTGGCGTTTGAGACGTTCATACGCTTCTACGCCACGGTCGACTTTATAGGCGTGTTCCACTTCTTCATAGCGCACGGAGTGGCCTTCAATGCCGCCTTGTTTGTTCACGAGACGAATATAATCAAGTAAACCAGGACAAACGACGGTGCCCACATTTTTCGTCGGCCCGGTGCGGTCACACGACCCACCGAGGAGAATCTCTTCGGCACCGGCTGGGAGAGCCCCACCAGAGATACCCACCACCAACATCGCGACGATACACCACCCGAACCATCTACAAAACCGCATGGAATCCTCCTTCCAAACATCACCTCACCAGCCCATCTCGTCATGCGTCAATACGAGTAGGGCCACAAGCGGAAATACCGCTTCACGTTTTCCCACATGCGCGCCAGGCCCTCAGGCTCGACAACCAGGAAAACGATGATCAACGCACCAAAGATAAAGAGCTGGAAATTTGCCAAAAAATCCGCTACCCCTCCGTATGACACGCCAAACACGCCACTGGCGACATTGACAATACTGATGTCCATGACGATGGGCAGCAGCTTGATAAAAATCGCGCCCAATATCGGCCCCAAAATACTGCCGAGTCCGCCGATGATGATCATGGCAAGATACTCAATCGACACGACCAGCGTAAAATTTTCGTAATTCGCAATACGGAGATAATAGGTCCACAACGCCCCGGCCACGCCCGCGTAGAACGAGCTAATCGCAAACGCCATAAGCTTGTAGCGGAAGATATTCACCCCAATAATCTCCGCCGCAATATCCCGATCACGGACGGCAATGAAAGCCCGCCCAATGCGCGAACGAATGAGGTTTTGCGCCCCAAAAAACGCCAGGAGGGCAAAAGAGAGGATGAGATAATAGCGCCGGAACTCATTATTAAATTCAAACCCGAACAACACCGGGTTTTTCACGTAAATCGACGACTGCGCTCCACCGCCGATCCAGGTCACATGGTTGATCACCCATTCGATAATCAGCTGCGCCGCCAGCGTCGCAATGGCCAAATACAACCCCTTGATCCGCAACGACGGAATCCCAAAGAGCGTCCCGACCACCGCCGTGACCAGACCACCGGCCGGGATACCGATCCAAAACGGCATGCCATACCGACTCGACAAAATCGCTGCGGTGTACCCCCCCACGGCCATAAAGGCGCCTTGGCCAATGGAGATCTGCCCCGTATAGCCGACCAGAATATTCAGCCCGATGGCGCCAATGGCGGCCAGCGCAATACCGGTAGCAATACTCATAATGTGCGCATTGTCCGCGAGCTGGAGCGGCACAGGCAAGATTACCAAGAACGCTAACACGGCCCAGACACTGACCTTCGCAAGCGGGAGAGTATAGAGGGACATATCCCCCGCATAATTCGTCTGAAACACACCGGATTCACGATTAATCATGCTTACACCCGCTCAATCGTCTCGTGACCGAAAAAGCCGTAGGGTTTGACAAAGAGGACGATGATCATCAGCACATACGGGATGAAATCCTTCGTACCGCCGCCGACATAGGGATCGAGATATCCGGCCGCCAGGCTTTCCACGCCCCCCATAATCAATCCGCCGACGATTGCCCCGATGATGCTATCCAAGCCACCAAGAATGACGACCGGAAAGACTTTGAGCCCGACCAATGCCAGCAACGTATCCACACCCAACATATTGCCCCAAATGATGCCGCCTGCAGCAGCCGCCATCCCGGAAATGGCCCACGACAGCGCAAACACGCGCGGCACCTTAATCCCGACAACCATCGCGGCTTGCTGATCGTCCGCCACCGCACGCATCGCCACGCCAAGACGGCTGCGAGTAAAAAAGAGACCGAAACCCACCAAAAACACCACGGCGATGAGAGCGGCCAACAGGTTAATGGGCGAAATCAAGGCGGGCCCGACTTCATAGGGCTCGAACCGCACCGGCAGCGGGAGCTCGCGGGTACTCGCGCCCCACAAGATCGATACCAAGCCTTGCAAGGCGAAACTCAGGCCAATCGTCACCATGATGACCGAGACCAGGGGTTGACCGACCATAGGGCGCAAGATACCGCGTTCTAACACGAACCCTAAGGCAACCATACTCACCACCAGCACCGGTACCATGATCCACATGCCGACGCCCTGGATACTGAGCATGACGGCGGCAATATAGCCGGCAAACATGACCAAATCACCCTGGGCAAAATTAATGATGCTCGTCGCCTTAAAAATCAGCACGAAGCCGAGCGCCACGAGTGAATACATCAATCCCACCAGGAGACCATTGGTCATCAGATCAACGAAAAACTCCATCGCGCGCTCCTTACACCATCGCCGCCGCGTGATCCACGCTCCGGATCGCCAGCTTGGTCTCTAACGTTGCCTGCCGTCCGTCTTGATACGTGATTACGGACGTGACCGGCACTTCCGACACATCCGAGAAGAGCGCTTCGATAATATCTGCATATTTCTCCGCCACAAACCCACGACGCACCTTACGGGTGCGGGTCATTTCTTCGTCGTCAGCATCCAACTCTTTGTGCAGCAGCACATATCGCCGTATGTGCATGGCCTCTTCCAGATCGCTATTCACCCGCTCGACCTCCTGCCCGATAAGATCGTAGATCTCAGACTTCTGGGCCAAATCGGTATACGTCGTGTACGAGACCTGATTTTTTTCCGCCCATTTGCCGACGTTCTCCATATCGATGTTAATCATGGTCGCGACATACGGACGATCCTGACCGAGGGAGACCACCTCCTTGACGTAGGGACTGAACTTCAGCTTATTTTCGATAAACTGCGGCGCGAATTTCGTCCCGTTCGCCAGCGAGGACACATCCTGGGCTCGATCAATCACGACAAGATGGTTATTCTGATCAAAAAAGGCCGCATCACCCGAGTGTAACCAGCCGTCTTTGAGCGTCTCGGCCGTTGCTTCCGCGTTCTTGTAATATCCCAAGAATACCGTCGGCCCACCGACCAAGACTTCGCCATCGTCGGTCAGTTTCATCTGCACATTCGGAAACGGCGTCCCCACCGTACCAAGGGTCACTTCCTCATCACGCTGGACGCACGTCACACCGGTTTCCGTCTGGCCGTACACCTGCTTCAAATTGATTCCAAGGGCACGGAAAAACAGAAACACCTCAGGACCTAGCGGCGCCCCGCCGGTATAGGCCGAGCGAATACGGCGGAATCCGAGATGGTCACGTAACGCCCCAAAGACAAAAAACTCCGCCAGCGCATTCTTCACACGTTGCCCAAACCTGAGCGGCTTTTTTTCCATTTTCAGGCGCGCAATCTCATAGCCGACCGGCATAAACATATTAAAGAGCTTGCGCTTCACGAACGAGGAGTCCTCCATCTTCACTTGCACCTCGGACACCAGATTTTCCCAGATGCGTGGAGGCGCGACGAGAAAGTGCGGCGCGATTTCGCGAATGTTTTCTTGCACGGTTTCGGGACGCTCTGGGCAATTGACCCTGAAGCCCACCATGAGGGATGCCGCTAACGACCAAAACGTATCGCCCACCCATGCCGGCGGCAAATATGCCAGGGTCTCATCCGTGGCGTAGTACGGCTCCACTTCCTGCATACCCTCCACCGCCGTGATCAGATTGGCGTGCGACAACATGGCGCCCTTCGGTGCTCCCGTCGTTCCCGACGTATAGCCCATCAGGGCGACGTCATCCGCCGTCCCTGCAGCAACGTAGTCGTCGAAAAACTGCGGATGCTCTTGCGCATACGTGCGCCCCATCTCTTGCACCGCCACAAAGCTAATAAGCATCGGGTCGGTGTACTCGCGCATGCCTTTAGCATCGTCATAAATGATTTTTCTGAGCTTCGGCAGGCTGGCACGAATCTCCAGGATTTTGTCGACCTGCTCTTGGTCTTCCGCCATAACCATCACGGCATCGGAATGGTCCACGACGTATTCGAGCTGACGACTAATCGAATCCTGATACAACGGCACCGGCATACCACGTAAGGCTTGGACGGCAACCATGGTCCAGTACACCTGTGGGCGGTTGTCACTCAAGATCGCCACCTTGTCATCCGCCTGAAATCCCAGCGCCGCAAGCCCATTGGCAAAATCGCGGACCTCCTGCAGGTACTGCGCCCAGGTCCACTCTTGCCAAATACCCTTTTCTTTTTCCCGCAGGGCGACTGCCTGCGGATTCTGACGCGCCTGCTTCAGGAGAAATTGCGGTAGCGTCTGTTCGGCCATGCTTCCATCCTCCTCACACCTGCCATCGCTATGCCAGTGCTGGTGCTCCAAGATAGGCCTTGATAACTTGGGGGTCTTCCCGCACCTCTGTGGGGGTGCCTTCAGCAATTTTCTCGCCCAGATCCAGGACCACCACGTGGTCCGAAATGTCCATCACGACACCCATGTCGTGCTCAATGAGCACAACGGTCGTCCCTAACTCTTGATTCACGTCGAGGATAAATCGCGCCATATCCTCTTTTTCCTCGACGTTCATACCGCCCATCGGTTCGTCGAGGAGCAAAATTTTCGGATCGGCGGCAAGGGCTCGACCCAGCTCGACGCGCTTTTGCAAGCCATAGGCCAACGCGCCCACCGGCCGTTTGCGCAGTGGCTCGATCTGGAGGAAGTTAATGATATCCTCCACCGCCCGCCGATGGGTCACTTCTTCCCGACGCGCTCGTCCAACCCGGATCATCGCAGCCAGCACACCGGTTTTCATGTGGATATGCCGTCCGAGCATGAGATTTTCCAGCACGGTCATGCCGCTGAACAGCGCAATGTTTTGGAAGGTACGCGCGATGCCCAACGAGGCAATGCGACTCGGATTCCACATCGTAATATCCGTGCCCTCGAACAGGATCGACCCATTGTTGGGGTGATAAAAGCCGCTAATCATGTTGAGCATGGTCGTCTTGCCGGCACCATTGGGACCAATCACCGACAGGATTTGCCCGGGCCTGATATCGAAACTCACGTCGCTGACCGCCACGACACCACCGAACTGCCTGGTGACGCTCCGGACATTGAGTTCGCCTTCTCCCGCCATGTCCTCTCCTGTGACATCGTTGTTTGCTACTACCACGGAAAGTCAAGCGCACAACATACTGCACAACCTATTGGTATCACAGCTATTTTCTGCGCACACATCCTGCATTTTCGTGAAGACGAGGGCTGGTTATACGCTAGTACAAAGACTCATGTCAAGCACAAAAGAAATGCATCAATGTGCGTTACTACCACCGAATACGGACTCGTGTTTGCCCCTGCGGCACGCACGCAAACCACGAGGTATCCAGCCAACGAATTTGCACACGGACGGTATCGATATGTGCGTGGTAAAGCCGAGAAAACAACGTGGTCTGGCCGGTGAGCGAATGCGGTGCAGCATGGCACACGAGGCGCGCATCACTCTCGGGTGCCAGAGTTGTGTGTTTCGTGTGCAGCACGTGGGACAAAGACCACAGTCTAATTGACGAAATACCGCTGATACATCTCGTAGCACTCAAACGTGGCAGCGCGCTTGACACAGCCCGAGACATATCGCGCTAAGGCCAGAATAATTTCGTGCCGCCGGCCGGTCGTATTCGCCCGGTATTCCTCAATCGACGAGCGTGTGTATTTGAAGATGTGCGGATCGTTCTGCCAGCGTAGGCCGGCAAACGCCAGGGTGTTGAGCAAAAGCTCCGGATCATGCCCGGCTTGGAGATAAGCATACGCCAGCGTGCAGGCTTTCTGATGATCTTGCACATCGCAGGCGTCGCTGATCTCCTGCACCATCTTCTCCGGAGCCATCGACACGGCCCACTCCCAGGCCTCGACGGGCGACGCGCCTTCATAACCGAAGAGCTCGTTGTAGCGGAACGTATCGTTATTGACAATGGCGGCCAGAAACACCAGCTTGGCCTTCATGGGATGGTCAAAGTTGCGCAGGAAATAGTTGACGTTATTACAATAATCCATCGCATGTCCGGGAACACCGTAGGCCTTTGGGTGGGCTGTCTCATAGACGTACTTGGACATCGCAAGCGTGACCGTATCGGCCAGGCTTTGAATGGACTTGCCGGCGTTGAAACGAGCGATCAAGTGATCGGTGATCGTGTAGTAGTTATCGGCGTGCAGCACGACGTCGATGGTCTCGTCCATCTCTGTGTCGGTCAAGGGCAACGTGTTCTCCCGCAAGGCCGACCACGGATCATCGGCGCCCACGGCTGACACCAACAGCTTGCCCGATTCGGACAGTGATACCGCCTGCGGATTGGCCGCGTTAATCAGCTGCATCTCGCCGGACATGCCGACCATGTCGTAGACGGAATAATACCGCGGCCCGCAGGCCAAATCCGGCACGATCGTATAGATCAGCGGATGTGCCCGTTCCCACCCGACCCAGCGCCCAAGGTCGAAAAGCGCCCGCGCCAGGAGTGCTTTGTGCTGGTTGTTACGGTTGCGGCGCATCGTCAGGCTGTCCTGCACATCGATCAGGGTCGTGAACATGACTTGCTCTTCCAGCCGAGCGAGCTCACACTCTTCAGCAAGCCCGAGGAAGAGGCGGTAGCTATACTCACGCTCGCCCTCGATCACGGCACGATGAAACGCTGCCAGGCGCGTGTCGACACTGCCATCACGGATGGGCTCGTGATCGTCCTCGAAGTACACGGGTGGTTTGCCGTCGCTTTCCGGCACGTCGTTGCCGTAGGATTTACAATAATGCCCCGGAAACTGGCCATGCACTTGTCCCCAGCGGTCGATACCCTGCGGCGTGTACCACATCGATTGCGCCAGTGGCAGCCAGCGATACGCCTCCGGCATACTCTTCGTGAGATGAATGCCGGCACGGAAGGACAAGACGGTATGATCGTATGGTACCAGGTCAATACTGCCGTTGGGCAAGTAACGCAGATGATAGGGCACATGCAGATGCGGCCCCGCCGTCTCGAACGTACGTAGTAAGACGTCTTGCGGTGACTGACCGTCCTTGATGAGGGTACACAAGCCCTCCGTCGCGTCTGCCGGGTGGGCAAACAAAATGCCTTCGCTCATGTGTGCATATGCCTGCTCTGCTGTCGCCATGGCGTTCTCCTTCGCTGGAGTGGATACGGGCATCCCGTGTTTCGAAATCAGCACAATCTGTGATGTCAATGCGCCAGAAAATACCTAAAAGATCTTCAGGTGTAGAGTGCCTGGTTTCCCCGGAGAAATCAAGCAGGAAGCTTGCCCTGTATGGAGACATTTCATGACGATGCCTCAGCCCCCTCGCCGCGTCCCACCCGTCACACTACTGCATCTGTTGTGCAGCGGCGGTGCTAACCAGGCAAGCTGGTTCATTCTCGGCTTGGGCATGATCGGGCTGTGGATCGTCATCTCAAGCGTCGATTTGTCGTTCATCGCGTTCCTGGGAGAACGCGAACACATCAGAGGCACAGTCACCGCCAGGTACCGCACCAAGGTGTCGCTCAACAACAAACGGGTGATCGCCCATACGTATCGCTTTGCCACCCCTGACGGCAAGGCGTTCAAGGATCGTTCTTATATCACCGGCCGGCGGTATCCGAAGCGGGCGAAAGTCCGCATTGAATATCCGGTAGGAAAGCCGCACCTCTCACGTATCACAGGCATGCGGCGCAATCTACTCGGCCCTGGCTTCCTCATCTTGCTCCTCGGGCCGGTAGTCGGAGTGCTGATGCTGGGGCTGCGCCTCCGTCAAGGCTACCGCGCCTGGTATCTCCTGCGACACGGCCAACTCGCCACAGGCGTCTTGACGCGGACGAACGCCACTGCGGGTGGAGTGCAGGACCAGCCGACCACTCTAGTGACGTTTACTTTCACCGCGGACGACGGTAAAGCGTATCAAGTGCGATACAAGACTCACGATGCTGCTGCACTCGCAGACGCACAGGAAGAATGCCTCCTCTACGACCCGGCGCATCCTGCAACGGCCATCCTACTCGCAACCCTCCCAGGTGCGCCCGCTTTTGATGCCAGTGGTCGCCTTCGGCCTCACGCGCTACCGCTGGCGTCTTTGATACTTCCGCTGTGCAGCATCGGTGGACACACGGCATATGCCCTGTCCGGCATGCTCTAACACCGGTTTACAACGGCAGAGACACGACATCGGTCTCTGCCGCTTCTTACCTGCTCTGACACAGGGGATTACAGAATCCGCTTGGCGACACTCGCTAACGGTTTGAGGTGGGGACGGAGTTTGAGGGTCCACTCCGTGTTGGCGGCCTTGGACCATGCCTCGGAGTTGCGTACTTGCTCGTTTTCCAGTTCGTAGAGCGCCAGGTACTTCGTTCCGGTGCCCGACACGCTGCGATAGCGCCGCGCGCACGTCACCCCGGGCACCGACGCCAGTTGCGGCAAGTGCTCTTCGTTATACCAACGGTTGAACTCGTCCTCGACCTCCGCTGCGATGTCCAAACGCACCGACAACAGAAACGGGGCGTAGTCATCCGGCGTGTCGCCACAGCTCAGCATCTGCTCATACACGTTGCGGGCTTGCACCTGCAGTTTGGGCATGATGCGCATATCCCACGCATCTGTTTTCGCCTTGTCCCGCAACGCGAGATATTCCGGCGTCTCTAGTACACCAGCATCCGTCAGCTCGTAGAACGCCATGTACTTCGGCTCACCCTTGAGCGCTTCATAGCGTATGGCACGCTGAAACCCCGCCAGAGCCAAGCGTTCCGGAATGTGTTGCTGGTTGTACCACTGATTGAAATCATCCTCGACGTCGGCGGGAATATCGGCGTATACGGTCAACATGTGCTTACTGCGTGTCCCAGCCATACATACTTCTCCCTCCTAAATGAAAGTGGTAGCGGCCACGTTGTTCATGCTCGCTTGTATACCATACGACTCAAGGGGCGAAAAGCGAAAAGGCTGGAGGCTGGACCAGGCGTATAGTAGAGTCCTGCGAAATGCACACGAGCACGAGCCCAAGCACAACGCCTAGCCAATAGAGGAACCTCCGCCCATGCCCATTACGCTGACGTTTCATGACTCCCAGTATCCGGCACAGGTCGCCGCCCAACTGCGCCAGGGACTACGCCAGCGTCAGCTTCCGGGCAAGTTTCTCTACGACTCGCCGGCCCAGGCGCAGCGCTGGCTGGCCTATCACCAAGCCTATTCACCGTCGCGCACGGAAGCCGATCTCCTGGCGCTGTATGAACGCGGCTTCGCGGCGGCCTTGCAGCACATGCACACCCCGCCTCTGCATTATGTCAGCCTCGGGTGTGGTGGCGGCAGAAAGGACGTGCGGTTTTTGCGGCAGGCGCAGGCACAATGCCCCCAGCTGCATTTCACGCCGACCGATGTGAGCGCCGCCCTCGTTGTGGAAACAATGCTCCACCTTCAGGAGACCTTGCCGGCGGTACCGAGTTCGCCCTATGTCCTCGATCTCGAAGCCCATGCCGATCTTACGGACGTGCTCGACGCAGCCGGCCCTGCTGACAGCCGTCGGCTGTTGTCTTGCTTCGGTATGATTCCGAACTTCGACTACACCACATTCTTGCCGTACATCCGCAGTCTCCTGCGTCCGGAGGATTGCCTGCTCGTATCCGCTAACCTCTCCCCTGCCCCGGTTACCATCTCTCGGGCGCATATCCTACCGCAGTACGACAATCCGTTTGCCCATACGTGGTTCACCGGGCTGCTCGACGGTCTTGGCTTTCCCACCGCGCAACTGCGGCTCACCGTCGATGCCGTACCGTTACGCGACGATGGGCACGTCTGGCAAATCCAAGCCTTCGTGACTTTTGACCAGCCGGTGACCATCAGCGTCGACGCGGAAACGTTTGACTTTGCGCCGGGCGAGACGCTCCACGTATTTTTCTCAAATCGATTCACACCGGAGGTGATGCCGGAGATTCTGGCAGACGCAGGGTTGGACATTGTGGAAGCGTTGGTGTTCGACTCGCGCGAAGAGGGGATCTACCTCTGCAGGCCTTTACCCTAAATTCCAGGCACCGGTGACGAGAAGATTCGTCCCCGACACCTGTGCGGCAGCCGGGGATAGCAGGTAATCTACCGCCCCCAAAATATCCTCGAAACGGCCCGGCTGGCCGGCAGGCAAGCGCTCAGGGGGTTCGCCAACACTATTCTCCAAAAACCCCGGGGAAATCATGTTCACGGTGATGCCCTGAGGCATCAGCATCTGAGCGTAGCTGCGCGTCAGGACATGCACACCCAACTTGGCGATATGGTAGGGCGTCGCCATAACGTGTGCTTCGATACGATCGCAGGCGGAATCGCCCAGATTCAGGATCCGGGCGGGCGGCGCAGCAGCTTGCAAGAGCGGCAGTGCCAGTTGGGTCAGATGAAAAGGCGCGGTACAGTTAAGAGCGAGCGCTGTCTCCCACTGATCCAGTGTCACCTGCGGCAAGCGCACTATGGGATACCAGCCGAGATTGTTCACCAAGAGATGCAAAGCGGCGGTGCGCTGCGCAACGTGGTCCATCAAGGCCGCACGGTCATTTGCTTGTGATAAATCCCCCTGCACGGCCCATGTCTGCCCACCTGCAGCGCTCACTTCCTCCTGCAGCGTCTCGGCCTCACCATGGCTCGTGTGGTAATGGAAAAGCACGGCATACCCTTGCAGGGCCAAATGCCGCACAATGGCTCGGCCTAATCCCTGCGCTCCTGCCGTCACCAGGGCGTAACGCTGTGTCATGCCTCGTATAAGTCCATCATTTGGCGCACCCGGTGTACCGTGCGGATTTCGTGGGAGCGAATCACATGCGTGCCGCCGAGGAGCGCCAAGACACTGAAAAACGGCTCTGCAGACCGGCGTTCGTCCTCCAGAAAAATTTCGGGGGCATGCGGTAAGATATTGAAGGTGGGATAACCCAGGGTATGTAAACGAAAGGCATGGAGAAAGGTATTCAGCTGATAATTGATACGCTTGTGACTATCTTGCAGGTTCTTGTAGTAAAACCCCAGGCCAGGGTCGATAATGCATTTGGTCACGCCGTGGCGCTCCACCTGCGCCGTGAGCTGGCGAAAATAGCGCGCGACTTCAGCAGTCATGTCGTCCTGCAAGTGGAAATCCGCTACATCACGCACCGTCTCACCCTGAACGTAACAGAGAATGACCGCCACGTCATGCTTGGCGGCAAGATCAAACACCTCGTGCCCATAGCGGGTGCCCGTCAAATTGAACACCGCAGCGCCGGCATTGGCACACGCGTCAAGCACTTCCGGGTAGTAGCTTTCCACAGAGACCAGCATATCGCGGGCGTGTAGCGCCTCGACCACTGGCAGTAGCGTGTCCAACTGCTGGGCGATATCGGCGCGGCGCGCATGTGGCAAAGTTGATTCGGCGCCGAGATCGATCATATCGGCGCCGTCCGCCACCAGCATTTCGGCCCGTGCAATAGCTTCCTCGGTCGTAGCACAAACACTTTCCCGATACCACGAGTCCGTCGAGAGATTAATCACCCCGACCAGATAGCGGTAGCGGTTGAAATCGAATAAGCGCTCACCGATGTGAAACGTCCGCACCGGGTGACCAAGGTCATCACGGTAACGCTCGAGCACGGTGCTCAGCACCTGAAAGTCCAGCACGGGATGGGTCCTTCATTGCCATTGTCCTCTGGACACCGGAATTTACTGCAGATCATCCAGCCGAATACGGGTGTAAAATTGCAGTGCGTTTTCGCCCATGATCTTGGCTTTGACGGATTCCGACAATTCCTCGCGCTCCGTCACGAGATCAACCGTATGCGGAAACCGGCAATCAAAATGCGGGTAGTCCGATGCCCACATCAGCCGGTCCTCGCCCATGAGGTCAACCGTCGCCTTGATCGTGATTTCATCCGGATCCAACGAGAAATAGCACTGCGGCCCCTTCATATGCTCGCTCGGCAACCGTTTGAGTTGCGGCACATGGGCGGGATACAGTTCATAGTGCATATCCATCCGATCCATCCACCACGGCACCCACCCGCACCCGGTTTCCAGGAAGGCACAGCGCAATTGCGGGAAATTATCCAACACACCGCCGCCGACTATCGCCGCCAACGTGCGTTGAATGTGCCATGGCTGCCCGGACATGTGCAGCAGGAAGGCATTATTGCCGACTTCTGTCCGCCCCGGCGCATACGGCGGACGATCCGTCCCGGCGTGGAAGTTGACCGGCATATCCAGACTCTGCGCTTCTTCCCACAGCGGATACCAATAGGGGTTATCAGCAAGAATGGCATGCGGCAAATGCCCGTCCAGCGATCCAAACGTCGCAAAACCCACACACCACGGTTCCCCCGCCATCCGGCGCAGCTCTTCCACGCCGCGTTGAATATCGCGCTGTGGAATGGCACACACCGCTTTCAGCCGAGCAGTGTCAGCACTACAATATTCCGCGATCCAGCGATTGTACGCCCGCACCATGGCCGCTTCCAAATCAGGCTCGGTAATCGCCACCATACTGGTCACTGACGTCGGGAAACACACCGCGATGTCTACACTTTCGCGATCCATATCCCGCAAGCGGTCCTTGGGGTCCCGTTCCGCCCCCGGCAAGGTCTCGGGGTGACGGCTGCCGACGTGCCGCTGGACGTCTTCATACTCGTTCCCAGCACCAAGCGGCCGGGCGCCGCGGTTGGCAGCATCCCCGATAACGAGCCGACTGATACCACGTGAGCTCCCTTGGATTGTTGCCACGAGTTCGCGCACAGGCTCGCGATATTCGTCTTCGACGTAATGCTCGTAGAAGTCGAAACCCTCCATCACGTGGCCATCACAGTCAATAATGGGGTAACCGTACTTGCTCATGTCTCTCTCCTCTGCACGTCGATCCAAGTCAGACGCTGGCATTAAAAGCTGCGAAAGAGTGTGTCGCACACCTGCCGGCCCTGGGCCGCAGCGCCCGTAAGAGCGAGAGCCCCGCTTTGCAATGCCGCCTCGACATCACTACGTCCCATAGTCAGAAGAATCAAGAGTTCGTCGTCGCCACGTATCTGGGTGTCCGATGCCACAGGCGCCTCGGGCACATAGGTGACGGTCGTTCCCTGTACATGAAACGCCCACGCCGTGTTCGTCCCCTGGAAGACATGAACGCCGTCCAGACCATCCGTCAGCCGTTGCGACAGGAGTTGCCACTGCATCTCAGGCAGGAAACGCATCATACCAGGCAGCGCCTCGGTATCCAAATACGGTTTGGCTTCATGCGGCTGCCGAACATCCCAATTATGAATCACCAGCTCATTCAACCGCATGCCGATCCAGGAGCCGATCGGCACCAAGCCACGCGGATGCCATGCCGTGCGGGCTAACTCCGCTTCCTGCAACGACGTAATCGCCTCCTGAAACATCGCCGCTTCCCGCTCGAAGCCATCAACCAACGCCGCGGCACCGGCCTCGATAAGTTTGCGTCCGTTCGCCAATCGCACCTGACGCATTTCCGCCCCGTCTTTCACACCCCAGGGCAGCAGCGGCTCGCCGCTGCGTCCGGAGGTAATCACTTGCGCATAAAAATCCGCTCCGGTTGCGAGATGTGCGATCGCATCTGCAGCGGTCCAATCCGGACAATACGTCGCACGCTGCCATGCCGTTACAGGCCAGGCGCGCATGGCGCGTACCATCCGCGCTGTCTGCGCGGCGACTTCGGGAATGTTTGCCAGTTGTACGCGTGCGTCAAACACGTGTCACGCCTCCTCTCCATCAGACTATAGGCGCTATACACGCCGAATCAATTTCCGCAGCGAGCGTACCTCGCGCGGCGGATCGAGATGCTGTCCCGTGGTCGTCCAGGACACTTCACCGACATAAATATCCCCGTGAGAATCCACGGCAACCCCGTGCGGCGCAATGAATTGGTTCGGCGCCTCACCGGGGCCATTGATATCGCCCAGCCGCGTCAGCAAATCGCCTTGAATCGAATAAATGCTGATGCGGGGCCCCAGGTTCGGATGGGTACTATTGACCGGCATGCCGGAACCAAGCTCGCCAATGTAACACCGGTCGCCCTCGCGTGAGTTGATGAACAACCCGCACGGCCGGTGCATATTGACCCACTGTGTCTCGAACTTGCCATCACGATTGAACACTTGCACGCGATGGTTCTCCCGATCGGCAACATACACATACCCCTCCGCATCGGTGCAGATGTTGTGCACGATGTTGAACTGGCCAGGATCCGTCCCCGCCTCGCCCCAAGAAAAGAGCAGCGTGCCATCCGGTGAGTATTTGTGCACACACGAGTTGCCATAGCCGTCCGACACGTACATATCACCCGTCTGCGGACACAGCGCCACGTGCGTACAACGATTGAATGGCTGCCCACTATGGAGCGGTGCCGCCTTCCCCGGCACGCCGAGTTGCAACAAGACCTTGCCGTCATAGGTGCATTTGCGCACGGTGTGGTCACCATCATCCGTGCAGTAAATCGAGTCGTCCGGCCCCATAGTAATGCCATGTGCCCGCGGAAAAATCCCTTCCCCCCACGAGCGCAGAAAATTGCCTTCACGGTCGAAAACGATCATGGGGTGCTCCCCGCGGTTGAAGACGTACACGTTGTCCTGTGCATCTACGCCAACCGCCGCCACTTCTTTGTACGACCAGCCGTCCGGTAACGTTCCCCATGTCACATCAACTTCATAGACAAAATCGCCACTGCCCAGCAATGTTGCCATGTTTCTATCCCTTTTTATGGAGAGTCACGCCTCGCAGACTCTACCGACGCATTTAGCGCCCGTCTTTACGATCTGAGCAAGTCCACCGTGGTGCGCAGCTATCCTCTCATGAGAACGCGCCATCCCGCAACGGCAAAGTTGTGCTCGTGCGGGGAGAAACACTGTGGCATGACACGCACCAGGACAGAGATATGGAGAGTATGGTCAGGCAGGACACGAAACCGCACGACAGAAGACTGCCGAGCCTTCGGACCAATAGTAAGTCCATTGTCTTGCGAGGGTATTGTGGATGGAAACGTCTGCGACGAAGCTGAATATGCACTGAGCAGCGGTAGGAATCACGGATAGAGGGGGAAGGGAATTTTCTGATAGTCGCTTCGAAACGCGCCATCAGCAGACACATCAGCTTCTGTGGCAAGTTCAACGCGATTGCGTCCGGCTTTTTTGGCGCGATACAGGGCCACGTCAGCAGCCCCCAGGAGCGCTTCAACGTCTTGGGCGATCTCATGTGTCGCGATGCCCATACTACAGGTGAGAGGCACGGCCCCTTCGGCAATGGTCACCGCCTCGGCCGCAATACTGGCCCGCAAACGCTCGGCAAGTACCTTAGCGCCCGCTTCGTCACATTCCGGCAAGACAAGTAAAAACTCTTCACCGCCGTAGCGGCCAATCCCATCGTACGGACGACTCACGGTTTGCATGCATTGCGCCGCTTCGCGTAACACCGCATCGCCGGCAAGATGTCCGTACGTATCGTTGATGCGCTTGAAATGGTCAATATCGGCAAGAATAATACTCAACGGCATGTTGCTCCGCCGAGTACGATCGAGCTCACGCTGGAGAAGGTCGCAAATCGCAGCACGGTTCCACAAGCGCGTCAAGGAGTCATGGGTTGCTTGCTGCCGTAGCTCTTCGCGAATAAAAATGAGTTCTGCTTGCAAATCAAGAATGCGGCGCCCGGCACGCAAACGCATACGGAGTTCGTTGGCATCGAACGGTTTGGTCAGATAATCGTCTGCGCCTGCTTCCAGGCCTGCGATGACGTCCGTTTGCTGGCTCCGAGCCGTCAGTAACAGCAGGTACGTATATGGCTCGGTAGCTTTTTGGCGTACCTCACGACATACCTGCAGTCCGTCCATGCCCGGCATCATCCAGTCCAAAATAGCTAGCGATGGCGCATCAGACTTTTGCAAGGTCTCCCAAGCCATCGAGCCATCGGGACATGCAATGACCTCATAGCCCCACTTGCATAGCGTCACCTCAAGTAGCCGACATGAAACAGGGTCGTCTTCAGCGATGAGAATTCTCACGAAAGCATCCTTGTGTACCGCGGGTCATTGACCCACACAGTCCTCGATAGTTATCATAGGACAAGAGCTTGCATGCATTATCGGTTAGCTTTTACCAACTCTTTAACATCTGTACAGCTCCAAGTGTCAGGGATACAGTCGGAGCTATCGATAGCGTTGGCATTGTCCAAACGACCTCGGCAAACGTGAGTATTGCCCATGCCTTCTCACGGACTGTACGTACCGTAGCCTCAGGGGATGTCAGTCGGACAGAACAATTCGAGGATACCGAAACGAGTGAATCGGACGAAGACCGAGGAGATCTCGTATGGGGCGCCGGGATAGGTTTGACGTACGCCTTTGCCCCAACGTGGCTGCTCTCTCTCGATTACCGCCACAGCGAACGCTTCTCGGACGCAGCCGGCTGATGGTGATTTTGAGGAAAACCGTGCGGGTCTTTCGGCGTCTACGAGCTTCTCGGCACTCTGATGGAGGAACTTTGCTCATGTCTTGCACCGGGCACTCCCAGCTTGTTCGACGCTGTGTCCTGCTCTACACACTCCTGGCCACGGTCCTCGCCTGTAGCGACGATTCCCAAGCCCACAATGTCTTCTTCGCCAAAGCCCAATATCCTGAGACCATAGCAGCCTACCGTAGCGCTCTCAAGCTTGACACACACGACGCCCAGTCGTACTACAAACTCGGTCTCACGCATATGAAGCAAGCCACTCCAACAGACCTCGCTCGTGCTCGGCAACACCTGGAAAAGGCCATCGAACTCAACCCGAACTTGCTCGATGCCCAGTTGGCATTGGGCGAGTTGCACCTCCTAGCCAGACGGTATGCGCAAGCGCAGAATCACGCTCTCATAGTCTTGCGAGGCACCCCCAACCGCGTCGAAGCGCACTTGCTCCTCGGAAACGCCTATGCTGGCCAGGGGAAGTTCGATCAGGCCTTCGACGCGCTGAACAAGGCACGCACGCTTGAGCCTACACGGATTAAAATTCTGCTGAACCTTGCCAGTGTTCATCTCATGCGCAAGGATTTCGACGCAGCCGAACAGCGCTGCCGTGAAGCCCTGCAGATCGACCCCAAGTCGGAAGCTACCTATCTGTTTCTCGGCTCCCTCTACATTGCCCGTCGGCAATGGGATGCGGCAGAAGCGCAATACCGTACCGCCATGCGCCTGCACCCGCAGCAGGCCACCGCCTACCTCCGGCTCGCAGCGTTGTACACGCACCAAAAAAAACATGACCAAGCTGAAGCCACCTATCGCCAGGCCATTGCCCTGAATCCACAGGACCCGCAACCGCATGTGGCTTTAGGCGATTTCTATGCTGCCACACAACAATTCGACAAAGCCCTGGCGACCTTGCAACATGCTGACAGTCTCGATCCGCAAGCCATGCACCCCAAGCGGAAGCTCGCCGAATTGTATATACGGCGCAAAGACTACGACAAAGCGACCCACACACTTGACAGCCTGTTCAAGCTCAGCAAGGACGATTCCTTAGGACGCTACCTCCAGGGACGACTCGCCCTGGCCCAGCATCACATACCCGATGCCATTCGTATCCTACACAAACTGACGCAAGATGTGCCCGCTATGGCCGCGGCCCACTACTATCTCGGACTCGCCCATGCGCACAACCGCGACGCGGAAGCGGCCAAAGCCGCATTCAATGAGGCCCTGCGGCTCGCCCCGCGCTCGGCCGACACCCATTTAGCGCTCGCCGAGTTGTATGTCCAAACACGCGCATTTGACCAGGCCATTGCCGCAGCCACCGAAGCGCTCCAATTGCGACCAGGCAGCCTCAAAGCCCATATACTCCAAGGCCAGGCCTATGTGGGGAAAAACGACGGAGCCGCAGCAGTCGCTGTCTTTACCAAGGTCACGCAAGCGATGCCGCAGCATGCCCAGAGTCATTATTATCTGGGACGCGCGCACCGGATGCAGCGTCAAGACACGCAAGCGCTTGCGGCCTTCGAACAAGCCTTGACACACAACCCACAGATGGTCGAAGCCTTGACACAAATCGTCGCGATTTATCAGGCCCGCGGCGAACCGACCCAAGCGCTCAAACGCACGCAGGCCCAACTCGCCTCGGCCCCCAACAAGGCGTTCATCTACAATCTGATTGGCAGGATTCACCTCGCCCAACAACATGACGACAAAGCCGAAGACGCATTTAAACACGCCATCAAAGCCGACGAAAACGTGCTAACCTCCTATTTGTATCTCGGCAATCTCTACGCCAAAAGGCGTTCGTATGCGCAGGCCATTGCCCAATACAAATCCGTCATAGCCAGTAACCCCAAGGTCGTACCGCCCTATATGCTCTTAGGCGTTCTCTATGATCTGCAGGGTAACCACCAGGAAGCAAACACGCATTACCAAAAAGCACTGGACATCAATCCGAAGTTTGCGCCGGCGGCAAACAATCTGGCCTGGAATTACGCCGAGTATGGCGGTGATATCGACGCGGCACTCACCCTCGCGCAGATGGCTAGGCAACAGCTACCCGATGCCCCATCGGTGGCCGATACACTCGGGTGGATTTACTACAAAAAAAATCGCCCGGCCAGCGCCATTCCCTTGCTCAAAAACAGTGTCGCCAAGATGGCCAAGAATCCGGTGGTGCACTATCACCTGGGCATGGCCTATTATCGCCACGGGGACACGGCGCGCGCCAAAGCCCAATTGCAACAGGCACTCAAACTCAGCCAAGATTTTGATGGGGCAGAGGAAGCACGCGCCACCCTCAAAGCCTTGCAATAAGCGCAGTCAATCTAGTACACCGAGGCGGAAATCCTTGAGTAGTTCCGCACGTCGTACCGCGCACGAAAACACGGTAATCCCCCCTGCTAAACTGGCAGGGCAATTGCGGTACGCAGTACTAGTGTAGATGACACGCCACAACGTGACCTGGTGTGATTTCGCGTACCTGCGGTGGCTCAGAGACACACTTATCGATGGCAAAAGGACAACGAGGGTGAAAGCGACAGCCCGAGGGAGGATCGATGGGGGACGGCACTTCCCCATGCAGCACAAGTTCCTCGCGCTGCACATCGGGGTGCGCCGGTAAGGCGGCGGAAAACAGGGCTTTCGTATACGGGTGCAACGGCGTCGTGTAGAGCGATTCGGTGGGCCCCTGCTCGACGATCTGTCCGAGATACATCACCGCCGTGTAATGCGCCATGTACCGTACCGTGGCCAGATTGTGCGCCACGAGCAAATAGCTGACCGTGTACTGTTCCTGTAAGGCCTTCAGAACGTTCATCATTTGAGCTTGAATCGACACGTCGAGCGCCGAGACCGGCTCGTCGAGCACAATGAGTTTCGGCGAAGGAGCCAAGGCGCTGGCAATGGCAATGCGCTGGCGTTGCCCCCCACTGAATTCGTGCGGATAGCGCTCGCCGGCATCCCGCGGCAATCCCACTTGGTCAAGCAATTCGCGCACGCGCTCCTGTATCTGCTGGCGTGAGATACTCTGGTTCACCACCAGCGGTTCGGCAATGATGTCCCGGACCCGGCGACGAGGACTCAGTGACGACCACGGATCTTGAAACACTGCTTGCACCGTGGTACGAAACGTGCGTAAGTCTTGCGGTGTGAGCTGGTGAATATCCTGCTCCTCTAAAAACACCTGCCCACCGGTGGGGGACTCCAAACGCAAGAGCAACTTCGCCGTCGTAGTTTTGCCACACCCCGATTCCCCAACGAGCCCAAGCGTTTCACCACGCCTGATAGTAAAACTAACGCCATCCACGGCCTGCACGTAGCCGCGAGTGCGCATCAAGACAAGACCGCGAGTGACCGGATAATACTTCTGCAGGTTGTCCGCACGTAGTAACACAGGATTCATACACCCTCCACACGCCAACACGCCGCCGTATGTTCGGTGCCGCATGTCAACGTAGGGGGATACTCCTGCTCACAGCGGACTTCAACGTACTGACATCGTGGGGCAAAGCGGCAGCCGGGGGGCAAGGCATCCAAGGCTGGAGGCTGTCCGTCGATTGCCGTCAAATGCTCAACTTTTTCATCCATGTTCGGCACCGAAGCCATCAGCGCCTGCGTGTACGGATGCGCTGGCTGACGAAAGACCTGACGCACAGGCCCCTCCTCGACGACGCGTCCCGCATACATAACAGCTACTCGGTCACACATACGTGCGACGATGCCAAAATCATGCGTGATGAACAGGAGTGCCATCTGCGTTTCGGTTTGCAACTCTTTGAGGAGCCGGAGATATTGCAGCTGAATGGTCACATCGAGGGCTGTGGTCGGCTCATCGGCAATCAACACTTGCGGCGCGCCGGCAATAGCGATGGCCCCGACCACGCGCTGCTTCATCCCACCGCTCATCTGGTGCGGAAAATCATGTTGCCGTTGCGCCGGCTCCGCCACACGCACCCGACGGAGCGCCTCCTGGGCAAGTTGCCGCAGCACACGCAGCGGACGCTTGCGGTGGACCGTCAACGCTTCAATAAGTTGATTGCCAACGGTAAAAACCGGATTGAGCGATGTCTGCGGATCTTGCAGGATCATGGAAATCCCTCGACCGCGAATCTGGCGCATCTCCTGCTCGGTCTTGTCGAGAAGATTCTCGCCTTCCAGCAGAATCTCACCGCCCACAATGCGCGCCGCCGGTCGTGGTACCAAACGTAAGAGCGACAACGCCGTCATAGACTTGCCACATCCCGATTCGCCCACGAGGCCCAGCGTCTCGCCACGCCGCAGTTGAAAACTGACACCATCAACCGCCTTTAATACCCCCCGGCGATTGAAAAAATGCGTCTGGAGATTCTTGACCTCGAGTACCGTCTCACCACGTGTCGCATGCTGCATGCCTTACACCTGTCGTTGCCGGGGGTCTAGCGTATCACGTAACCAATCGCCGAACAGATTAAAGGCCAAGACCGTCAGCACAATCGCACAGCCCGGGAACAGCGAGACCCACCAGGCACGGGTAATATAATCGCGCCCTTCCGCGATCATCCCGCCCCAGCTCGGCGTTGGCGGCGGGATACCCGCGCCTAAAAAACTCAACGACGATTCCACAATGATCAGCCACCCCACTTGCAAGCTCAATAACACCATCAAGGTGTTGAGGACGTTCGGAAATAGATGGATCGCAATAAGCCGCATGCTCGAACAGCCATTGACGCGCGCCCGTGCGAGAAAATCCCGCTGCATCAGCGATAACACCTCGCCGCGGATCACTCGCGCATAGCGTGCCCACAACACCAAACCAATCGAGATAATGACGTTGAACATCCCACCACCCAGCATGGAGACCAACAGGATGGCAAAGAGGATGATAGGAAAGGCCATAGTAATATCCGCCGCCCGCATGAAGAAGCTATCCCAACGCCCGCCGTGGAATCCCGCGAGCAGTCCCAAGATCAGCCCAATACCTCCGCCGACCAATAGTGTGAGGATAGCAACAAGCAAGGAAATACGGGCGCCATGGATCAGGCGCGTCAGCATATCGCGCCCCAACGGATCTGTGCCTAACGGATAGGTCCAACTGCCGCCCTCCACCCAGGCAGGCGGACGCAAGCGCTTCGGCAATGAGACTTTGGTCGGGGAATGAGGCGTGAGAACTTCAGCAAACAACGCCGTCCCAACGAAGAGGGCAATAATGACAATGGGAATCACCGGCACACGGCGTATGCCATCCACCAAGCGGCGAAGATGTCCCAGCTCTACCCCTGTGGAGGGTGTCACAGAGTCGGCTCGAGCCATACGTCCCCCTATTGGTAGCGAATGCGTGGATCAAGATAGGCGTAGAGAATATCCACCACTAAACTGGTCAGGATGACAAAACCGGCCGTCATCAACACCACCGCCTGCACCACGGGAAAATCTCGGAAGACGATCGCCTCATAGACCAAACGTCCGACCCCGGGCCAAGCAAAAACCGTCTCCACCAAGATCGCTGCCGTAATCAACACCGCCATATAAATCCCGCCAAACGTCACGACGGGAATGAGCGAGTTGCGTAGCGTATGCTTCCAAATAATCTTGGCTTCCGACACGCCCTTGATACGGGCCAATTTCACAAATTCACTATCGAGCACTTCCAGCATGCTCGAGCGTAGGAGTCGCATAATCCCCGCCACCAGCCACCACCCGAGCGTAAAGGCTGGGAGGACATAATGCGCCAGGCTCCCCGTGCCACCGCTTGGCAACAGACGCAGCTGCACGGCAAAAAGCTGAATCAGCACAATGCCAACCCAAAACATCGGCATCGACTGCCCGAGGATCGCCACAATCTGTGCCACGGTATCGAGAAGCGAACCTTTATGCACGGCCGCCAGCACGCCGAGCGGGAACGCGATACCGAGTGTCACCAGCAGCGACGCTCCCCCCAAGCGCATGGAATGCGGCAGCCGTTCCTTCACGAGGTTGATGACTGGAATCTGCCCTCTAATGGAACGACCAAAATCGCCTTGCAAGGCGTTGCGCACAAACAACCAGTACTGCACGATCACCGGGCGATCCAGCCCTAGCGCATGCTGCAACTGCTCGATGTCTTCCGCCGTAGCATCCTCCGGCAACATCAACAGCGTCGGATCGCCGGTCAGCCGCACCATGGAGAAAATAAGCACCGAGAGCACCGCCAGCGCGATGAGAGCCTGGCCAAAACGACGCACAATATAGCGTTGCATGTGCTACACACCTCGCTTGCGAAACCTTCTATCAATGCTGGCACATCCATGTGCATGCCGAAATTGCCCTGACAGCAGCGACGCAGTCGCTGCCTGGGCTCCGCATGCGTACCGATTCGAGAGAACCGGGATTACTGACGAATAAGCCCGAGGAAATTCTGATCCCACACTGCGCCCCCCAGGTCCCAGTTCTTAATCGAGGCATTGGTGGCGTAAGGCAGATCCATCTCGACAACGGTCAAGTGATTCACGTTGTGGTACATGTAGCGGTACACCTCCCGCAAGCGCCTCTCGGCTTCGGCGTCGGTCCCGGCGCTTTCCATATGAGCAATCAGCTTGTCCAATGCCGCATCGCGCACGCTCGTAAAGCGCCCTTCAGTATGCGCAATGAGCCGTTGGAGCGATACGAGGGCCGCCAACGGTCGATTCGGTGCTGCGAGGGAGCCCATGTGGCCCGGCAACTGAAAGCCGAGCCGCTTCTTACGATAGGAGGCATATTCCGTCGAGATTATCTTCGCCTTGACACCGATTTCGGAAAAATAGCCCGCCACGGCTTCGATGAAACGTGGCATCTCTGGCACATCCGCTCGCGGGAAGGAGTAGATTGTGACTTCAAACCCCTTTGAATACCCAGCTTCTTTCAGCAATTCCTTCGCTTTCTCAGGATCATACGGATGCGGTTCCAGCTTCGGGTCGACGCCCGGCGCCCGGCTCGGAAAGGGAAAGTTCGAGGCCGGCACAGCCATGCCCGCAAAGACATATTTGGCCAACTATCCCGGTTGATCGCCATGCTCAACGCCTGCCGGACTTTCAACTTCGACACGGGGACTTCCGGCAGCCACTGTTCGTGGAAAAACATGCCCAACACCGACCAGCGGGATT
>CAJIAL010000620.1_pt1 | contig 38377 bp, 41 predicted proteins | sample 9199091 | NCBI WGS metagenome assembly CAJIAL01 (sample SAMEA7708270, study PRJEB35096) | sediment metagenome | biome: marine neritic benthic zone biome [ENVO:01000025]; feature: sediment [ENVO:00002007]; material: shallow marine sediment [ENVO:03000034] sea grass bed [ENVO_01000059] ... | reverse complement strand
GATCTATCTCGACAGCAATGCCCAACATCAGCTCATCACCTTGTTCCATTACGCCTTGCGGCCGAGTGGGCTGCTCTTTCTGGGGTCGTCTGAAACGATTGGCAACTTAACGGAGCTGTTTACGTCCCAGGATCGGCAGTGGAAACTCTTTCGCCGCAGCGACCGCGAGCCGGCGGCCTATCCCTTGATGGACCACGCCACTGGCCCTTATCACGCTGTGGTCCGCCATACGAGGATTGCGGAGGCCACCGGGCCTGGGACTCACAGCCCGAGTAGTCAGGCGGAGGCGTATTTGGCGGCGCGTTATGCGCCCCCTAGTGTGCTGGTTACCACTCGCGGCGACATCGTGCATTTTCATGGTCGCACCGGGGCCTATCTCGAACCGCCGCGTGGCTCACCCAGCCTGAATCTCTATAGTATGGCCCGCGAGGGACTGGAGCGCGTGCTGGCCCCGGCGATCCGGGCCGCCCTGGCGCAGGCGGCGCCGATTGTGCGACACGGGGTCACCGTCGCCACCAATGGCGATACCGTTACCATCGATGTAAGCGTAGAACGGGTGACCGAGCCGTCGTCGCTCCAAGGGCTCCTCTTGGTGAGCTTTCGGCCGACCGCCGCCGATCCACCGCCCCCAGACAATCCGGGGGCGGCGACTCCAGCCCCTCGCCGCCGCCGACGCATGGCAGACGTCGAACGCGAGCTCCAGGAAACGCGGGAGTCGCTGCAAAGCACGATTGAAGAACTTGAAGCCGCCAATGAGGAGCTGACCTCGGCCAACGAGGAATTGCAATCCACTAATGAGGAGACCCAGAGCACCAACGAGGAATTGAAAACCTCGAAAGAGGAGATGCAATCGCTCAACGAAGAACTTCAGACCGTCAACGCCGAGCTGCGCAGCAAGATGGCGGACCTCTCGCACGCCAATGACGATATGACGAACCTGCTGAACAGTACCGACATCGCCACGATCTTTTTGGACGATCAGCTCCAGATCAAACGGTATACGACCAATGCGACGCAGGGGATGGCGCTGATTCCATCAGATGTGGGGCGCCCAGTCCGCGATCTGACCTCCAACCTCGACTACCCAGACCTGGTCGCAGATGCGGCGGAGGTCCTGCGCACCTTGGCGGCGCACGAACAGGAGGTACGCATCCACGAGGGGGCCTGGTATTTGGTGCGGATTATGCCCTACCGCACCAGTGAGAACCTGATTGATGGTCTGGTCCTCACCTTTGTGAATATCGACCACGTCAAACGCGCCGAGGACGCCCGGCAACGCGCCGTGCAGCAGTTGGAAGCAAAGATGGCGGAGCGGCAGCGGGCCGAGGAACAGTTGCACCACCTCTCCAAAGTCTTTGTCCGCCGTCAGCAGCACGGCGTTTCCTTGGTTTGCCCTGGCCAAGATCGTTGCGTCAGCAATACCCGGCTCCAATTCCGCCACAGCGACGACGTCATGACCGTCCTGACGCAGACGATCCACAATAGGTTGGTCAATATGCTCATCCGCCAGGAAATTCATGTTCCGGTCTGTTGGAGAGGGTAGACGACATCTGCGCGCAGCGCCCGCGCAGCAAAGGCTAACGCAGCCTGGATCGCCTCCCGTGTCAGACGTGGATGCGCTTCGAGAATTTGCTCCATGGTTTCTCCCGCAGCTAATTTCTCGAGAATGAGTTCTACGGTGATGCGCGTCCCAGCGACGACCGGCTTACCCATCATGATTGATGGATGAGATTGTATGAGTTCTTCTCTCATTTCTCTTCCTTATGATAAATGAGGACTGCAACACCTAACGGTCGAACTGTGCGGCGCGGCTTTTTGCGCCCGCACCAGTGAATTATTGGGCGATTCTTCTCGTCACATTTCAGCATTTCAAGAGCGTCCCCTCCGTCCTTCCTAATACCGGGTCAAAGCCGCCTCGAGCAATGCGAACTCGACGGGCTTATGCGCATTCGCAAGCACATCAAAGGCGAGCTGACAAATGACGCCCCCTGCGCCTTAGCTCAGCGGCGTCCGGCGGCGCGCGGCCCGCGGCGGGCTCGCCGACCCCACGGGCTCGCCCACCAGTGGCGCGGGGTGCAGAAGACGCGCCAAAATAGCGTTTGTATTTCTTATCCGCGAGTCAGCCGATTATTTCAACACTACGAGATCATGATATCGGCAGCTCCGTCACTTCGTACTCCGCATAATCATTTACTCCGCATATCCTCTTACTTGATTCTGCAATTACCTCATTTCTTTGTCCCCTGCGCCCTGGCTCAGTAGCGGCCCGCGGCGTGCGGCCCGCTGCCTGCTCGCGGACCCCACCGACGCGCCCAACCGTGGCGCGGGGTACGGGCGGCACCCCAAAACCGCATTTAAAATTCTTATCCTCGTCCCACCGGTTTCACCGATCAGTCGCCCTCGTCACCGCTGAGTCGTTGTAGGACCGAGCTGAGCATCCTCACGGCGAGTTCAGGATTCTGTCGCAATTCGGACGCGAAATCTTCACACCAGATCGCAATACATTCTGTGTCTTCTAACGCGCGCACCGTTGCCGTGCGTGGCTTGCGCTCGATGAGCGCCACTTCGCCAAAGAATTCGCCTGGCCCCATGGTCCTCAGGACCGTCGGGTGATCTGTATCCGCGCCCTTAACGACTTCGATCTTGCCTGACCGAATGATGAAAAACCCATGGGGCTCGTGCCCCTCTCTGATGATCGTTTGGCTGGTCGGATAGGTCTGAATCCGAGCCGCATTGGCCAGTCTCCTGAGGTCGCGCAGATTGAGGCCGGAAAAAAGTGACGTCTGCCGAAGCATTTCGGCAACTTCCATGACTTCCCCTCCCAACTTTTGTTGTTTCCGGACCGGCCGTCCCGCGTCCGGTTCTGACCCTGGCATGTCCTCCTGCTGCCTTTCCATAGCCAAGGAAGCTTAAGCGCTGCCGGGGGCGGTGTGGGCCAGGGTGGTGTATGGCTAAGCCAATTCGTCAAGTAGCGCCTTCGCATTCTTCAGATCCGCCGTATCAAAGCCCTGTACCATTATAGAAGAGTCAAGCTCAGGATAAAATAGAGCTAGACGCTGGTGATCCTCGCGCTCGCAGTGCCATCAAATCCCTGCACCTAGAGTGCTAACCGAGGACTTGCACGCGAGCGGAGTATAAGATATTCAAACGGCCTTTTCGCCCCGCCCCCCCGCCACCGGCGGCCACCCCTCCCCCGCGTCGATGGCTGCGGCCCCGACGTCCCGCGGCGATGCGGTATCTCTCCGCCACAATGCTCAGCTTTCTCGTTGATAGCGCGTAGGGTTTTTATGCGGTAGGCGGCTGCCAATTCCGTAACAGCTGAAGATGTGGGAACTGCGAACTCACAGCGTTGAAGAACCGCTCATCCGCTGTCATCAACGGACAGTCCCGCTCTTGAGCGAGGGCAAGATACAGGGAGTCATAAACGGTACGCTGGTGTTGTAGCGCGAGTCGTAGGGCGGCCTGTGCGAGGCTCGATGCTGGTACCAACGGAATATCTAACGTGAGTAGGTCAGCTATACTCTGGGCGGCCTCTTCAGCGGTAATATCTCCTTGGCGGCAGCGTCGCCAAAACACATTGCCACATTCGGATATTACGAGGTCAGGCGCAATTGCAGTGTCAAAACCCTGCAGATAACGTGTAAGCAGCCGATGAGCCATGGCGCTGTCTTCCTTCGGGTATGAACCACTTGACGGCTACTCCCGCATCAATCACATAAAGCACGAGGTGCCTCACGCTCTCGGTCTTCCCGAATCAACGAGCTGCTGTCATCTAGCGTACCTTGTCGGGCTTGGATGGCTTCACGTCGTTGGTCGATACGAGCCAGAAGCGTCGTTAACTCCCGTTGCCATGCCGATGCGGTCCAAGCCGCCAATGCCCTTGGGGCTCTGCACAGCCCGTACCACCGCCTCGACGGCATTGGGCGACAGGGAGACGGGAAGTGTGCCACTCTCGGGGGCCCTTCGGCGACACAGATGCAAAGCCTGCAGTGCCGCCGAAGTGAGGCGGGGAGGAAGAACGCGTTGTATGGGTTAGCGGTGCTGAAAGTTGGGCGGACGTTTATTGATAAAGGCGTCTACGCCTTCACGGATATCTTCGGTTTGGAAGATTTTGGCGAACAGGTCAGCCTCGATCTTTAGCCCTTCTTCCAGCGTGGTGTTCAGGCCCCGATTCACGGCTTGTTGCGTGTAGCGCAGGGCCACACCGGCCATGCCGGCAATCGTGCCTCCCATCTCTTGAGCGGCATGCAGGGCCTCACCCGAGGCGACGACGCGGTTGGCCAAGCCGATCCGGTGAGCTTCTTCGGCACTGATCGGATCACCGAGATACATCAGTTCTTTGGCAATACCTGCTCCGACCAGACGGGGTAAGCGTTGGGTGCCTCCGGCGCCGGGGAATAATCCCAGTTTAATCTCGGGCTGCCCGAGTTGTGCATTGGCGGCGACAATACGTATGTCGCACGCCATGGCGACTTCCAGGCCGCCGCCCAGTGCCAAGCCGTTCACGGCGGCAATCGTCGGTTTGCCGAGGTGGGCGATTTTCCCCAAACTGGTATGCAGAATATTGCCCAGGGCCTCTGCGCCGCCCGGCTCCATCATGCGGGGGAATTCTTTGATATCAAATCCGGCGCAAAAGGCCCGGTCTCCTTGCCCGACGATAATGGCGACGACAACGTCGGGGTCGGTGGCCAAGCCGGAAAAGCACTCGTCGAGCTCTGCCGCCATTTGGGGATGGAGCACGTTCAATGGGGGGTTGGTCAGGGTGACAATCGCCAAGGGGCCTTCTTTGGCGAGACCGATCATCGTCCAATTGTTTGCCATTCTCTCCTCCTTTGAATACTACGAGATGTCCACGGGTTTGTGACCGACATACAGCATTGTAATCCCACCGGATAATGGTAGGCATTGGGCGTCGGTATAGCCGACCTGACGCAGGAGTGCAACGAGATGAGGCTGCTGACGAAACGCCAGCACTGAATCACGCAAGTACCGGTATGCGGTTCGTTCTCCCGACAGTGGCCAGGCAATGAGCGGGAGGATATACCGAAAATAGCACGCATACAAGAGCCGTATGGGCAGCCGTTGGGGCCAACTGAATTCGACCATACAGAGCTTGCCGCCCGGGCGGAGCACACGGTAACACTCGGCCAAGCCCACAGCCGGCTTGGCAAAATTCCGCCCCCCGAAGACCATGGTGACGGCATCAAAAGAGGCGTCGACGTACGGCAAGGCAAGGGCATCGCCGGGCGATGTGTCCGAACATCCAGCGCAGCCATTGCGGGGTGACACCTGGGAGCATGAGTGGCGTGTCCGTGTCTGCCGGAGGGCGTTAAAGCGATTGGTCGCGGAGGAATTGTTTGATCTCTTCAATATAATGATCAATCGCCGGCATATTCGGATTGACGGCAATGGCGCGTTCGAAATACGATAAGGCGTGGCGCAGATCGCGCTGCCCCAAATAGCACAGGCCCGCCCCGCTTAGGGCTCCAAAGTGCACCGGGTTGAGGGCGATGGTGCGTTCGCAGTCTTCGATCGATTTGTCGAACTGCTTCATCAGGTAATAGGTGGTGGCCCGTTTGTTATAGCCCTCGGCAAAACTGGGCGCCTTGGCAATCACGTCGGAGAAAATTTCCACAGCGCGTTGGAAGGCGCCGTGTTGCATTGCAGCAATGCCTTCCTGCAGACGCGCATCGATTTTGGGATCACCGGAGCGGTGCCACATGCTCCACAAGGCCTGTTCCGCACCTGCGCGGACGAGTGCGTCATCGTCACGGAGTGCTTCCACCAAAGCCTCGGAGGCGCGATGGTCTCCCAACCGTGCCAGGATACTCACGGCCTCGCGTCGTTCAGTGGTGTTACCTTTTTGTAACAGGACAATGTTTTGACTGACGGGATCGGCGTGGCCATTCCCTGCCGCTAACGCGAAGAGCAATATTCCTGCGAGGCATATGGCGATGGCATCTTCCGGATTCATCATGTCTCCTTCATATACGAGGCCACGGGTTGCGGGGTGGATGTGAGGTCCGTTGCAGGCTTGCGGGGTACTACCTGCGCAACCAGTACTGCGTACCGCAAGTAACGTTCCACCTCATTGCTCTGATTGTACGGACCTTGCTGTGCTCACACTGGTAATGTACTTCCGCCGGCCTGTACTAGCCTGCAGGCTGTGCGGATGGTATTACAATGGGCTTCGACGATATCCCGGATCTCCGGGGCATAGCCGCCTCCCAAGGTGATGACGACCGGAATATCCGCAGCGCGGCATGTTTCAAGCACGTAAGCATCCCGCTGTAGCAGGCCGTCAAGCGAGAGCGCCAGGCGACCGAGTTTATCACCGAGGAACGGGTCGACACCCGCTTGATACCACACCAGTTCCGGCTGGAATGCTTGCAAGATGGCGGGAACATACGTCTGTAAGACGTCGAGATATGCGGTATCATCGGTGCCGTCAGGTAACGCCAGATCAAGGCTACTTGTCTGCTTGCGAAACGGATAGTTTTTTTCGCCATGGAGTGAACAGGTAAACACCCGCGTATCGTGGGCAAAAATCGCCGCAGTGCCATTGCCCTGATGGACATCGCAATCAATCACCGCTACCCGTTGGAGTCGGTGCTCACGTTGCAAGATGCGAATAGCGATAGCAATATCATGAAAGACGGAAAAGCCTTCGCCATGGTCAGGGAAGGCATGATGTGATCCGCCGGCAAGATTGGCCGCGAGCCCATGTTGGAGCGCCAAACGGCTCGCTTGAATGGTGCCTTGGACAGCCAGGCGGGCGCGTTGAACTAGAGACGGTGACCAAGGAAAACCCAGCAGGCGCATTTCCTTTGTTGTCATCTGCCCGGTGAGGAAGCGCTCGACATAGTCGCGGGTGTGTACCAGGAGGAGATGGGCATGTGCGACAGGCGTTGGAGCCTGGACGCGTGTGGCATCAATGGTGCCCTCGGCTACGAGCTGATCATGCACCAGCCCGTATTTGCGCATGGGAAAGCGATGCTTGGGGCCAATATCGACCACATAGCCGGGATGATATGTCACATACATACCTGCGTCCTGTGCCTCCTCTACTCTCGCCGGTTATGTGTGAGAGGTTGTGTCGCCCCTGAGAGAGGTATAGGGAGCCGATGGAAGGCTCCCGTTGCAGACGGGGCTGTTGCGCGTAACAATAGATCTATGCGTGCCGGCGTGGTTCCGCCGGGCACGCTACGTCGTATGACACACGCGTCACGCGTGACACGCGGGTGACTCTATCACTAAGACATACGCCAGAGCAAGCAGACTGGAGCGAGGAGGAAGCACGTATGCGGAGAAAAAAGCGCTGGATTATCCTTGCGCTCATCGTACTCGTCATCGGTGTCGTGTGGTTCTCTGGACGGGAACCACGGATTGAGCCTGGGAGTTTTCTTGTGGTCCCCCTTCGCGGCAGTTACAGCGACGGCCACGCACCCGGCGTGATCGAGCGACTGTTCGGCTCGCAGCGGCTCAGCCTGACGGATCTCCTCCTGGAATTAGAAAAGGCTGCCGTTGATACGCGGGTGCAAGGCGTCATTCTCAAAGTGGCCCCTTTTGCCCTTTCGTTTGCCAATGTGCAGGAAATTCGTCAAGCATGTGAGGCGCTCAAGGCCAAGCAGAAACAGGTGATAGCGTGGGTGGCGGGGGAAACGGACCGCGGGAATGCCGAATACTATTTAGCGAGTGTGGCGGACAAAGTCTATTTTGCCGAGACCACGATGATGCCGTTGCTCGGCCTGCGGGCTCATTATCTCTTTCTCGGCGGTCTCTGGGACGCGGTGCATCTCGATGTGCAGGCGGAGCAGATGCGGGAATACAAAGCGTTTGGGGATATGTTCACACGTTCCACGATGTCCGAGGCGCATCGCGATATGGCGAATGCCCTCCTCGATGACATGAATGAGCAGTTTCTGCAGGGAATTGCCAAGGCTCGTGGCCTTACCCCAGCGTCTGTTCAGGGGTTCGTTGATGCACCCACGCTTACCCCTGCCGATTACCGCCAAGCCGGCCTGATCGATGGCATGCGGTACTTTGCTGACGTGCTGCGGGAGCTTGGCGTCGATGGGCAGGATGCCAGTACCGTTTCTTTGGAGACGTATCGCCGGGTGAGCCCGACATCGGTGGGGCTGCGTAGCGGTGCGAAGGTTGCGGTGGTCTACGGCGCCGGCGGCATTACGGCGGGTGAAAGCGGACGGGGTCCCACAGGGGTAACCATGGGGGCGGACAGCATCATTACCGCATTAGAGCACGCGACTCACGACGCGACGATCAAAGCGATCATACTTCGGGTAAATAGCCCTGGAGGGTCTCCGCATGCGTCGGACCTGATCTGGCATGCTGTCGTACGTGCCCAAGCGGTCAAACCGGTGATCGTCTCGATGTCGAGTGTTGCTGCCTCAGGCGGGTATTACATCGCAGCCGGCGCTGGAAAAGTTATCGCGGAGCCTGCCACGATCACGGGCTCCATCGGTGTGGTCGTTCTGCATGTGAATATGCAAAAGTTGTTGGGGCAATTTGGCGTGCATACGGAGACGCTGACACGTGGTCGCTATGCCGAACTGTTTGATACCTCGAAGAGCTGGTCACCGGCGGAGCGCCAAGAAGTGAAACGGGTGACAAAGGGTTTGTATCAGACCTTTGTCCGCAAGGTAGCGCAGGGGCGCGGGATGTCTGTCGAGGCAGTTGACGGTGTTGGTGGGGGCCGGGTGTGGACCGGCGCCCAAGCGAAAGATGCGGGGTTGGTGGATGCCTTAGGCGGGATGGCAACGGCGATTCAGGTGGCGAAAGAAGAGGCCGGTTTACCTCCTGATAGCAGTCCGGAACTGGTCGCGTTTCCCAAAGCGCCAGGCATGCTTGCCACGCTGCTCAAGCGTCTCAGCGGTCACGTATGGACTGCGGCAGAACTGCCGCGGCCACTCCGTGAAGGCATGGCCGCTTTGGGGCCTTTTCTCAGCCAGCAACCAGGTCCGCTGTTGGCGCTACCGCTGCACCCATACATCCACTGAGCCACAACGGCAGCCTATTAGGAATCGACCAACTGCGGTTCTTTACCCGGGTGTAGATCACTCAGGAGCGTCGCCAACGTCGCCTGATCAATTACTTCATGTTGGAGCAAGTATTGCGCCAGCACTTCGAGCTTGTCGCGGTGTTCCGACAGGAGCTGATGCGCCCGTTGGTACATGCGCTCGACGATGTTTTGCGCTTCCTGGTCGATATGCCGCGCGGTGGTTTCGCTATAAGGCTTGGGGGTACCCGATTGGCCGTCCAGGAACATCGGCTGCCGCGCTTGCTCGACTGCATACGGACCGAGGCACTCGCTCATGCCGAACTCGGTCACCATACGCCGTGCCATCTCGCTTGCACGTTGGAGATCGTCCTGCGCGCCGGTTGAGTGGTCTTGAAACACGACTTCCTCAGCGGCGCGTCCCCCCAACATGACCGCAATACGGTCCAACAGTTCATCTTTGGTATACAGATAACGATCCTGCGTGGGCAGTTGTTGGGTGTAGCCCAGTGCAGCGACCCCATGCGGAATAATCGTTACTTTCCGTACAGGATCAGCAGTGGGCAGGCATTCCGCCACGAGCGTGTGACCGGATTCATGGTACGCCACGCGACGCTTTTCCTCGGGTGCCATGACCCGGCTTTTTTTCGCTGGCCCGGCGAGAATCCGGTCGATGGCCTCATCGAGTTCATCCATCGTCACGGCGTTCTTCCCATGGCGTGCAGCGAGTAGAGCTGCCTCATTGATGACATTGGCCAGATCCGACCCGACCATCCCGGGCGTGCGTGCAGCGATGATGTGCAAATCGACATCGTCGGCCAAGCGCACTTTCTCGGCGTGGAGTTTTAAAATATGTTCGCGGCCTTCCAGATCGGGGCGGCCGACCACCACCTGACGATCAAAACGGCCGGCCCGTAGCAGCGCCGGATCGAGGATTTCCGGCCGATTAGTCGCGGCCAGAATGATGACCCCTTTGCGCGAGTCGAAACCATCCATCTCGGCGAGCAACTGATTCAGTGTTTGTTCCCGTTCGTCGTTTTGTTGCACGGGATTGATACCACGGGCTTTGCCAACGGCATCGAGTTCGTCGATAAACACGATACATGGCGCCTTTTCTTGCGCCTGTTTAAACAGATCCCGGACGCGTGCGGCACCGACGCCGACGAACATCTCGACAAAGTCAGAGCCGCTGAGGGTGAAAAACGGCACAGAGGCTTCCCCGGCGACAGCACGTGCCAGGAGCGTTTTGCCTGTGCCCGGAGGGCCGACAAGCAGCACACCTTTAGGAATGCGTCCGCCCAAGGCCGCGTATTTCTGGGGATAACGCAGGAAGTCAATGATTTCCTGGAGCTCTTCCTTGGCTTCATCAACGCCTGCAACATCGACAAATGTGACTCCGGTTTCACGTTCGGCATAAATTTTGGCGCGGCTCTTGCCGAAATTCATTACGCCCTGTCCTGGCCCCATGCGCCGAGAGACAAAGCCCCACAACAGCAAAATAAGTCCCAGGGGAATGAGCCACGACAACAAGTTTTTCAGGAAATCACTTTCATATTGCCCACGAAAGTCGACGTGATGTTTTTCCAATTCTCTGATCAGATCAGGATCGTCGACCCGCACGGTAGCAAAACGTTCGAGGGTGTCTTGGCGTGCGGCATCCTCCGAAGCCGGATGCATTTTGCCACGAATCATCTGCGTGCCGATGTGGACCTCGACGATACGGTCTTGGCGCAGATGTTGTTTAAATTCACTATACGGGATTTGTTCGAACGGTTGCGCAAACAACATATTCTGGATGACGAGCATCAGGCCGATGGCGGCAAGGATATACCACAAGGGGAAACGCGTTCCCGGCCCCATGCCTGGACGCCGACGATTTTCTTGCTCGTTTTGCATAGGCGGCCTCCACAACATCGTCCGCGTGCAACGCGAGGCGTTACCGTGAACGATTCTTATCTCCTGCCCTGCCCTCTCACTGGAATGCGAGACCCCGTTCGGGGGGAGTGCGAAACAGGGAGTATAATGAGGACTTCCTTTGGTGAGTTGTAAGTCCTGGCGAGTGGCATACACGCCAGACTCATAGTCTGAGTGTAGTGTACACCATGTCATCAGGAAAGAAAAAAAGGACTGACACAGTACAACCATTGAAATAACCAGTCTGAAGCACGGAATAATTCCTCTGCCTGACGTGCATTTCTCGGTGGGGGAGCGCTATGATTGCAAGCGACGTGTTGAGACAGTAAGAGGGAAGAAGGAGAATAGGGCATGTTCAGCGGGATTGTGGAGGAAGTCGGACGTATTGAGCGCGTCGAGCATCGACCTGGTGGGACCACCTTCACCATCAAGGCGCAGACGGTGTTAGAAGACGCAGGTATTGGCGATTCCATCGCAGTGAATGGGGCCTGTTTGACCGTGGTGCGCTATGACGCGACGTCCTTCGATGTCGAACTGGCGCCGGAAACGCTGCGCAAAACATCCTTAGAGAGCTGCGTAGACGGCGATGGGGTGAATCTCGAGCGCTCGCTCAAGGCCGATGGCCGGGTGGGGGGGCATTTTGTCCAGGGCCATGTGGACAGCACGGCAGAGATCGTTTCTATGGAACCGGATGGCGAGGGAACGATCGTGACGTTCCGTGTGCCTCGTGACCTTATGCCCTATATCGTTCCCAAAGGCTACGTTGCCCTCGATGGCATGAGCCTGACGGTGGTAGAGACAGGGCCGGATTGGTTTACGATTTCGTTTATTGCCCACACGCAGGCCGTCACGATCGTGCAACAGTATGCTCCCGGGAAAACGGTGAATCTGGAAGTCGATATTCTCGGCAAATATGTCGAGAAGCTGTTGGCGCATCGCGCTGAGACGTCCTAAGGGCTGTCAACAAACAGGTGGCGCATCGCACGTGAATACCCCCCCTTGTCTTCCCATGCGGAGTGAATCATGATGACGGAATTCCCCCCATTACTCCCCCTACCCGAGGATTGGACCCGTGCCTTAGCGATCGTAGCCCACCCTGATGATTTGGAATACGGTGCTGCGAGTGCGGTGGCTCGTTGGACGGCTCAGGGGAAAGAGATCGGCTATCTGTTAGTTACGCGGGGGGAAGCAGGTATTGATGCTTTGTCGCCTGAAGACGTCGGTCCGCTGCGTGAAGCGGAGGAGCGTGCCGGGGCGGAGATCGTTGGGGTGCAGACGGTGGAGTTCCTCGACTACCGCGATGGCGTGGTTGAATATGGAATTCCGTTGCGCCGGGATATTGCGCGGGCGATTCGGCGCCATCGGCCCGAGGTCGTGCTGACGGTGAATTACCAGCTGACGTGGGGCGGGACCGTTCTCAACATGGCCGATCACCGCTGGGTAGCCTTGGCGGTGCTTGATGCGGCGCGGGACGCGGGGAATCGATGGATTTTCCCGGAATTACTGACCGAGGGGTATGAACCGTGGAATGGCGTGCGCATGGTGTGTCTGAACAGTTCCCCGCAGGCGACTCATGCCGTCGATGTCACGGCTTTTCTTGACCGGGGCATTGCCTCACTGCTTCAGCATCAGACCTATCTCGCGCATCTCAGTCACGATTTCGATGCCGAGACGTTTTTACGGCAGAATGCAGCAGAGGTGGGGAAGCGATGCGGCCATCAGTATGCGGTGGACTTCGAAGTGGTGGTGATCTAGCTCACAGACTCAAAAGAGGTTGGACAGAATCTCGTACCCGCCGATCCAGGTGCCGATCATACTACCAATTCCGGGTAGGAGAAAGGCCAGGAAGATTCGTAAGAGACGGTTGCGCCACCAGGCACGAAACGATCGTACATCCTCGCCGACTTGCTGGAATTCTCGGACAGTGGGTGGACACAGGTACGCTTGCACGAATGCCGTGACATAGCCTGCGCCAATCACGGGTGTGAGGCTCGTGAGTGGGGCGGCGCAAAACGCCGCGGCCGCCGTCAAAGGATGCGCCAGCGCTGCGACAGCTCCGAGGGCACTAGGAATGCCGTTGGCGAGGACCCAAAAGAGCGCATTATCCCCAGCGACATCCACCCCTTTGTTCCAGGCGATGTAGCCTAATGACGCCAGGATGAGCACCGGCACACCCCAATGCATCCAGTGCCAAACCTTCGCCGCAGGCGGCACGTGATTGAGTGGGGTTAGATCGGCAGGAGTGGATGTTTGCAAGCGTTGGAGCACGCCCGGCACATGTGCGGCTCCCATGACGGCGACAACCCGCTGGCCGGTGGATTCACGGATTTTTTGAGCCAGATAGGTGTCGCGTTCGTCAATGAGCACCATGTGCAAGCTCGGCAGGGCCTGCCCGAGTTCGCCGAGCATTTCTGAGAGAGCATCATGCTGCCGCATCTCGCGTAAGGTGTCCTCATCGAGTTCCGTGGAATCAAACACACTGGCCATGAGCGTCGAAAGGAGCACGAGCTTCTTGTACCACGGAGTCGAGCGCCAGGCACGGCCCAGCGTCACACGCACGTCTCGGTCACATAAGGCAATAGGGATATCCTCGGCTTGAGCGATTTGGGTGGCCTGCAGGAGTTCCATGCCCGGTAAGACTCCAAGTTGGCCGCCGAGGCGTTTCTGATACGAGGAGAGGATGACGTTGGCAATCAGCGGGCTCAGTTGTTTCCTGCGAATGATTTCCTTCAAGTCGATATCTTCAAGATGCCGCTGTTGTGACAAGGCCGTGTAGCGCTGTTGATCAAGCTCCACGCAGACACAGTCCGGGCGTTCATGCGTGATGACGTGGCGCACGAGATCAACTGATTCCTGCGACACATGCGCTGTTCCTACCACAATAAATTCCCGCGCATCGACCTGAACACGATAGACGTCAGCGGAGTTGTGGGCGTGATTGGATGAAGATTCCGGTGGCGTGATAACGTTCCCCTTTCTCTATAAAGTGTGCGGAGAGATTATACTGTTCGGTGCCGGTATGGTGCTAGCACCCTGATTCCGAAATCATCCGTGGTACAATCGCGATGCTGACCGGACGAGTTCAGGCCGGAGAAATACGTTCCCGGATGTAACACCGCAAGTTCAACGATATCAACCAGGCTATGGGAGAAGGTATGAATATGACAGCGCCACTTACCGTCGAAATTTTCTCGGATTACGTCTGACCCTGGTGTTATCTCAGTACCGGGCGTATTGAGCGTTTACAAGCCGAATATAATATACAGATTGTGTGGACACATTTCCCGCTGCATCCTGAAACGCCTGCGGGAGGTGCGTCGCTGGAAGAGTTGTTTGCCGGGCGTGATGTCGATGTCGCAGCGATGCAGGCGCGTATGCGAGGGTTGATGGAGCAAGAAGGCCTGCCGTACGGTGAACGCACGCACACCTATAACAGCCGTTTGGCACAGGAGTTGGGGAAATGGGCTGAGACCCAGAACGGTGGCGCGGCTTTCCACGATGTGTTGTTCAGGGCGTATTTTGTCGAGGCCCTGGATATTAGTGATATCGACGTCTTGGTCGCGAGTGCTGAGCAGGCTGGTCTTGATGCTTCCGAAGCTCGGCACGTGTTGACGACGCGGCAATTTCAAGCCGCTGTTGATGTGGATTGGCAACGTGCTCGGGCGTTTGGTATTACCGGCGTGCCGACGTTCGTGTCCAATGGGCGCGGGGTGGTTGGGGCACAGCCTTACGAGGTGTTGGAGCAGCTGGTGGTGCTGGCGGGTGGTATCCGGCGTGATGAGATGCGGGGCTAAACAGCATACTCTACCATAGCGTGGGTGTTACCCCATCTTGATAAGTATGAGGCCGCCCACGATCGCGAGGATGCCGGCTACTTTACGCACCGTTAAGCGTTCGTGCAGGCAGTAGACTCCCAGGATCGCCCCAATGACGACGGCAAATTCCCGTGTTGCCACGATATAACTCACCGGCCCGAGGCGGAAGGTGAACAGAATGATGGTATACGTACCGATCGAACCGAGGCCCACGATGGCGATAGAGGTTTTGAGATGTCGTAGTGCATAGTGACATGCGGCGCGTTTGGCGCGGAGCTGGTGCGGGGCCAACAGGAGCGCACAGAGGGTGAACATGCTTGAGACATACGTCACCGGATGCATGGTGCCGACGGCGAGCTTGTCGACCACGGAGTATCCCATGATCGTTACCCCCACGAGCAGGGCGTACACATAGCCGAGCCCCAGGTGTTGCAGGCGCTGGCCGAGTCCGAGCACCATGGTGCCGACACACACCGCGCCTATGCCTATGCCGCCGTTGGTGGACAGCGGTTCATCGAGCCACAGAAACGCGACGAGAGCCGTGCCGGCAACGCCGGTGCCGCGGGCAACGGGATACACCAGGGAGATGTCGCCGTCGGCGTAGGCTCTGGCGAGGAGACTGAAATAGAACGCATGGAGTATGCCAGTGGCCAGAATGTAGACGACAACGCTTGGCACTACTTCCGCCAAGCGGAAGACGGCAATGGCATACGGCCATGAGACCACGCTCGCCAAACAGATACCCAACCACAGGATACTCAGATTGCCCGCGACCTTCTTCGCGGCGTAATTCCATCCGGCGTGTAATGTCGCGGTGAGTAGGACCAGAAGAAAAAGCACCAGAGTCATCGGTACGCCTTCAAGCGGTATGGGGGCGTGCGCAATTACCCGAGCGCAATACACAAAACCGAGTCCTTGATTTTTTCATGTGAATCCTGTATCTTCGCACCAGTAATTCCTGGTACCTATTGAAGTTATTGACACATTCTCAGGAATAAAGATGGCAGCGCAATGTGTTTTCTTTCTGTGACATATTGTGGCAGTTTGAGCAAATGAGACGCCGATGTTGGCAGATGTTCTTATATACACGAGCGTGAAGAAGTTAAGTTGTAATGTATGGCATTGGTCTCGCTCTCGGTGGGATACCGAGCATCAGGTGAGAGCAGTATGCCACGCAAGAGGGGTTGGAGGCCAGGATCAGTATGAAGTCCTTACATATCCACTACGGTAGTTTCTTTCCTTCGATTAAGAAGATAGTGGACGAGGCGCCGGATATTCGTGTATCTCGGGTCGAAGCGGCCAAGCGTGCCCTACAAAACGGCACGCTCCTTCTCCATGGCGGTACTCTCGCCGACAGGATCCTTGCCGATCCGTTACACACACAAGATTTCGATATCGCATAAAGGAACAACGTTTTGCTAAACGTTCTGCCTAAAGGCAGGACCGGCGTGCGCCTCTTTTCCTTCATGCATGCGATTTCTTCATACAAGACTCGGTACACGTGCCGTGAATGCTGTTGGCATTGACTCGTAGCCTCTGCGTTCCTCGGGCCTTCTCCTCATGCACATTGGTTTGGTCAGTTATCATCCCGTCCGTCCGGACGGGATGCAGGCATCCACGTCCGAGCTCCTGAGCCTGTACCGCTATGCCTCGAGTCTTGTCGCGCATGGTTGGCATGTGTTGTGGTTGTGTCCCCCTGTAACCCTCGATGTTCTGACTGCAGAGCTTACCGGTGCGCCTGTCCGGCCAAGTGTTCTTCCCGGGACGTGTCGCTACGTTGTGCCCTGCCGTGCCTACACTCTTGCCGGTGTGGAACTGTTCTGTCCGGATGAGGAGTTGTGGAAACAGCGCCCCTTCCATACGCGTCTGTTTACATTGATATGTCTACTGCAGCAGACACTGTCGTGTGACCTCTGGCATGCCTGGGGGGGCTTTCCTGCTCCCTATCTTACCGTGTATGCAGCTCGTTTTCTTGACTGCCCGGTTGTGGTGACCTGTGAGCCGGCCTTGTTGCAGAGTGTGGCGCAGCATGCCTTCGAGTGGCAATGGGTGTGTCGTCATGCTGCGCTGTTGCTGGTTGAACGTGAGGCAGACCAGGAGCGGCTTATCCACGACGCTTCAGTCCCTGACACAACACCCGTGCAATGCGTGCCTCGTGATGGGTTGGATACAGCGTCAATTGTTCGAACATGGTATCAGCAGCGTCAGCGCGGTTAGGGTGTACGAGATTGATCTCTCCCTGGACGTCACGTAGTATGACCAGGGCATGCAAGATGGTGCGACATGTATGCGATTGTCGTGTTGTGCAGCGCTGACTGACGATGCCCGGTGAGGAGTAAGCAACTGTGAAGCTCCGTGTCTGGCTGTGGCTGGCGGTACTGATGGGTATGCTGGCAGCGGCAATCCCCTGCGTCCATGCACTTCCCGGGAATGCCGAGGCAGGCCAGGCGAAGTATCGGCGGCTCTGCGTTGACTGTCACGGGGCCGATGGGCGTGGCGGGCCCATGGGTCGCAGGCTCCGCGTTGCTCCCAGGAACCTTACCGATCGGGCGTATATACAGACCCGTTCAGCGGAACAGCTCTTTCGTGTGATTAAAGACGGTGGTGCTGCTGTAGGTCTGTCCGCTGCGATGCCCGGTTTCGGGGATCGCTTAACGGATCAAGAGGTGTGGGACACCGTGGCGTATGTGAGAACGTTGGCGCCTTTGCCTCCCTCCCCTGCTGTCGATGCGCCTTCTACACTGCGTCTCACACGTTTGGCGCTTGCCTTATGGCCGGAGTATGATGACCCGCGTGTGTTGCTGATCATGCGGGGTGAGGTGTCTGCTACAGCGACGTTGCCCCTCACGCTCTCTTTGCCTCTCCCGCACGGCGGGGAATTGGTGGGGGCTGGGATTGTTTCAGCCCAGAATGCCATGCTGTTGCAACCGCACACCATTGTTCCAGGCGCATCCCGGGATACGTTAGAGCTTACGATCTCTTCGGGACATTTTTTTGTTGAGCTGTATTACGATCCTCTCGTGCGAGAGCAGGACAGCAAACACTTCCAGTTTACGTTTGAAGCGCCCTACGCCATCGGCACGTTTGACGTGGACATTCAGCAACCGTATACCGCTACGGATTTTACGACCGAACCTGCGGCGATGCGCCACGATGTCGACTCACAAGGTGGTCGCCACTTTCGCTTTACCTATCAGGAGGTTGCGCGTGGCACACGCCATGCTTTTACCGTGCGCTACCGTAAAACAACCGACGAGCCCTCCGTGGCGAAGCAACGCCTCACGTCCGGCGGCACGACCTCTCCCGCTGACTCCGGGAACACGACGGTGTTGGCATTCGGGGTCCTCGCTGGTGTTGTTGTGTTGTACACCGGAGGAGCTTTGGTCTGGGGTGCACGTCGGCGCCGCCAGACTCCTATGGCTGCGAGTCGGCCGTCCTCCGCTGAGGCGACGCACGTGCGCATGAACTATTGTTCGCACTGTGGTCGGCAGCTACAACCCGGCTTTCTGTTTTGTCCGGGATGCGGTCAGGCGCTGCCCCGGAGTTGATGGGATACAGAAGTAATGGAACCTTCCCGGCAGCACGCTATGGGGCATCAGAATGCCCAGGACACCGAGCGTTCGCGCAGGAAGCTTCGGGGAATCGCACCCTGCAAGGGATTGACAGAGTGAAACGCGATTCGGTAACGTCACAGCTGCACATACCACTCGTACATTGTGGTGATGGTGTCCCTGTCGTCTCATCTCTCCGTCTGTGGGCGGATATACTATAAGGATCGTCGTATGACGCACTCACCCTCTTCTTCGGCGCAGGCCGGCCTTGATGTCGATGCCGTGCGCGGGGATTTCCCCATTTTGACCCGTACCGTGCATGATTGCCCGCTGGTGTTTCTCGATAGTGCCGCGTCATCGCAGCGCCCCAAGGCCGTGATTGATGCGATGGTCGACTATGAACAAACCTCCCATGCCAATATTCATCGTGGTGTCTATATGCTCAGCGAGGAAGCGACGTTGGCCTATGAGGAGGCCCATACGCGTGTGGCCAACTTTATCAACGCGGATTTTGAAGAGATTATTTTTACCAAAAACACCACCGAGTCCCTGAACCTCGTGGCCTATGCCTGGGGACTGCACACCCTGCAGACCGGTGACGAAGTTGTGCTGACGGAGCTGGAGCATCACAGTAACATTGTGCCGTGGCAGCAGATTGCGCGTCAGACTGGCGCCGTCGTGCGCTATATCAAAGTCACCGATCGTGGCACACTTGATATGGAGCATGCCGCCACGCTCATCGGGCCGCGCACCAAAATGGTCTCAGCAGCGCATGTGTCCAATGTGCTCGGGACGATCAATCCGGTGGAAGAACTCGGCCGTATGGCGCACGAGCAGGGCGCGCTCATGTGCGTTGACGGCGCTCAGAGCATTCCTCACATGGCGATTGACGTACGTGCGCTTGACTGTGATTTCTTTGCCTTTTCCGGGCACAAAATGTTGGGGCCGACCGGCATCGGGGGGCTCTATGGCAAACGGCAGATTCTGGAGCGTATGGAGCCGTTTTTGTTTGGTGGCGACATGATCAGTGAGGTCACGTTCGAGGGGGCCACCTGGAATGACCTCCCGTGGAAGTTTGAAGCAGGCACGCCGCCGATTGCGCAAGGTATTGGCCTGGGGGTAGCGGTAGAGTACCTGCAGCAGTTAGGCATGGACGCGATTCACGCCCACGAGCAACAGCTTGTGCGTTACGCCCTGGAGCAGATGGGGCAGGTCCACGACCTGGAACTGTACGGTCCCGAAGCGGCGGCACGTGGCGGCGTCGTCTCGTTCAATTTGCACGGGGTGCATCCGCACGATATGTCCTCCATTCTCGATCAACAGGGTGTGGCCATTCGTGGCGGGCATCATTGTGCCATGCCGTTGATGCGGACATTGGGAGTGAACGGTACCTGCCGTGCCAGCTTTTATGTTTATAATACGATTGACGAAATCAACGTGCTGATTGAGGCGATTGGGGAAGCGAGGAGGGTGCTCCGGCGATGAGTTTTAATCTATACCAAGAGAATATTCTGGATCATTACGAGAATCCGTACAACAAGGGGACTCTCGACAATCCGACGCTGGATTTTCGTGATCTCAATCCCTTGTGCGGCGATGAGGTGCGTATTCAGGCGCGTCTCGATGCGGAGGGAAATCTCTCGGAAATTTGCTTTGACGGGAAGGGCTGCGTCATTAGTCTTGCTGCGGCGTCGATGTTGATGGAGGAAGTGGAACACAAGCCCCTCGACGAGGTCAAGCAGATGGGGCGGCAAGAGATGTTGGACCTGCTTGGCATTCCGTTGACGACGATGCGGGTGAAGTGCGCCATGTTGGCCCTTCGCACCTTAGAGAAAGCCATTCATCTGCATGAAGAAGGCTCCGACGCTGCGACTGAGACGCCTGCAGAATAAGTTAGGACACTGCGGTAGTGGGTGATGCATGGTGCCGAACCACCAAGTGGTTCGGCACCACCCCGTAAGTGGTCGTTCCGGGAGCTGTCTTCTTCTCAGAGCCGTCTAGACCTATACCCTCGTATGAGGTACACCCTTATTTTCTCTCGTCTCCGCCTCCCGTCGCTCTTGCAGCGTGGTCTTCCCATTATCACCGCCACGCTTCTTAGCCGCCCTCTGGGATACGTCCGGGTTGTTATTCAGGCACGTCTTTTTGGTGCGACAGCAGCCATGGACGCCTTCGTCTTGGCGTTTTCCATTCCAAGTATGCTGCAGGTCGTGCTCCTGAGTGGTCCGCTCAGCGGTGTCTTGGTGCCGACGCTGAGTGCATATCGAGATGACCGTCGTGCCTTCAATGACGTGTTTAGCAGCGTGTTCACGGCCTGTCTCGTGGTGGGGGTGGGGCTCGGTGGTATCGCTGCGCTTGCCGCGCCGGCCCTGATGCATGCAGTTGGACCGGGGTTAGCACCGGAAACGCGAGCGTTGGCGATTCTGCTCTTTCGCATCATGCTGCCGATGCTGGTGTTACAAGCGTTGCTCTCCGTGTGCAAAGGTGGATTGAACACCCTCGATTCCTATGGGCCTCCGGAGTATGCCGGCGCGGTGTTTAACGTGGTGATGATTGCGGCGGCTGTGCTGCTTGCCCCCCGTCTTGGCGTCGTGAGCCTCGCCTTTGGAGCATCGCTTGGTGCGCTGATGCAGTTGCTGATGCAGTTCCCCTATTTGGCACGTCACGGTGTGGTGTATCGTCCGCGTTGGCAGTGGAATACGACCCTGCGCCGCATGGTTGGCTTAGCACAGGGCGCTTTCCTGAGCACGATGATCGTGCCGGTGGGGTCGATGATTGACCGTGCCTTGGCCTCGCTGCTTTTCCCCGGCGCTATTGCGGCGCTTAATTATGCATTTTTGCTGTTTCTGCTCCCGGCAAGTCTGTGTGTTGTGCCCTTGTCGACGGTCCTGCTGACGGATCTCGCCCAGGAGTACCACCAGGGAGATATGGTCATGCTGCGCCGCCGCGCCTTGGCGGCGCTGCGTCTGATGTTGCTCCTCACGGCGCCCGTCGCCGCGATTGCTGCGCTGCTGGCTGATCCCATAACACGCCTGGTGTACGAATATGGACACTTTCAGGCCGCAGATACGATACGCACAGCGCAAGCGGTCCGCATGTATTGCGTTGGGTTGCCGTTCTACGGCGCCATGCATGTGCTGACGCGATGTTTCTATGCCACCCAGGACACGATGTCACCTGCATTGATGGGCCTCGGCACGTTAGCGGTGAATGTCGTTGGTGACTGGGTATTGATGCACTACTGTGGACATTGGGGTATCGCTCTGGCGCGGACGATTGCCCTGGCGGTGACGGCTGTGGGACTATACGTGTGGTTTATACATCGGTGTCGGAGGTTGCAGGAGACCCCGAACGTGGACAGTCGATGCAAGGCTTGACAACGTACCACTGGAACCGTAGGCTTGCTGAAGCTGAAGGAAGCGACCGCAATGTCTCGGTACACAAAGGAGAGTGTCATGCGGAAAGTTATGGCATTGTTTGTGGTGTTAGGGCTGTGCATGGTATGGGGAGGTCTGGCGTTTGCCGGCGATTTTGGCATGTGTAACTACAGCAAACACGTCAATCAGGCAAAAGCGGACAAGGCTGATGTGGAGCGGAAAGAGGCGACACAGCCTGCGTCTCAGACTGCTGCAGAGAAGCTGTTCCTCGTGCAAGCCGACAAAATGCACAAGGCTGTTCCAGCCAAGAAACAATAAGTTCGTGATGTCCAAGCGTCTTGCCCCGTGCGAGCAGGGCGCTTGTGTCTTTTCGCATGCCTACGGGCACCTCACTGTCCCCCTGTGGTATACCCTTTTGTGTCTATCGTTCTGTTTGTCATTCCATACAAGCTCTGTGGCGTCTTCCCTGTGGCCGCAGGTCGGCTGGCGCGTGAGAGGTCATGCGGGCCGAGCGAGTCGTCTTTGATGGAGGGATGTGTGAAACTCGACGGAAAAGTCGCGTTGGTAACCGGAGCATCACGTGGGATCGGACGAGCTATCGCGTTGGATTTAGCGGCTGCGGGTGCCCATATTGTGGTGAACTATGTGCATCGCGCCGATGCTGCAGAAGAGGTCTGTGCCAGCATTCAGACACTGGGACGGCAGGGGCTGGCGATACAGGCCGATGTTGCAGAGGCTGCGGACGTGGAGCAAATGGTTGCGACGGCGTTAGCGCATTTTGGGCGCATGGATATTCTGGTGAACAACGCCACGATTCATCGTGGCCGATTGGTGCATAAATTGCCGGAAAGCGATTGGAATGCGGTGATTGACTCCTGTTTGAAAGGGGCCTACCACTGTTGCCAGCAGCTTGTGCCTCATATGACAGCACGTGGGAGTGGGCGTATCATCAACATTTCCTCGGCGGTAGGACTGGTTGGCTGGCCTGGTGATACAGCCTACGGAGCAGCCAAAGCAGGGCTGATTGGTTTCACACGATCCTTGGCCAAAGAAGTCGCCTCGTCAGGTGTGACCGTGAATGTGGTTGTCCCTGGTTATATCCGCACGGATATGACTGCTGCCTTGACCCCAAAAAATATCGAGCAGATGCTGACACTCATTCCCTTAGGGCGTGGGGGTGAGCCCCAAGATGTGGCGGAAGTCGTGACGTTTCTCGCGGCGCGTGGCGCGTATGTTACCGGCGCTGCGTATGTTGTCGATGGTGGCTTGTCGTTATGAGGAAACTACGGGTCAGGCTGTCTCGGCCTGTCTCTCTGGTGCAGGTGCATGAGGCGATAGTGACTTGCGCTCGGTGCCCGCGTTTGGTGACGTATTGCCGGGAGACGGCGGAAAAGAAAGTACGTCGATTTCAGGATCAGGTGTATTGGGGCCGTCCGGTGCCGAGCTTTGGCGACCCGCAAGCCCGCATGCTTATCATCGGCCTTGCCCCGGCTGCGCATGGTGCGAACCGTACGGGACGTGCATTCACCGGTGATCGGAGTGGCGCATGGCTCTACCAGGCGCTCCATACGTACGGTTTTGCCAGTCAGCCCACTTCCGACCATCGGCAAGACGGATTGGAGCTGCTGGACTGTTATATTGCCCAAGTATTGCATTGTGCCCCTCCGGGCAATACACCGACGCACCAGGAAATAGCCAACTGTCAAGAATATCTCGTCCATGAAATGCGCCTGTTGTCGAATGTGCGGGTTGTGATACCGCTAGGGAAACTTGCCTTTGATGCTTTTCTACGAGTTGCTAAGGCGCTAGCGTATCCGCTCCCCTCACCCTTGCCGCGTTTTGGGCATGCCCAGCGCTATGCCATCACACCGGAGTTAACGCTTGTGACGTCGTATCATCCGAGTCAGCAGAACACGCAAACTGGTCGGTTGACGCGCGCCATGTTTCACGAGGTGTTTGTCATGGCCCGGACAGTACTTGCGACCTCTTCCTGAGGGGCCTGTGTGGGGCAGACCTTGACATTTGCGCCGTAGGAGAGATACAGTGCAAAGACACCGGGAGGTTGTTCAGCACAGCGTGTACAGATGGTCATAGCGCGGCATGGGGGTGTGCGAATGAGCACATATCCTTGAGGTGTGCGCGATAGTTTGCAACGTGGTGACGTTCGTACACTCGAAGCGTCCTGGCTCCTGCGCGAAAGTCTATTCATGGCAGTCTATCGCCCCAAGTCATTTTTGCAACTGGTTCTTCTTGGTTTTTCCCTTGTTACACTGCCACTTATTGTTTCCATTGTCAGCGCGACACTGTATGTCGACCGCTTGGCGGATACGAGTCAACAAGCGGTGCACCATGCGGTCGAAGTGACCAAAAGTGGGCGAGCGTTGCTTGATCGCTTGCTTGCAATGGAGCGTCATGCCAGACAATATCGGGTCTTAGGCGACGAAAGTCTCTTGCAGACGTATGCTACAATGCATAAGAAGTTCCAGGCGACTGCGACGCATATGACGACCTTGCCGCTTGACGACTATCAGCAGCAGCAACTCCGCATCCTGGTGGAAAAAGAGCTGGAAATTTTTTCCGTCATCCATAATGTTCCACACACGTCGGTGGAGAGTGAGAAGGCTACAGGGGAGTTTGTGGCGCTGACCCGTCTTGCCGAGTCAATTTTGGCAAAAGGTAATCAGTTCATCGATCGCGAGCTGGATAGCATGCAAGCCGCTGCGGTCAAGGCGCAGCGTGTGTTAGTGTGGCAGGCGTTGGCCGTGATCCCCGGTACCATTTTGTTTGCGACGATTTTTGTCACGCTGATTTCCCGCCCGATCAAACAAATTCGTCACGCCATCCGTCGCTTAGGCGACGCGGATTTTACGTCGGGCATTGCGATTTCCGGCCCGCGTGATTTGCAAAATCTCGGCAGGGGACTTGATTGGCTCCGTGTGCGCTTACGAGAGCTTGAGGAGGAGAAGCGGAAGTTCTTGAGCCATGTATCGCATGAATTAAAAACGCCGTTGGCAGCGATTCGAGAAGGCGTTGAGTTGTTGGATGATGAGCTCGTTGGGAAGTTAAATCAACAGCAATGCGAAATTGTCGATATCTTGCAACAAAAGAGCAAGCATTTACAAAAACTGATTGAGAATCTCCTGAATTTTAGCATGACGCAAGCCCGTCACTCCTCTCTGGTGGTCAAGCCGATACAGTTAGACCGTTTGATTGATGCAGTGACGTTTGATCACAAGCCAGGTATGATTGCGAAAGACGTACAGCTCAAACTTATCGCTTGTGAAGTGTGGGTCATGGGAGACGATGAGAAATTACGTGTTGTGGTGGATAATCTGTTATCCAATGCTGTGAAATATTCCCCTGACGGGAGCACCATTCAGATCGTACTTGAACAGCATGACCACACCGCTATTCTGGATGTTTGTGACATGGGCCCAGGTATCGCTCCGCACGAGGCGGACAAAGTTTTTGAGGCATTTTATCAAGGGCCGTTTGCCTTTCGGGGTCACATCAAAGGCAGTGGGCTGGGGCTGTCCATTGCACGCGAGTACCTCATGGCACATCACGGTACGATTGAGGTGGTCAACGACCGGCCGCATGGTGCTCATTTCCGTGTCACACTCCCTGCTAATAAGTACGAGGATCGATCGTGAAAATCCGGGTGTATTGTCTGGTCGTGTGTATTATCTGGCTTATGTCTGGCTGTGCTTTGTTAACAAAGCATGTGGATCGAGATGACGCGCAAGACACGCTGCAGGTCGTAGAGATTTTGCGATATTTTCAGTCTGTTCAACAGCTCTCGGCGCAGGAGCTACATCGGCAATACGTTATACAAAATGACCGATATGCCCTTCAACAAAACGAGAAGAATCGTATTATGCTTGCCTTGCTGTTGACCATACCTCAAACGAAATTTCACGATACGTCCCGTGCCGTCGAAATCCTCAGTGCGTCTCCTGCCTCACGCCCGCATGATGACAAGTCATTACAGAAGCTCTCGTCACTGCTTGTGCATCTGCTGGCTGCGCAGAAAGACCAGGAAGCCCACTATACTGCAGCTCGGAAGCAACTGCAGAGTGTTATTGAAGAAAAAAACGAAAAAGAGCGCCGATATCAACAAACCAGTCAGCGGTTGAGTGCAATGTTGTCTAAAATTAAACGTCAAGAGACGCTCAACGATCAGTTGGGTCAGGAACTTGGAAAAGAGAGAGCACGTGTTGAAACCTTGCAACAAAAAATTGAGCAATTGAAATTGATTGAGAAAAGTATTACTGATCGCAAGAACCATAAAGAGCCGACGACATAGTATCATCAACACCAGAAGACGATTGACATGGCTCTTCACCTGGTCTCTACGCTCGTGAGGGATACATGGCTACCAACAGTAAACGGATTCTTCTTGTAGACGACGACCTTGCTTTACTGCGTCTCTTATCCATGCGGTTAACCGCCGCGGGATACGAAATCATCACTGCAGACAATGGTGAAAAGGCGTTGGCCCAGTTGGCGGTCTCGCGGCCCCATCTGGTGATCACGGACTTGCGTATGGATGGGATGGACGGCTTGGCGCTCTTTGATGCCATTCATCAGACCAACACCACGTTGCCTGTGATTATTCTCACGGCTCATGGCTCGATACCTGATGCCATTACTGCGACAAACCGCGGGGTCTTTAGTTTTTTGACCAAGCCGTTTGACGGGAAAAATCTGCTTGGACATGTCGAGAAAGCATTGAGCCTGAGTGGAGGTCCTGAGTCTTCTGAAGTTGTGGACCACAATGATGTGTGGCGTCGTGAGATCACGTCCCGCAGTCCACTGATGGAGGATCTTCTCGTCCAGGCGAAGCTGGTTGCCGAAAGCGATACGAGCGTGTTGATTCAGGGAGAGAGTGGAACGGGGAAGGAGCTTCTCGCGCGTGCGATTCATCGGGCGAGTGCGCGTTGTGACCAACCCTTTGTTCCTGTCAACTGTGGGGCTATCCCGGAACCCTTACTTGAATCGGAGTTGTTTGGGCATCATAAAGGGGCGTTTACTGGAGCCATTCGGAACTACCAAGGTCTATTCCAGGCTGCGCATCGAGGCACCCTGTTCTTGGATGAGATTGGGGACATGCCTTTGGCGTTGCAGGTCAAGCTTCTGCGTGTGCTGCAAGAAAAACAGGTCCGTCCTATTGGTTCCACCCAAGATGTCTCTGTCGATGTGCGCATTATCTCTGCGACACATCGAAATCTCGAAGAAGAGATGACGTTGGGCAATTTCCGGGAGGACCTCTATTATCGGCTGAATGTGGTGACCCTGGAGATTCCCAATCTTGCTGCTCGCCGGGAAGACGTCCCCCTGTTAGCGATGCATTTTCTCAATGAATTTGTTGCTGGAGGGAAAAAGCACGTCACAGGTTTCGCACCCGATGCCATGGAGTTGTTAGTCAGTGCCTCACTCCCGGGGAATGTTCGCCAGTTGTTGAATATTGTGGAGCAGACATTTGCTTTGACAACCACACCTATTATTTCGGCAATGTTGGTACGGAAGGCACTGCGAGATAGACCAGGTGAGATCCTTGCCTTTGCGGATGCGAAGCGGCGTTTCGAGCAGGAGTATCTTGTCCAGCTGTTACAAATTACCAACGGGAATGTCAGTCGCGCTGCCCGTCTTGCCAAGCGAAATCGCACGGAATTTTACAAGCTTTTGCACCGTCATCAAATTGAGCCATCCCTGTTTAAACCCGCCAATTCCTAGGGCACATGCACACGCAAGCGTTGGGCTAACGAGCGTTGACTTAGGCGATTTCCAGCAAAGAATATCCCCCCTGGCTGGTCTGTTGACGCCGCGTCGGCGTTGTAGCTCCCGTTGCATAGCGTTGCTCTGCGCCTTGCGTGCCGTCTTGACGCTGCGCACGCATCCAGCGCCATGCCGGGACAATTATTTTCGGAAAGTGCCTTAGATCCATGCCCCCGACAGCCCTAATGCGACATTTTGTGCTCTTGCAACTTTCTATAGAGCGTTTTATATCCGATCTTGAGACGTTTTGCCGCTTGAGTTTTGTTCCCCCGTGTTTCGCGGAGTGCGTGTTCGATTAACGATTTCTCTAGGTGGGATTCTACTTCGTGCACGATGTCATGCAGACCATACCCTGTCTGTGCTCTGGCAAGCGATGCGTGCTCGGGAGACGGCATAGCCGGAGACAAGACTTGGCGGATATGTTTGAGCTCGATAATCTCGGTGCTCAGTAACACGGCACGCCGGACCGCATTCCGCAGTTCGCGGACGTTCCCGAGCCAATCGTGCGTGAGGAGAAACGCTTGAGCTTCTGGAGAAAAGCCCACGACGTTTTTACTCAACTCTGCATTAGTTTCCTTGCGAAAGCGATCCGCTAAAAACAGGACATCTTCTCGTCGCTGCCGCAGTGGTAGCAGATAGATTTTGAATTCGTTGAAGCGATGAAAAAGATCCGCGCGAAACCGTCCAGCACTGACTTCTTCTTCGAGGATGGCATTCGACGCGACGATAATCCGCACGTCGGTGGGGACACTTTTTTCACTGCCAAGAGGCATGATATGCCGCTCTTGCAGACTGCGGAGCAACTTCATCTGAACCATGGGGGCGATATTGACGACTTCGTCAAGAAACAACGTCCCGCCCTGGGCCATTTCGAAGAGGCCAGCACGATTGCCATTGGCGCCAGTGAATGCCCCTTTGACATATCCAAAGAGTTCACTCTCGACAATACTTTCCGGTAGTGCACCGCAATCAACAGCAATGAAAGGTTTCTTGGCGCGATCACTATGCTCATGGATTATGCGGGCAACCAATTCTTTGCCCGTACCCGTCTCTCCTTGGACAATCACGGTAAAATTCGTCCGAGCGACCCGAAGAATTTGCTGATAAATTTGTTGAATGGAGAAGCTGTGACCCATGAGATTAAAAATATCGTGGTGCTTTTCTGTGGTGTCCTTGTCCGTCATATTTCCCCTTTCAATTCTTCATAGCGAGTTTTTCTCGTCGACGTAATATGCTGCCACAGAATATGTGAGTTACGGCTTATGCTTCGATATTGCTGTTTTTGCGTCAGAACACAAGTGATTTTTGTATTCTTGTGTGATGGCAGCAAGAAGCATACCATGTTTTCATAGCTAATACGTACGACAGAGGAAGGCGGCTTCAGACCTGGGACAATCGTGGTAAGAGCTCACCGTCTGGGCAGATTCGTGAGGAGTCACTATATCACAAATTTGACACTCAGAGACAGTCTAAGCTGTCTTATATGGGATTTGCGCGACGTGATGTCAGTCCATGTTACCGGAGGGCTCATGGGCGGGCTAACACGTGACGAGCCCATATGATGTAAACCGCTTCGATAATGTAGGAGAGAGCAAGGTGATGTCTGCCATGTATCAGCCGAGGTCTGATCGTGCTGATGGACAGTAGGTCTCATTTGTGAAACACACAGGCGGGGAACAATCGGTAATGTCTAGTACAGTGTATTGATAGCGAACACGTCACGGATTTACACATTATGACAGGCGACATAATGTTCACTGCCACGGTCAGTTAAGTCCGGTGACACCTCGGCACAGATAGACGTTGCAAGCGGACACCGACCATGCAGGCGGCAGCCAGGCGGTGGGTCAACAGGAGTTGCCAGTTCACCCTGGAGGGTCAGGCGAGGCGGTTCTTTGCGTGGATCAGCCTCGGGAACGGCCTCCAACAGCGCCTTGGTATAGGGGTGTTGCGGATGGCTAAAGATTTCTTCGACTGTCCCGGTTTCGACGATTTTGCCAACATACATGACGGCAACGCGATCGCTAATATGGCGGATAACACTTAAATCGTGTGCAATGAACAGGTACGTGAGGTGAAATTCTTCTTGCAGCTCTCGAAAGAGATTGAGAATTTGGGCTTGGATAGACACATCGAGCGCAGAAACGGGCTCATCGCCAATGATCAGTTCCGGACTCACGGCCAGAGCCCGTGCGATGGCAATACGTTGCCGCTGCCCGCCACTGAATTCGTGTGGATAGCGGTCAACGTGCTCGACGCCCAGCCCAACGAGACGTAGGAGATGAAGTACGTGCCGCCGTTTCTCCGCCCACCCTTGAGCCAGATTATGCACTTCAAGAGGGCGGCTGAGAATCTGCATAATGGTTTTGCGCGGATTTAAGGAGCTGTACGGGTCTTGAAACACGAGCTGTATAGTTTTGCGAACATCGAGCATACGATGGGGATCCATGCCCAACAGATTGGCGCCCCGCAGGTTGATTTCACCGCTTGAGGGTTCGATCAGGCGGGTAATCAATCGGGCGGTGGTTGATTTGCCGCAACCGCTCTCGCCGACAAGACCCAGGGTTTCGCCCTGTTTGACAAAAAAGCTGATATCATCGACCGCCTTCAACGTCCGGGATTTTCCCGTCAGACGTGAAATGACGTCGTCGTTGAGAATAAAGTGTTTCGTCAGGTTCTGTACTTCAAGAAAATAGTCGCTCATACATGCTACCGATTATGGTCTAATTGTGGAGATGACAGGCCACAAAGTGGCCTGGTGCCACTTCCTTGAGTTGTGGAATTTCCTGCGTGCAAATATCCATGGCATGTTCGCAGCGTGGATTAAACTTACACCCGCTTGGCGGCTCTAGCATATTGCACACGAGGCCTTTGATCGGCGTGAGAAATTTGGTCTGGGTGTCCAAACGTGGGATTGAATTGAGTAAGCCCGTCGTGTACGGGTGCAACGGGTTCGCAAAAATCTCGTCAGTGGAGCCGAGTTCGACCAGATGCGACGCGTACATGACGCCAATCGTGTCGCACGTATGGGCCACAACGCCTAAATTATGTGTAATGAAAATCAGAGACATGTCAAAACGTTCGATCATGCTCCGTATGAGCTCGAGGATCGTCGCTTGAATCGTCACATCCAAAGCGGTGGTGGGTTCATCGGCGATGAGGAACGTCGGGTCACAACTGAGAGCCATCGCGAGCATGACGCGTTGCCGCATACCCCCGCTGAACTCGTGCACGTAGTTGTCAAATCGTGAGGCCGGCGAAGGAATCCCCACCAACTGCAACAGTTCGATGACGCGATCTTTCGCGTCTTTTTTGCTCAAGCCGAGATTGGTACGGAGGGCATCGGAGATCTGGCTACCGACAGTAAAAACAGGATTCAGCGCGCTCATGGGCTCCTGAAACACCATGGCGATTTTTTTGCCACGTAACTGCCGCATTTCCTGGGCAGATTTGTCCAGAATATTCTCACCCTCGAAGAGAATGCGGCCACGCACCATCTCTCCGGGCGGCGTTGGGATCAAGCGCATGACGGAGCGAGCCGTGACGGTTTTCCCCGAGCCCGACTCACCGACCAAGCCGAAGGTTTCGCCACGATTCACGGCAAAAGTGACACCATCAACCGCGGTGAGACTCCCGCGTTTTAAATGAAAACGCACTGTGAGATCTTCAAGCTGCAAAACAGGCTCAGCCATACAGCGTCCTATTCCTCTATCAAAGCCAGGATGGTATCGTCATACATGGCGTGGTTCGTTACAAGAGAGCGATACCATAGAAGGCATGCGCGATGATGTCAAGAGGAAAAAGGCCCTGCAGCGTGCGAGAAGGTTCTGCAAGCCATTGAGTATCGTGCGGAGCTCCTCTACAATGGCGTCCTTTCATGATGGCGGAAGTAAAGACAAATCGTTGTGGGAGCGACGTTATGTGGCCTGGTGGGAAGCGGTGTGCGGTAGCGCTCAGTTTTGACTTCGATGCGGAAACTCTCTGGTTCCGGACGATGCAGCAGCCGTTCCCGGGACAGATGTCGCGTGGGGAGTATGGCGCGCGTGCCGGGATGCCGCGCATTCTCGCATTGCTCAAGCAGTATGAGATCAATGCGACGTTTTTTGTCCCTGGTTGGACTGCAGATACCTACCCGCAGCTTATTGAGACGGTATATGCTGATGGCCATGAAATTGGACACCACGGCTATGAGCATGAATATGTGGTGAACAAAGGGCGCGATGTCGAGCTTGCCGTTCTGCAGCAGGGTATTGAGAGTCTCAAACGGCTCACTGGAGACGTGCCGAAGGGCTATCGTTCCCCTGCCGGGAACACGGGACCGCATACGTTCGATTTACTTTTGGATCATGGCTTTGTCTATGATAGCAGCCTGGTTGGGGATGATCAGCCGTATTGGGTGACCGCTGGGCAGAGTGGGCGTCCGCTTTTGGAGGTGCCGTATAGCTGGGAGATGACCGATACGCCCCACTTCTTGTTCAGTTATGTCCCGTATTATGCGGGGATGTCGAGCCAGGAGAAAGTCTATGAGATTTGGCACGCGGAGTTTGCTGGGGCCTATCAGGAACAAGGCTTTCTCTGTATCGTAATGCATCCGCAGGTCATTGGACGCCGCTCACGCATGGCGATGTTAGAACGGCTCATCCAGTGTATGCGCCAGCACGATGACGTGTGGTTCGCCACCCATCTCGATGTCGCACAGGCTTGGCAGGCCTTGCATCCATACGGTACGTAACCCTTACAGAACGTGGCAGTCACGTGTAGACGGCCATGGCACGGAGGGAAGACGCTATGCACCCGTGTGTGGCGCCGAAGAATCGGTATTGGTATTGGCTCCGGCTCGTGCTTGTCGTGTGCCTTGTGGGTGGAGCACTGCTGGCAGTCTTTCTGACCCCACTAGGTATGCAGCTCCGCGCATTGTTACATGATCCGAATCCCGAGCGACTGCGGGTGTGGCTCGCGAGTACTGATGGGGGGTGGGTGCCGATATTGTTGATTGGCCTCATGGTCCTGCATTCCCTGGTGCCACTCCCTGCCGAAATCTTGGCCCTTGCTGCCGGGATGCTCCTCGGTCCGTGGTGGGGTGTCACGACGATCTGGGTCGGGGCGATGGGTGGCGCGTATCTCGCCTTTTTTCTGGCACGTGTGTTCGGCCGCGATTTCGTCCAGCGTTTTACGGAGCATAAGCGCCTGCAACGTTTCCAGGGTTGGATGCATGTGACCGATAGTGTGGTGTTGTTAACCATTCGTCTCTTACCACTGATTTCTTTCAATCTGATTAACTATGCCTTAGGACTCTCTCGCATCGGTTGGTGGCGGTTTACGTGGACAACAGCGGTCGGTATTCTTCCGATGACGGTTGTGTCCGTCGTGTTTGGTGCGCACTTGCACAATTGGAAGGTCCTTTTGCTCTTAACGCTGCTTGCTCTTGGTGTCTGCGGTGGGGGATTTCTGCTTTTGCGACGACGTGCTCTTGCGCCCCTCGCCTGATGAAACGACACGATGAGACTCCAGCAGTATCCACCCTTCCCTACAGCGATGTCAGGTGACGCAAGTTCAGGAAACAAAGGAGCTCGGAATGGAGCCACAGGTTATTGAAGCACTGGCCGATAGATTACTGGTTGCCGAAGAGACGTGTACACCCATTGAGGTGCTCTCGCTTGAATATCCTGACTTGACGGTCGAGGACGGGTATCGTATTCAGGCTGCGATTATTACGAAGAAATGTGCCCGCGGTGAGAAAGTCATTGGCAAGAAAGTCGGGCTCACAAGCCGTGCGAATCAGGCAGTGTTTAACGTCCACGAACCGGTCTACGGTCAGTTGTTGGCTAGCGGGGTGCATCTGGAAGATGCGCCGGTGACCATGTCGGCACTTATCCAACCGATCATTGAATGCGAAATCACGTTTGTGATGCAGCGTCGTCTTGAAGGCCCAGGGGTAACAGTCCCTCAGGTGCTGCGCGCCACGGAGGGGATTATGCCCTCGTTAGAGCTGGGCGACGCCCGCATGCGGAATTGGATTGGCCGTGCTACGGCCGCAGACATCTTAGCTGACAGTTGTGGGAGTGCTGGGATAATCCTCGGGGGCGAGCTGCATTCCTTGCGGGATTTCGATCTGCGGTATACTGGTATGGTTGTCGAAAAAAATGGCGGAATTATCGCGACGGCGGCAACCGGCGCGGTCTTGGGCAATCCGGCCCAGTCAGTCGCGTGGCTTGCCAATAAGTTGGCCGAGGTGGACTTGGCTCTGGAAGAGGGCGAACTGGTACTCTCGGGTGCGCTGTCGGGGGCCGTCGTCATGGCGGCAGGAGATGTGTTGAAAGCAACGTTCGGTGGTGGACTCGGGGCCGTAGGTGTGACGTTCGTGGCGTAAGCGAGGGTGTGGGTGCCGCACATGCCGGAGAGATCGAACTGATTGTACCTAACGTACGGATGGACGAAACAGTCTTTTGTATTGTGACAAGCGCGTACCATTACGTACAATTATAGGAAACCCGGAACAATGTCCATACATGAAAGTCGAGACCAGCTTGGCCGGCAGCATGATCCCCAAGATGGGAATGCATCTTGGCAGGCGTTGGTGCCACTCATACACGATCATCGTATTGGGTTTTTAGCCACGGCGGACGCTGTCGCTGCGCCCCATCTCGTCCCGATTTGCTTTGTTGCCCAACAGACGGCGATTTATTCGGCAATCGATCACAAGCCGAAGCGGCGTACCGGATACCGCATGAAGCGCATTCGGAACATCATTGCCAATCCTCGAGTCGCGTTTCTTGTCCAACACTATGAAGAGGACTGGGAGCAGCTGTATTATGTGATGGTGCGAGGTCCGGCGGCGATCTTGGAAGACGGCGCGGAGCGAAAAGACGCTCTGCATTTGCTTGAAGAGAAATATCTCCAGTATCGCGAGCGTCAATTGGCGGCGAGCACGGGTCTCGTAGTCAAAATCGTGCCGGAGAAAGTTCAACAGTGGAGCTGGAAGCATCCGTTGTTGTCATCATGAAGATCGAAAGGTACGCTGCTTGTCCAAGGGGGCAGGACAAGAAAGGCGCGATCGAATATGAGGAAGTGGTGTGATTTATCGGGAACAATCTGTGCGGGAACGCTACGTCAACCCTGCCTATGGCGTAGGCAGTAAGCGACGGATACGGCCTGGCATCTTCGTCATTCTGAGTTTAGGGGTCAGCTTAGCGTTATGTATGGCGTATATCATCTATTCGAATGGCCGGGCGCAATCGAAACCGATCGCTTCGGTTGAGCGTTCGTTGCGCATTTTTGCCCCGCCTGCTACGACGCTACCTTCTCTTCCCCCCGTGGCAATACAACCCTCGCCTTTCCACCACTCTGACGTTGCCGTCACTGTTGTACCGCAAAGCCGTGCGGGTAATGCGTTTCTCGGAGGGCGGGGGCCAGCAGTGCTGCGGGAAGAAGCTCGGGAATCCGTCTCACCTGTCGAAGGATTTTGATTGCCGATCGAGGGCGCCTCCCGGAGCGTTAAGCTTTCTTTTTGCGATATGCCACGAGTTTTGCCCCCAAGCCTTTTTCTTTGGCAATTCTGCGGCGTGTGAGCGTGAGAGATTTAGAACTGAGGGGTTGACGGAGAGGCAAGCCCCATTTCAACTTATAATCCCGTGACGACATACCGTGCAGAGCCAGGTGACGGTTGGAAAGTAGCTTAAATTCCTTCTGACATTCCAGACAAATCACCCGATTCCGCTGAATAGAATCTTGCGGATTCATTTTGTGGCCTGCGCCAGCCTCGCCACCTTCTGAAGCACTTGTTTCAAGTGAGTGCAGATTCTGCAGAATTTCGAATACCTTCCGTACCACATCGGAAATTTCTTCCGGAGTCATTGGAGTGTGTGCAGCTTGAGCTGCAACAATTTCAGAGGCCATTTCGACAAGTGACTTGGGCATCATGCTCCTTTCCTCGTTGCCAATCCCCTCAGTTTCATAACGGGTACAGGCCTCACAGGTTCTCGGTGCCGTTCTGTGCCGTTCCCGCTCCTGTCGAATGCTTTGCGGTGGAGCATCGAGACGCTGGATTGGTGGCAACTACGCCGAGGTCAAGGACCCTATGAAACGTTCTGCATGAGATCATCACGACAGCATATAGGAATATTTCAAGACATGCACACCTTCCAACACCACCAAATCATACTTGGATAAATTGATGCGTTTTCAGAGCAACATAGAACGTAATACTATATTTATATTGAGCTATACTCCTGTAGAATGCAATACGAATTTGCCAAGAATTCCAAAAAAATGATCTATTTCTTTCACAAATTGGAGATGTAGAGAAGAGGAAAAGTATCAGGAGAAGACAATAGGTCGGGAGATTGACCCAACAACCACGGGAGAGAGGGGCAGCGCAAACAAGGGGTGGTGAGGGAGAGAAACCGAGGTTTGCATCCCTCGTGTGGCATTGTCGAAAACGTGCTATCAGTTGCCAACGAGATGGGCAAGTCTAAAGCTGGGAGCACGCCGTGACGCGTGGCCCACACGCTGAAGGTGTCGCGTCAACGGGCGTGTGCCCTACGTTAGTCGCAGTTGAGACAGCGCATTTCGCTGAAAATGTCGTCCTGTACTCCGTCAACATCCCGAGCATAATTAATCAGGCAGCGCATGGTTTTCGAAATATCCGGCAAGTCATACTGGGCGGTCATCTGTTCGATAAATGCCATCATGTCCTTCTCAAGTTCAATAGAGTAGGTGGCTTTGTCTTTCGGCATGCTTCTCCCTTTCGTATAACATGTGACTCTTCGTCGTCCATTGATTGAGTATTATAGCTGGAGTCGGCATTTGTCGATACCCCTGAAACGACATAGTGGCTCGTGGAGTTAGCACCACTCTGTCAAAGTCGCGCGACTTGACAGGCACCAAAGGCCTATGCCACTGTTATTGCTCTAATATGGTGCACTCTTCCACCTTCTCGGCGAGCTAGGGATGACGAACGCCGCCTAGATGAGTAGAGCGAGAATGCTATGTGGGTTGTGTGGGTGAACATTACAGGAGCAGCAGGGATGACAACGCGTCTCAGATGGCTCCGAATGTGGCAGCGGAGTATGTGGTGGTGGTGTGGGGTGGCCTTTGTGCTGTGTGCCGCAATGCCAGTGTTCGCGCAACATGCCGGACGACCTCCTACACGTCCCATAGACCGTCAGTCGCCTTTGCAGGCCAATGCGCCCACGACAGGCGTCTCCATCTCTCTACGCGATGATTACTTGTCTCTCGATCTCCAGAATCAGCAGCTCCATACTGTCTTACGCAGCATCGCGCAACAAGGCACCATTGATATTCGCCACTTGGAGGGGGTGCCGAATCTGCCCTTGTCGCTCAGCTTCACCGCGCTACCGATCGTAACCGGACTCCAGCGTTTATTACGCGCTGCAGCGGTGCAGAGCTATGTGTTAGTCACGACGACGCAGCGCGACCGTGTGCGTGTAAAGCGGATTCTGTTTTTTGCTGATGCGCCACAGTCCCGTACAGGACGTATATCCCGTGAGCGTATACGATCTACCCGCCGCCCCAAAGAGCCCCCGCCGGCGCGACCTCCTGCTGCTACTCCCGACGAGAAGCCTGAGGAGAAGGGGACAAGTGCTTCGGTCTTTGATGATATCAAAACGAATACGGCTGCACGACGTTTGCTGAGTCAACTTGTCCATCCCAATGAACAAGTACGTGATCGGGCACTCGAGCGTTTAGTTCGTCTGATTGAGGATGATGATAAGCAAGTGGAGCTCCTGGAATTTCTTGAGCCGTTATTGGAAGACCTCGGTTCTGAGGAGCGCCAAGAACGCGAAGAGGCCCGCCGCGAGATCCGAAAGCTCTTGCGCCGCTGAGAGCCTCGCCCGTTAACTCTGAAAATTCCCTCCATCGATATTGAGCGTTTGCCCCGTCATATAGTCTGACGCGCTTGAAGCCAGAAATGCCGCAACCTTGGCAATGTCATCGGGCTGCGCTGGTCGTCCGAGCGGAATGCGTCGGATACGGCGGTTTTTCGGTTCTCCTTGAGGCATACCACGCATGGTTGCTGTCTGCGTGTCGATGAGCGTCCACATATCTGTGTCGACCATGCCGGGAGCAATGGCATTGACGGTCACCCCTTGCCGCGCCAGGCTCAAAGCCATGGACCGAGTCAGAGACATCACTGCAGCCTTACTGGCGGCGTAGACAGCGCTGTCACTCACCCCTTGCCTCGCCGCGATTGAGGCGGTATTGATAATTTTCCCACGGCCTTGCTGCACCATATAACGGGCAACGGCTTGGCCGCAAAGAAACACGCCTTTGGCATTGACCGCCATAATGCGGTCCCACTCCTCTTCCGTGATGGCCAAAAAATCGTGAATGATGATGATCCCGGCGTTATTGAAAAACACATCCAAGCGCCCGAAGTGTGACGTAACCTGCTGCACCATATCATCGACCTGGGCTTTCTGCGTGACGTCGACTGGCACAGCCAGGGCCTGCCGACCGTAGGCTTCAATGGCGGCAAAGGTCTCCTGTAATAACGGCTCTTGCATGTCGGCTACCGCTATATTAGCGCCATCTTGGGCTAAGCGAGTCGCAATCGCTCGGCCAATCCCTCGCGCCGCGCCAGTGACTAATGCCACATTGCCTTCGAGTGACATATCTCCTCCTACTCGGAACCTAAATCAAGCGGCTGATCGCGAAAATGGAGGTCGACGTTTTCCACCGTGATCTCAATATCAGCGAGAACCACGACGCGGCCATCGACCGCAGTAATACCTGTCATGAGAGGAACCACTTCGGCTTCTTCACTGGCCGTGTCCCCGCGTGTACGCAAACGAATACTGCCACGATCCGGAAAACGGCTCACAGTCTGGAGGCCAGCCACAGTGCCATCTTCAAAGGCGAAATCGGCGTCACTGAGACGGGCGCCATCATCCGGATCAGTCGAAT
>CAJIAL010000656.1_pt1 | contig 40584 bp, 34 predicted proteins | sample 9199091 | NCBI WGS metagenome assembly CAJIAL01 (sample SAMEA7708270, study PRJEB35096) | sediment metagenome | biome: marine neritic benthic zone biome [ENVO:01000025]; feature: sediment [ENVO:00002007]; material: shallow marine sediment [ENVO:03000034] sea grass bed [ENVO_01000059] ... | reverse complement strand
GGAAATTCAAAGCCGCTTTTTCGCGGTAGCGGCTCGCAGCGAGGCGTCGCGCGGCCTGGACATGCAGTTCGGAGGCGTGAGGCTGACGTCGCAGGAGGTTCCCGGTGCGACGGCCGCCAGCGTGCAAGGCAGATAAATAACCGTGATTATTTGGGATCGCTTTGTTCCTTGATCAAGAACACCAATGGCATGATCACCAAGCCTAACACTGCAATCGACATGAAGTAATCTCGATAGGCCGCGGTGGTGGCTTGCTGCGCGAGATATCGATGTCGCAGCGCAAGGCCTTGAACCTGCACCTCTTGACCAAACGCTCCTAGATGATGGAGGAACTGCTGGAGCGGAGACACAATCTCTCTCCACCCAAGCTGAGAAAACGTCTGATTTTGATGAAGAATCGCACGATGATGGGCCAAACGGCTCTGCCACACCGGGGTCGCGACCGAAACCCCTAACGTGCCACCGAGACCGATTTGCATGAGGTTGAGCAACCCCGAGCCCATGCGAATCTTTTCGGGAGGCAAGTGTGAAAGCGCTGTGGACATCAGAGGCGCAAAGACAAATCCGCCACAGCCATAGCGCAACACAACAAGCCATATGATCCAACTGAGAGGTCGATCCAGGCTCAGAAACGAAAAGAGATAGGATGACAGTACAAATACGCCGAGGGCGCAAAGGATCATGGCTCGGCGACTGACTTTATCTGCGATGCGACCCGCGAGGGGAAACCCGAGCGAGAGCACGAGGCGCCTGGCAAAAACACCAAGCCAGCCTGAGTCGCCGGGTAGTCGAGCAAGCGTTGCACTAAGATAACCTGCAAAAAATTACTTCCGGTAAAACTCATAAAGAAAATGAGGATAATCACTGAGGCGGCAGAAAATGTCACATTGGTATAGAGACGCAAGTCGATCAAGGGGTTTTTAACATTTAACTCCAACGCAATAAACAACACCAAAGACGCAGTGGCGGCGATCAGAAGGCGTTGGATAAAGGGAGATGTCCATCCTTGCCGGTATCCTTGGCTGAGGGCAATCATCAAGCTGACGAGAAAAATACTCAAGGTGAGTAACCCCGCAAGGTCAAGAGGCGGGCTCTCACGCTCATGTAGGTTGGGAAGCATCAACAACGCCAGCGCCATGCACATCAGGCCAGGTCCGATATTGAACAGAAAGACCATACGCCAGTTTAAGGTCTCAGTGATATATCCCCCAATCACAGGCCCCACCACCGGGCCAAACGTCGCCCCAAGCCCGTAGAGACCCATGGCAAGCCCTCGTTGGCGCTCCGAAAACGTCTTGCTCAAAAACATCATGGTCATGGGGGATATGGGACCACCACCAACGCCCTGAAGTACCCGAAAAAACGTCAACGATGGACCACTCCACGCGAGTGCACACAGGGCGGAACCGATGACGAAAATAAGAAGAGACAGGAGATAAAAGGTACGGTTTCCGAATCATGAGGCGGACAGTGGAAGAAGCCACATCTCCAGTGGAGATAATCCCCAACGAAGTTGGCGCGTCTTCATGCTCTACTTGATGGGTGAGAAGCCGTTAAAAAATTGGGAACTATGCCCGAAGACCAGCGCCATGCTGGATCAGATCCCCAATTTGTTCCAGAGCTTCTTTTCGATCTTGGAACCACATACACCTGTCCCGCCGCATTCCGCGCCATACGGAGGGTACTTGCGATATCACCTGCCGATCATCATTCCAACAGACGTGCCCCCGCAGTTGCGCGTCAAAGCCCAGATGCATACATGGCGCGAGCGCGAAGGGGTATTGTTCGACGACACATGGGATCATGAAGTATTCAACGAAAGCGATTTCATCCGGGTCGTACTGGTTGTGGATGTACTAAGGCCAATGCCCCGCATACCCGACCAGTAGAATCGACTCCTGACTCGATTCTACCTCCGTCCGTTCTACGCGCGTCCAGTATCGAAGAGAGCAGCTCTCAATTCGAAGCCTGGCGATTCGGAACGAAGCGGGAAACAGTAAGGCAACGAGTCATGAATCAAGTCAAACTTCCAAATCTCGGCACCGTACAACAAACGATGCTGATACCACTGTACGCTCGCCCTGCCGAGTATCAACATCCGGTGTCGATCATCCGCGACCCGAAGGCGGTTGAGATCGCGAACTCGCTGCAGTTTGACTTCGAGTCACTACGACGATTCCCGCGCACGTTGCTTGGATGCTGCGTTCGTGCCCAAGTGGTCGATGCGTGGATTCGCGACTTTCTCAGCAAGAATTCCTCAGCTGTTGTCGTTGAGATCGGACCCGGAATGGATACGACCTTCGAGCGGGTCGACGACGGCAACGTGCTATGGTACGAGGTCGATCTTCCCGATGCGGTCGAAATCCGACGAAATTACTTTGAAGAAGACGAGCGTCGTCGCACCTTGTCGGGATCGATACTCAGTGACGACTGGATCGAGCAGGTCCGCGGAAACGGACGTGGATCTTACCTGTTTCAGGCGGCTGGTGTGTTGATGTATTTTTCGGAAGAGGAGGTGCGCCAACTTTTTACGATGGTAGCAGACGAGTTCCCGGGCGCGCTATTCGTGTTCGACGCTTGCACGCCTTGGACGCTGAGAAATGCGCCCCGATGGGAGGCGGCGTTGAAGGTAACCGATGCCGAGTTTCGCTGGGGAATTGACGATCCGCGAGCAATGGGCGATTGGGATCCACATTTCCATGTTCTCGCCGTCGAATATCACGTCGATCAGCATCCTCATCGGTGGCCGATGTGGGTGAGAATCGCCAGACGTTTTCTCCCGGCGATTCGTCAAAGCTTTTCACTCAATCTAGCTCGTCTGGGATGAAACCTCCTTTTGGGCGGGACACCGATAATCGGGTTGGCCATCAATCAGGAGAGCGTTCGCGCACTTTCCGTCTTTACGACATGCATCAGAGACATCGAGCGGCCCAACCATAGCGTCGAGACGTGCCCGATGGGCTTGCAGGAAACGGCATCTCCATAGAGCCTCTTCACGTTGGGCGATTTGGGCTCCTCAAAGAGAATCGCAGATATGTTCGCGACCCATTTGAACAGAAGATCGAGATGATTCAAGCTTTAGAGAGACCTGATCGCTCCAAGCGCTATAAGACGTAAGCATCTGCGTCCGATTCGAGATTTCAAACAACATTCCAAGGGCTCAAGAAAGAGAAGTGGCAATTATTCGTTAATCCCGGTGAGATAAATACCACTATTCCATAAGCAGCTCACTCCGTTGTAAATATTCTTGGTGGCGTAAAACGCCGTTGCACGGCCAGTATCAAGCCCAGCCAGGTGACAGCAAATGCCGCAAAGACCGTCAGATTCCCGACTACAGTGGCCCAGTCGCCAAACAGTGCATTGCTGCTCACTCCACGCCGAAACGCACCGCTGAACGGCACGCTAGCATCTGTGGCGCGAAACGTGAGGGTGTGTTCTCCGATATCCGCAAAGGCGGTGGTGGTCTCGTAGTAGGCTGTAACGCCGGTGGTCTCGGGCAGCGGTAGAGTGCGTTGTGTGCCATCAGGGGCTTGGATGTGGAGTTGCGCGGTCAGGCCGCTGACGTATCGTCCGGTATCAACTCGTTGAATTTCAAACACAATGCGGGTACGGCTGCCGCGGATAGGTTGTCGCGGATAGGCGAGGAATTTGATGCGATAGCCTTGATCAAGCCGCTCTTCCTGCCATTGATCCACATTCAGTGCCCACTCCACCAGATCGCCTTCGATGCCCAGCCCGCCGTGATGCGCATGTCCCAGGGTTGCGCAGAACAGCGTGAGGCCTACGGCCAACCGCAGCGCGTTGTCTATCTTGTGATGCATATATCCTCGACTCATAAACGGGCAGCGTTACAGGCGCGAGAACCGCAACGTTTGCCCTAAGGCGACGACGACCAGAATGAGCAGTAAATTCAGCCGGGCGCGGAGTTTAATCTGTGCCCAGGCTGCAGATGGCGAGAGCGGGGCGTCGGTGCGTTTCGCAAGTGCGTAAGGGACATAGCGTCGTTCAATCAGGATGCCATTGCCCACGATAATAATGTACAGCAGCAATTTCCCGAACAAAATCCAGCCGTACAGATCAGGTAAAAAAATCAGGCCCGGCTCACCCCAGACGAGGAGTTTGAGCAGTCCACTGACGAATAAAAGCAGGATGCCAATGCCAAAGCCGCTGACAAAAAGCGGCAACGTCGCAGTGAGAAAGCGTTCGCCGTCGCGTTGCTGCCGTTGTTCGGCGCGTGCGGTGCACAAGCCGAACCAGATATGCCCGCCGACGAAGAGAAGCATACCGAGGAGATGGACCAGGGTGCCGACATATTCCAGCACATGCTTCATAGGTCAGAGTCTCGTCGCGGTCTACGGCCGCTTTGCAAGATATTGAGCAGCGTGACGAGAATGAGCGTGAGGGCAATGCCCAAGGCGATCAAACTGACCGTGGTCGCCGTTTGCGCCGTGCGCCAGGCGTCTTCTGCCCGTTGGGAACCCTGACTGCTAGTGGGGAGAATCTGCGTTTGCGCCGTCCATTTCCCTGGCTCACCCTCGCGGTAATGCTGGGTCATGTTCCAGGTGTACAATCCTGTTGTGGCCGGGTTGCGCGCGAGAAATTTCAGTTCTTCGAACCGCTGCGGTGGGATCGCCCCGCCGCTCCAGGTCATCTCACGGATGAGGCCGCGTTCGTCTCGGGTGGTGCTGATCTGCCAGACGCGGCTGTGCGCAATCGTTTCAATCTCAAACTCCGCCGGCACACGCACCTGGATTTTCACCGTGGGGGCCGTCGTTTCCGTCGGTATGCGCAGCGTATACGTCTCCCAGCGTTTGGGAATGCTTTGGCGCGGCACAAGATCGATATGTGCCGCCACGGGAGAGACGAGACTGAGCATCAGAAGACCGCTCCACAGCAGTCGCGTTGTTCCCCACCAGTAGCCAGTTCCGTACATACGACAGTCTCTTTCAGTATGTTGCCTTGTGAGGACGGAGGATAACGCGGTCGTATTCCGCCGGATCGACAAACGCTTCGATCACCGTTGGTCCGTTCGCTTGGAGTCCATGTGCGAGAGCCTCACGGACTTCTGTGATCGTGTGGGCAGGGAGAACCGGGACGCCAAAGTAATGCGGCGGAGAGGTGTAGTCAGTCCCATGCAAGGTGGTGCCGTAATGCGCGCTACCTTGCCGCTGTTGCTTGACCGTGATGAGCTGGATCTGGCGGTCGACCAGGACGACGACGACAACCGGCAGACCTAAGCGTGCGGCCGTAGCCATTTCGCCGGCCATCATGAGAAAGCCGCCGTCCCCGGTGACGCAGACGACCGCGTGCTCCGGGCGGCACAACTTGGCCGCCAACGCCGCCGGAATGCCGAACCCCATCGACGACCACCCGTTGCTCATCAGCAAATGTCCTGGGGCTAAGGTACGCCACAACTGCCCGATGAGATGTGTGTGGGCGCCAACATCACACGTGAGAATACCGTCGGCGGGCAAGAGGTCCTGAATAGCCGTAAGCACCTGCGAGGGCGTCAAAGACGCGGAGGGTGTTGTAAACGTGGCAAACATACGCTTTCGCCGCTCGGCGATAACAGTCAAATCCCACTCATGTGTCCCCACCGGCAACGCCGCAAGAAACCGCAAGGCCATGCCGATATCGCCTACGACTTCGACCGCTAACTGCACCGAAGCGTCCACATCCGCCGGCACGGTGTCGATGTGCACCAACGGTACGTCGGGGAGCCATTCCTCGTAATTGAACTCAATGGGGTCATACCCAATGGCCAATACCAAATCTGCTTCTTTGATGGTTTCCGCTACAATGTCGCTGAGGGCGTGGAAGAGGACACCGGTGTAGCAGGGATGATCCTCCGCTACCAGGCCTTTGGCCATCGGGGACAAGACGACCGGCAGACGTTGTTGTGCGATGAAATGCGCCCAGGCGTCCCGGTCCGTCATACGCAAGCACGACAGGCCAGCAACAAGGATCGGCCGTTTGGCCTGCTGTATCAGAGCCTCAACGGCGCGCAAATGCTCCGCCGCAGGCGGGGGAGCCATGCGGCCCAGTTGCATCGGCACGGTCGCGGCGGAAGCAGGGACCGATTGTGTCCCGAGATCCGCTGGCAAACCCAGATGGACCGGTCCCGGCACCTCAGCTGTTGCAACCTGCACAGCCCGGCGCATCGTCTGGTGGAGATTCGTGGGTGAGAGCCGTGTGGTCCATTTGGTGAGCGGTTGGAACAACGCCTGGTGATCAATCGCCATTTGCAGGGTGCGGTGTTGCATCGACGCAGGAGCTTCGGTGGTAAACGCCAACAGCGGTGAGCGATCGAGCAAGGCCGAGCCGACGCCAGTGCTGAGATTCGTCGCCCCCGGCCCGAACGTGCCGTAGCACGCGCCGGGGCGGCCCGTGAGCCGGCCGCAGACGTCTGCCATAAATCCTGCCGCTGCCTCGTTGCTCACCAACACGAATGCAGGAGTTGCCGCCGTACGCATCGCTTCCATATACGGCACCCAGGGACCACTGGGGACGCCAAATACATACTGCACTCCAGCCTCCGCCAGGCACTCGACGATAGCAGTCGCAACAGTGGTCATGAGTCATACCTCTCGTACGTGGGCGGCATAGCAACAATCGTGTCTGCGGACATGTTTCGGGCATGCGACCATACCACCAGCGTCGGTTGTGGCGCAAGCAGCATGCCAATCTTTTGCTTGACCCGATGTCGTATTCCGCGCTATATACACGCTATATCAACGTATGACTCTCCCCTCCTCGACTTTCCCTTGCTGTACGGAAGTCCGTGGATAGGTTGCGGTGCATGAGCGTGGTTAATGGACCCCATGCCGGAAAGGAGCACGACCATGGATTTTAGTTGGTCCCGTGAAGAAGACGAGTTTCGCCAGGGCATCCGCGATTTCCTCAAAGCCGAGTTGCCCGAAGGTTGGAACGAAACGTTGGTCCTCGATCACGAGGACGAACAGTACATCGAGTTGGCCAAAGAGTTTACGCAGAAGCTCGGCGCTAAAGGCTGGTTCACGGCGCATTGGCCGAAAGAGTACGGTGGGCTGGATTGGCCATTCTGGCAGCATTTCATTATGAATGAAGAAATGGCCATTGCCGACGCGCCGATCATTGGCGGGAATGGGCCGAAATTCCTTGGTCCCACCATCATCCATTACGGCAATGATGAGCAAAAAGAGCGCTTCCTGCCCGGCATTGCCAAGGGAGAATCGCTGTGGGTGCAGGGGTATAGCGAGCCGAATTCCGGCTCCGACTTGGCTTCACTCCAAACGCGGGCGGTAGAAGACGGGGACGAGTGGGTCATCAACGGGCAGAAGATTTGGTCGAGCTATGGCCACTACTCCGATTGGTGTTTTATGCTGGCCCGTACCGATCCGGATGCGCCGAAGCACAAGGGCATCTCGTACTTCCTGGTGGATATGAAGACGCCGGGTATTTCGGTGCGGCCGCTGATTAACATTGCCGGTACCAAAGGGTTTAACGAGCTGTTCTTCGAGAATGTGCGTGTGCCGAAAGACGCTTTGCTGGGCGAGAAGAATCAAGGCTGGTACATGGCCACAACGACGCTGTCTTATGAGCGTACAGCCATTGAAGCCCCGGCGCGGGCGCAGCGTATTCTGAACGATCTCGTACGCTATGCTAAGCTGACGAAGAAGAATGGTCAGACGTTGGCTGAAGACCCGAATGTACGGCAGCGCTTAGCCCAGCTGGCGGTGGAAATTGACGTGGCGCGTTGTTTGTCCTATCGCGTTGCGACGTCGCAAAGCCGGGGTGATATCCCGGGGCCGGAGTCGCCGGCGAATAAAGTCTTTTGCAGTGAGCTCATTCAGCGTATCGCTCAGGTTGGTATGCAGATGATGGGGCTCTATGGTCAATTGGAATTCAATACCAAATGGGCGCCGCTGAAGGGCAAAATCGAGCGGTTGTATTTGACTTCCGTCTCCGGCACCATCGCTGGCGGGACGTCGGAAATCCAACGGAACATCATTGCCGAGCGCGGCCTCGGCCTGCCACGCTAACCATCGCAATATATAAAGGAGCATATCGATGGATCTGAGTTTGACCGAAGAGCAGGAACTCCTGCAAACCAGTGCGCGGGATTTTCTGCAGCAGGAGTGTCCGACGACACATGTGCGGGAGATGGAAGAGGACGCCACGGGCTACAGTCCGGATCTCTGGAAGAGCATTGCCGAATTGGGTTGGGCCGGGCTGATGTTCCCGGAGGAATACGGCGGCGCCGGGTATGGTTTTGTCGAGCTGTGTGTGCTGATGGAAGAATTTGGTCGGTCCTTGCTGCCCAGCCCGTTTCATTCGTCGGTGTTGACCTTTGGCTTGCCGATCCTGTTTGCCGGCAGCGATGCGCAAAAGCAGCAATATTTGCCGGCTATTGCCAGTGGCAGCCTCCTCGGCACCTTGGCACTCACCGAGCCGGAAGCGACATACGAACCGTCCGGTATCACAGCACGTGCCGAATCCCAGAACGGCGGTTTCGTCATCAACGGCACGAAGCTGTTTGTCCTCAACGCGCATACGGCGAACGAGTTTCTCGTGGCGGTACGTACGAGTGACGGCGGCGGGCCTGAAGGGGGCATTAGTTTGTTGCTTGTTCCGGCTGACGCGGCGGGTGTCGAGATCACCGCGCTATCGACGATCAGCTCAGACCGCCAATTCGAAGTCGAATTCCGTAATGTAAGCGTCGGGGCTGATGCGCTTGTCGGTGGTCTGAACGAAGGCTGGCCGATCATCAAGCGGACGATCGATCATGCGGCAATTGCCAAGTGCGCCGAGATGGTCGGGATTGGCCAGGTGGCGTTTGACATGTCTGTTGATTATGCCAAAAACCGCGTGCAGTTTGGCCGCCCGATCGGGACCTTCCAGGCCATCAAGCACAAATGTTCCGACATGGTTATTGAGGTCGACGGCTCACGCTTCATCACCTATCGCGCGGCGTGGACGTTGTCCGAAGGGTTGGACGCTGCCAAAGAAGTCTCTATGGCGAAAGCATGGACCAGCGAGGCGTGTCGGCGTGTCTGCGCGCAAGCACACCAGATCCATGGTGGTATTGGCTTCACCAAAGAGTATGATTTGCAGCTCTACTTCCGGCGGGCCAAAACCGGTGAGGTGCTCTACGGCGATGCCGATATCCACCGGGAAGTCGTGGCGCAGGAGATCGGTTTGTAAGCACTCGAAGAGGTCTGTTGTGCAGGCGCGCTGTGCTCTGTCTTATGCGAGGGCCAAGCGCGCCTTGTGCGTTACAAGCGCTTACGCAGTCCGAAGTGGAAGACGACGTCGGGTGAGGTTTTCACGACAACATCTTCCACGACTCCGATATCCAGGATGAACTGATAGGGCAAGACAAACGAGCCGCCTATGGTCAGCTGAGCCGACCACTGGGCAAGCTGTGGCAGGTTGCTGTTATGGTAAAAAGGCGAATGCCACTCCAGTTGCACCTTGGGCGTAAACCACGTCAACGGTTGCCAGCTCACCCCGACGCTCCCAAATCCCACCACATGATTCTGTTGGTCCTCAAGGACATCGCCGTCGCTCATAAACAGGACGCCCGCCGAGCCCGACAAGGCCAGACGGTAGCTCGCGAGACTCGCCGCATCGCTACCGACGAGTTGCACGGCAATATCCGTGCTGCCGCTTCCGAGTAATTCGTCACTATCGCCCGTCGGCAGTTTCAGGTTGGTGCGAACGGTGAGCATGCGTGCAGCGGCTGGCGGCTGGCGGTAGACCGGGAGGGCAAACGACAGCACCACATCTCCCAAGCCGGCGGCATTGTCGTCGAGCAGCAATTCTGTACGGCCATCACGCATGTACCGATAGCGTAATTGATCGCGATCGACAGAGTTACGAATGCCTTCCTCGAGCCCAAACGTCTCGTGCCATGCATCGATAAACGTATCAAAGATGCCGCCGCTATGCCGCACATAGGGCAGGTCAAGTCCAAGCTCTATGTCGCCCGGTAACCCGTAGCGTAGTAAGAGGGTGATCCTGTGCGTCTCGCCGTCCAAGAGGATCTCCTCCCTCCGTTGCGTCTCGCCGTCCAAGAGCATCTCCTCCCGTGCGGTCTCGTCAAACGTGCCGTTATTGGCAAAATCATTGAGTACGCCTATATCGAGTGCGTGAGCCGGCACGATCGCTGCCGCCTCCGTCACTGGAAGGCCGAAGATCTGCACGAGTGGACTTTGATTGCGTGTATGAAACGGCTTCGTGACCGCGGCGTGCCCGGCCCAGGTTCCGAGCCCATGGATTATAGCCAGCACGATGAGGCCGACACATAGGCCGCGGTAGAACGACTGGGGGAGGCAAACCCTCACAGATATCTCCTCGATGATGTCGTAGTAACATATTGTTCTAGAAATCATAACATCAGGGGGGCCTCTTCCCCCACCGCAGTGGCACCGCAGTCGTTATTGTTTCCCGTCTTCGAACCGATAAGTACCCGTTGTAACGCCTCGTCACCGCTTCTCTGCAATCTTTGATCTCCGAACACATTGTTGTGTAGACACATCATGCTATTTTTCAAACGAAAAAAATTTATCGTCAATACAAATATTCAGTATCGGCTGGTATTTTTTTCTTTGTCCTATGTGTTGTTTTTTTCTCTTGCTATTTTCCTGAGTTTATTTCTTCCATTGATTATGGAAATGCATACATCCGAAGGGTTCTCTTCCAAAACCGTACAAGCAGCGAATGTGTTTTTGTTTCTGCATGATCACCTCTGGCCTATTGCCTTGTTGTCCGCGATTACCATCGGTCTCCATTCGATATACATCTGCCACAAGATTGCCGGGCCGCTCTATCGCTTCTCTCTCATGTTTACAGCCATCAAGGAAGGCCGCCTGCCGAAGCCTGCATCCCTCCGCAAAGGCGATTATCTGTTGACGGAGATGGCAGTCATTAACGAGATGGTGGCAAGCCTCCGTGACCGTGTCAGCGACATGCAGCAGGCACAGATGCTTCTGAGCCAGGACATTGCCACACTCCAGGAGGTTGCCGTGCGTGGGACGCCAGATGAGATGATGGAGCAGATCAAAAGCCTTGCGGAGAGAGGCGCCCAGTTTGGCGATAAACTCAGAGCTATCCAGATTGAGCCATAGTCGAGACATGCGTTGGAGCGTGGCATGCCCGCGTCAGCGACATTGGTGGGGTCGTTCTCGCCGTCGCTGTGGTGCGGCGCCCCGTGTAACACAGGGGTTGACTCTGATCGAGCTAGTGATAGTAGTGGCGATCATTGTGACACTGGCTGCTATCGCCGTTCCTACCTATAGCGCCTATGTCGACAAGGCGCGAGTCATCCAGGCTATTGCCGCCATACGTCAGATTTCTAACGAAATCACTGTCTATCAAGTAGACGCAGGAGCGTTGCCTGCGTCTCTGGATGATGTCGGGTATGGGACGCTGCTTGATCCTTGGGGCAATCCTTATCAGTACGTGAATATCGAGACGGCTAAGGGAAAAGGCGGTCTCCGGAAGGATAAGTCTTTGGTGCCGATTAATTCCGACTACGACCTCTATAGCATGGGGAAAGATGGTGAAAGTAAACAGTCCCTCGCGCCTCCAGTCAGCCATGATGACATCATCCGTGCCAACGACGGTGGTTATATCGGGCTGGCATCGATGTATTAGCGTGCGGATTGCCCGTTCACAGCGTTCACGAGAGTCCGGAACGAACCATGAGACGATTACCATTGAAGATAGAGCGGAGTTTTCTCCAGAGTAAGGTCTCGCGCCGTATATTTCTTCTTTTTGTCCTCTGTGCTCTTGTGCCCCTGAGCGTTCTTGCCGTTATTGTATTTCGCCAGGTCACCACCCAACTCCAACATCAGGCCGAACGACGATTGCACCAGGAGAACAAAGTGGCTGGCATGACCATTGTCGAACGGCTCTTATTACTCGAGACCGACCTCAAGCTCATCATCACTAGCCTTCATGCGGCGCCCACCGCGACATTGACCTCTGTGACCCAAACGTTTCACGAACGACTTACACCGCGCTTCAAAGATCTGGCGCTTGTAAGCGGCAGTGGTGAGGTGCTTACGACCCTAGGCTCTGCAGAGTCTTGGCCGCAGTTGCGCCATGAGGAGCAACTGCATCTCGCGACCGGCAAGACTTTGGTCATAGTTCGACATCATGCTGGCGGTGCTGTTCGTCTGTTTATGGCCAGTGTGCTTGACCATGAACAGCCAGCGCCGGTGGTGCTGTTCGGGGAGATGCATCCTGCCTATCTCTGGGGTGGGGAAAGCCTCATCACTCCGCTGAAAGAGCTGGTCGTGCTGGATGAGTCCCAGCGCGTGCTTTTTGCCTCCTCACCGGACCATCTCCCGCTGCAGACGCTGGAAAAGGCGCGTCGGGAGGAGGCAGCGTCAGGACAAATCACCTGGAAGGCTGAGGGCGAGAGGTATGTGGCACGTTACTGGACCTTGTTTACGCGCCCACAATTTTTGGTGAATTGGGTTGTGGTGCATAGTCAATCCCGGGGCGATATTCTGGAACCGCTGCGGCACTTTACCCACCTCTGCCTCCTTGTGACCCTGCTGACGTTTTGGGTTGTAGTGTTTCTGAGCCTCAGTCACATCCGTAAGAGTCTGGTCCCGATCACACTGCTGCGGGAAGCAACGCGGAAGATCGCCGCACAGGATTTTGGTAGCCGAGTGTATATTGACAGTCAGGACGAATTTGCCGAATTAGGCGAGTCCTTCAATGAGATGGCCGAGAGTCTCGAACGCCGTTTGCAAGCCATGACGACAATGAACCACATTGGCGTCGCCCTGTCATATGAGGAAGATACGCAGCATTTGCTGGAGACAATCCTTCAGGGCACCATGCGTTTGACCCATGCCGATGGCGGCGCAGTCTATCTCATGAGTGAGCAGCAGCACTTGCAGCTCGCTGTCAGGCGTATTGAGTCGCTGCATATAGCCATCGGCGCGACAACTGCCCCCCGGGACTTGCTGCGCGACGAACTGGAAAATCTGGCTACCAGTATGGTTGCAACCTATTCCGCACGTAATAATGCCACGATCAATATTCCTGATATCTATGCTGCCGAAGGTTTTGACTTTACCGCCCAGCGGCATTTTGACACCCACATGGGCTATCGCTCACAGTCCTTTCTTAGTATTCCCATGACCAATCATCTGCGTGAGGTTATTGGCGTGCTCCAACTTATCAACGCCCACGATCGACATACGCAGGCGCCCATCTCTTTTTCGGACGAAGACCAGCGTCTGGCTGAATCTCTCGCCTCGCAAGCCGCAGTCGTGCTGACCAAACACACCTTGACCACGGCTTTGCAGGAAAGCGAAAAGCGGTACCGTGACCTGGTCGAGAACAGTCCCGGACCCATCTGTATCCATGATCTCCATGGCACCCTGTTGTTTGTCAATCCGGCGTGGACCCATATCTTGGGCTATGAACCGGCTGATATTGTCGGGCGACGCTTTAGCGAGTTCCTGGCCCCATCTGAGCATCAGCTGTTTGCGGACTATCTGGAGCGTATACGTCAAGACCCAACCACCGAAGGGCTTTTCCGCTTGATGACGCACCAGGGCGAGGAACGTCTGTGGATGTGCCGCAGTTCACGCCATGAGGAGGAAGGGAAGCCGCCCTACGTATTTGACCATGTCCAGGACATCACCGAGCACCATCGCGCGGAAGCCTTACACCGAGCCAAAGAAATCGCTGAAGAAGCCAATCGCGCCAAGAGCGCCTTCGTGGCGAATATGAGTCATGAACTCCGCACGCCCATGAACGCCATCATTGGCTACAGCGAGATGTTGATCGAGGAGGCCGTCGAGACAGGCCAGGAGGACATCGTCCCAGACCTGCAGAAGATTCACACCGCCGGCAAGCAGTTGTTGTCCCTCATTAATGACATCCTCGATCTCTCCAAGATCGAAGCCGGCAAAATGGAGCTCCATATCGAGACCTTCAGCATGCAGGACCTGGTCGATGAAGTGTTGCCCACGATCTCTCCCATGGTGACTCAGAATGACAACGTCTTGGACGTCCAGGTCGATGAACACCTTGCGCCCATATCTGCCGACCGTGCCAAAGTCCGGCAAGTACTGTTGAATCTACTCAGTAATGCTTGCAAATTCACCGAGCACGGCCATATTGGCTTGCATGTTAGCCAGCAGGAAGCCGAGGGGCAACAGTGGTTTCACATCAGCGTGAGCGACACGGGCATTGGCATCACGCCGGAACAGCAAGCGAAGTTGTTTCATGATTTTGTCCAAGCCGACTCCTCGACCACGCGGAAGTACGGCGGCACGGGCTTAGGGTTGGCAATCAGCCAGCGCTTCTGCCAGATGATGGGGGGAGACATCACGCTGGAAAGCACCTTTGGCCAGGGGGCCACCTTTACCATGTGGCTGCCGATGGTGCCCGTAACTGGGCGGAAAACCGTGTAGAAGGTGGGCGTGCTTCTCCGTTGCCTTGCCCCGTGAGAAACGACTAAAGATTTGTGTTGGTAGCTCCGATCAGGAGACATCGAACGAGAGCTAAGGTATCCCCCACATGGCATAATTGAGATAGGAAGACCCATCGTTGTGAGCAAAGTCCCACGCGTCGCGTTGCCCCCGGGCCTCGGAAGCTCGTGTCGCACAGTACCCCCGGCACGAGTGTCTACATCACTATTTCACACGCTTCCACCGACACGACTCTTCGCTCTACCGGGGCATTCTCCCTCATGGTTTTCCTGATCCGTTCTCCCTCACGGTTCAACTGATTCGTATTTCCTTACGGCTTGACTGATCGAGCCTTCTGACGTTTCGATCAGCCTGAAGCCCGCTCAGCATGACGCATGGTTACGAAAAGACAGGCTCGCATTGCGTCTCAGGGTTTGCGAGATGATAGGAAGGATCACGCGTGGCGAAGCTTCTGCTAGTTGAAGACAACGAGATGAACAGGGACATGCTGTCAAGACGGCTTGAACGCAGGGGATTTCAGATTACCACTGCTGTGGATGGGCAAAACGGCTTGGCTCTCGCGCAGACTGATATACCCGATCTGATTCTCATGGATATGAATTTGCCCGTCATGGACGGCTGGGAGACCGCTCGACAGCTCAAATCCATCCGTGCCACGCACCACATTCCGATTATCGCCTTAACGGCTCACGCCATGATAGGTGACCAGGACAAAGCCCTCGAGGCAGGCTGTGACGACTATGCCACCAAACCGGTGGATTTCCCCCAGCTACTGGCAAAGATTCACGCGCTACTCGGGGAAAGGAGCGGGAATGAATCATAGCAACGGCAGGCTGCTTATCGTCGACGATAACGAGACAAACATCGAGCTACTCTGCCGCCGTCTCGAGCGGCAAGGCTATACCACGGCTGCCGCAACAGGTGGGGAACAAGCCCTAGCCCTTGTGAAAGCAGAGGCTTTTGATGTCGTCTTGTTAGACATCATGATGCCGGACATCGACGGCCTGACAGTGCTTAAAACCCTCCGACAAACCTATTCCGCCTCAGAGCTTCCGGTCATTATGGCTACCGCCAAAAGCGACAGCGAGGATATTGTTATGGCCTTGTCGCTGGGCGCGAACGACTATATCACAAAACCCATAGATTTTCCTGTGGTCTTGGCCCGCCTTCGCGCCCAACTGTCGCGTAAGCAGGCGGAAGCCGCGTTGCGAGAAAGCGAAGAACGCTTTGCGCTAGCTGTGCGTGGTTCCAATGATGGGTTATGGGACTGGCGTCTCACCACAAATGACATCTATTTTTCGCCCCGCTGGAAAGCCATGCTCGGCTTGAATCAGACCACCGGTGAGAACAAGACTGATACGTGGTTCACCCTGGTGCATCCCGAAGATCGTCCGCAGCTGCAAGCGGCTATCACCGCGCATTGTCAAGGTACCGTCCTCCATTTTTCCCACGAGCATCGCATGCTCCACGCGGATGGCACCTATCGCTGGATGCACTGCCGCGGAGCCCTCGTGCGCAATGAGCGAGGAGAGGCCTACCGCATGGCCGGCTCCTTGACGGATATCACCGAGCGCAAAATTGCCGATGGGCTCACCGGCTTGCCGAACCGCTTGTTGTTTGTCGATCGCTTAGGCCAAACGATGCAACGTGCGACCCGCACACCGGACTATCTCTTTGCAGTACTTTCGCTGGAGTTGGATCGTTTCACCATCATCAATGCAAGCCTTGGCCCGGTCGCAGGTGATCGGCTGCTCATCGCCGCGACACAACGCCTTAGGCAATGTCTGCGTGCCGGAGATACCGTTACGCATCTCGACGCTGGTTACACCATCGCACGTTTTAAGAGCGATGGCTTTGTCATCCTGGTCGATAATATTACCACCGCGAGTGATGCCATCCGTGTGACTGAGCGCCTCCAAAAGGTGCTCGCCATGCCATTCACCCTGGACGAACATGAAGTGCACACTACTGTGAGCGTTGGCATCGCACTCAGTTCAGCAGCATATGAGTGTCCAGATGATTACCTCCGAGACGCCGACATTGCCATGCACCGTGCCAAAGTCCGTGGCCTCGGAAGCTACGAGGTATTTGACACGAGCATGCATGCGGCGGCTGTCGCACGCTTACAGCTGGAAAGGGAGCTGCGGAACAGCGTTGAGGAGCAGCGGTTCCGCCTGTATTACCAACCTATCGTGTCGCTGCGTACGGGAAAGATCAGAGGTTTTGAGGCACTCGTACGCTGGCAGCACCCAACACGCGGTCTCGTCTCCCCGGAGGAATTCATTCCACTGGCGGAAGAAACAGGGGTCATTTTTCCCCTGGGGACGTGGGTGTTCCAAGAGGCGTGTCGGCAGATGCACAGCTGGCAGCAACAATGTGCCGCTACCCCTCCGTTATTCATCAGCATCAATCTTGCGGTCAAACAGTTGGAGCAGCCTGACCTGGTGGTGCAGCTCAACCGCATACTGCAGGAGACGGGGCTTACCCCGCAGAGCGTGAAACTGGAAATCACCGAAAGCTCGTTGATGGAAAACACTTCCACCACAGCTGCCATGATCACGCAGCTACGAGACTTGGGCACCCAAATCTCCCTTGATGACTTTGGGACCGGCTATTCTTCCATGAGCTACCTGCATAGCTTCCCCATAAATACTTTGAAGATTGACCGCGCCTTTATCAGCCGGATGTGTACCGATACCCAGAGTGCCGCGATCGTCCGCACGATCTTGGCACTTGCCCATCATCTCGGCATGGACGTTGTCGCGGAGGGAGTCGAGTTTGCGCAGCAATTCCTCGATCTGAGGACGCTTGGGTGTGAGTATGCCCAAGGCTATTTTGTGTCCAAACCTCTGGACAGTCAGGCGGCAGAGGCGCTGCTTGCCGCAGATCCACAGTGGTAAGGGGGACGCAGTGGCGTGTTGTGTATGTCAAACGCGTATCCCGCTGGAGTATGACGAGTATTTTGCCCACATGAATTAGCGCGGCATACGTGTTTAGACAACTCAGACACAACATCTTGGGGAAGTATCATGACAGGCGACTCGCACACTCCTCTTTATGAGGATATTCGTTTCCTCGACTCCCTCTTGACGGAAACACTGCAGACCCATACCGGACACAAAATCAGCGAAACCGTTGCATCGATTCGCACTTTGGCCAAACATGCCAGGGAAGGGCACGACGAGGCTTTTGATACCTTGCTCGAGTTGCTTGCGGAAATACCAGCGGAAAACGTGTTCCCGGTAGCCCGCACGTTTACCCATTTCCATCGCCTTGCCAACATTGCCGAGCAGTATCACCGCGTTCGGCACCGTCGATCCTTGCAACGAGAGCCGCACGCCTTGCCGCCTCCTGGCTCCTGCGCCGAAGTGTTTACAACCCTGCTGGAGGCAGGTGTCTCCGGAGACGAGCTTCACCGCGTGGTGTGTGGGCTGGAAATCGAATTGGTTCTGACTGCACATCCAACGGAGTCCATGCGTCGTACGCTGATCCAAAAATACCTCCGCATCGCTCGTGCACTCGAAACACGTGAGCGCAGCGAACTCACGCCCGAGGAACGGGAGAACGTTGTGGTGGGACTTCGGCGTGAGCTTGCGGCATCATGGGCCTCGGACGATGTGCGGCGTCAGCCACCTACGCCTTTCGCCGAAGCCAAATGGGGCCTCGCCATCATCGAGCAAACCCTGTGGGATGCGGTTCCCCGCTTTCTACGGTCTCTGGACCGGGCCTTGTACACCGCCACGGGAAAACCCTTGCCGGTGGAGGCCGCGCCGATTCGTTTTGGTTCCTGGATGGGAGGCGACCGAGATGGCAACCCGAATGTGACACCTGAGGTGACCGAAAAAGTCTGTCTCATAGCACGCTTGACGGCCGTTGAACTCTTTGCCCGTGAAATTGACGCTTTGCGGTGGGAGCTCTCCATGGTGGACGCAAGCCCTGAACTGCGGACTGTTGTTGGCAGTGCGCGTGAACCCTATCGTGAATTACTCCATAGGGTCTATGATCGACTGCGCGCCACCCGGAGGTATCTCGAAGCGCGGCTGGAAGAGCGCGAAGCCGACGACACGCTGATCTACACCGATCCTGAAGACTTCGCTGAGCCGCTGCGCTTGTGTTACCGCTCCCTTGTGGTAACGGGGGACGAGCTCAATGCCCGTGGCAGACTCCTCGACGTTCTGCGCCGTCTGCAGTGCTTCGGGCTTATCCTGTCACGGCTTGATGTGCGGCAAGAAGCCGGACGGCATACGGACGTGTTGGACGCCGTGACACGCTATCTCGGGCTCGGATCCTATGCCACATGGGATGAAGAGGAACGCCTCCAATTCTTATTGACGGAGCTTGAAAGTCGACGTCCGCTTATTCCAGATCAGATGCCGATGGCTGAACCCGTCCGAGATGTTCTTGATACGTTCAAGATAACGACGCGTCAACCCCCGGGCACTTTCGGGGCCTATGTTATCTCCATGGCGAAAGCCCCTTCCGATGTCCTGGCCGTAGAGCTCCTGCAGAAAGCGGCTGGAGTTAGGTCCCCTTTGCGGGTGGTGCCATTGTTCGAAACCGAGGACGATCTGCGGCAAGCTGGGAACATCATTCGCCGGCTCTTGGACATTCGCTGGTATCGGCACCGCATCGGGGGACGGCAAGAGGTCATGATCGGATACTCGGATTCGACCAAGGACGTGGGGAAATTAGCGGCCATGTGGGCGCTCTATCAGGCCCAAGAGCAGATCGTTGAAGCCTGCCGGGAACGTGAGGTACACCTCACCTTATTCCATGGGCGTGGAGGGACAGTCGGGCGGGGTGGTGGACCGACAGCTCTGGCGTTTCAATCCCAACCACCGGGTTCCATCCAGGGCAGGCTTCGCGTCACCGAGCAAGGTGAGAGGATTCAGGCAAAGTTTGGTCTGCCAGGCATAGCCACCCGTAGTCTTGAGGTGTACACCACCGCGACGCTTCAAGCGACCTTGTCTCCGCCATGCGCGCCGCGCCAAGAGTGGCGGCGTCTTATGGATCAGCTCGCCGAGATGTCCAAAGCGGCCTATCGTGCTGCCGTATATGATAACCCGGATTTCGCCGCGTATTTCCGTGCTGCCACCCCCGTGGAAGAACTGAGCCACCTGAATATCGGCAGTCGACCAGCACGTCGCAAGCCTGATGCCAGTCTCACCGCGCTGCGGGCCATCCCATGGATTTTTGCCTGGACGCAAAACCGTCTGATGACGCCTTCGTGGCTTGGTGTTGGCGAGGCGCTCAACCACGTTAGTCAAGAAGGTCAGCAGGCATGTTTGCGGGAAATGTACACCGAGTGGCCCCTGTTCCATTCCATGATGGACCTCATTGAAATGGTCTTGGCCAAAGCAGATCCCCAAGTAGCTGCTTTGTATGATCGTGTTCTTGTACCGGAGCGGTACCGTGCGCTGGGGCAGCAGCTCCACCTGCAGTTCTCCCATACAGTGGAGACGGTCCTCACAGTCATCGGCCACACAGAGCTACTCGAAGATACACCGGTGTTGCGCCGCTCTATTCTTGCGCGAAATCCTTACATTATCCCCCTGAATCTCCTACAAGTGGAACTGCTTGGGCGTATACGAGAGACTGGAGATGCTGAGGGGCTTCGCGATGCCCTCTTGATGACGATTAGTGGCATCGCTGCTGGCATGCGAAACACCGGATAATCTGCACTATCCGTCTTCTCTCATCCGCCCAAGCCCAGTGATCGCAGGTGCATCGAAGCCGTCCTCTCTCGCGCTCGCACAGGCATGCCCTGGCGAGACCTGCTCACTATTCTTGTTCGGAGGTGGGAAGCGAGAGTTGCGCGCAGACTTCTTGGATGAATTGCTTCCTATGAAGAGGCTGTGGAATCTTGGCAGCTAAGGCTTTAATAATGGTTTCTAGATCCTGCCCTTTCTCCCACTGGCTTTCGCACACAAGTCTTGCCATCGGACCAATGTACTCTGACAGCGCTGTTTCAAGAACCGTTTTGATCTCTGGAACTTGTTCGTCCCAACTCCCATTATCAGTCGTCTCGGTCGCCTTAGCATTTGCAGATTGTGCTGTCTGAGTCGCAAGGTCAGCTAGGATATCCTCAGTGGCAGGCGGCGGGAGAATTTTTGAGGTCGGGAATTGCCCTTCGATGAAATGCAACTGCCCAGAATCGATCGTTGCTAACTGTGGCAGTGCTTCAGACCCGCTTTTACCGTGGAAGACAATCGCAACAATCTCGCCGTTGACCAAGGTGATGCGTGCCACATTTGGTCCGCCTGGGCGGATCAGAACCAGGCCGGTACGTCGCTCATGGCACAATTGTTGCAATCCCAATACGAGTTCTGAGAAGGGAAGGCACTGATTATCCTGAATCATATAAGGCCCCCTGCGCGGCCATTCTCTGACGAAAATAGCCGCGCTATGAGTAAAAGATGAGATGATGGGTGACTACGCCGACTTCGCGGTATCGTTCAGCTCTTTAAATGCCATTTTGATGCTCACACCCATGCGCTGCACGGCACGGGCGAGCGCACCGATCTCATCGCCACGATTTGTTCCTGGAATCCTGGCTTGTAGCTGACCACGGCTGTAACCATCGGCGATATCCGTGAGTTGTCGGATCGGTTGCACCAGGCGCTGTGCGAAGAGCAAAGTTGCAAAGAAGACGAGTACCAGGCTGACGGCTAGAAGAATCCATGAGATCCGCTTCGCTTTGAGTAAAGGACCAAAGGCTTCAGCAAAGTCCTGCTGGATGATCAAGGTCCAGCCGTTTTTCGTTTTTTGTGAATAGGCGACAACATGCTTGCCTTCTTTTTCATATACAGTCCGTTTGCCAATTGCCTGAGAATGAAAAGCAGGATGATCACTCAAGTCCTGTAGAGCTTGGGCAAGCATTTCCGGCTTCCCATGTGCCACGGCCTTCCCCTTCTGATCAAGCAGTATGGCAAAACCGGTTTTGCCAATCTTGGTGTCGGTGACGGCCGCCGAGATGTCGGTAAGATGGGCTGCGAGGGAGACGGCACCGCGAATTTTTTTTGTAAGAAGTGTCGCGAGGGAGCTTTTACCGCGAGTGTTTATCGTGCCGGGAGCGTAAATGGGGGCGGAGATCACCAGGGCGGGTTTGCCGGAAGTTCGGCCTATCAACACTTGATAGCCGTATGGTTGCCCTTTCATGACCTGTTTGAAGTATTCACGATCACCATAGTATTTAGGGGCCTTATTGTCGCTTCTACTCACATTCTGCCCCTTACGGTCCACAGTATGGGTTAGATATGACCATTCATAAGTTTGCAACAGGGATCTGAGAATCGGTTGCTGTCGTGCGGCGTCCATAGACACCACATCCGGCAACAATGCGCTGTTGTGCAAAGCCCGCTGATTTTTATCCACCCAATCATCGACTTGGTGGACGACTGAGCTGGCAGCTTGAGTGAGCTGTACCGTCAGGTTCTTTTCCCAATCCTCTTGTGCCTGAATAATGTTGTACCACAGTCCAGCAAGAGGAATTGCCGCTACAACAAGCATCGTCAGGAGGAGTTTGGGGAAAATTTTCAAGCCTGCTTTTTGATCGTTCATCGTTGCGTCTCCATACGGGGGTAGATCGATACAATGCGGGTGCTAGCTGTGGTGTGTCCGTCGCTTGCTAACTACATATCTCGTGTTGTGTTATAAGGTGTATCACTGATGACGTTATCGGTTGGTGGGCGGTGGAAACATTAGCAGTATTGAAGATAGGAATTCACAAGGCATTTCCTCCCCGTTCCCCCGGCTGCACGGCTTCGCCGGCAGCTATCTTCGCGTGGCCTGAACATACAGCTCAGGATGGGAGAGGGGGAAAAAGTGCAAGAACTTTTGTCCAGGTCGTTAGCTATAAGCCTGCACGAGCTCACCGACTTCGCGGAGCAGTTCGTCACAGTCGTCCCTCCCCTTCTGGATGACCTTTTCCACATCGCCATGCAGCCGTCGGCGGTCTTCATCGGTGAGCTCCTTGGCGGAGACCACAACCACAGGGATATTCCGCCAGTCCTCCGTCTTGCGAAGCTCATCGAGGAACGTAAAGCCATCCATGTGAGGCATCATCAGATCGAGCAAGATCAATTTAGGTTGCCTCTCGGCAACACGCTCTAATGCGATGCGGCCGTTCTCCGCTTCGATGACCGACCATCCCGCTTTGGTCAGCAGATGACGGAGTAGCTCGCGTATGTTGTCGTCATCCTCGACGATCAGAATTGTGCGGGACGAGTCGTCAGAGACATATTTTTGCAGAACCATCGCCATAAGTGCAGGGTCAAACGGCTTAACCAGGTAGTCTGCAACCCCCAGTGCATAGCCTTTACTCTTATTATCCACAATCGAGAGCATGACGACGGGGATCTCAGCCAGGATGGGATCCGCCTTCAGGGCGGCAAGCGTGCCCCAGCCATCAAGGTCCGGCAGCTGGACATCGAGGATAATCACCATCGGCTGTACGTCCGTGGCGAGTTTGACTCCCTCCTGCCCACTCGAGGCCGTCACAACAGAAAACCCTTGCTTGTTCAGGAAACGCGTAAGCAGTTCGCACACCGCCGGGTCGTCATCAACGACCAGGATCGGAGGCACGCCCCGCCGCATCTCACCAGACGACGTCATCGTCATAGGGCTCGCCTCCTCCACAGAAGTCACGGGGTCGTCCTCCGACTTCTTCACATCCTCTGGAAGACGAATCGTAAAGGTGGAGCCCTGACCCAATGTACTCTCGCCGGAGATGTCGCCTCCCATCATCTGGCAGAAGCGCTGGCTGATCGCCAGTCCCAACCCTGTTCCACCGTATTTCCGGGTGGTCGAGGCGTCCGCTTGCACGAAATCTCTAAACAGCTTCTCCATCTGTTCGGGGGCAATGCCAATGCCCGTATCACGCACGCTAAAGACGAGCCAGCCTCTATCATCCACTGTTTCTCGGGCTACCCGCAGTGTGATGGTGCCTTGCTCGGTGAACTTGCTGGCGTTGCTGAGCAGGTTTAACACCGCCTGCCGGACTTTGGTCAGGTCGGCCTGCATCGTTCCGACCTCATCAGCAATATGGACATCAAAGGTGTTGGCGTTTTTGGCCACCATAGGCTCGATGGTAGACCGGACTTCGTCTATAAGGTCCGAGACGTCGAAGGACTCCAGGTGAATACCCATCTTGCCAGCTTCGACCTTGGAAAGATCGAGGATGTCGTTGATGAGAGAGAGCAAGTGCTTGCCTGCGGCGTGAATTTTCTTGAGGTCGGGAATTGTCTCTTCCCGCTCCAGCTCTCCTGCTTCCTCGATCAGCATCTCGCTGTAGCCGATGATGGCGTTCATGGGGGTGCGCAGTTCATGGCTCATGTTGGCCAGGAACTGACTCTTCGCCCGGCTGGCCTCTTCGGCTGCCTCTTTCGCCCCGCGCAGCTCTTCTTGCGCGTGCTTGCTCTCGGTGATGTCCCGCATCACCACCATCATGGCCACCTGGCCCTGGTATTGGATCTCGCGCGGTCTGACCTCCATCATCCGTGGTCCATCCCGGGTGACGAGGCTCACCTCGTATTGCTCAGGCACCTCCTCGCCCCGTAGCCGTTCCTCGTAATCCTCCAGGAGCCGAGCCTGGTCCTCGGGTACCATACATGCAAAGACACTTTGCTCTGCCGTTTCAGCCGCGGTTGTGCTAAGGAGTTCGATACAGGCTGGATTGCGATAAATCGTCTTACCCTGGCGCAGGATCAGAATGGCATCCCTTGCGTCCTCCACCAGTGTGCGATACTTCTCCTCAGTTTCCCGCAGGGCCTCTTCACCCTCCTGGAGGACGCGCATCTGCTTCTGGTGATTGTGGTGAATAATCCACACGAGCAGCAGCGTCATGCTCAGGATAGTGCTCAACAAAGCAAACCCATGAAACCAGCGCTCACTGATGGCTTTATCGATGGTGCGTGTCGCATCCTCTTTGGGATTGGTCACGGCGACCGACCAGGTTTGGTGCGGTAAACGCAGCGGCGTATAGGCCGTCAGTTTTACTACCTCTTTGTCCTTCTTTGCATCCGGCTCGATGCGGTAGAGATACCCACCTTCTTCTGTGTCTGCACGTTGCCTCTCGCCAAGTCGTTGCCCCCCCGGCTTGCGGAAGGTATAGGTCTCCGTGCCTTCAGCCCCGGTACGCATCGTCTCCACCAGTTCGAGGAGCTGCTCCTGTTCAGCGGATATGAGCGCCGACGCTGAAATTTCCTGGAGCGTCTTGCCAAGATACTGGGCATTGGGTGTTCCCACAAATCGGCCGTGGTCATCGGTCATCCAGAGATGGCCGTTTTTCCCGAAGGTCGACATCTCCAGAACCCGCTGTTCGAGATGCGGTAGGGGCAGCGTAAAGACGAGAAGGCCGGAAAATTTGTTACTCGGATTGAGGTGGGCGTCGCCCTGGACGGTATAGACCGGCCGGGCCACGAGCAGGACATCAGTGCCGTCAGGTTGGCGGGGCACCACCCACAGCAAGGAATGTCCGGTCATCCAGGTCTGGTGTAGCAGCGGCTGCAACTCCTCTGGCGTCACGAAGTCCGTGTTGGGGGGGAACGCATAGCGCACCCGGTTGTCGGCGTCGACCCGAAAGATACCGGTTACCATGTTGGCGTTCATTTTGAACGCACGGATCATGTTGAGCAGGCATTCATTCGGGTCCAGGAATTGGACTTCGGGAATCTGCGACAGGGCATAGAGGGCATCCTGCAGCTTGGCAAAATTCGTGTGGACTTTGTCCGTCACTTGGCGCACGAAGTCGAGCTGGTTCTGTTGGAACTCAGCGATCTTGGTCCTCACAAAGCGCTCATCATTTTGCCAGCTAACAGCACCGATCACCACAATCAGGATCGTGGCAACGAGTAACGCCCCAATAATCTGTTTGTTTGGTGCCATGAGTCCTGCCTAGTATACGATGATGGTCGCCTGACCCAAAATATCCGCGGGAAACGCATAACCCAACGTTTTCGCTGCTTTCAAATTGAGCGCGACATCCGGGTTGGGAATGAAGTTGAAGGGAATGTGAGCCGCATCCTTCTCCCCTTCAAGGATCTGTTTCGCCATCGGCGCTGTATACCGCCCGAGCTTATAGGTGTCGGCATATAACCCGGCCAAGGCCCCATTTTCTACGCCTTGCTTACTCATCGACAGCACGGGGAGCTTGTGCTGATGCGTCACGGCTTGGATCAATCGCAGGTTCCCGTAGACAAGACGGTTCGTGGGGATAACAAGAATATCCACCCCAGCTTTGACCAATTTTTTGGCTGCTGGTACCAGCTCATCTTTGCTTTCCAACCCGACGGAGACAAATGGCTTGCCGAGCTCTTGACATGCCTCTTGCATAAACGGTTCTTCGGCCAATGCTCCGGCCGGATTATTCTTATCGTAGAGCATGCCCACCTTCTTGACGTTGGGAAAGAGCGTCAGATAAAACTTCAACTGCTTACGAGTATCAACGTAATAGCTGGTGCCCGTTAACTGTATTGCACGATTACCGTCCTTCCCCACGCCCAGGCTTGTCGGGTGATTGATCACCGTGGCGATTACCGGCGTTTTAACTCCCGCGGTTTTGGTTAGCTTGGTCCCAGCGGACGAAAGCGAATAAATGAGATCCAGCCCCATTGTGTCCATTGTACGCAGATTCTCCACGGCCTTATCTTTATCCTTATTGGACTGCATCACCACTGCCTCATAAGGAATGCCCGCTAAGGCAAGCCCGTCTTTGATGCCCAGCATGGCCTCATCATAGATTTTGCCGGATTTCCAGAAATGAAACCCAATCCGGTATGTCTTCTCCTTTTTGGCCCCCTCAGTCTTGGCGCCCGCTGGCGCCACCGAGAGTCCTGCACCGAATGACACGACGACGACCAGGGCCATTGTCAGGCTAAGTGTCTTCAACCGCTTCATAACGTTCACTATTGCCGTTTCTCCATTGAGTAAGCGGCGCCGACTTACCTTTTTCGCCGCCATGGGTTGCCGTTACTGGCCATCCAGCACGTTGCTCAACGAACGTTTCATTCTTGAGCGATCTAACTTATCGGCAGAATCATGCAGAGAGGATAGGACTTCCAGTGCGATCATCCAGACCGCGCTCAGCTGCGCTGCGCCTCGCGGCGCGCTGGAGCCGTCGCCGGCGAAGGCGTGCAGCCGGGATAGTGGGGCGAAAAAATGCTTTTCTTTAGTGCCTGTAGGTAAAGTCTGGTTATCGTGCTTCCGATATATATGAGAAGAATGCGATTGATCGACCGAATAATCACCAAAATAAAGTGATAATCAAAGGGGTTTTCCTTCGTGGATATTTTACTAAGTAACGTCTTACCAGCGATTATCCCAGTATTTATTATCATTTTTATGGGATTCTATATAGGAAGATATACCGACTATGACTTAAAATTCGCAACTGACATTATTATGTATTATACCCTCCCGTGCTTGATATTTTCTTCCTTAGCTCAGAAATGGGATACACCTTTTTTAGCAAAGGAATTCCTCATTACCGGAAGCGGGACTATTTTCATTATATGCGGTTCGTGGGTGCTCGTTGCGATATATCTCAAGTTAAGTGGTCAGAAAGACCTGAAGATCTTCTATCCGACCATTATGTTCATAAACGCTGGGAACCTTGCACTCTCTCTGGACTATTTCGCATTCGGGTACGACGGTTTCTTACGGGGTGTGCTCTTTCAAATGGTCAACACCTCTCTGATGTATACATTAGGTGTCTATCTCGTCGGCAGGGAAACGAGCATCAAGAAGATTTTTCAGATCCCTTTTTTCTATGCTGCCACGGCAGGCATATTTATCTGGGTTTTTCACATTAAGTTGCCCAACTTTGTCTTACACGGTGTGGACTTCCTCGGAAAGGCGGCTTTACCAATGCTCGTCTTAATGTTGGGCTATTCGCTCAAAAATATCCAAACCTCAAACATATCGCTGGCGCTAACTGGAGGCTGCCTGCGAATTTTCGGTGGTCTGCTTATCGCCACGGTTTTCGTCATCTTCTTGCGAATAAGCGGCCTTGTGGGCAACAGTCCCAATGAATTGTTGACCCTGAAGATCCTGATTTTCAATGGTTCCATGCCGGCTGCCTTAGGAACGTTCCTACTAGCGCAGAAATACAACCAACGCCCTGAGCTGGTCGCCCCAACCGTGTTCGTCTCCACCCTGATGGGGTTAACGACCATTCCACTCATTCTTTGGTCAGTGAACTACTTTATCAGTTACTTGGGTTAGTGAATTATTTTATCAGTTAAGACAACGGGGAATGCTGCACAAAGGAGACTCTCATGCAAACACCAAAAAGTTCTCGTGGAGATCAAAAATTCTACTGGAGGCACCTGCGGAAGTTTATTGATATCGGTCTTCCGATTGTCGGCACGATGATTATTTTCGGTGTGGTCCTGTTCAGGCAGGAACTCCGGGAGATGATTTTTGTCGTGATTGGTTTCCTGATGATTGAGGTCGGTGCATGGAAGGTGGCTCACAAGCTCTTACCCAGTGAGCGCAAATATCATGCTCTACGTCACGAGGGCGACCAATTCCTTGCTCTAATTCAACAGCTCAACAGTGCCGCCTTGTTGGTGAAAGAAGATGATACTCCTGCCAACCGTGAGGCATTCGAGAGGGTCCAGTGTGAGATGCAAAGCGCTATTGATCGCATGGCCTCCGTCGCCGGCAAAATGGATAGCGAACTTACGGATAAGGCCGATCTGGCATGGAAAAGTGATTTTTTTGGCGTTGCGCCTTAATTTATCTTCTTCGGACGTGATGTTTGGTGTGTGTCCATATGTCACGTCGCCGACAATTCTTTTCCAACCGTCTCTCCATCATGGCTGCGCATATTTTCAAGGACAACATTGCAGGTCTGACGTGGTCATGCTTTTCCTACCTGCCCTCAGCCCCCCTCTACCCAAATACAGTCTCTCAATTCGTCCCCAGTCGCCGTTCACTTCTTGCCGTATATGATCTTTGAGAAGCTGTGTTAGGCCGACTGCCTGCAGACAGTTTTTAACGATCCAGACAGAATGCCTTGTACATGCCTGGCCTCGGATGGTGCTGTGGCAGGCCGGTGTGCCCACCACGCAGGTGGCAAAACCATGTGTCCACCCACTTGGAACGACTTCTGAGTCTTATTCCTGAGAATTGCGTGGTAAGGTTCTTACGCGTAAGATACGGTTGGTGTGGGATTTTGCCTGTAAACAGGGCTCCCGTGTTTCCAGACGCTGCATTCATGCGCTTGTGGGGACACGATGGGATCGTGGCATGCCTCTTGCTCACCTCTTGCTGAACGGAATGTATCAGTCAACAGTTTTTTGGACACGATCACCACTAAAATTCAGGCTCTTGTTTCGCGAGGGCAGCCAGCTGCTCTTGACGGGCCTGAGAAGGCGTTGTGTAGCCATACCGTCCAATCAGCCATGTTTCATTGTTGTACTCTTTGAACTCCAGCAAGGTCACTTGGAGTTTTTCCACTGCCGCAAACGTGGTGATCCACAACAGGTTTTCTTTGCGCGTGCGGATGCAGCGCTCCGGACACCCGTAGCCCTGCGGTTCTCGCACAAACGCAGGCGAACTCTGGCAAAAAAGCCTATCCCGATGCAGTGTCCAAAAAAACTGTATACCAATTTAGAAGATTCCATCATTTTGCTTATCACGAAACGTCGAGAGACGTTTCCAAACAGAAGGAATCCGCTATGAAAGTCGTATTGGGCGTCATGATAGGTTTGGGTGGTTTGCCGCTTTGCTTCGCCGTACTTCTGCAGCGCGTGATCGGCCCTGATCTGGCTTGGACGATCGGTCTATTTGTGTTATTGATTGCCCTTTTTTTGCTAATGACCTGGACCGAAATACGCGTTTCGTCCACCCGGTCCGGAGCACCAGAGCAAGAGTCAGGCGCGTATCCATTCCATCTGCTATAAGTTCGGCAGGTCCAAGCGATCGAATCGGTACGAGTCACCCACTATCCCGTATTGGTATTCCCGCTGCGATGCCGCTGATCGTCATGAGGAGAGCATCACGAAGCCGTTCACCCTCTCCAGTGTCCCTGACCCGTCGTAAGAGTGCGACTTGGACGAGATTGATGGGGTCTATCATGCAAAGCATTTATTTTCTTATCTTGTATAACCGATAAGAAACTACCCAAGCAGGGTGGAAGACCTTCCTCACTATGGCCACGTACACTGCCTGTATGCATCCATTCATGTTCTAGAAAAGAAAGGACAGTATGATCGAATCATGCCCTGCCTTCTTGCTCATTGTCGATGATGATGAAGCCAGCCGTGATCTTCTGTGCAGATGACCTGTCGCGCAAGGGATATGCTGTGATCGGTGCAGATGGGGGCACACAGGCCCTCCAGTATGTAGCAAAGCAGGCGTTTGATCTTGTGGTCCTCGACGTCATGATGCCGGACATCGACGGCTTTAATGTCCTTTCCATTCTCCGGCAAGAGTATTCTGCGGCAACACTGCCCATCGTTATGGCTACCGCGAGCAGCGAAAGTGAAAATGTGGTGCGCGCCTTGAGCTTTGGTGCGAATGACCGAATGATTATGTGACGAAAACGCTCGATTTACCTGTGGTCTTGGCTCGGGTACATTCCCAGTTGTTGCACAAGCAGGCACAATAAGCTCTCCAGCAGGCCAACGAGGCCGCCGAAGCTGCGAATCACGCCAAGAGCATTTTTTTAGCCAACATGTCTCACGAACTGCGCACTCCCCTTCATGCCATTCTGAGTTTTGCCGGCTTTGGTCTCAAAAAAGCCCCGACGGCTCCCCCAACCACCTTACAAGGCTATTTCCAGCAGATTGACCGCAGTGGCCGGAACCTCCTGGATCTGCTCAATAAACTGCTCGATTTGGCTAAACTCGAGGCGGGCAAGATGCCTCTAGTAGCGTCCACGGTCACTTGCAATTATTTGCTCAACACCGTGAGTGCCGAATGGAGTGCCCTCGCCGCGGCCAAGACCGTCACACTCGACGTCATAAGGGGCAACCTCTAAGGTCGAGCTCATCGTGGATGAGGGGCAGATCCTGCAAGTGCTGCGCAACCTCGTGAGCAATGCCCTGAAGGTATCGCCGGAAGGAAGTACGATCATGCTTGGCATGCAGCCGCCCGCCGAAACGGCCGTGTTCGAGGTGCACGATGAAGACCCGGACATTCCCCAGGGTAAGCGCATTTGGATTACCCCGTTAAGACCTGTAAAAGATAGTCTCGATCCCATTCGGCTTGCTTGCGTCTGGCTTTGATCCCCCGTTTATGGTGGCTCTCCCGCCGCGACAGATTCGACGCGATATGCCGCAGCACCGAGAAGGTCCGCGCCCCCTGGTCTTTGCGAATCCGACAGGCATCCTCGTCAAAGGACACATCGAGCACCCAATGTAACGCATTCTCAATGCCCCAATGTTGCCGCACGGCGTGGGCGAAACGCGCCCCGTCGCAGGGAAGGGACGTTGCAAAATACCGTGTCCCGATCTCCACCTCATCGCCCAGGTCGCGATGCGACTCCACCATGTCAATGCTCTGTAAGTTCGCCCAGAAGGCCTTCGCCCCTAACCACTCGATATCCGAGGTGATCCAATAGCAGCGGGTTTCAATGCGACCATGATCCCCATCCACTGTTTCGTGATACGCATGGGCGATCTCGGTAAACTCCGTGGCCTGGGCATCGTCGAAAAACAACGTCACATTGCTATAGAGTGTAGGGTGATTTTCCTTGAGAGCCAAGACATAATCGGCCTCTTAATCGGTGATGATTTGGGCGATCGCCTTCTGGCACCCTATGGCATCAATCGTCACCGTGACGCCCGCCAAGTCCAGCAGCTTTACGAGCGTGGGAATGGCGGTGATTTCGTTGGATTTATCATCCACTTCGACCTGACCCAACACGAGCCGATTGGCATTGGCCCACGCGCTCACCATGTACATCGCGGTTTGCGATGCGGCCCGGTCAAAGAAATGGCGCAGCGTTTTACCATCAAGTGAAACGAGGTCGCCCCCGGACAGGTCGCTGAGAGCACCGCTCCACGAGATGAAACACTGGGTCAATTCCTCCGGGCCTAAGCGCTATACAACCCGCCGGTGTGAACGCATTTCACCACTCGTGTTCGGCGAGGCAACATCCTCACTAAATAATTAAAGGTTTGTTCTTTAGCCTCCGATTAGTATGCATCGAACTCACTGAAAAAAAGCAACAATGTCAGATTGAAGACAGGGATTTCCCTCGACTCGCACTCCTTCACGGCGCCAACGCCTCATACTCCCTCATGGCTACAATGGATTGTACGATAAGCCGTTTGCAGCCTGCGCCTGAGAGTTTTTGAGATGATGGGAGGATCACAGGCGGTGAGGACTGTCGAGTCGAGGATCACAATATGAGCAGGAATGTGCTGTCGAGACGGACCGGGCACAGAGGGTTCCAGAGTATGACATCTGGGGATGGACGGGATGACCTTGCTCTGGGGCGGACAGCAATTCCTGCTGGTGGATTTACCCCAACTGCTTGCCAAGATTTACATGCTACTCAAGGGAATGGGCCGGCATGAGTTGTTGCAGCGGCATGCTACTTATCATTGACGATCACGAAGCACACGTCGAACTGCTTTGTCGTCGCCTTCAGGGCGAGGGATATACCACAACCGCTGCGACAGGGGGAAAACAAGCCCTGGCTCTTGTCGACACCCAGGATTTCGATCTCGTCTTATTGGACAGCATGATGCCAGACATCGACGGTCTGGCAACCCTTAAGGCTCTTCGCCGTACCTATACTGCTTTAGAGCTTCCCGTTATAATGCTCACCACGAAAAACCGTAGCGAGGAGATTATTAGGGCTCTCTCGCTAGGTGCGAACGACTGTGTCGCCAAGCCGATTGATTTTCCAGTACTTGAGGCCCGTATTCGTGCACAAATGTCGCACAGACAGGCGGAGGCAGCGGTGCGTGAAAGCGAAGAGCGACTTGCCCTCGCGGTCCGTGGCTCCAATGATGGGTTATGGGACTGGCATCTCGCCTCTAATGAGCTGTATTGTTCCCCGCGCTGGAAAAGCATGCTTGGTTTGCATCAGAACGCTTGTGATGACAAGCCTGATACATGGTTCTCCCTGGTACATCCCGAGGATCGTCCGCAGCTTCTGGCGGATATCGCCTCGCATTGTCAAAGTACCACCATCCATTTTACAAACGAGCATCGCATGCTCCACGCGGATGGGACCTATCGCTGGATGCTCTGCAAGGGGGCAGTCGTACGCAATGATCGAGGAGAAGCGTACCGCATGGCCGGTTCCTTGACGGACATCACGGAACGGAAAGGCGCGGATGGGTTAACGGGCCTGCCGAACCGCTCGTTGTTTGTCGATCGATTAGCGCAAACGATGAAACGTGCTACCCGTATGCCGCACTATCTCTTTGCTGTGCTTTCTTTGGAGCTAGACCGCTTTACGATCATCAATGCAAGTCTTGGCCCTGTGAGAGGTGATCAACTACTCATAGCAACGACGCAATGCCTCAGACAATGTCTGCGTTCCGGGGACACCGTGACCCATCTCAACGTAGGCTATACCATCGCACGTTATACGAGTGATGGCTTTGTCATTTTGGTCGACAATATCTCTAGTGCTAGCGATGCCATACGTGTGACCGAGCGAGTCCAAAAGGCGCTCGCCATGCCGTTTACCCTCGACGAGCACGAAGTGTCCACGACTGCAAGCGTTGGCATTGCTCTGAGTGCAACAGGATACGAATGCCCAGACGATTTTCTCCGAGACGCAGACATCGCAATGCATCGTGCCAAGGTACGTGGTCCCGGAAACTACGAGGTGTTTGACACGAGCATGCACACTGCGGCAGTCACGCGATTGCAGCTGGAACAGGAGCTACGGAGTAGCGTCGAGAAACAGGAACTCCATCTGTGTTACCAACCCATCGTGTTGCTTGGCACAGGGAAGATTCGGGGCTTTGAGGCACTCGTACGCTGGCAACATCCCACACGCGGCCTCGTGTCCCCAATGGAATTTATCCCACTGGCGGAAGAAACGGGCCTCATTGTCCCCCTTGGCATATGGGTGTTCCAAGAGGCTTGTCGGCAGATGCGCATTTGGCAGCAACACTTTCCCACCCACCCGCCTTTATTCATCAGTATTAACCTTGCTGCCAAACAGTTGGCACAGTCTGACCTGGTGACGCAGTTCGACCGTATACTGCAAGAGACGGGGCTAGCCCATCAGAGCGTGAAACTGGAAATCACTGAAAGCTCGCTGATGGAAAAAAGCTCCGCCATATCCGCCGTGCTCACCCACATACAAGACTTAGGTATGCAAGTATGCCTCGATGACTTCGGTACAGGCTATTCTTCCATGAGCTATTTGCATAGCTTTCCCATTAATACCTTGAAAATTGATCGTACATTCATCAGCCGGATGTGTACCGATGCGCAGAGTGCCGCGATCGTTCAGACGATCTTGACCCTTGCCCACCATCTCAGCATGGACGTTGTGGCGGAAGGTGTCGAGTCGGCCCAACAATTCTTCGCTCTGAAGGCACTTGGGTGTGAATATGCTCAGGGCTATTTTATGTCCAAACCTCTCGACAGGCAGGCTGTAGAGACACTGCTTGCCGCAGAGCCGCAGTGGTAATGCGACTTCCAATGCAGCACGAGGAGTCTGAATATGCAACAGCAAAACAAAATCTTGATTGTTGATGATAACCCCACCAATGTCCTTATCCTCGAAGAAATGCTTGGCGAGTCGTATCGATTGCAAACCGCCACATGTGGAGAGGACGCCCTCACACTGGCACAGGGTTTCAAACCCGATTTGGTGCTCCTCGATATCATGATGCCGGGTCTCGATGGTTACGAGACGTGTCGCTTATTACGTGAAAAACGCGCCCTTCGCCATACGAAGATCGTCATGGTGTCTGCCAAAGCGATGCTCGAAGAGCGGCTGCATGGGTACGACGTGGGTGCCGACGATTACATTACCAAGCCCTTTGAACAGGAAGAACTTCTGGCAAAGGTGCGAGTCTATCTGCGGTTGAAGTCCGTGGAAGAAGTCGATCAACTCAAATCAGATATGCTCTCGCTGCTGAGTCACGAAACACGGACGCCACTCAACGGTATTCTCATGCCCGTACAGATGATCAGAGATGATGAGACGATGGAGCCTGCAATGCGGAACGAGTTCTTGGAGATGGTGCACGAAAGCGCCGAGCAACTGCTCCACTTGTTCGAACGCATCAGCATGCTGAGTAAGATGAAAACCGGCCAATGGGTGTTTGACCGCCAGTCTGGCGATCTCTGTGACGTTATCCAATACACGCTCAGTACAGTCGCCGCACAGGCAGCGGAGCGCGAAGTCACGCTTGATGCCGATCTCCTCACAAGTGCGCCGGCACTGCTTGATATCGAACAGATGCACGCCGTGGTTACGGCTTTACTGGAGAATGCCATCCGCTTTAGTACGCCTGACGAATGCGTGCGTGTTATACTGGCATGCGACAATGAGTGCTATTGTCTCACTGTGAGCGACACCGGACCGGGTATCGACCCGGATCATATTGCCTCGATCTTCGAGGGGCTTACAGAGCCCGACATCAACCACCACACCGAAGGACAAGGACTAAGCTTGGCCGTCGCGCAACAAATCGTGCAGGGCCATGACGGCACGATCGAAGTGGACAGTGTGAAAGGCGCTGGAAGTACCTTCCGTGTCTGGCTGCCCCGCGCGCTCTCCTGCTGAACCAATCCAACATCTCGCTATGAGCCCACCGGAGAGGGGTGCACACAACCTCTCGAATATGCCGCGATGCACGTGTGCGCTCTGACGTCTGCTCGCCAATGTCGCATAGACCTGTCTCAGCATCTATCCCCCGTCTGCTCGCTGTGTTACAGTGCTCTTCCAACCTGTTGGGGCTCTCGTAACATTGCAACGACTGCTCGTGAGGGGAAGATGTATGATTCCGTCGAAACTGCTCATCGCAAACCGTGGTGAGATTGCCGTACGCGTCGCGCGTGCTGCCGCAGAGCTTGGCATACACACCGTGGCGATTTTTTCCGAGGACGACGCATACTCGTTACATACCCAGATGGCCGACGAAGCCCATGCGTTGAGTGTGGCTGGGGTTGCGGCCTATCTCGACATAGATGCGATACTCGCCGTGGCGCAAGTCACCGGATGCGATGCGGTGCATCCCGGATACGGCTTCTTGAGTGAGAACGCGACCTTTGCCCGGCGGTGCGCCGAAGCCGACGTGACGTTCGTTGGGCCACGGGTAGAGATTCTGGAACTGTTCGGGAACAAAGTGCGCGCCCGCGCTGCGGCGGCACGCGCGGGACTCCCAATCCTGCCCGGCACCTCCGAACCAACAAGCCTGGAACAGACACATGCCTTCTTTGCCTCCCTGCCCTCCGACAGCGCCATGGTGATCAAAGCAGTCGCCGGTGGTGGCGGACGTGGTATGCGCGTCGTTCAGCACTGCGAAGACATCGACCAGGCCTATGCCCGCTGCCAGTCGGAAGCCCTGGCCGCATTCGGTAGTTCTGACGTCTACGTCGAACAACTGCTGCCGCGTGCTCGCCATATCGAAGTGCAGATCGTCGGCGACGGCTCAGGCGCCGTCAGCCATCTGGGCGAGCGCGATTGCAGTATCCAACGCCGCCACCAAAAACTCGTCGAAATCGCCCCGGCGCCTGGTTTGCCTGAAAGCGTCCGCCAACGCATCACGGCGGCAGCGACCACCCTGGCTGCCTCCGTCCACTATGACAATATTGGCACGCTCGAGTTTCTTGTGGATGCGACGGAGCTGACGGACGATGCGATGTTTGCATTCATTGAAGCGAATCCACGCTTGCAAGTAGAACACACAGTGACGGAGGAAGTGCTCGGCGTTGACCTGGTGACGACGCAGCTGGCACTCGCCGGGGGGCAATCGCTGGCAGACCTCGGGTTGCACCAAGCCGACATCCCGGCGCCGCGGGGCTTTGCGATGCAAGTACGGATCAACATGGAAACAATGCGTGCCGATGGCGCGACCCTGCCGTCCGGAGGGACATTGACAGCCTTTGAGCCGCCGTCGGGCCCGGGCATTCGCGTCGATAGCTTTGGCTATGCAGGGTATACGACCAGTCCGCGTTTTGATTCGCTGCTTGCCAAGCTCATTGCTCACCGTCCCGTTGGATGTTTTGCCGACGTGGTCATCCGTACCTATCGCGCCCTCACGGAGTTTCGTGTCGAAGGAGTCTCTGTCAATATCCCGTTCCTCCAAAGTCTGTTGCAGCACGCAACATTCGCCAACGGTGACCTCTATACCCGCTTTATCGATGATCATAGTGCCGACTTACTGGCACAGGTCAAGCATCACCAGCGCTTCTTCCGGTCGGCAACCGAGAGGACTGAAGCCCTCGCATACGCCGGCGCCCGGGTGGACGCGAATGATCCCCTCGCGGTGCTCACTTATGGCAAGGAAGCGGGCAATGCGCAGGCACCCACTGCGTCCGCGCCGTCACCGGCGATGCCATCTCCCACCGTCATTGGCCCAGACGGTACGGTACCTGTCGAGGCTCCACTCCAAGGGACCATCGTGAGTCTTGCCGTGCAGGAAGGCGACACCATTCGGGCTGGGCAAGCGTTGCTCATTATGGAATCGATGAAGATGGAGCATGAAATCCATGCCCACATCAGCGGCATCGTGCGGCGAATCACCGTTGCCGTGGGCGATACCATCTACGAGGGCCATGCCCTGGTATTCATCGAAGAAGCGGAGGTTGCCGCAGACGACATCGCTGTGGATGAGGAGGTCGATCTCGATGTCATCCGCCCGGACCTCAAAGAAGTGCTTGACCGCCACCAGCTCACCCTGGACGACGCCCGGCCGCAAGCGGTAGCGCGCCGCCGGGCCAAGCAGCAACGAACAGCGCGGGAGAACATCGAGAATCTCTGCGATCCCGGCACCTTCGTGGAATACGGTCCGCTGGTTCTGGCGGCACAGCGCCAGCGGCGCTCCGTAGAGGAACTCATTGAAAAAAGCCCCGCTGATGGCATGGTAACTGGCCTGGGCGCAGTTAATGGGCACTTGTTCGGCGATCCGGCCTCCCGCTGTGTCGTCATGTCATACGACTACACGGTTTTTGCCGGGACGCAAGGGAGACAAAACCATCGCAAGACCGACCGCATGATTGATGTGGCGGAGCACGGGCGCATGCCCATGGTGCTGTTTGCTGAAGGGGGCGGTGGGCGCCCCGGTGATACCGACGGACTCGGCGGTGCCGGCGGCTCGCGCACCTTTGCACGGTTTGCGCAGCTCTCCGGGCTGGTCCCCATGGTGGGGATTACCTCCGGCCGGTGTTTTGCCGGCAATGCCTCGCTGTTGGGCTGCTGCGACGTGATCATCGCTACCGCTAATTCGAATATCGGCATGGGTGGACCGGCGATGATCGAAGGCGGCGGGTTGGGGGTGTTTACTCCCGAAGAAATCGGTCCTATGGACGTGCAAATCCCGAGCGGTGTCGTGGATATCGCCGTGGCAGACGAAGAAGAGGCGGTAGCAGTAGCAAAACGCTATCTCGCCTATTTTCAGGGGACGCTTAGCGATTGGGAGGACCCGGATCAGCGCTTCATGCGCCGTATCGTGCCGGAGAATCGGCTCCGTGTCTACAACGTGCGTGAGGTTATCGACACCCTGGCCGACGTCGGATCCGTGTTGGAAATCCGCCAGGATTTCGGCATCGGGATGGTCACCTCTCTCATACGTATTGAGGGCCGACCACTCGGTGTAATCGCCAACAACCCCATGCATCTCGGCGGTGCCATTGATTCGGACGGTGCGGATAAAGCGGCGCGGTTCATGCAGCTCTGCGATGCCTTTGATCTGCCGCTGCTTTTCCTGTGCGATACACCAGGAATTATGGTCGGACCAGAGATCGAAAAAACGGCCCTTGTGCGTCATTCGAGCCGCATGTTTCTCATCGGCGCCAATCTCTCGGTGCCGTTCTTTACCATCGTTCTACGTAAATCTTATGGTTTGGGCGCCATTGCCATGGCTGGCGGGTCGTTCAAGACCCCATCTTTTTCCGTTGCATGGCCGACCGGTGAGTTCGGAGGCATGGGCCTCGAAGGGTCGGTCAAGCTCGGGTATCGCAATGAACTGGCTGCGATTGAAGACCCGGAAGTACGTCTGCGCTTGTACGAGGAGATGGTGGCGAAAGCCTATGAGATCGGCAAAGCGCTCAACAACGCCAGCTACTTTGGTGTCGACGATACCATTGATCCGGCCGATTCCCGCTGGTGGGTGGCGAGCCTGCTGCGTTCGGTGCGTATGCCCAAGCGAGATGGGGGAAAGAAGCGCCCGGCAATCGATGCGTGGTAAAGCGGGAAAGGATTGCTGGGAAATCAAAAGGGTCATACTCTGAGGTATACCAAGTGTACGTTTTTAACTTCAATAGATTATATGGAATTCAGTGTCCGCATAACGCATGCCGATTTTCTCGTTGAGAACCCCCTCACGAGGAGAGCCCATCATGCGTGTTCACCACATGGTATCTCAGCTGTGGCCTCAGACCTGCGCCTGGATGCCCAAAGCCCGCTGAAGCACCTTGGGCGTGCCTTTGCTGGCCGCGATCACCGGCCGCCGCGTAACCGTCACCGACCTGGGACGGGCTCTCAAGAGCATAACCGCGGCCAAATACCGTATGAAACGCGCCGATCGCTTGTTCTCCAATCCCCCTCTGCCCCACGAGCGCTTCAACCTCTACCCCCACGTGACCCGATGGCTCGTGGCCGCAGCACCACGGCCCGTCGTCCTGGTTGACTGATCCGACTTGGAGGCCACGACAACCCACTTCGTACTGCGAGCCGCCGTCCCCATGCATAGTCGTGCCTTGATCGTGTATGAAGAGGTCTATTCCCGCAAAACTCAGGAGCAACTCAAGACCCCCAAGGTCTTTTGATAGCGCCTGCGCTAGGTCATGCCCTCGGGCTGCTGTCCCATCGTGGTAACCGATGCGGGGGGTTGCACCCCCTGATTCAACCAGGTTGCTACGCTCGGCTGGGGCTGGGCCTGATATCCTCGCCGAAATCGGCCTTGCAGACCAGCTCGACTCCCTAATTGCTGCGGGCATGATCCGTATTGACGGCATGGTCACAGGATAAGATAGGATATTCCAACAGCCATAGGACGACGGACAGCAAATAACCCTCTCTTTATCAGCCTTGATATCGTGACTCTTACGGTGCCCAAAGGAGAAACTATATTCCGTCAGTCTGCACTATAGCCTTACCCAGTTGTAATGAGCCCAGAGGCGCCTGGCAGAGCCGAGAAAGCGCACGCCCATTACGGCGCGCTGCTACTGCGCTACGCAGTATTCACGGGGTATGCGGAGCGCGCAGCCTGTCACGGCAGGGCTCCAGGTTGTTGTGCCACGCTCCTAGCGCTTCTCGTCTCACACTACACACTCATAGAACTCCAAGCGTATGCAGGACGCGGCCACAGGGAACTCGGATGCTTTCCCTGCACCACGCTACCGCATGGTTAAGTAAAGAAGGGCTAATACCGATAGAGTCAGAGTTACCGTAAGAAAAACATCCTAAGGCTATGCCAATGGCCTAACAGCTCCACGGAGCAGGTCGACAAGGCAGCTGAGGCGTGCCACGTCATTTTTTTGCACGCACGCTCCGTCAAGCACAATGACTCCGACAAAAAAATCCCTGCGCGGCACACGAAAGTCCGGAAGGGTTACTACTCCCCTAAAGAGAGATGCCTATGGCCGCTGATCTTGGGACGCTACTGGTCGTCGACGATAACGAGGACAACCTCGACCTACTATGCCGCCGTTTGAAGCGGAAAGGCTTTACCACCACTGCCGCGACCGGGGGAGCACAGGCCCTTGAGTTGATCAGGACACACGCCTTCGATCTGATCCTCTTGGATATCATGATGCCGGACATCGACGGCCTGATAGTGCTCAAAGCCCTCCGGCGAACGTACACCGCCTCAGAGCTGCCGGTCATTATGGTCACCGCCAAAAGCGACAGCGAAGATGTTGTTATGGCCTTGTCGTTGGGAGCGAACGACTACGTGACGAAGCCGATTGACTATCCCGTAGCTTTGGCCCGTATTCATGCCCAGGTGTCACGCAAACGGGCCGAAGTAGCCCTGCGGCGAAGTGAAGC
>CAJIAL010000417.1_pt1 | contig 41798 bp, 39 predicted proteins | sample 9199091 | NCBI WGS metagenome assembly CAJIAL01 (sample SAMEA7708270, study PRJEB35096) | sediment metagenome | biome: marine neritic benthic zone biome [ENVO:01000025]; feature: sediment [ENVO:00002007]; material: shallow marine sediment [ENVO:03000034] sea grass bed [ENVO_01000059] ... | reverse complement strand
GGGAGTATCACTGTAACAATCGTACCGTGGCCGGGGGCACCATGCAGGGTGACGTCACCATCCCACAGGCGGGCGCGCTCACGCATGCCGACAATCCCGAACGACGAGGATTGCGCGAGCTGTGCGGCGATAAGGCCTTTGCCATCGTCGGTGATTTCCACTACAAAGCTCTCGGGTTCTTGGAGGATGCGGACGGTGATGTGCTGGGCCTCAGCGTGGCGCAGAATATTGGTCAAGGCTTCTTGGATGATCCGAAACACGGAGGTGATCCGCGCGTCATCCAGGGCAATGTCTACCGTCGGGGGAGTGAGGGTATACGTCAAGCCGGCTCGTTTGTGGGCATCCTCGAGGAGCCATTCAATAGCAGAGATCAGGCCAAGATCGTCAAGGATTTGCGGCCGCAGCGCCGTGGCAATACGCCGTACTGACTGGCCCAGTGTTTTGGTCAATTTGGCCATGGCTTGGAGGCGTTCGCGCACCTGCGGGGGGGCGGTGTCCAGATGTTGAGTCAGCCAGGCGGTATCCAGGTGTAGGCCGGTAACGATTTGGCCGAGTTCGTCGTGAATATCGCGGGCAATGTGGGCACGTTCTGCTTCTTGGAGATTATGCAAGTAGGTGGCCGCTTCGCGTAGCTGCTGGTGTGAATGCCGGAGGTCGTGTTCCGTCCGCGCGCGTTCGTCAACTTCCGTAGAAAGCTGTGCGTTGGCTTGTTGCAACGCGTCGGTGTGAGTCGCCACGGGCGATTCCACCATCTCGTGCGCTTGGTGCAAGGTTTCTTCTGCGTGCAGATGGGCTGTCATATCGCGTAAGACCACCACAACGCCCAAGGCATGCCCCTCGTCGTCACGAATCGGAGTGGCGCTATCTTCAACAGGTATGGTGTGACTGTGTTGTGTGTGGAGCACACAAGGTTGAATCGCTTCGTACATCGTGCCGTCTCGCAGTATGCGGAAGGCTGGATTTTCGATGGGGTCGCCTGTGGTCGTATGGGTCAGGCGAAAAATCGCCGAGATATCCTGGCCGATGGCTGAGGCCTGGGTCCACCCGGTGAAGGTTTCGGCTGCCAGATTCAAGAACGTCACGCGTCCGTGCGTATCCGTGGCGATGACGGCTTCCCCGAGGCAATTGAGCGTGGTGGCAAACCAACGCGCGGTTTCTTTTGTACGTCGGTCCACGCTGTGTTTGTGCAGGGCCATTTCGATGGTGGCTTCGAGTTCGCGGGCGGCGAAAGGCTTGAGAATGTATCCGAAAGGTTCAGTTGTTTTGGCGCGCGTGACGGTAGAGGCGTCAGCGTAGGCACTGAGATAGATGACTGGGACATCGAGACGCGAACGTATTCTGGTGGCCGCTTCGATGCCGTCGATATCACCCCGCAGGCGAATATCCATGAGGACGAGATCTGGTTGAGTCGCCATGGCGGTCCGGACTGCTTCTGTGCCAGTCATGGCCACACCGGCAATGGCGTAGCCGGCCCGTTCGAGTTTGCGACTCACGTCCAACGCCACAAGGTTTTCATCTTCAACGAGAAGAATGTTGGCTGCTGTCATAAGCAATCCCTTTGGCCATCGCGGGTGTCGGCAGGAGCCGATGGGCTCTGAGAGAGCGAGTGCGCATACCGTGTGGGAGAGAGCTACGATGCCAGGTCTTTGTGCTCTAGAGTAGGGCCAGGCAGCCGGAGCGCGGTGACATCGACTTAGTCGATCAAACCTTGTTGCAAGGCATAGTGGATCAGTTCCGCATTCGTTTTCATCTGCATCTTGCGCAAAATACGAGCGCGATGTGTGCTGATGGTTTTGACACTCAGGGCGAGGGTGTCGGCAATGTCCGTGGCACTTTTCCCTGAGGCCAGCATACAGAGCACTTGGTACTCCCGATCCGATAGATGTTCATGCGGGAGTTTGCTGCTATCCATCGCGACTTCATCGACCAAACGTTCTGCAAGGGTGGCGCTGATATATTTGCCGCCTTGCGCCACTTTACGTAGCGCTTCGACGAGTTCCTCGGGTTCGCACCCTTTGGTGAGGTAGCCCGAAGCGCCGGCTTTTAACGCACGCACCGCGTATTGTTCTTCGGGATAGATACTGAACATCAAGACAGGGAGCGTCGTCTGTTTGCGTCGCAGCTGCTTCAAGGTCTCTAAGCCGTTTTTGCCGGGTAACGAAATATCAAGGAGAACGACATCCCAGCTGTGGGTTTCAGCCGAAGTCAGCACTTCATGGCCATTGGTGGCCTCGCCCACGACCTCAAGATCCGGAAAGTCTTGGAGGATGCGTTTGACGCCTTCGCGGACGACGGTGTGATCATCGGCAAGGAGGATACGTACCATGGTGGGCCTCTTCAGCTGCCTCCGTCATAACGTGTGCGAGAAAAACTCGTGTGGAGCTGGCACATGCGAAATAATCTTACAAAGGATCAGAGTATCGCTGCATTCTGAGGCCCAACATCTTTCGGAACACGCGAAGATGCTTGTCAGCCTTTCCTTCTGATTATAATGAGAAATTTTCTGAGAGACCAGTCTGACACGAACCTACTCCTATGAGGTGCACGGTGGTATGGGGGGCAGCCGGGTGCCTACCAGTATGCTCCTGCTGGATCCCGGCAGACTCGGCGCGTTGGAAATGCGATATACTTTGCACTATGCGCTTGTACAATACACCCGCTATAGCTGAGCGAACACAGACCTATTGACACGCATTCCCGAAGCGAACACGAATGGTGTGAGCAGTGTCGGAGTCAGGCAACATAACGTCGACACAACTGGAAGGTGGAGTGTCATGTCTCTATTCTACGGACTATGTGCGGGCTTCGTGGTGTGCTTACCGTCATGGCTTGTCCTACGGTATCTCTCCGCAGAGGCCGGCATGCTCGTGGGGCTTTTTCTCGTAACTTTGTTGCTGGTGATGACCATATATGCGAATAGTGATGAGCACACCGCACGGTACTCATCATTGAGTCTGTGGGCGTTGATTGTCCTCTGGGATGTCCAAGAGGACACCCACAAGATACGCGGTCGTCTCGGGTAGGGGCAGGTGCGGAGTGGCGACAACCAGGCGGCTTCCAGTGGGATGGAGTGGCTGAGAGCGCAGATGCCAGGTCGTTGGGGGGGTGGTTTGGGCTCCCACGTCGATCCATGCTGTGGCGGCCTGATCCATGTCGAGGCAAGTCCCTGACGCAAAGCATGCGGCGAAATGCGTCGGATGCGTCCCCGCAGCTATGGCGTGCATAAAGGCTTGCGCCTGGCTGTTCGCAAAGAGAACGTTGCCTGTCGCATCGAGTTCAAAGACGGCCACTGTGTGGTGGGGGGGCGGCGGGGGCTCGGCGGCAAGCGCCTGTCGCACGACTGCGGTAACATCCATCGGCATACATGGCTTTTCAAGCACCGCGAATGCTGCAACCTTGGCTGCCTCTGCTTCTAGCCCGCGTGTGGGGTACCCTGTGATCAGAATGGTCCGGAGATGCGGATGCATCAGCCGCAGTGCCCGGGCAATGTCGGGCCCAGACATTGCGTTTTTGAGAAACCAGTCAGCCACCAAGACTTCCGGGCGGATGCGGCTGCCGATGGCAAGAGCCTCACGCCCTTCAGTAGCGGTGTGTATGTTGAAACCTTCCCGCACAAAAAAACGTTCCATCGCGAGGAGAATCAACTGCTCATCGTCCACCATGAGTACTGTCACCATACTCCGCTCCTCAGGCCCCAGACACGTTAGAGATCACCGATTGCCGCAACGAGTTCATAGGACCGGATGTGCACTTCCCATACCCTCGTCTGATACGCTATCCATCCGGCGTCTCGTCTCTGAGTCCTCGGCCCCACGGGCTTCCCATTGTGTACCATACCAGGTAGGTAGCATCAATCGAATTCCGTGTTCCGTCCATTGGCTATGTCATTGGGGATTACTCCGAAGATCAATCGTGACCTGCGCGATTAATGGCGTCTGCAGTAGATTGGTCGATCCTAACACCGCGCGCCAACGTAACGCACTCCCAGGCCGGGGAAAGTGCCACCAGACTCCAGGTTGCACCGGGTGCCACTCCGCGCCGTTGGTATTGGTCAGTTCATACCGAATGGTCCCCGTGGTTCCCCAGAAATCGGCTACGCGTATGCGTGCCTGCACTACGGGTACGTCCGGCGACGACACGACTGTTGAGACCACGACGCCTGGCGTCTGAAAGGTGAACGCACGTGAGACGTGATGGGTCTGTGCCGTTGGGCCGGGAAGTAGAGTGACTCCCCGTGCTTGGAGTGGAGCCATCATGGTGTCTGGCAGAGCCGCGAACGCTTCGACCAGGCGTAATCCGCCTGGAACGCCTCGTCTGCCACGAATAGCAATATAGAGGATACGATCCTTGGCGGTGAGTGCGGAGCCCCCATAAGGGGAGGTACTGAGGAGCGTGGCCTGCGATGGGCTATGGATGTCAAAAACATACAGTGAATGGAGGAGCGTGGTGACAAACAGATACGGCCCCACGGCGCTTAGACTCCACGGCGCACCTTTGGGTACCGAGGCCTGTGCGACGAACCGGGGTGGGCCCGCTGCCGACCGATCCAGAATCTGAATCCCTCGTGCGTTGTCAATGGCATACAAGGCATTACCATCGGCGGTCAGACGAATGATGTGGTCGCCTTTCCCATCGGTATGGTGATAGGGTTCGAGGAGCACTGGCCGTTGCGGATGGCGTAGATCAAGGATTTGGATGCCTCCTTCGACGGCGGCGATATAGGCTAGCGTATCGACCAGGGCAATATCCGTGGCGCGGCCGGGAAGGGGAAGCGATGTCCGATGGTGTAGCGTGCCATCTGGAGTGAGTTCGATGATATGAACCGTACCGTCGTCACTCGCTACCAGGATGTAAGGGGGCCGCAGGGCGAGACGATGATGCTTGCCGGGGAGCATCATGGTAGTGTGCAGTGTGGGCTTGTTGGGCTGACGCACATCAACCACGTGGAGGATGCCGGCTGCATCGCTCACGATGGCCCAGTTGTCGTGGACTACAACGTCAGTGGTAAACGCGGTACGATATTGCCCGAGAAAATGTGGCGCGCCGTATCCTGCAAGGTTGACGACGATGAGGCCGCCACCCTGGGCGTCATTGGCTAAGTAGGCAATGCCGTCATCAATAACAACATCGACAATCGTGCCAACGTCGTCAAGCGCTGCTACAAGATGTGGGGAGCTCGGTTGGCTGATATCGATCAGCCGCAGGCCGCCGCGTGTATCGGCGACATGGGCCACCCCGCTTGTCCCCCGAAAGGCGACCCGAGCAGCGTAATGCGCTGTCGGGGCGCGAAGAATAGTCCCGAAGCGTTCCATCGGTACAAGCTGGAGACCGTCTGGCCCGGCTGCCACTATCACGTAAGGCGGGCGTATCTCCACACCGTAGGCATGACGAATGCCTCGATTGCTGCGGCGTTGGGGTGACTCGGGATGGGTGATGTCGAAGATATCGAGCGCACCGGCTGCGACAAAGACCTCGTGGTTATACACCGCCACGCCGGTTGCGGCACTGCTCGTAGACAGCAGTCGGAGTAGGCGTGCGAGTGCTGGGGCTGACACATCGATTACGGCGACGCCTTGATCGAGACAAGCCAGGTAGAGCCGCGAGGAGTCGAGAGCCATGTCGACAATGTTTCCACATGCACGCACCGTGTGTACCAGGCGCGGCCGTACCGGCGCAGAGAGGTCAAAAATTGCCAGGCGACCCTGCTTCGTACCGACATATGCATACGGCGGGGCAAGCAGAATATCGGTGGCGGTCCCCGGCACGCGTACCATGCCTACCGGACGCGGCCGATACGGCCGTGCTACATCAAAAATAATCACGCCACTCCCGCTGGCAGCCATATAGATATAGTCTCCGTGTTTTGCCAGTGCCGTGGGCTTGCCATGCGGGTAGAAGACGCCCGCACGGCGAGGCTGCTCCGGGGTGGAGACGTCGACAATATGCATTCCCCCCTTGCTGTTTGCCACGTAGGCGTATGTGCCGTGCAGGGTTACTTGACGGCTCCGTCCACGCGTCGAGTATGTCCCGAGCAGGCGGGGGCCTTTGGCGAGGCGGACCTGTTGCTGGTCGGTATCCCAGATTGTAGTCGTTGCCTCGGTATCACGATAACGAGTATCGGCAAAGGTGTCCTGATAGGAGACGTGGAGTGGGAAGGTGACCCTCCCGACTGCTTCGCGTGCAGCCGCAACACGCAGGTGTACGTGCCAGTCTCCGGGGGTGAGAAAATTCCGGGGAATGACGGTCTCTTGGAGGGCTTCCTGCTCGATATCACCATGCGCAATAGTGATACGACGCTGGGTAGGCAGGTGTTCCATAACGACTTCCTGGCGCCCGTCTGTGTCACTGTGCCAGAGTAGAGCCAAGGGGATGGCGTTGGTAACGTGCGGGGGGATCAGCCGTGGCAACGTGATATTTGGAACCTCAGGGGTAATGGTGAACGTGGCTTGTTGTGTGGACTCCTGATTGCCGTAGGGGTCGACACTGAAAAAGCGTACAGTGGCAGTCTGATCAAGCGTGAACGGCTGGGTGTAGCGCTGGGAGCGGAGGGACGGCTCGGTACCATCCCGCGTGTAATAGATGGTTGCCGGCCGTTCCGTGACCAATGCGACCGTTTGTGCGGTACCGTACTGACCACCTGGAGGCCAGATACGTGTGGTGACAGCGGTGTCGTACATCGTCACTAGTTGGGACGCTGCAGCCTGCACCCCGGCGCCATTCGTCACCCGTAGCCACAAACGGTTTTCCCCCGGAAACAAGGAGGCTCCTGCAATGGCCAGTTCCTGCTCGGCATCCGTGGTCACGACGTCTGCTGCTAATCGACGTCCCGGTCCCCAATCGCCACTGGTAACAGCGAGTTCATAGGTTGCGTCGGCTGTTGTACTGCGCCAGCGGAGTTTCAGCGAATCGGCGCGCCCAAGTTTTGTACGTTCTAGCGCCAGGAAGTCAATCTGTGGTGCCGTCGGCAGGCGGACATAATGTTCCTGGTGTGGGGCCGAGCGGTTGCCGGCGGTGTCCTCAGACCAGATGAAAAGCGTCCGGTGAGCGGACTCGGTTGCCGGGACGGTCAGGGGTGCGGTGTAGCGTGTGGTCTTGCCATTGTCCCAACGATACACAATCGTTGCATCCGCTTCCGAGGTGAGCGTGATTGTTGCTGGCAGGGTCCGGTACACGCCGCCAGCGGGGTGGGCATGGACTGTTGGCGCAAAAACGTCGAGGGTCTGGGGCTCAACGGACCGGCAACCTGACACCCACTGGAGACTGGTGAGGCTTATGAGTATTACAACACTCCAGCACACAATCGTGCTGGAGTGACATTGTGCGTAGAATGGGCGTAGAGGGGTCGCTCTCATAGCTCCTATGCCGTTTGCGTGGTGGGGGAACGTCTGGATTGCGTTACGATGGCTTGAGGATACCTTGAGACGACAATTTTCGGAAGGGGAAACCACGCGGCTGATAGTCGTGTGCGGATCGTGTGACTCCTACTTTATCATACTGGCGGGCTCTCTTGGGCACACGGGTTTGCTGGGGAGCTACTGTCTGCGTTTGCTGTGTCACAGTCAAGTTCTAGCAGGTATCGCATCGTTGTCCGGTCGGGTCCCGAAGAAGGTGGATAGAACGCTTCTTTATGCTTTGTCCTTTGCAGCAAAACACGCAGAATACGCAGCACCACGCTTGGTCGACGCAGTGCGACACCGGGTAGATCCAACATGTGGAAGTCCCGCATAAAGGCACGCCGAATGGTCAAATCTTTCCGTAACGCCGGGATCAGACCACGCCGGACTACGGCGCGCATGAGACGCTCTAATAGCGGTGGTGTTTGATGCGGTTGCATGCCTTGGCGCGCTCGCTGCAAGCCGCGACGATCCTGCCGTAGTGCCTCGTCGAAAAACGGGCGTAATTCCCGTTCCGTCGTGCGGTGAAAAAGCAGGGCACGAGCCGCCGGGTCGTGTGAGTGTGTCAGAACATCGGCGAGGAGATGGGCGTGCAAAAAGCTCAACGAACAGCCGCGCCCGTAGAGCGGATTGGTGTGGATCGCAGCTTCGCCCACGGCGAAATAGCCCAGGATGAGTGGCTGGCCATGACGTACGAATTGTCGATGACAACTGCGCAATCCTCCCATGGCAAACACATCGGTTGTCGGGTCGGCACGGTCCGGATCCAGCCATGGCGCGAGGGCTGGCAGGGCACGGCATGCGGTGGTAAATGCGTCGTTGTGCCGCAGAATGCGGAGATCAGTTTCGATTGTAGGCACCGCAAGAGTAAGGGAAAAGGTGTGGTTGTCGGCCGGAAACACGCCAAATTTGAGGTAGCCAAGATCGCCCATACTTGAATGGGAGGTTCGGGTCGGCTCGTCCTGGCCGGATCGCAGACGATAAAAGCGCGTGTAGTAAATGATGCCGGTATCGGCCGTCTCTTCTTCGATAGCGAGTGGCAGTGTCCGGAGCCAGGTTGAAAACGGCGAGCGGCGTCCGGTGGCGTCAATGACGATATCCGCGGGCATGATGTCATCAGACGCAACGCGTTCGACAGTCAAACCCGTAACGCGTGGTATTGTCTGCGTTGGTTCCGTGTGTATCCCTGTCACCCGTACCCCGTAGGTCACGTCAATGCCTTGCGTACGTGCGTATTGGTGGAGGACAGACTCGAACGTGGTGCGTCGGCACATGAGAGTCGTCAGGTCGTCGTCGTCCGCATGCGGGCGGTAGCGAGGGGCGAGGATGGGAGGCAAGCTCTCGCCGAAGTAGCGCTCTTGGGCGCCGGCATCCAACAGGGCGGTATGCAAAGCCGGATAGCGTTCACGGAGTTCGTTGCGTAGCCGTGCGAGAAATCCATGCGAATGCCGCAGTTGCGGAACGCCGGCGCGTTTCCAGCTGGTGAAGGCGTCGTGGGAGGGTTCCACGGGCGGGGCGTTATCGCGTTCGAGCACGTACACGTGATGACCACTCTGGCGTAAGGCAAGCGCCGTGACGAGTCCGGCGATGCTGGCACCGGTGATGATGATGCGTTCGGACATGTGAGCCTTTCCGGCGTGCCGTGGCATAATGCGATGTCGGACGACACGAGAGCATTGGCGAGCAGTGTACGGGAAAAAACCACAGAGAGCTAAGGCTGCTCCCGCTTTATATATCTATATAATGGTTGGACGATAGAGGCAAACATGCGACACACGAGGGAGTGAGAAGAGTATGAAATCCATCTGGCATATGTGCTGCATAAGCATCGGGTTTATCGTGGTGGGCGCGTTGCTGCAGCCCGCGCAGGCTAGTGAGAATTCGCAGCTCCGTACGATCATGGTCACAGGAACTGGTGAGGTCCAGGCGAAGCCTGATATCGCCCGTCTTCGCGTTGGCATAGTGACCCACGGACTTCTGGCACAAGCGGCAATGGAGGAAAATGCCAAAACGATGCGGGGTGTCTTGCGCGGCCTCGCTGATCTGGGTATTGCCGCGAAGGATATCCAGACCATGCGTTTGACTGTCGCACCGCAGTACGAGCGTCGGCATGCCGGTCAGTCCGCCCCACCGGGTATTGTCGGATATCAGGTGCAGCATACCGTGCAGGTGACTGCCCGTGATGTGAGCCGCGTGGGTGGGGTACTCGATGCGTTGATGAAATTGGGGGCGAATCATCTCAATGATGTGCAGTTTCTCATCGACGATGACAAGGCATTGCTCGATAACGCCCGTGTGGCCGCTGTACGCGAGGCGCGCCGTAAAGCGGAACTCTTTGGCACGGCGGCTGGGGTGGTGGTCGGCGAGGTGATGTCAATGCACGAAGCCGGGAGTGTTCGCCCGCCTCCTATGCCTATAACATACATGCGAGCGGCTGAGAGCGTGCCGGTGGCCCCGGGTGAGCGTACGTTGCAAGTTCAAGTCACAGTCGTGTTCGCGCTCCGGGAGCAATAAATCGACCTGGGATGTACGGCAATGATAACGCGAGCGTTTGCAGGAAGATACGCATCGGGGTATTGTAAGCGCGTTTTTTATTTGAGGCAACTTGGCGGGTGCGATAGGGTAGGCGTACCGGTCGCTGGCGGTTCTAGCGCTCGCAGTGACCGGGGATGTCAATACAGGTTTGAGGATAACCAACGACAGGCACGCAACATTTCTGGATGCGTGGCATGGCCCAGGAGGGCGACCCCTGGGGGCATCACGTGTTGCGTGGGGAGGAATAGGCGAATGCAGCGACCGCTGACCGGGGTGCGCGTGCTGGACTTATCGCAGTTTTTAGCGGGTCCGTACGGGAGCATGATTTTAGGGGATCTTGGCGCCGAAGTGTTGAAAATTGAAATTCCTGATAAAGGCGACGGCAGCCGGGAGATGCCCCCGCATTTTATTCAAGGGCAAAGCGGATATTTTTTGAGCATGAACCGCAGTAAAAAAAGTATGACGCTGAACCTGAAAAGCGAGGTAGGACTGGAGTTGTTTTATGACCTCGTGCGCAAGTCTGATGTGGTCTACGATAACTTCCGCCCTGGGATTCTTGATCGTTTGCGTATTGACTATGACACGCTCAAAACCATCAACCCCCGTATTATTTCCTGTTCGGTGTCCGGGTATGGGTATTCCGGGCCGATGAAAGATCGCCCGGCATTCGATCTCGTCGTCCAGGCCATGGGGGGGATTATGAGTTACACCGGGCCACAAGGTGGTGAGCCGGTGCGTATGGGCGCGCCCATGGGGGACATAGCCGGGGGGATTTTTGCCGCGCATGGGGTGTTGGCCGCGCTATACGACCGCGAGCGGACGGGTGAAGGACGCCGGGTTGATGTGGCGTTGCTGGATTCGCAGATCGCGTTGTTGATTTATCGGGCGATGTATTACTTTATGGCGGGCGAAATCGCCGCACCAGCCGGCTCCGGGCATGTCTCGGCGGTGCCGATTGGGGCGTTTAAAACCCAGGATATCCATATGGTCATTGATGCCAACGGGGATAAATTCTGGCGGGCGTTATGTGTGGCCATAGAACGTCCGGAATTGGCTGATGACCCGCGTTTTGTCGATCGGGCCGGGCGCTTGAAGCACGTGGAAGAGCTGATGGCGTTGCTGCAAGAGATTTTCTTGACGCGGCCCGGGGAGGAGTGGTTACGGCGTTTGGATGAGGCGGGTGTGCCGAGTGGTCCGATTAATACGGTCGACCGCGCTTTGTCAGACCCGCAGGTATTGGCCCGCAATATGGTCGTAGAAGTGGACAGCCAACACTATGGCCAAATCCGGATGACGGGCAGTCCGATCAAAATGTCGGGAATGAATGATGAGGAATTTCTCGCGCCTCCAACGCTCGGTGAACATACGGAGAGTGTGCTCTCCGACTGGCTTGGTCTGTCAGCCGAACGCATCGCGCAGCTGCGGCAGGATGGGGTCTTATAGTGTCAAGTAAAACCCCCAAATATGGGAGTTTATGCGGATCACCCGTTGTGGATAACTTGTGGAGAATTGCGTGTTGTTCCAGTGTGTCGACCATCGACGATCTTGGTACTGGTACGGTACTGAAACTTTATAAATTTATTAACTATTTGATTTATAATGACCTATATGGTTCATGTGCGTTTTTGAAGGGATTGGTGCCGTGTGTCCCTGGTACACCACCTTTGTCCACAACTGACTGTGTATAGTCCTTCAAAGCCTTCGAAATCGTGTAAAGGTATAGAAAAAAAGCTCTTGAAAGGGCGGCGAAGTCTACATTGTGGAAAAGCTGGGAGTAAATAGCTGCTAGGAGTGAGGGAAGACGACACTACGAGAAACTTGGCACACTGGACCAAGGCGCGTGATATTTTCCTTATCATATGTAAATCAATGCCTTAGATGAATTCTATCTCTGTTGATCCACCTCGGAAGCTGAGGGGACGGACCTCGACATTTTTGTCCACAGATCGTGTTGATGTTGAACAAAAAGGGTCACAATAGGTGGGAGTTGCTAAGGAGGAGAAGAACCATGACGACACACGCACACATCTTGGCGGAATTTGGTGAGCGCCTAAAATTTGACGACATCCCGGCAGACGTCATCGCGCGTGCCAAACTCCATATCCTCGATATTCTCGGAATCGGTCTTGCGGCCTCAGGCATGGAGTATGCCCAGGTGATTCTCGAGACGGCCCGAGCCTGGGGTGGGCAGCCGCAGAGCACGGTGTTGCGCTACGGGGATCGCTTGCCGATACCGAGCGCGGTGCTGGCCAATGGCAGTTTTACGCACGGGTTGGATTTTGATGACACCCATCCCGAATCGATTACGCATGCCAGCTCTTGTGTGGTGCCTCCCGCTTTAGCAGTCGGGGAAGCCTTGCATGTTGACGGCAAGGCCATGCTGACTGCAGCTGTGGTGGGCTATGAGGTTGTCGCACGCCTCGGCGCTGCTGCACCGGGGGCGTTTCATCATCACGGCTATCACGCCACACCCATTTGCGGGACCTTCGGGGCGGGGATGGTGACAGGTAAACTCATGGGCTTGCCGGCTGAGGCGTTAGCGCACACGCTGGGCGTGTGTGGCAGCCAAGCCGCCGGGATTCAAGCGTTTTTAGATGATGGCTCATGGACCAAGCGGTTGCATCCGGGCTGGGCGGCGCACGGTGGAGTGATTGCGGCACAGCTTGCTGCCCGTGGTTTCCAGGCACCGGCAACGGTGCTCGAAGGGCGTTTCGGTCTGTATGCCACTCATGTCGGCAGCGATGCCCTTGATCCCGCCCGTTTGACACGCGGTCTTGGACAGGAGTGGGAAACTGCGCGGATTGCGTTTAAACCCTATCCGGTGTGCCATTTCAGCCATGCCAGTATGGATGCGGCCTTAACCCTGCAGCGTGAGTATGGGATTCAGCCGGACGATATTGTCTCCGGTGAGGTGTTGGTGCCGCAGGATATCGTACCGATTGTCTGTGAACCCTTGGCGGACAAGCACGTGCCGGCGACAACCTATGGTGCTTTGTTTAGCCTGCCGTTCTGTGTGGCGACAAATCTCGTACACGGGCATGCGCGACTCGAGAGTTTTACGGAAACGGCTTTACAAGACACTGAGGTGTTGCAACTGGCGCGTAAAGTGGGATTTGCCGTGGAACCGTGGCCGGAATTTCCGCAATTTTTCTGTGGGGGCATGCGCTTGACGCTCCGTGACGGCCGTACCGTGGAGCATCGGGAAGCCATCAACCGCGGTCACCCGGATAACCCGATGCAACCAAGTGAAGTGCAAGAGAAATTCCGTGATAATGCTCGCCGGGCGCTGCCGGATGACCACATTACTGCCGTGATTGAGACCGTCGCCCGGTTGGAAGAGTTGTCCAGCGTTGCGGAACTGGCGGCGCTGTTGGTGTCGCCGTCGTCGTGATGCTTGGTATACCAACAGCGCCAGGAGTCGGATAGAGCCCTCCGGAACATGCCGGGGGGCGTGCTAGCGCGCTGAGGTCTGCGTGTCCATGTCTGGTGGACTGGTTGCGCATGCCTGTGCAGTATAGCGGTTGACCTGCCCTCTGGTGGTGTGGTAAGACTAGCAGCCCTTCGGAAGCGAGGCTGAACTTGCCATACGGAGCAGAGGCAATGGGGATCTATCTGTGGCGTCGGTTGCTGCTGTTTATCCCGTCCTTGGTCGGCATGAGCATTTTTATTTTTGTGCTCATGCGTCTGATACCAGGGGATGTGGCGCATATCCTGGTGTATGAAGCGGGCACGGAGTATAGTGGAGCAGCAGAGAAGCAAGTCAAAAAAATCCGTCGCGAGCTTGGCCTGGACAAACCGCTTATAGTCCAGTTTGTCTCTTGGGGCTTGGGCGTGGTGCAAGGGAATTTTGGCTACTCCTACTGGGAGCGCCGCCCGGTCTTGGCCATTATTCAAGAGCGCTTTCCGCGTAGTCTTGAACTGGCTGCCCTGACATTTATTTTGGCTATACTGTGGGCCGTCCCACTCGGTGTCTACTCCGCTGTACGGCAGAATTCTTGGGCCGATTACCTCGTGCGCACTCTCAGTGTTAGCGGCCTCAGCATTCCTCTCTTTTTTTCCGGTATTCTCATCCTCTATCTCCTGGTGGAAGTGTTCAAGTGGATGCCCCCACTCGAGTTCACCAGTTTTTTCGAAGATCCCCTGGAAAATATCCGCCAGTTGATTTGGCCGGCTGCAGCGCAGGCGTTTTATATTAGTGCGCCGATTATGCGGTTAACCCGGTCGCAAATGCTTGAGGTGATCCGTGAGGATTATGTCCGCACAGCCAGATCAAAAGGACTGCGGGAAAGTTTGATCGTCTACAAACATGCTCTGAGGAATGCCGTCCTGCCGGTAGTCACGTTTGCCGGTTTGTTGGGGGGGCGCTTACTCGGCGGCCTGATCATTATGGAGGCGATCTTTGCGATACCGGGGATGGGATCGGCCCTTGTGGCCGCGGTGAATTTTCGGGATTACCCGACTATTCAGGCAATCGTGTTTCTCATGGCTTTTATTTTTCTTTCGCTGAATCTGGTGGTGGATATGCTCTACGGGTGGTTGGATCCACGCATCCGGTATGCCTAGAAAGGCCAGCACTCATCCGTTTGCTGTTTGCGCATTGTCAGGCTCGTACAAGCACGGCTAACGCAGGGACGAGAAGGAGCCCACATGGCACGTCACATCACCGTGACATCCGGGTCGCAGAGTGCTGAGCTGTTGCGGAGTGACCGAGCGTGGAACACTGTGCTGCGCACACTCCAGCATTTTTGCCGAGTCCAACCTCTGGCTGCTCTCGGAGGTACTGTTGTTCTTTTGTTGGTTTTGACGGCGATATTCGCTCCGCAGCTTGCCCCGCATGCCCCGAAAGACGCGGCATTTCCACGCTACGCCTCCCCGAGTCTCACGTACCTTATGGGCACGGATCATTTGGGGCGCGATATCCTCAGCCGGGTGGTGTGGGGGGCACGGTTGTCGGTCTATATCGGTTTGACGTCCGTTACGGTCGGTGTCACTCTCGGTGCCTTGTGGGGGATTATTGCTGCCTACTTCGGTGGGGTGCTCGACACGCTGAGTCAACGGGTGGTTGATGCCATGATGGCCCTGCCGGCTATCGTCTTGGCGATTAGTCTCATGGCTGTGCTCGGTCAGGCGGTGAATAACGTCATTATTGCGCTGGCGATTCTCTTCATTCCCTCTACGGCCAGAATCATGCGCGCGACGGCGCTGAGTCTCAAGCAGAGCCAATATGTGGAAGCGGCCAGAGCCCTTGGCAGCTCGCACTGGCGGGTGATCTTCGGGCATATCATCCCGAACACGATGGCGACGTATATCGTGCTGTTCAGCGTGAATTTATCCTATGCCATCGTGGTGGAAGCCTCGCTGAGCTTTTTGGGGCTTGGTGCGCCCCCTGACGAGCCGTCGTGGGGCGGCATGCTTACCATGTCGGGGGACTCGCTGTTATCAGCGCCGTGGATGTCGTTATTTCCTGGATGTGCCATCACGCTCGTAGTCTTTGGCATGAATATGCTGGGTGATGGATTGCGTGATGTGCTTGATCCGCGCTTGCGGGGCTCAGAGGGTACCTGAGCGTGTCGAAGGAAGTTGGGCCGAGACTCATTGAAGGAGGAGGGTATGGGGATGTTGCAATATCGTTTGGCAATACTACTGGTCGTTCTACTCGGTTTGGGACAGGGCACAACGCTGGCGGAGGAAACGCCGCAACGCGGTGGTGTGCTGCATTGGTTCGATTATGCGGATCCGGCGCGCCTCGATCTTCATACGGAGTCACCGTTGAATGTGTCCCAAGCGATCGTCGGGATCTACAGCGGATTGGTACAATGGGGTCCGCAGGAGCCGCTCAAAGTCAGTCCTGATCTGGCCGAGCGCTGGGAAGTCTCCGCTGATGGGTCATCGTATACGTTTCATTTGCGCCAAGGTGTGACCTGGCACGACGACAAACCGTTTACGTCTGCTGATGCGCTTTATAGTCTGAAACGCATCATTGACCCCGAGGTACGGAGTCCGCGCTGCGGTTCGTTATTGCGTCCACTGGTCAAAGACGTCGAAGCTCCGGATGCCAATACCGTGACCGTGCATCTTAAGTTTCCCACTACGGTGGTCTTGCCGGCGTTAGCGTCGGCGTGGTGCAAGATTCTCCCGAAACATATTTTGGAACGCGATGGCGATTTGACCCGTCCCGAAAGTCAGATTGGCACGGGACCGTTCAAGTTGAAGAAATACGTGCGAGGTAGCGTCGTCGAATGGGAGCGCAACCCCAAGTATTTCGACAAGAATCTGCCGTATCTGGATGGTGTGAAGCAGTACATCATCAAGTCCCGGCCGACGCAAATCGCCGCGATTAAGGCCGGTAAGGTCGATTTCTGGTACGGCTGGCCACCGCTCAATAGTAAGCAAATCGAAGAAATCCGCGCCTCGCGCAAAGACATCGTGTATCGCGAATCCGCGCCGGGCGGTATTTCGCAGTTGCACATGAACACCACGAAGCCCCCGTTCAATAATGCCGACATGCGCCGGGCGGTTAATTTGGCGATTAACCGGCAAGAGATTGCTGCGAAGGCCTACGACGGCATGATCATTCCGTGCGTGATTCTGCCGAAAGAGGCTTTCGGCGACTACGCCTTGCCTGTCGAAGAGGTATTACAGTCGCCTGGATGCCGTGCGCAAAAAGACGAAGATATAGCCGAGGCAAAGCGGCTGGTGGCGAAACACTACCCTGATGGTCTCGATATTGTGGTGTCGATCCGATCTGTCGGCAATTATGTCGATATCGCCTCGCTGGCCATTCAGCAGCTCAAGAAAATCGGGATTCGCGGCACGCTGAAAACGTGGGAAAGTGCCGCAGGGTTTGCCGCCTGGGCTCGCGGGGATTTTACGTTGATCGGGGTACAAGCGACAGCTATGACGTTTATGGATCCCAGTGCGCCGTTTACGCTGATGTGGACCACGAACAGTCCGCGCAATTACGGCAAGTTACCCCTGCCGCAGATGGACGAACTGTACGAAAAAGGGCTACGCGAAGCGGATGAGGACAAACGCAAAGCCATTTATCATGAGTATCAACGGCACATTTTACGTGGGGACTCGCCCATTGTGACTTATGGCTGGCCGACGGGCCCCTGGTTTATGGCTACGAAGGTCAAGGGCTGGGGCCCTGGACCAACGATCTATGATAATGCCAGCTACCATGGAGTATGGCTGAAGAAATAAAGTGTGAGTGCGGGGTGCAGGCCCATGGTGTTTGCCCTCCGCACTGCTGTACGAAGGGACGTGTGGTGGCACCGAAATATCCTGACATTACTGTTGATTTAAGCGGCGAAGACGGTCATGCCATGCGTATTATCGCGTTAGTGCGGAAAGCTATGGTGGAAGCCGCATGCCCAGAGGAGGCTGTCAAAGCCTACATCGATGCAGCCATGGCGGATGACTATGACCATTTGTTGCGTGTCTCGGCGCAGACCGTGTGCGTGACAGGACTTAAAGACCTCCCTGCATGAGGGTTATTGCTGCCCGACTTTCCTGCCTGTGATGTCCCATGCCCACCGGAAATACCCCCTGCATTCCAGGGTCTCATCGTGGGTTTTGCCTTCTCTTTGCTGCACGTATATCGACGTTTCTCTTCATGTATGCAGTATCGTATAGGCCCCATGAATTTTTTGGACGTTCGCTGCGTTTTCCCAAGTAGCTTTTTTTCACGTCTGACAATCCAGCATCATATGGTAGGGCGTGGCTCAGGCCGCCGTCACTGTGAGTCCGCAGCGTGTGGCGTAGATGTGATACGCCATTCGCTGCACAAAGGGATGTAGAGGTGCCCATGAGTTATCACCTTGGCTTTATCGGGACTGGTTCTGGGGAACATTTCCCTGCGGATACCATTGTCCATGTGGATGCTGTAGGGCGCCCCCTGAAACCGGTCATGGATGTAAAGGCTTTGCGACGGCAGGACGCGTTGTTTTGGTACAACCCCCGTGGTGCCAATATGTGGGAGACGTTCGGGGCGTTGATGTTGCTTGATTGGGTCGTTGACGAAGAACGGCGCCATATCATTTCCCTGGGGGAGGGGAATCCGCTGTGGCATATGCTCTCGGATCTGGAGATCGCGGAGGCTTTGGGGATCACACTGGAAGCGTGTGATTTCGCCAATAGTCCGGCCACCTGGTCGTTCAAGGATTTAGGGTTTAGTTCGGTCGTAAGTCTGGCGAATTGGCTCGGGCGTTTTCCTCACGAGCAGCGCCTGCGAAAAATTGCCATTCCGACGCAAGGCAATGCGGGAGATGCGCTGGTGCGCTATGCCACTGAGGCGTTTTTGCGTGGTGGCAACATCGATGAAGTGGCTGTCGTGGCACCACGTGATACGCCCAAGCCGATCATCGGAAGCATTGCTGCCGCGGTCTACGAGTTTCCTGGGCGGGTCCATCTGCACTTGCTTCCTGGAAAGGGGACGATTCAAGAAGCCGGCAAAGTTGTTGCGGAACAATTTGTCCCCAAGGGCTTTTATAATGCCTCGACCTTAAAAGAGCCTTGGCGCTGGGCCGGGAAAGCCGCTATGGGCTTTCGCATAGCGGAGCCCCGCCCAGAGGCTGGCAAACATCGCTGGGATGTGCCGGACGTGGTGATCTACCCGGTTGGTGGCGGAACCGGCATGGTCGGGATGTGGTATGCCTTTCAACTCCTACAGGATCTTGGGGTCATCGGCGCAAAGCGCCCGAGGATGATTGGGGTGCAAAGCGAGGTAACGGCACCGTTGGTGCAGGCTTTTGCGAGCGGTGCTACTGATACGGAGCCAGTGGAGGCTGGCCACACCATTTTGACCGGGCTCAACGTCCCCGGTGGTGTGGGGCATCACGAAGTGCTACGCATTATCTACGACAGTGGCGGTGGGGCCGTCCCGGTTGCCGATGACGCCGCGTTGGCTGCGGTGCGAACTATCCATCAGGCAAAACGGGTATGGTTTGGCACCGAAGGAGGTGCCACCATCGCCGCCTTGCCTGTGCTGGCAGACCACGGCTGGATAGGTGCCGGAGATCACGTCGTGGTGGTCAACACGGGTTCATTGTTCAAATATTTTCGTCGGCCTGAAGTTGACGGCCTGGCGATGTGATCCCGCTACAGGGCGAGGTATTGTTGCCGGACTTCCTCGTTATCTTGCAATTCTTGGATCGTCCCGGAAAACCGCACCTGCCCCTTTTCGAGTACATACGCCCGGTCGCTCAAGGCGGTGGCGAACTTGGCATTCTGTTCACACAGCAGAATGGTGATGCCTTCGTTTTTCAGACGTTGAATCTGTTCGCTTAAATCACGCACGACCAGCGGCGCGAGCCCCTCGGACGGCTCATCGAGGAGGATGAGATCGGGATTCCCCATCAGGGTGCGACCGACGGTCAACATTTGTTGCTCGCCCCCGCTCAGATACCCGCCTTTCCGGTCATTGAGTTTCGCAAGCACGGGAAAGATCTCGTAGACCCGCTCGACCGTCCACGTCGAGCTATGCGTTGTTGCTGGAGGCTTGATACCCACCTCGAGGTTCTCCCCTACCGAGAGATCAGGGAAGATGCGCCGCTCCTCCGGGACGAAACCAACACCGAGCCGGGCAATGCGGAACGCCGGTTGGTTGGTGATATCTTCATCACGATACCGCACGGTTCCCTGGCGTGGCGGGGTGAGCCCCATAATGCTGCGTAACGTTGTCGTTTTCCCCACGCCGTTGCGGCCAAGCAACGACACACACTCGCCTTCATTGACCTCGATCGAAATCCCGAAGAGGATTTGGCTCAGGCCATAGGAGGTGTAGATATTATCGACTTCCAGAATCATTCCGCTTCTCCCAGGTAGACCCGTTGCACGTCGGGGTTCTTGCGGACATCGTCCGGCTTGCCCTCGGCCAGGACTTCCCCTTGGTGGAGGACGGTGATTTTTTCGGCGATGCTAAAGACCACGTCCATGTCGTGCTCCGTGAACAGGAGCGTCAGCCCCCGGTCGCGTGCGATGGTTTCAATCAAGTGAATCGTGCTGGTCGTTTCCTGCGGGGACATTCCCGCGGTGGGCTCATCCAGCAACAGAATTTCAGGCTCGCTCGCCAGGGCAATACCGAGTTCGAGCTGTTTTTGAAACCCATACGAGAGCGTGCCACTGATCGATTGGGCTTCGTCGGCAAGCCCGACGTCTTCTAAGAGCGCGTAGGTTTCTTCCTGCACCAGTTTTTTCGCCGGAGTGAACAAATTCAGGGTTTTCTTGACATGAGACAGCACCGCCACCTGCACATTATCGAAGACGGTCAAGCGCGGGAAAATATTGGTCCGTTGAAATGAGCGCCCCATTCCCATCTGACAGATCTTGTGCGGCTGAAGCCCGGTGATATCGCGGTCGTGAAAATACACCCGCCCTTGTGTGGGTTCCAGATGACCGGTAATGAGATTAAACGTGGTCGATTTCCCGGCGCCATTTGGACCGATGATACACGCCATTTGGCCTTGCTCGACCGTCAGATTGAGGTCGCGGACGGCCACAAAGCCCTCAAACGATTTGGTTACACCCTCAACGCGAAGCAGCATACATACACCTTAAGGTCTGTTAGGAGACCGCCGTCCGGAGTTCAGCCCGATGACGTCCAAACGCCTGCCGAACTTCAGTTTGTAGTAAGTTGTAATACGTAAAAAGCACCCACAAGGCCGCAATCAAAATGCCGGACAACGGTGTCCCGAAGTAGATGTGCAGCACGAGAGGGGCTAGAGAAAGCAGGAGCACGAGCACGCGGCAGATTTGGGAATACGCGCGTATTCCCCGCAGGAGCGGTACAAAAAGCAGTAAGCCAATGACTGCTTGCGCGATCGTGCGTGGCACGATACCCCACGTGCGTAGATCGAGTAAGGCGAATTCCCACTCTTCCGAGATCCACCAGGAAGCAGGGGCGAGCAGGAGGCTGAAGAACGCGGTGAAAAAGAGGGTGCCGGCAAAAAAGAACCAGAATTTCCGGCTGAATTGCTCCACGGTTTTCTGCATACGGGTGGCATAGTCATCTGCACTCGCGATGTCGCGTTCCTGGATGAAGCCCAGGATGCCGCCCGGTAAGCCGTAGAGAATGAGAATCAAGACAGAACCGAGAAACAGCTGCCAGATTTCCGGATAATCCTGCGTGATATCAGCATCCATCGTCAGGAGCAACAGTGCCCCGATAATAGGGCCGAAAAACGTGTAGACCCCACCGAGCAGACTCATCAACAGCACCTGGGTGGACTGTGTCCAGTGGGCCAAATCAGGGTAAATGCTGCGGTCGTTGACCATGATCAAGGCGCCGGCCAAACCTGAGAAGGCTCCCGTGACCATAAAGGCGTAGAGTTGATAGCGCTTGACATTCACGCCGACAAAATCGGCACGCTCGGGGTTTTCACGGATAGCTGTCAGGGTCTTGCCGAAGGGGGAGTTGACGATACGCCAGAGGAGGTAGACGCAGATCACACAGATGACCAAGACGAATTTATAGTAATTCGAGAACGTGGGGTCTTTGACCCACTCCGGAACCGGTACACCGATGAGGCCATTGTCGCCACCAGTGAAGTCATACCACTTAAACGCAATGAGATAGATAATCTGTCCGAACGCCAAGGTCAGGATGGCGAAATAGATGTGCGTCCGGCGGATGCAAAAGTAGCCGATAATCATTGCCGCCAAGGCCCCGCCGATGGGTGCAGCAATGAGGCCAAAGGCAAAGGGGAACCAGCTGATTTTTTTCAATAGGAGTCCCGCCGTGTAACCCCCGAGACCCAGGTACGCCGCCTGGCCGAACGAGACCATGCCGGTGTAGCCCATCAGTAAATTAAAGGCGACGGCGAACATCGACCAAATAAAGACTTCAGTGAGAAAAGTAATCCAGTATTCAGTCCACTCCATGGCGAGGATGAGGTTCGGTCCCCAAAAGAGGACCGCGAGGATCGCTAGAAAAACCCAAATCGCCTTGTCGCCTCCCGCCACCTGGCGTGGAGCAGTGCCCGCTTGCTCGGTTGGTCGTATTGTCTGGGATGTATTCACAGCCTCCCCCGTCCAGCTAAATGAAAGGAAATGTCACGACGCGACATATCATTCTTGTCCTGCCACATTGGCCGGCCTAATGGCCGCCGGATACTTGTTTGCCCAATAAGCCTTGCGGCCGTGTGACCAGGACGATAGCCATAAGAATGTAAATAAAGAGTGTCTCAAATTGCGGCACAACGAGAATGCCGAAAGAACGCAGCTCACCGAAAATGAAGGCGCCTAAAGCCGTACCGCCTAAACTGCCGAGCCCACCGAGTACCACGACCAAAAAGATATCAATGATCACGTCGAAATCCATGCCGGGATACAATGCGCCCATCGGCGCGAGTACGGCGCCACCGAGGCCGCCGAGGTAAGCGCCAATGGCAAAAACCCCCGTATACATCAACCGCACGTTCACCCCGAGTGCCCCGACCATTTCCCGATCTTGCGTCGCAGCCCGCACAATGCGTCCAAGACGCGTGCGATTGAGGAAGAGGTAGAGCCCCAACATGGCGCCAAGGCTCACCGGTATGAGGACCCAGACTTGATAACTCGGAAACAGGTTGCCGAAAATCGACAGGGTTCCTTCGAACCCTGCAGGCCGTGCCACGGATTGATTTTCGGCACCCCAGATCAGTTTGACCAGATCACCAAAGACGAGTACCAAGCCGTATGTTAACAGCAACTGATACAGAGGGTCAGCTCGATAGATGGGGCGGAGAAAACTGATTTCCATCCCAATACCGACGACGGCAACCAAGAGCGGAACAAAAATCAGCGCAATCCAGAAACTTCCAGGGACTGTTGCCAGCAAATGACGGGTAAAGGTGAAGACGAAAAACGCGCCGTACATGTACAGCGAGCCGTGGGCAAAGTTGAGAATGCCGAGCACGCCGAAGACCAGGGAGAGCCCGGACGCGAGGAGATAAATACCCAACGCGATAATGAGGCCGTTAAAGAATGGAACGAAAAAATCGCTCGTCAGAAAATCCACCATGAGTGTCGAGCTCCGTGTTGCCCTCGAGGGCGCCGTCACGAGGCCCGGGAGAGACGGCGTCTCTCCCGGGGGAGAGATTAGTTACCTTTCTTTTTATAGTCTTCGCGTGCTTTCATCACTTCCGCTTCGGTCCGCAGGACATCATTGCCCTCGGCCCGGACAACGTCTTTCAGGCGCTTAAACGGGTAGCACGGGTTCGTGTAGGTAAAGCCGGCGTAATACCCAAACGTTGCCTGGCCATCAAACGGCCGGATAGTGGCATCACCCAAGACGGTGTCAAAGGACATACCACGGAAGGTCTTGGCCAATGTGGTCGAATCGGTGGTCCCGGCTTTCTCGATCGCTTGCGCGATCATGTAAGTCGAAACGTAGCCTGCAATATCGCCGGATTTGGGTTCATACCCGGCTTTCTCTTTGAACTTCTTGACGAACTCCTCGTTCTGCGCTTCCTTGCCCGGAATGGGACGATCGAAGGCGTACAAAAAAGTTGCCATGATGCCGTCTGGCATTTCTGCGCCCATGGGCTTCAGAATATCCAGGTCCCCTCCGCCGGTGGAAATGAACTGTGTTTTGTCAAAAAAGCCATAGGCTTTAGCCTGTTTGATAAAAGCGATCAGATCACCTCCCCAGAGTGAGCTGAACACTGCGTCCGGTTTGGCGCTGAGCATCGTGGTGATATGGGAGGAGAAATCGCGTTCGCCCAACTTCGGCCACAGATCACCCAGCTTGTTGACGCCTTCTTTTTTGGTTTGGAGAAAGTTCCAAAAATCACTGTTGACAACATGGCCCCATTCGTAATCCGGCCCGATGAAGTAGTACGATTTCCAGTCTTGCTTCGCCGCCGCCAACGCTGCAGTGCGGCCGATGGTGGTGCTGTTCGTGTTCGTTCGTGCAACGTAGAGATGCCCTTGCTCACCAGTGAGGGCGGAGGTCTGGGCAATCGTGTCGATAAACAGCACCTGCATTTCTTTCGCGACCGCAGAGACGGCAAGAGCCACACCACTACTGATAATGCCCATAACAAAGTCGACTTTGTCACGCGTCACCATGCGGCGGAATTCTTTCACGGCAATGCCCGGCTTGAGCTTATTATCGCGGGTCACAAAGGTGATTTTCCGTCCCAAGACACCACCCTTGGCATTGATTTCATCGGCGGCAATTTCATGGCCGATAATGGTGCCTTTGGTATACACTGCAGCCAAGCCGGATAAGGCGTAGAGCAAACCGATTTTGAGGGGTTTTTTCTTCTTCGCGGCGAAGGCAGGGGATGCAACGAGTGCGAGACCCGTCACGAGGATAACGATACTCTGCCATACACGTCCTTTCATAATCCATCTTCTCCTTATGTAGGATTAAGAATGTCCGCTGGATACAAAAGCGTGCCAGTGAGTATCATAGCTCACTGAGACTTGTCAATTCTCTTTTTCCAGCCTAGCAACGTGATATGGTTCGCATCTGTGTAATGCACTAGCGTTTTCTTCCATATACGGGACATACGGGGGCGGGCTCACTGCGGCTGTTCTCGTGTCTCCTCTCGTGGTGGAAGCGCTGCAGAGAAACCTATTGACTTCCATTGGGAGACGCAGTACTGTTTGAGCACGAAAATGCAAGTTGCATTAAATGAGGAATGTATGTCTGTGGAACTCTATGACAGTCGCACCGTTGCCACGCAAATCGGTATCCCCTACCGGACTTTGATGTATTGGGTGGAAACCGGCCTGATCCGCCCGCACACGTATTCCGGTCGGCGTCGAACCCCGGTGTTCTTTTCCGACAAGGACGTGAAAGAGGTCGGACGCTTAGCCCAACTGCGGCGCTACCTGCGGGGACAACTCCTCCGTGATGTCCTCAACCGATTGCGAGCCATGGGGCATAACCCTTTGTCACAAGGAGATTTTCTCGTCCTTGAAAACCGCAAAGGGCAGCGCAACGTCATCAAAATCATGTACAATAACGAAGCCATTCAACTGCTCAATGCGCAGCCCGATCCGCAGCAGCTTCGCCTGATCCCGTTAACAGGTGATGAGGTCCAGGAAGCTATCTCGGCCGGCCGTCAGGAAGTCTTGTTCAGTACCCGCGACAATGAAGAACCACTGCCCCGTCCCGCGTCCAACCCATCAGCGGACGAGACGGACCAGGAGGCGTAGACAGCTCAGGGGAGGGAGTGCGAATGATCACGTTCGCCAACGAGACGGAAGGACTTGCACAGATTAAAGTCGTTGGTGTCGGAGGCGGTGGAGGGAATGCCGTCAACACCATGATTGCTTCTGGTTTGCACGGCGTCGAATTTATTACGGCAAACACCGATTTACAAGCGCTGGAAGCCACACAGGCTCCCAGCCGCCTGCAACTTGGTGCGCAGTTGACCAAGGGGCTTGGAGCGGGCGCGAATCCGGAGATTGGTCGGAAAGCGGCGCAGGAAGATCGCGACACCATTATGCAGTCCCTGGAGGGTGCGGACATGGTGTTTATTACCGCCGGTATGGGCGGTGGCACGGGGACCGGTGCTGCCCCTGTTATTGCCAGTATGGCGCGTGAGCTTTCCATCTTGACCGTTGGAGTGGTCACGAAGCCATTTTCCTTCGAAGGCCGTCAGCGTATGCGCCAAGCGGAGGCGGGAATTCATGACTTGAGCGACAATGTTGATACCCTGATCACTATTCCTAACCAACGTCTGCTTGAAGTGGTGGATAGAGCCACCCCTCTGCGACAGGCATTTACCGTAGCTGATGAGGTTTTGCATAAGGCCGTCCAGAGTATTTCTGATTTGATTTTGGTCCCTGGTCTTATTAATCTCGATTTTGCTGATGTCCGCACGATCATGAACGGACGGGGGCGGGCAATCATGGGTACTGGAGAGTCCCATGAACCCAATAGTGCTGGTTTGGCTGCACAACAGGCGATCGAGAGCCCGTTGCTGGAGTCCTCGGTGCACGGGGCTCGTGGGGTGCTCATCAACATTACGGGTGGACCGCATATGTCGCTCCTCGATGTTGATGAGGTGGCGTCGTCGGTGCAAAAAGCGGCCCATCCGGAGGCACAAATCATTTTTGGGGCCGTGATTGACGAGCACATGGGTGATGGGATGCGGGTTACCGTCATCGCCACAGGGTTTGATATGGCGCTGGAGGATGTCAGTCAGGTCACGCCGGGGTTGTCGCGCCAGAGTGCCCCGATGGAGCGGCAGTCCCTGGCCGATGCTCCACCTGTCCAGGATTATGATGTCCATGAGCATTTTAACGAGGAAGCATACGCACGCTGGAAGGCGTTTAGTTCCAACAAAGAAGTCGACGATGGTAACGTCTCTGTTGCCGTCGATGAGACGTCCAACGAACGGACTCTGGAAGTCCCGACGTTTTTTCGACGCCGTTCCAAACGGCGCTAACACGTCTCAGGTGCGTAGGTTGCGAGCGACGTGTGTGTCTGGTATCGATGAGGAGTGAGGCTGGTGTCTGAGACGATTCTCTGTGAGGAACAAGACCATATTGCGACCATAACGCTGAATCGTCCCGAGAAGCGTAATGCCATGTCGCCGGAAATGCTCGTGGCCATGCGTGAGCATATGCAGCGCTTACAAGCGGCCGGCACGACCCGCGTCTTGATTATCCGAGGCCAGGGGACAGAGGCGTTTACGTCCGGGTACGATATTAGTCGCTTACCCGAGCGGCAGGGTGCCGAGCGCCTGACACAACACGATGAACCGAATCTTTTCGGTCAGATGCTGGACACATTGCGTCGCTTTTCGGCGCCGGTTGTGGCGATGATCCACGGCTTTTGCATGGGTGGCGGACTCGAATTAGCCGCGACGTGTGATATGCGTATTGCGGCAGAAACCGGGGTGTTTCGTATGCCACCGGCGCGGCTGGGCGTGTTGTATTCCGGCGATGGCCTGTTGCGCTTTATGAACCTCATCGGGGTCGCGAATACGGCGGAAATTTTTTACACCGCCTGCACGTTTGATGCGCAGCGGGCGCAGGCTATCGGCTTGGTGAATCAGGTCGTGCCAGCGGCTGAGCTGGAAGCACGGACGTATGACATGTCTCAACAAATCGCCCAGAATGCTCCCCTCTCTGTGCAGTACACGAAGCAAGTTCTTGGGATGGTGCAAAGCTTCCAAAATTTTTCTCCGCATACGGAAACGATGCGGCAACTGCGCGAGGTGTGCCTCAACAGTGACGATTTTCAGGAAGGTCGACGGGCCTTTCTGGAAAAGCGTGTGCCGCAGTTTCAAGGTCGCTAGTACATGCCGGCAGTCGTGCTTGACTGCGAGTGTGGTACCCAGCTCCCCGGGCCAGACTCGCAGTCACGTGTGTTTTCCGTGATCTGCTTTCCCTTCTCTACCCACTTCTCTGACTCCATTCTTTTGGGACGCTTTTACCCCAGCGGGCGAAACCGCTATAATCGGCGGGCCTGATGCTCTGCCCGTATGGGCCTGGGCATGCTGGAACCCGGTCACGGTGTTTCAGCCATGACAGAAAGACCCGCTGTGAACTTGCTGTGAACTTACTGTGTATTATTCTACGATCATGACTGTGTCTGACTGAGGAGCGAGACAATGAAAGTTGGCGTGTTTCTGACCAATCAAAACCCACCGGGAACGGATATGGTGTCGGCTTTGGAAGACCAATATCTCATGGCGCGCTGTGCGCGTGATGGCGGATGGGATGCCATTGGTACCGGCCAGCATTATCTCAGTGAAGGGATGAGCCAGTTGCAGCTGATTCCGTTCCTCGCGCGTTTAGCGGCTGAGGCGGGCTCCATGACCGGAGTTGCCGGTATTATTTTGATCGGGCTCCATAATCCCGTGGAAATTGCGGAATGTGTCGCCTCGCTTGATGTGATTTGGAAGGGCAATTTTGTCTTTGGAGTGGGGCTGGGATACCGCGATGCGGAGTTCAACGCCTTCAATGTTCCAAAGGGCCAGCGCCTGCGGCGTTTTGAACAGTGCTTAGAGGTTGTGAAACGCCTGTGGACGGAAGAGAGTGTGACGATAGAGAACGACGTCACCACGCTCAAGGATGTGTCCTTGACATGCCGGCCTGTGCAGCAGCCGTATCCACCGATTTGGTTTGCAGCCAATAATGACAATGCCGTGCGGCGTGCGGCGCGCTTAGGGGAGAACTGGTTTATCAATCCGCATGCCACGATGGAGACCACCAAGCGTCAGATGGGTTTGTACCGTGAGGAGCTGCAACGCGTTGGCAAGCCGTTTCCTACCATCTTGCCCATGATCAAGGAAATCTTCTGCGCCAAGGATACCAAGACGGCTATGGAGATGGCCGGTCCCTATTTGGCGAACAAGTATAAGACATACGCCTCGTGGGGTCAGGATGAGGCGATGCCGGAAGGTGAGACGTTTCACCAGCCTTTTGAGGACCTGTTGCAAGATCGCTTCGTGCTCGGCAGTCCTGAGGAGTGTTATGAGCAGCTTCGCCCCTGTTGGGAGGAGCTTGGGGTGAATCACCTGTTTTTCCGGACGCATTGGAGCGGGATGCCGGTGAGTTATGCCTTGCAGAGCATGCGCTTGATTTCTGACGAGCTTCTCCCTGCCCTCCGTAAGGTGGAACGCTGAGCATTCAGAGGGCGTCGTCAGTGTGGGGTGTGAGTTCGACGAGGACTTCTTTCCCCTGCGCGAAGGCGCGACGCAGACGTGGGCCAAGTAGGAGCCAACGGAACCAATACCGCTTGCGGTATGTGCGTACCAACAATTGTTGCAGCTGCGGGGCGTCCTCCAGTACACGGGCGATGCATGTGAGACGGGTGCCGGTGCGGCGTCCAATATGGACGGTTACCTGTGGCGTGTGCTGTAGACGTCGGACTTTCAGGCTATCGCGCAGCGTGCAGAAATAGAGGCGCTCCTGATGCTGGAAAAACCAAATGGGAACGGTTCCTGCCCGGCCGTCCCGACGATAGGTCGTCAGATAGAGTGTGCGTGCGTGCTGCAAGGCATGCAGGATCTCGGGGGACATGATGTCTCCTCAGTTGGGCGTGATGGCATGTGCCGAATCTGGCAGTATTGTCCGGGGAACGCAAGAGCCCTGTCAATGCCGAGCAGTGCCCGAGGTGTATGAATGTGGTGGAATTGCACACCGCCGGGACGGAGCAACATACGGTTGAATATGCCGGCGGCTTTGATTTAGGTCCGAAAACGTTTATTCTTGCTGGAGATCTCCTGGGGAGTCACGCCCTAGACAATGATGGGATCGGCGATACGATTTTGATGGCTTCTGTGGGCACGAAATGCAACCCGTTCAAGCACCTCTTGCTGACTACGAATGTCCAGTTGCCATGAAACGATGAAGGCTTGCGCTGCGATTTTATCCTGACTTTCGGCGCCGAATATACTCAGTGACCCAGCAGAGCACCCGAGTTGAAACAATGAGAACGGATGCCCCGACCACCATGAGGGACCGTGATGTCCTGTAAGCTGGGAACATGTCTTGGCGGTTCTGTCGCAAATTTTTATCTGAGGGGATTTTGAGGTATGCTCGCCCTCTATGAGCAACGTCATTCATGAGGGAGCGAGACGATGGCAGTGAGTTGCAAAGGTGCCCATTTTCCCCCAGAGGTCATACTCCTGGGGCTCCGCTGGTATGTGGCGTATCCGCTGAGCACCCGCCATGTCGAAGAACTCATGGAAGAACGGGGCGTCACCGTGGATCACTCTACGATCAACCGCTGGGTGGTGACGTACAGCCCGCAGTTAGAGGAGGAATTCCACCGCCGCAAGCGCCCCGTGTGGGGCAGTTGGCGGATGGACGAGACGTATATTCAGGTCAAGGGCGCGTGGGTCTATCTGTACCGCGCGGTGGATAAATTTGGCAAGACCATTGACGTTCTGCTGACCAAACAGCGCGACACAAAGGCGGCTCGGCGCTTCCTCAACAAGGCGATGGGGCGCCACGGCGTCCCCGAAAAGATTACGATTGATGGCAGCGACGCCAATGCCTCCGCCATCACGAGCTCTAATGAGGATCACGGCACGTCGCTAGACATCCGCCAGCTTAAATATCTCAACAACATCGTCGAGCAGGATCATCGCGGTGTGAAGCGGGTAACCCGACCGATGCTGGGATTTAAAGCGTTGAATGCGGCGCAGAACACCCTCACCGGCATCGAGTTGATGCCGATGATCACGAAGAAGCAGATGTGCTCGACAGCGAGTGAAGAGGGCCTCACTGCAGCCCAACAGTTCTACGCTTTGGCCTCCTAATCACCCCACCGATGGGTGACAACTCACCCTCAAGCGCCCTCTGAGCAAAATTTGCGACAAAACCCGCGGTTGCCCCTATAATGTTGCACCTGGGGGTCAATTCGGGGCGCGCATTGGTTGGCGCGACGAAGTTAGAGGGGGCAAGCGGGGCGCGCTGGACCTATACGGCGTCCGGGACCGTGACCAACGTGGCGGCACGGATTGCGGCGCTTTCTGAGGGTGAGGGCGTGTTTGTCGGGCCGGAGACCGCGCGTCGTGTCGAAACATTCTTCACACTGCGACAGATCGGGCTGCGGCAGCTGAGGAATATCCAAGACGAGATGATGATTTATCACGTCGTACGGGAGGCCGATACCCACTATCGTCCGTGATCGCCCTGGACGCATAACCAGCAAGATGAGGCGAGGCTTCACCGCACGTGTGTCAATTCAGTTGAGGGGTGCCAGGGATAACTCCTGTGCTTTCTTATGTTCCCAGGCAAAGCTACTTGCCGTCCAACCAAGCGATAAGAGTGCGACAAGATCAGAGGCGTGCTCTTTCCCACAGAGCCAGCACACCAATTCCATCGTGTCAACCCGAAACAATTCCAAGCCGAGTGTGAAGTCGCGCCGCTTGTTGCACAGAGCACACAAGATACGGCGCGTTCCGGTATTGCGGGCGATAACCAACCGTGGAATGCTCAAAATTTCCTCTCCTGTGTTTCATGCATCGTGAAGCCCATTGGGTATGTCTAGTGATGATGCCGCGACAAACGATGTGTTTGAGATCATAGAGTGCATGGAAGAAGAGCAAAAGTTATACCACAGATTTCAGTGCGATAGCATCAATGAGTGTTGAGGATGTTTTTGTGCGGTATGTGTTTGTTATTGCTGTGGGAATTCATAATGAAATTCTCTGCCAAGATTGCCGGTAGTTGGCAGGATAGATGAGAAGGTGGTCAGGGTTGCCTTGAGACAGCTGTCCGTCCCCTATGGCATGAGTGACATGACCCTACTCTACCTACTCTGGCATGAGTGGCTTGTACGGACGGTCAGGGCGGCTTGACGCTGGGTGTCCTGCTTGCCATACTCCCGAAATGTGTATGCGCCCTGAGAGTGCAAGCGATGAGGAATAGGTATGGCACGGACGTTTCGCCGAGAGTGTCCGCAATGCTCGCAACAAGTGATGTGGCCAGAGACGCCAACGTATCCTTTTTGCTCTGAGCGTTGTCGCTTAATTGATTTAGGAGTCTGGGCGACGGAGGGCTATCGGATAGCAGGGGAGCCGGTGGAGGACACCGAAGATGGCCTCAACGCCTCGATGCTCGATGAGGACTCGGATGAAGATTGGGGAGATCACTAAGTCAAATGTGCAAAACAATGCTACGGCGTTGACAGAGGAGAAGCCGCATGCCGACTGTCTTGGCAATGGATCATATTGTGTTGAACGTGCATGATATGGAAACCGTACTGGATTTCTATATCAAGGTCCTTGGGTTGCAAGGCGAGCGCCTTGAAGCATTTCGGGAGGGTAAAGTCCCATTTCCCTCCGTGCGTATTAACGCCGACACACTGATTGATCTCTTTCCGGTAGAGGCGCCATTGCCAGGCACAGGCGACTCGCAGCCGGCGCATCTGAATCATTTCTGCCTGGTGGTGACCCAATCAGAGATGCCGGAGATCATGGCCAACCTGCACGCCGCTGGAGTGACGATCGAGGAAGGCCCTGTCACTCGCTGGGGCGCGCACGGCAATGGCATGTCGATTTATTTCCCTGATCCTGAAGGGCGGCGGGTTGAAGTACGGTATTACGAGTCAGAAGAAACACCCTAGTACACCGGGGCGGAAATCCTTGCGCCGTTACGAACGTCGTAACGTACACGAAAACACGGAAATCTCCCCTGCCAAACTGGCAGGGTAATTGCGGTACGCAGTACTAACGCAGGATGATAATCAGGTCTACCCGAGCCTGGCGTTCTTTGGTCGTGTCGTTTGGGTCGAATTGGAGCGCTACCGATTTTTCCACTCCCTGACTGCGTATGATGATGTGCTTGCCGGCATCTTCACTGTGCACGTGCAACACCAGGGAAAATTGCCCCTTGGCATCTGTCATGCCGCGTTGTAATTCCTTCCCAGACTCTCGCAAACGTACCACGACTTCCTTCCCGGCAAGCGGTGTGCCGGGAAAAGACGCGCCGTTACGAACGGAGCCACGCACGGTAAAGCGGTGGTCAACGAGGTGCGTTGCAAGCACGGGGGCGATCACCAAACCGAGCAGGCAGAACGTGAAGAGGGTACTGCGCCAGACAGAGAATGCACATCGCAACATGGGCTCTCCTTATGCATAAAGTAAGGCAGATATGCAGCTTCCGTTTGTGACGTCACGATAGAAATTATGTGGTGAACTGTGGACGGTCTGCGGCGACAACGAACAAGCTGTCCTTGGCTTGGAGCCGGTACGTCGGCGCAGGGTTTGTCAGATGTGTTCCATCGCCACATTGAATCGCGATGACCAGGGCATCGTGGTGCTGTTTGAGTTGGGTCAGGGTGTCGAGGAAGGATACCCCCACGAGTCCGCTTGGGACTGGCGTTAAGTACAATTCATTCCCCGTGCGATTACTCAACAACTCCGAGACGACCCGGGTGACGCCTGGATCGAGAGCCGCTTGCACTAACAAACTTGTCGTGAGTGCGCCGCTGACGATAATTTCATCGGCGCCAGCCAAGGTGCAGTGCGTACGATTCTGCTCGTCGACCAGCTCGACGCACAGATACAGATCCGGATAGGCACGTTTAATCGTCAGGGATGTGAGAATGGCACAGGCGTCTCGCGAGAACGCATCAATGTGTTCATCACTCAGGACGATTACCGCTCGGGCTGCGGCCAGATTGGCTTGGTCCATGGTGTGTTGATTCACGGCACCATGCACAAAGGCAAAGCCGGGCTCATCAAGGGGTTGTTCAGGGAGATCGGCGATGAGTACGACCGGCGTATCCGCTGTACCCGAATCGGCGTGGAGTTCGCGCAGGATTTCGCTGACTTTATAATTCCAGCCGCAAATGACGAAATGCCCACTGCAGTGGAGAGGATTCATGCCACGTGCTCGCTTCCAGCTTGCGTTGATCATGACACTGGCTAACACGGCACTGAGACTCCCGAGGAGTCCGATGCCGGCTAGCATCGTGATGGCTCCAACGACCCGGCCACCGCTGGTGACCGGAGTAATATCCCCGTAACCTACGGTGGTAATCGTCACCAGCGTCCACCATAAGGCGTTCGCAGGTGAGGCTGATTCGAAGACAATGAGTCCGACCGTGCCACACACCAGGATCCCTACGAGGAGCAGAGTGACTTTCCCGACGTTACTCTGCCGTAAGAAACCCCCGAGTTTTTTCAGTCGCTCTCTGAGCTTGGACCACATCGACGTTGTCTCTGTACTATGGGAAAATCTGCGCTCTCGGGCGGTAAAGCTTGTGTCATCTAATCCTACCAAATCATGGTACTACCTGCACTGCTGCCATGGTTGGTCGGGTCCGCAGTCTCGGAGAAGCCGGAGGATTGTGTGTGATTGCTTTGTTGACGGATTTCGGTTGGCGCGATGCCTATGTCGCCCAAATGAAGGGGGTCATTGTAGGGATGAACCCGGAAGTACGCCTCTGTGATCTCACCCATGACGTTAGCCAATTCGACATTCGAGCAGCAGCCTACGTACTCGAGGCCGCAGTGAAGTATTTTCCGGCTGATACTATCGTTGTAGCGGTGGTGGACCCCGGTGTCGGCTCCCGACGCCGGCCCATTGCCGTACATACACACGCGAAGAAATGGTACGTCGGGCCGGATAACGGGTTGTTCACTCGAGTGATAGACCACGAAGGTCTCGAAGCGGCTTTTGTCCTGACCAATGCAGCATACTTTCGTGCCCCGCAGGTCTCGTCCACATTCCATGGTCGTGATATTTTTGCGCCGGTTGCAGCCCATTTGAGCCTGGGTGTGGCCCCGTTCGCTTTTGGGCACGAGGTGAGCGACCTGGTTACATTGCCGCAGACGCCGCCACAAATCGAGGATGCTGTAGTCACAGGTGAGATTGTCTATATTGACCACTTCGGGAATCTCATCACGAATATTCCTACAGCTGTGCTGCCGGCATGGGTGGAGGCAGGGCCGGTTGCCGTGACAACGCCTACCGGAACGTACACCGTGCCATATGTCCAGACCTATGCGGACGCTAGGCCGCAGCAATTGGTGTGTTTGCGGAACAGCAATGATCACTTCGAGATCGCGGTGAATCAGGGTAGTGCTGCGGCATGCGTGCCAGTAGTTATTGGAGCAGAGGTCGTTTTACGCCCGGCAGTTGAGTAGGTATAATGGCCGTTCGCACCCACGGTGCCTTTGCAGAGTAACAAAACCGAAACAGTCATTGTGTTGCTGTGGTATCCCGAGTCTTTTCCACCATGCGGAGCCCAACATGGATTTTCGTTTTACTGCCGAAGAAGAGGCCTTTCGCTACGACGTGCAAACCTTTCTGGATGAGGCGTTGCCTGAGCAGCCGGCTTTGCCGGAAGACGGCTGGATTATCGGGTTTGACAAGGCTTTCTCCAAAAAACTTGGCGCCCGAGGCCTGATCGGATTGACCTGGCCGAAGGAGTTTGGGGGGCAGGGCCGCAGTTACATTGATCGTCTGATTTTGACCGAAGAATTGTTGCGCCGTGGCGCGCCTGTTGCCGCCCATTGGCTTGCTGACCGGCAGATGGGGCCCTCGATTCTGCACTACGGTTCCCCAGAGCAGAAAGCCAATTTGCTACCTGGGATCATTTCCGGGGATTTAGTGTTTTGTATCGGCATGAGTGAGCCGGGAGCCGGGTCGGATTTAGCCGGGTTGCAAACAAAAGCCGAGGAGGACGGCGATGACTTTGTCCTCAACGGTCAAAAAATTTGGACCAGTTTTGCCCATCTCGCGGATTATTGTTATCTGGTGGCGCGTACGAATCAGGATGTGCCAAAACATAAAGGTATCAGTGAGTTTATCGTCGATATGAAGACCCCGGGCATTACGGTGAAGCCGATCGTCGATATGACCGGTGAGCATCATTTCAACGAGGTCTTTTTCGATCAGGTGCGTATTCCGAAAACTGCGTTAGTCGGCGAGAAAGATCGTGGCTGGTATCAGATTGCTTCGCAGCTTGACTACGAGCGCAGTGGTATCGAACGTCTGATGAGCAACTTCCTGATCTACGAGGCCATTGCAGAGTATGCCAAGGAAACTGGGCTCACACGCCGGGATACAATCCGACATAAGCTGGCGCAGCTCCATATCGAATTTACGGTGGGGAAATTCTTGGTGTATAAAGTCGCCTGGTTACTGACCAAAGGCATTATTCCCAATGCCGAATCCGCCGCGGCGAAAGCCTTTTGTACCGAATACGAACAGCGCCTGGCTCACACCGCGACGGAAGTCCTGGGGGCATACGGGCACTTGATGCCTGGCTCCCCCCACGCACGTCTGAATGGCCGCATTGCCCGCGCCAGTCTCTACGCTCCGGCGTACACCATCCAGGGCGGTACCTCCGGCATTCTACGGAATATCATTGCGATGCGGGGCCTTGGCTTGCCGCCAGGCTAAACTGTGCTGTCTTTCCCATGGTACTGCTAGGCTAGCCGCTGAAAGTGCCTAAAGTGATGGGCACGGGCATGAAACAGAGCACAAAAATAGCCAGGGTAATGCCGGCAATGATACGGCTCCGGCGATCGAGCGGGATATGCTGGTCAAGAATGGCCGGCTGCCGTAAACTGGTGATCCAGCCAAAGAAAGCCCAGATGAACCAGCCGACGAAGTAGAAGCCTAACACCAACAGCGTACACACAACGGCCCAGGAGACATAGCGCGCGTACTGGCCAGTGAGCGCATAGACGATGTGTCCGCCGTCAAGTTGTCCCATGGGGAGAAGATTGAGCACCGTGACCAAGATGCCGAACCACGCGGCGATACCAACGCTGTTGATGTGTATGGCATGGCCGGCTTCGATCGGGCCTAACACCAGTTGACTAATGAACTGCAGGAGAAGCGGTTCGCCCAAAGACAGCCCGCTCACCGCTGTGTCTACGGGCACGATGGTGGCCGTCATATAGGCATAGATCATTGCCGGCAGGGCGACACAAAAGCCGGCAATGGGGCCGGCGGCGCCAACGTTGAGTAGTGCCCGGCGATGGCGCACGGGCGATTTCATGCGAATAAAGGCACCCAGCGTACCGAGGAAGAAAAGGGGCGGGGGGGCCGGAAGAAAGTAAGGCAGGGTGACGTCCATCCCATAGTAGCGTGCCGTAAGATAGTGTCCCATCTCATGACTCAGCAGGATAAGCAACAACGTCCCTGCGTACGGCAAACCGCGATAGAATTGCCCCCATTCCTTCAGCGGATGCATACCCTCCATCACCATGCCAGCCACAACCGTCGTGACAACCGTCATCAGAAAGAGCAGGACGTGCGTGTGGTAGTTCGGTTTGGGCTTGGGCGGCGGTACCGGTAGGGGCGTCCAACCATTCCGTGAATGGTCCATCGAAGGAAAACCAGAAGAAGGGCGCATACTTACTTCCTAGCGTGCCGGCCTCTCAGTTGAGGCCGGCCTTATATTGGTACGTTGCATCGGTCCATGACTCATGGAAATGTGTCATGAGGTGGCCGTAACAGGGGCGTCGCGGGTTTCAAAATAGGGAATAATGTCTTCGGCGTAGTAGGACAATTGACGTATGAGTTGATCCGGCGGGCAGGCAGGCCACAAGGCAAACTTCGTGAGCCCATGGTCAACGTACCGTTGGAGTGTTTCACGACATTCTTCGGGGGTGCCTACCGCGCTCCGTTCGAGCATAAGCTCAGGGGGGCGGCGGTTGTTCCGGGCAAAGAACGCGGTAAAGTCCTGTCGCGCTTTGGCGCCATCGGGGTCGACGTGGCAGAACACAATGCTTCCAGCCTCGATGTCGTCGTGTTCGCGACCATATTCCTTTGCAAACGCGTCAATCTTGGCACAGCCCTCGGCAAAGCCTTGCGGGGTGACAAAAGAGGCGAACCAGCCGTCACCAATGCGTGCGACACGCTTGAGGGCATGGTCGCTGCGCCCGCCGACCCAAACATCAATGCGTTTGGCCGGCCGTGGGTTAATCGTGACATCATCGAAATGATAATGCGTGCCGTGATGGGTGACATGTGGGCCGGCCCACAGTTTCCGTAGGACTTCGACCCCTTCATCGGTCATGGAACCCCGTTGCTTGCGCGGGACGTGAAAGGCATCGGCTTCTTTGCCCTCGGCGCCGAGGCCAACTGCCATAATAATGCGTCCGTGTGAGAGAAAATCCAGGGTGGCGACTTCCCGGGCCACAGCAATGGGGTGACGTAGAGGCAGCATCAGCACGCTCGGCCCGAATTTGAGTCGGCGTGTGCGTGCTGCGATCGCCGCCATCATCGGCAGGATCGCCACCTCGGCACGCGTACCCATCATATGATCACTGAGCCACACTGAATCAATGCCCCATGCTTCGGCCTTGTCAATATACTCAAAGAGGGTGGTGGCATCAGGCATCCCTTGTTGCCATAGTCCAAAACCAATCCCCATTTTGATCGTTTCCATGGAGCTCTCCTGTGCCTGAACGGCGTGGGTTTGCAAGAAGATGGCGAGCACGATATTGTAGCCTGTTCCCTAGGGGGTGGCAACTCGCGCGTAAGGCCGTCGCGTCGGTGAAAACATTGGGCGGTGGGGCATGGCCTCGATGTCTGTGGCACCACGTCTGTGGTAGGAGCATGGCGGCATGATGACCTATCTGTGGGTGGGCATTGGTGGTTTTGTTGGGGCCAACACCCGATATCTGGTGAGTAACTGGGTCACAATGAAGTGGGGGACCACGTTGCCTTGGGGGACCTTGCTGATTAATCTCAGTGGGAGTTTCGTCTTGTGTTTTCTCATCATGGCCTCGGGGAGCCGTTTCATGCTTTCCCCAGCCTTGCGGCTTGCCCTGGCTGTCGGTTTTCTGGGATCGTACACTACGTTCTCGACCTTTAGCTACGAGTGGTTGAGCCTGGCGGAACATGGAGATGTGCCGCGTGCCTTGCTCTATCTCTGCTGTAGTGTCGTGGGTGGTGGGTTCGCTGGTGGTGTCGGGTTGCTATTGGGCCGCCTTGTTGCCGGGTAATTCCTGCGAGGCTGCGGCTGTTTGAGGCTGACAGGCTGTATCGCGCAACAAGGTATCTACAAGGGTTGCGGTGGCTTTGCTAGTCCATTGCAGCATACCGACAATGTAGCCGCGCATTTTGCCCTGACAGTCAATGAGATACGTGGTTGGCAAGCCGCGCACCATGTACTTTGCCGCGATCTCGCCTTTTGCGTCGACGAGTGCAGGGAAGTGAAACGGTTTCTGCTGCATGAATTGTGCGACGTCTTGTGCACTTTCTTGCATATTGACGGCCCACAAGGCAAACGGCTGCTGGGCGTAGGATTGCAAGAGTTGCTCCATCATAGGCATTTCATGAATACATGGTGGGCACCACGTGGCCCAGAAATTGAGCATGACCACTTTCCCCTGCTGGTCATGGAGACGGTGGGTGTTTCCTTGGCTATCTTGGAGGGTGAAGTCGATAGCACGCAGGGGTTTGTCCACGGCCATGAAACCGGCATCGACCATCAGTGAAATCACCTCGGCAGCATGAAGAGTGGCCCCCGTAAGCGGGAAGATCAGGAGTGCGAAGCTGAGAAGCAAGCGTGCAACCATACTCAATCCTTTAGCAAAGACCAACGAGGACGGGTGACTCTATGTCTGCAAGCGGGAACACTGCTGTGACCACGGCTATTCCCGTCTGGCTCGCACGTACCTGCAGGTGAGATAATGACCAGTCATACCGGACCCGGGGTGAAAGAGCTTGTCTTAGTCGGGGGCGGGCACAGTCATGTCACGGTCCTGAAACGTTTTGGTATGCGGCCTATACCTCGTGCGCGCCTGACTCTGATTGGCCGAGACGTCCACACACCATACTCGGGTATGTTACCGGGATTTGTGTCCGGCCATTACACCTACGACGAGGCGCACATCGATTTAGCTCCCTTGGCACGGTTTGCCGGGGCGCGATTCACTCACGACGAAGTGGTAGGACTCGATGTTGCGAACCGGCGCGTGCAGTGTCGTCAAGGACCGGATGTGCCCTATGACGTGTTGTCGATCAATATTGGGTCGACCCCCGGATTGACCCATGTGCCGGGGGCTGAAAAGTTTGTAGTGCCGGTGAAGCCGATCAGTACATTCGTCGCACGGTGGCAGCAACTTGTCACTCGTGTGCTTGAGGGGGCAGGGCCTATACGCATAGGGGTGATAGGAGCTGGAGCAGCCGGTGTGGAGATATGCTTGGCCCTCCAGTATCGCCTGACACGACTGTTACGAGAAGCCGGCAACACTGCCGTGGCGCTGACGTTCCACGTGTTCAGCGCCACGGCTACCATCCTGCCGACACATACTCCTCGTGTACAATCCACGTTTCTTGGCATCCTGGCGCAACGAGGTGTGCAGGTGCATTGCCACTGCCGCATAGCAGTAGTGCACGAACATGAAGTACACTGTACCAATGGCGCACGGTATGCGTTGGATGAAATCGTCTGGGTGACCGATGCTGTGGCACCTCCTTGGGTCGCTGAGGCCGGCTTGGCGGTTGACGCCAAAGGATTCATACGGGTGCAGGACACGTTAGAGTCGATTTCCCACCCAGCGATCTTTGCCGCCGGCGACATTGCCGCAGTGGACAAGCATCCACGTGAGAAGGCCGGCGTGATTGCCGTGAGACAGGGGCCGCCTCTCGCACGGAATCTGCGGCGCGCCGTGTCGGGCCAACCGCTTCGTCCATTTATCCCTCAGAAAAAATGGTTGAGCCTGATTAGCACCGGTGATAAATACGCTGTGGCCTCCTGGGGGGGCTTAACGCTGTCCGGACGTGTGGTATGGGCATGGAAGGATTGGATTGATCGCCGGTTTATCCGCAAGTTTACTGTGTGAGTTTCTTGCGATCAAGACGAACGTGTTGACTGACACTGTACGTTGACGAGCGAGACTCGGCGAGATTCTGGCATGTGGGATCGCTCTACGAGGCATTCCGCGTTGATTCTTCGGCAAGAAGGGTGTCGAGCGCACGCTGGAACCGGGGACTATGCCAATCCCGCGCACCGACCTCAAGGCCGGCAATACGGCCGCGCTTGTCGAGCAGAAAGGTGGTTGGGATACCTTGCAGCTGCATCTGTGTGCCGATGGTGTTCTCCGGGTCCAACAGGATAGGAAACGTCAAGCCATAGCTCTGCGTAAAGGGCGCAACGACGCTGGAACCCTGGGAATCGGTGGCGATCGCGACGATGGTGAACCCTCTGGCGCGATAGGCCTCATACAGCGCCTGCATGGAAGGCATTTCCGCACGGCAGGGGTGACACCAGGTGGCCCAAAAATTCACCAGGATGACTTGTCCCCGCAAGTGGGCTAGATGAAGAGAATCTCCGTGAAGTCTCGGCAGAGTGATATCAATGCCGAAAGGCTCACGGTCTTGCGGGGGTGTAAGCGTCATGTCAGGAGCTGTGGGTAGCGAGACGTACCACCGCAGCACCAGGTACAGCCCAAACAGGCTGAGGCCGACCAGGATTCCGGGCTGTCTCCGTAAGGTCTTCATAACGTCTTTCATTTTTCCTTGCTCTGACGACAGTGACATCATCGTTGGCGAGGCTCTATATGGACACCTGTACTGGCTTCACTGGTCTCGATTCCAAGCGGGGAGGCATTGAACTGGACCGTTTGATTATGGCATTATACTTGTGACATAACCAGAGAGGGGAGGTTCGATGGTCGAGGGACTATCATCGACGTAACCTTAACGCCATCTACACATCTTCCTTGGATGAGGAGTCTGGCCGCGATGCGTGACAGAATAGACCCAGTACAAGAAAACTCCGATCTCGAGATCATCGAGACACAAGAGTGGCTTGAATCTCTGGACTATGTTTTGCATGAAGGGGGGGCCGAGCGCGTTATGCGCTTGTTGCACGAATTGCAAGTCCATGCGCAACAGGCAGGAGTGCAACTGCCTTTTTCTGCCAACACACCCTATATCAATACCATCCCACTAGAGAAGCAACCGCCGTTTCCCGGCAGTCGCGAGATCGAACGGCGTATCAAAAGTTTGGTACGTTGGAATGCGATGGCCATGGTCGTCCGGGCGAATCGCTCCGATCGTGATATTGGCGGGCATATTTCCACCTTTGCCTCGGCCGCGACGTTGTATGAGGTTGGGTTTAATCATTTTTTCCGTGGCCGTGGGGGTGGGCAGCGCGGCGATCAAATCTATTTTCAAGGTCATGCTGCGCCAGGCATCTACGCCCGGGCCTATCTAGAGCGTCGTATTGATGCGGATTTGCTGCATAACTTCCGCAACGAATTACGGCCTGCAGGAGGACTGTCGTCGTACCCGCATCCCTGGCTCATGCCGGGGTTCTGGGAGTTCCCGACCGTGTCGATGGGCTTGGGGCCGATTATGGCCATCTATCAAGCCCGGTTTAATCGCTATCTGGAAGATCGTGGACTGTTGGCGCCTGAGATGGATGCCAAAGTCTGGGCGTTTTTAGGCGATGGCGAGACGGACGAGCCGGAGGCTCTTGGTGCCATCAGC
>CAJIAL010000025.1_pt1 | contig 41900 bp, 41 predicted proteins | sample 9199091 | NCBI WGS metagenome assembly CAJIAL01 (sample SAMEA7708270, study PRJEB35096) | sediment metagenome | biome: marine neritic benthic zone biome [ENVO:01000025]; feature: sediment [ENVO:00002007]; material: shallow marine sediment [ENVO:03000034] sea grass bed [ENVO_01000059] ... | reverse complement strand
CTTCCGATCTAAGAGCTTGAGTGGCGAGGTGTAGCGCTCCGAACGCGCCGTGGTACTGGCCGGAAGAATCACGAGATCGGCGTGCCGGAAATATTCCGGCACGTTGGCGGGAGGCACACTGCCGGTGCAATGGACACGCGTGGCCAGGGAAGGACTCTCCTGCACATACTGGCGTAATCGTGCCAAGGCCTCAGGAGGATAGCCGCCGCCGACGTCCATATGAAATCGCGCTGGCAGGAGCGCAATGGCCTCCAACAGCGTGTCGATGCCCTTGTGCTGATGCAGACTGCCGACGTAAAGCAGTCGGAGTTGTCCAGGAGCGAACTGTGGTTGGCCGATGGCGTGAAAGTATTGGAGTTCCACACCCTTATGGCGACTCGGTATGCGATGCCAGAGCAGGTTGTCGGGGGACGTCCAGCCCATGTCCTGCTGCACGATGTCTGCAGGGTGTCGCCTGTGTAGCGTATGCACGAAGAGATGCACGCGCACGCCCTGTTCGGCCATGGCACGGGCTGTCGAGACGATTTGAATGGCGTGCGCCATCGGCGAGGGTCATTCGAAGCGCTGGACGTAGACCACATCAGTGAGAGGCTGTGCCACAACTTTCCTCCAAAGCCGATTGCAGAATACAGAACCAGAGACCTACCCATGGTAATAACGATTGGTGATGACGGCAATCTTCTACGGTGGATTGCCGGTCTCCGAGTTGTCTCCTCGCATTGTCAAAAGACTTGACTGTGTCCCGGAAGCGTCTTATGGTGCGCACCCAGACAAGACGACCGCAGCGCGGCCAATTGACTCTCATGACGGAGGCGCACCATGCAAGCATCCAGATGTGTTGTTCTTGTGACAGCGGCAGTTGTTCTCCTGATGTCCTCGGTCGTATTCGCCCAAACGCAAAAATGTAAGCCCTCGCAGTGGGGCAAAGACGATGAGATCGGTGCAGCGAATCGGCTCACGCCGCAAAATGTGCTGGCGGCTGCCAAGCTGATTAAGACTGGGAAAACATACTCCCTCGGGATTACCATCGACAGCAAAACCCCCGCTTTTCCGCCACGGAGCATGGCGTTGCAGGTCGTGCAGCCAGGGCAGCAGGATGGCAAGCGTCCGTTTCCGAACGGCCTAGTGTATAACGATGACATGTTCCAAGGCTGGTTCGGGATTGGTCCGCAGCTTGATGGGTTAGGGCATGTCGGCTGGGATGGGGTGTACTACAACTGTAACAAAGCGAAAGACTTCGCCAATATCGGCGGCTTGACCAAGCTGGGGATCGAGAAAGTGCCGCCGATGGTTGCGCGCGGCGTGGTCCTGGATATGGCAGGGCATTTTGGCGTCACTCACATGGAAGCCGGGAAGTATTTTACCGCCGCCGATATCAAGGCGGTGGCAAAGAAACAAGGCGTCGAGTTACGCGAAGGCGACGTCATTTTGTTCCACACGGGCTGGACCGAAAACGTCTTGCCGAAGGACCCCAAAAAATGGGTCAGCGGTGAGCCCGGCATGAGTGAGGATGCCGCAGAGTATCTCGCCAGTATCGGTCCGGTGGCAGTCGGGGCGGATACATGGGGGCTCGATGTAGCGCCGCCGCAGAACAAGGCGCGGCCATTCCAGGGGCATATCATCCTGATCCAGCAAGAGGGCATCTACATCTTGGAGACGATGCATACCGGACCGCTGGTGCGGGATAAGGCGTGGGAGTTCCTCTTTGTGCTCGGGCAGGCGAAGGTCAGAGGCGCCGTACAGATGATTATTAATCCGGTGGCCATTCGCTGATGCAATTGGAGTAACGGATGCGATCTTGACTGCGGCAGCTGCACAACCTTGCACGGCACTCGTTCTCAAGAGATGGCTCAACTTTCGCCATCAGTCGGTCGATAGAGAGACAAGCGACAGGTCTCTGCATCGAGGCGTACGGCCGAGCTGTCTGATCACATTACCTCGCCTTTCATGGCTTTCGTTATGGCATATCTGGAAATACTCGTGGGTCGAAACACCGGGCAACGCTACCCCCTTGCTGACGCGGTGTGTCTCGGCCGTAACTCCGGCAGCGACATTTGCCTGCCTGAGAACCAGGTCAGCCGCCGCCATGCCCGCATTACCCAGCGCGGATCACGCTTTTTCCTGGAAGATCTCCACTCCTCTTGCGGCACTAGTATACGGGGCAAGCCGATTCCGCCTGGAACCCTGTGCGCGCTCACTGAAGGCGATGAGATCACGATTGGTTCCACCCACCTCATCTTCCATGACAAGGATGACCCGCCGGTGGCGTGTGGCATCCACCCAGACAACAGCCCCAGCCCGAGAGAATATCGGACGCCTCGAGACGGACAACCCAGCGCGCGGCAACATCGGGCACCGTTGTTTCAGCGACTGCCTGATACCCTGTCGCAGCCTGCTGTCCTGGACACGCTCGATGCCTCCCTCGACATGGCCTCCGCTGACGCCTACGCGAACCAGCTCGACACGAAGCCCCATGAGGCGCTCCGGCGCCTCCAAGCCATGTGTCAGATCAGCGCGATGCTCGGTACGATCACGGATCAGGACACCTTGATGCAGCAGTTCATGGACGGCCTGTTCGCTATTTTTCCGGGGGCCGAGCGCACCTTTGTGCTGTTGCGAAACCATGAGGGAGAGCTCGTACCCGTCGCCGTCAAGCAACGCCAGGAGGCACCGGGCGAGCAGGAGGAAATGGCCATCTCACGCACGATCGTGGAAGAGGTCATCCTGCATAAGCGGGCCATTCTGTCGCTCGATACCCTGGGTGACAGCCGCTTCAAGGCACAGGAATCCATCATCAATCTCTCGATCCGGAGTATGATGTGTGTCCCGCTGCTAGTGGCGGATGAACTCCTCGGTCTGATCCAGGTCGAAGCGCAGGCGAGCGCCCAGCCTTTCACGTCTGCGGACCTCCAGATGCTGACCGGGATCAGTGCCCAAGCAGCGATTGCGGTCAAACATACTGAACTGGTGGCCGAGCTGACGGCGGCCAACCGCGAACTGTCTGCCATGAACCATCATCTCGAGGCCACAACAGCGCTAGCCAAGGAGATGGCAGTCGAAGCGGAGTCGGCGAATGTCGTCAAGAGCGAATTTCTCGCCAATGTGAGCCATGAACTCCGCACGCCGATGAACGGCTTTCTCGGCATGACCAGACTCTTACTCGAGAGCGTGTTGACACCCGAACAGCGGGAGTACGTCGAGATGCTCCAGCACTCCGGTGAGGCGCTCTTGCGGATCGTCACCGACCTCCTTGATTTCTCCACGATGCAGGCGCGCCCGGCGGACCTAGAGGTTGTCAACTTCGATCTCCGCGTGCTGGTCGACGATGTTATCGATCTCCTCGCGCCATCAGCCCGTGACAAGGGGCTGACGCTCGCGAGCCAGGTGCAGGCAGACGTGCCGTCATGGGTCGCCGGCGATGCCGAGCGCGTGCGGCAGCTGCTCACCACCCTGGTGGGCAATGCGGTGAAATTTACCGACACCGGCCAGGTCGAGGTACTCGTGATGCTCGCCGACGCGAGTACGCACGATGCGCTGATCCATGTCGCAGTCATCGACACCGGGATCGGTATCCCGCCTGAGAGCCAGGGTCGCCTGTTTCGCGCGTTTTCCCAGGGCGACGGGTCGAGCACGCGGCAATATGGTGGCACTGGTCTGGGCCTTGTCATTGCCAAACGGCTGGCGGAAGCGATGGGTGGCACCATCGGTGTTGAGAGTGTCCCCGGCCAGGGCAGCACGTTTTGGTTTACGGTGCGCCTGGTAAAGCGCGGCGCACCGCGCGGCATGGGGCGGCGTCTTGAGATATCGAGGGGTCTCTGTGGATGGTATACGGCGTTGCGTAAATATTCGTCTCACCCATCTCAAGAAGTCAGCAGCGAAACAGCGCCTCTTCGCCTCTGTCTTAGCCGATAAACCTTCCCCCCATGCACAGAATACGATCTCCGGTAATGTACGAGGATTCGTCTGAGGCCAGGAAGACACACGTCGAGGCCAGTTCCTCGGGTGTACCTTGCCGCCGTAAGGGGATCGATTTCATGCGTTCCGGGTCGTTCACCGCGACTTCCTGGTACTCGGGGTACCATTCCGGATAGCGTCGCTCCGTTGCCATCGACCCGGGGACGACCATATTGACGCGCACGCCATACGGACCCAACTCGGCCGCGAGCGAGCGCGTTAGGCCTAACACCCCAGTTTTTGCCGCCGTCACGGCCACCGTGTTCGGTCGCCCGCTGACGCTGGCCATACCGCCAAACGTGATGATGCTGCCGGATCGATGCTGCATCATAGAGGGCGTAACCGCCTTGCATAAGTAAAACGTCGCATGCAGGTTGACCCCCATCACCTGGTGCCACTCCTCGACGGAGAGGTCCGTAATCGCGGTATGCGGGCGGATCGCGGCGTTACTCACCAGCACATCGATCTTCCCGAAATGTTCCAGTCCTTGGTCGACCATGCGGAAGACCTGCTCAGCCTGTGACACATCGGCCAGGATCGGCAGCACGCGGACGCCAAGCTCCCGGCAGGCGTCCGCGACGGCGTCAAGTTCGTCCTGATTCGTCCGCGTGTTGACGAGCACGTCGGCACCCTCGTGGGCGAACGCGAGTGCTGTCGCTTTTCCGAGGTTCCGACTGGCACCGGTGATGAGGGCGGTTTTCCCCTGTAGTCGCATGATTCCAGGTCCTTTCTGTGCTGTGGAGAGAGCGTGAGACTGATCCACGGCATTGTCCCACCCACACAATTCCTGTCAAGTTGTGTTCTTATGAAGACACCGCTACAGCCTGTGCCGTAGCTTCCGGAGACAAAGGCGTTTATACTGCCGTGTCCGTGACGGCATATGGTGTGTCGTAATACGGGCGTGACTGTGTGGACATCACGCGATGACAGGGAAAAACATATGGACGCCTCGCCCTCCGCCCGCCTGGCGCAGCGGTTGCCGTTTTACTATGGCTGGGTCGTCTTTGGGGTTGTTGTAGGTACCAGCTATACCTCCCGCCCGCTTATGTCCGTTGCGGTGTTATCGGTCTTTGTCGTGCCTATGACCGAAGCCTTTGGCTGGTCGCGTGGGTTGTTTGCCGGGGCGGTCAGTCTTGGCGGCGTTTGCGCCGTACTCATTTCACCGTATGTCGGACGACTGGTGGACAAATACGGTGCCGGCGTGATGATTGGCGCGACCTCAGCTGTGGCGGGGCTCTGTGCCATAGGACTCGCGCTTGTCCGCCAGGCGTGGGGTTTTTATGTTTTGTACGTGCCAGGCCGGATGGTCTTTGCCAGTCCGTTGGAACTCGCCACTGCCACGGCACTGAGCAACTGGTTTTTGCGGCGCCGCGCCTTGGTACTCGCCTTGTTCAGTATTTCTCAGGGCACCGGCCTGGCGGCTATGCCGATGGTTGCGCAGTGGCTGATTGTCATCGCAGGGTGGCAAGTGGCCTGGACCACGCTGGGGGTCTATACCCTGGCTGTTGGCATCCTGCCGGCGCTGTTGTTTATGGTCCGACGCCCGGAAGACATGGGGCTGGAAATTGATCCCGCACCGCAGCAGGCGGGGCCGACGGATACTGCCGAGTCATCGACACCGTCAGGCATCACCGGTACGACGGCCATCACTGAGACCCATTTTACGTTGGAACAAGCAATGCGCACGCGGGCGTTCTGGGTCTTGTCGGGGTTTTCCGCCGTGGGGTTTATGGCACAGGCCGGTGTGAGTTTGCACCATGTCTCCCACTATATTCACGTCGGGTTGCCCGGCCCGTCCGCCGCCATCATGGCCAGTGTGTTCGCCTTTGCCCAAGTGCCCACCGGACTGATGTGGTCCGGCCTCACCGGGGACATTCCGGTGCGCCGTGCCTTAGCGTTGTCCGGATTCTTCGTGGCGATGGGGGCCGCCGGCACGGCGTTTTCCACGTCCGCGTGGAATGGCATGATCTCGGCAGGGTTGTTAGGCACGGGAGTCGGCGGCCTGCACTTGCTGCTGCGCCTCGCCTGGGCCGAGTACTACGGACGCCATCATCTGGGCGCCATCCGCGGCATCACATTACCGATCCAAATAGGTGGGCAGGCTATCGGTCCGATCGCCGCCGGTGCGGTGTACGATTATGCCGGATCATACATACCAGCCTTTGTGTTTTTTGCCGTAGTGGTGCTGGTCGGCAGTTTCCTGGTACTCGCCGCGATTCCACCCGCTGCTCACGCAGTCCAGGTCAACAACGATCCTTAACAGTGTTGCAATTGATGGAGGTGTCTCGCAACGCGGATTGGTAATGTGTGGCGTTCATGAAATGGCTCCGATAGGGACGGGTCCATTTCATGAACACCTGGCGCCTACCGCCTGCGCATCTCGTCTTGGGTGAGTTCACCATTGTCGTCGCGATCCAGCCGGCTGACCACCTTGCCGAACGGGGCGAGGAACTCCTCACTGGTGACGGCGGCATCGCCATCGTCATCAAGGCTCTGAAACCGATCGACCATGCGGTGGCGCATCGCATCGAGCCACAGCGCTTGATATTCTTGCAAGGTCAGTTTGCCGTCTTTGTCGGCATCAAATTGGGTGAATCGGTCGCCCCGTGCCTGGTCGACTTCGGCCTGGGTTAACGTGCCGTCATCGTTACGATCAAAGCGTTCAAAGAGCCGCGCGCCGCGGTGGCGACCGCCGTGGTGGCCTCGGTGCCCACCCCCTTTATAGCGATGCTCCCGGTGTTCATAGCGCTCGTGATCTCTCCGGTGCTCGCGCCGATCAGCAAAACTGATCCCTGCAATTGCGACGCTGCCGACAAGAGCGGCGATGGAAGTGGTAACGATGAATTTCTTACGGGTTGTCATGCTGAATTCTCCTTCGTTGATGAACCTCATTTGCGTACCGTATGCGCTTATTAAACACCCCAACTGTCGCAAAAGTTTGTCGGTAACCCTGTGAAAGTGTCGCAGCGTGTCGCAAAGCCTACGGTTTGACATACTTTGATACAACTTCTGTGAGTTTTCTGACAAAAAAGCCGTCATACTGCGGATATAGATCAGCGTGGGAGACTGCTATGGAATCGCAATCCCATCTGCTGGTGGTCGATGACCACCGCGAGATACGAGAGTCGCTCAGCGATTATCTTCGTCAACATGGCTACCGGGTGAGTCCGGTTGAAAGCGCGGCTGCCGCCCGCAAGGCGCTCGCGGCAAGCGCCATCGACTTGGTCGTACTCGATATCATGATGCCCGGAGAAGACGGACTGGCGCTGTGTCGTTCGCTACGTGAGACGACCGACTTACCCATTATCCTACTAACCGCCATGGTCGAGGATACCGATCGCGTCGTCGGCCTCGAGATGGGGGCGGACGACTACGTCACCAAGCCGTTCAACCCACGCGAGTTGCTGGCGCGAATCAAGGCGGTGTTGCGTCGTACCCACACTTTGCCACCACAGCGACAGCCCTTAGCCAGTCATACGATCCGGTTCGATCGCTGGACATTGGACGTTGACCGGCGTGAGTTGAATGGAGAGGATGGGATTGGGATCGCGCTCAGCACCACGGAGTTTTTACTACTCAGCGCGTTTTTGAACCATCCCCATATGGTGTTGAGCCGCGACCAGTTGCTCGATCTCACGCGAGGACGCGAAGGCGATGTGTTCGATCGCAGCATCGACAATCAGGTCAGTCGCCTGCGCAAGAAAATCGAGGCCGATCCGAAACACCCGACGCTTATTAAAACCCATTGGGGCGGGGGGTACCAATTCACCGCCCAGGTGGAACGAACATGAAACCCCCGTGGCCCCGCAGCATACGCGGACAGATGAGTGCCCTGGTTCTCATTGGGCTCGGCGTCGCCCAGGTGTGCAGTTTTGTCATCTATCAGATGCAACATCAGAGTACGCTGCGGTCTATGCGAGACCAGCATGTGCTGGCCCGCTTGACCTCGGTGGTCCGCCTTCTCGCCGATACGCCCTCGGCTTTGCATGAGCGCATTGTGCGCGCGGCCAGCTCACGTCCGCTACGGCTGACCCTTGCCGCCGCGCCAGTTCCGGAAACGACGCCGCCTAGCCGCCGCAGCTTGAGGTTACAGCAACAGCTCGCCGAGTTGACCAATCGCGATCGTGATGACATCCGCATTGGACTGCGTCAGCGGCGGAACCGCCGGCATGGCGATTGCGCGCTCCATTGTGCGTCAACATGGGGGCGATATCACGCTGGCGAACCGACCGGAAGGGGGCCTACGCACAACGGTATGGTTACCCAGGGAAGGCGCGCTTCATGTACAAGAATAGAGGCATGGAGCTTGAATGCATTGCGGTAGGAGTGCCGGTTGTCCGGTACCCGCCGGGTAGAGCCTGTACGGGCAGCTTTCCTGCATACGGCTCCTACTTTACATCTTGGGGAATCTGCGGCAGGCTGCTTGCAGAACGGGCTCGTACTGCTCATCATTGGAGGATTGCAGGGTATGTTAGAGGACCACATCCGGCTGAAAAACATTAACCATATTACCTACAACGTGAAGGATAAAGACGCTGCGCTCCAGTGGTATCAGGACATCCTCGGTCTCAAACAGATTCCGAAGATGGTCAACAGTGATCACCTCTACTGGCTGCAGCTGCCGAGCGGAGCCATGGTGCACATTATCGAGAACCCCGATGCCCCCTCCGCCCCGTCGCACCATACGGCGTTTGAAGTCGACGATCTCGACGCGGCGCGAGATGCCTTAATGGCCAAGGGAATTGTGGTCACGGAGATTCAGACCCGGAACGATGGGCAAAAAGCGATGTATCTCCAGGATCTCGACGGCAATCGGATCGAGTTATGCACGAAATCCGGGTTCGGCGTCCTGGTCTAACCCCCAAGGGCGGCGTCCACATATTCAACGGATGCCTGTTGTGAGAGGGAGACGTTTCATGGCATCGCCAGATACACACAAGCTCACGTTTCTTCGTGGCGCTGGTTTTCTGCACAGCTTAATAGGGGCGTGGGAGCTGCTGGCGGATGCGTCCGGTCAATGGCCATCGCAAAAAGGGTTTGTGATCTTCGAAGAGACAACAATCGTTGCCGTTATTGAACGGAATGACGAGATTCGACGAGGCATCGAAGGGACGTATGCTGTTGAGGACAATCGGATTATTCTGACGGAGGTCTTGGTTGATACGGCCCCCGAACGCGGCGCGCCGGGCGATGCTGCGTTTGAGATTGAGGGTGACCTGCTGACGATCACCTGGCTCTCGACAACTCAGACGCGCCAGACGCCAAATCATATCGATACATTTCGACGTCGCTCCCAACCACGAGCGGTCCTCCTTCCACAAGTGGCTATCTACGAATCAGGCGGACGCGGACAAGACTCGTAACATCAATACTCCGCGAAGATACGCGCTACCTCTGCTGGTTCGCGGGTGACCGTGAGCGCTAGGGCCAAGAGTAGCCGGGCCTTTTGCGGATTGAGGTTATCGGCGATGAGAAAGCCGTACTCGTTTAACCGCGTACTCTGAAAGGTGCGGCCGCTGCCAGCGCGGGTGGATTGCACCACGATGACGCCGTGTGCTACCGCTTCGCGGAGCGGTGTGACGTCTCCAAAACCGGCAAAGCCGGGGGCGAAGCCGGCGGACACAATCCCTTGCGCGCCGGCCTCGAGAAAGGCGCGTACTGCTGTGCCGTCGGAGCCGGTATAAGCGTAGGCGATGTCGACGCGCGGTAAGGCGTCTAAGGCGCGGATAGCAAACTCGGTATCCGGCGTCCGGCGGCGTATGGGCTGGCGGTAATAGGCAATCGCATCGCCATCGGCATGCCCCAACACACCAAAGTCGGGCGAGCGAAACGTTTGCAGGCGATAGGTCGAGGTTTTGGTCACCTCCCGGGCCGCGTGGATTTCATCATTCAACAGGACCAAGACGCCCAATCCACGGGACTGTGGCGCTGCAGCAGTGCGTACGGCATTGACCAAGTTCATGCCGGCATCGGTGGATAACGCACTGGCAGGCCGCTGAGACCCGACGATCACGACCGGCAAGTCGACATGCAGGGTCAGATTGAGGAAATAGGCCGTTTCTTCCAGCGTGGCGGTGCCATGCGATACCACGATACCCGCCAGGTCCGGCTGTGCCGCCGCCAGTGTTTCGATGCGCTCGACGAGATCGCGCCACTCGGAGAAAAACACCCTGGTGCTGGGGAGGGCTTCATAGCGGATGGGGAGAATGTCGGCGACCTCGTGCACCTCGGGAAAGCGGGCGATGATCTCATCCACGTGCAACATGGTTGCATTGGCGCCATAGTCGAGAATATCGAGCGGTCCCTTCCCGACTGACGCAATCGTGCCGCCGGTGCCGATGACGGCAACGCGGGGTTTTCCAGCCTGTGCCATACTCTATTCAATCCTTCGTGCGAGCGTGTGTTATCCCAGGTCCGGATGTTTTGCGGTCCAGCCTGCCGCCTGTTCATAGGCGCGAGCGACGCGGTACACCGTGGTTTCATCAAAGGGTTTGCCGATGATTTGCATCGACAAGGGCAGACCCGTTGAGGCAAAGCCGGTGGGGAGCGCCAGCGCCGGGCTGCCGGTCAGATTAAACGGGGCGCGCGCCTGCCGGCCGTACACCTTTTCGCACAACTCGGCATCCTCGATCGGGCAAGCCGGGTCCATACTCGACGCCGTAATGGCGACGTCAACACCTGCCATACAGTCGGCAAATTTGTGCGTCAGTATGCTGCGTTGCCGCAGGGCATGGACGTAATCCACGGCGCGGAAAAACGCCCCGGGCATGAGGCGTTCGCGTGCCAGGTCGCCGTAATCCGCCGGTCGTTCTTGCAACCATTTCTCGTGAATGGAATAGGCTTCGGACAACAAAATAACCCGATTCGCCGACGCATAGTCCGCTATCGGACCGGGGTCGATCTCGTGGATCTCGGCACCCTGTTCGGCCAACAACGTGACGGCGTCTTCAATGCTCTGGGTCATTTCCGGGTCAGCGTCGAAATCGACCGTGTAGAAGCGCCGGATGACGCCAATCTTGAGTCCTTTGACGCCCTGGTCCAAATCCGCGGTAAAATCCGGCACGGCAACATTGGCACTCCCCGGATCCTGCGGATCGTACCCGGCAATAATACCGAGGGCGATGGCGTTGTCCGTTACCGTCCGCGTCATCGGGCCGACATGATCGAGGGAGTAAGAGAGGGGCAGGACGCCTCGGCGACTGACCCGGCCATACGTTGCCTTCATGCCGACGATGCCGCACATCGACGCCGGATTGCGCACGGAACCGCCCGTATCGGTGCCGAGCGCCACGGGCATGAAGCCCGCCGCCACCGCCACGCCGGAGCCGCTTGACGAGCCGCCGGGGAAGTAGTCGCGATTCCAGGCATTACGCGCGGGAGGCCAGGGGAGGTCGAATGAGGGACCGCCAATGGCGAACTCATGCGTCGACAGTTTGCCGAAGGGTACGCCACCGGCGTCCTGTAACCGTTGCGTCACAAAAGCATTCGTCCGGGCCAGATTATCAGCCAGAATCTTCGAATGCCCCGTGGTCGGGTAGCCTGCGATGTCGATGATGTCTTTGAGTCCGAACGGCACACCATGCAAGGGCCCGCACCAATTGCCGGCTTGAATCTCTGCTTCCGCTTTTTTGGCCTGTTCCAGGGCGAGTTCAGGTGTCTGACGCAGAAAGGTATTGAACTGTGCGTCGTGATCGTCGATGCGTCCGAGCAGCGCCTGGGTGTATTCGACGGGTGAAAGATCCTTGGCGCGAATACGCTCGGCGGCTTCGGCTAGGGTGAGATAAGCGAGATCGGTCATACATCACCCCCTTCGGTGCTGGCGCGGAACACATGCGCCGGTTCGACGTGTAAAGGAAAATCCCGTGGAATATTGCCGACGAAGCGTGTCGCAGCCGCTTTGGCTTTGGCGAATTGCGCCATGTGCTGCTCTGACAGATTCGTCAGCCCAAAGCGCTCGGCTTCCTGACGCAATACATCGCGGTCTTCAGTCATCGTCCTTCCTCCTTTCTCCTTACTGTAGTGCGAAACCGCACACCTGGCCGTGCCGGCCCACCGCCTAAGGCCGCGGGTGATCCATCGGCGCGCCAACATGCTGCCCCGGTCATGGTGCCGGTATCGGCGTCAAAGAGAATGCCGTTCATGCCACCGGCCACCGCAGTGACTTCCTGCACCTGATGGCCCCGTGCACTTAAAGCGTTGCGGACGTCGTGCGGGATGGCTTCTTCCACTTCAAGTTCTTGCCCCTGCGTCCAGGTGCGCGGTGCTTCCACGGCTTCCTGCAGGCTCATGCCGTGGTCGATGACGTTGATCAGGGCTTGTAGCACGCTGGGAAAGATGCGTACACCGCCGGGAAGACCGAGGGCCAGGAATGGCCTCCCGCCCTGCGTGACGATTGTCGGGGCCATACTGCTGACAGCGCGTTTGCCGGGTGCGACTGAATTCGGATGGCCGGGATGCGGGTCGTAGAGCGCCATCGTATTGTTCAGCAAAATGCCGGTACCCGGCGCCATGACTCTGGCGCCGAAGGCATTGTTGATCGTCTGCGTCATAGCCACGATATTGCCGTCGGCATCGGCCGAGGTGATGTGCGTGGTCGTGGCCGATTCGACCCACGGAGGCACGCCCGGAACAGGGGCCGTCGCTTTGACCATGTCGATGCCGGTACGCCGCTCGGCGGCGTAGTCTTCGGCAACCAGCCACTCTACGGGCACGGCCACACTGGCCGGATCGCCGACGTGGGCAGCGCGATCGGTAAAGGCAACTTTGAAGCACTCGGCGAGGAGATGAAGCATGTCGACGGTACCAAACCCCATGGCGGCGACATCGTAGCCTTCGAGAATACGCAGGATTTGTGCAATGTGCACACCGCCGGAACAGGGCGGGGCGGGCAACGTCACGTCATAGCCACGATACGTGGTCGTCAGTGGTTCGCGCCGAATAGTCCGATAGGCGCGCAAGTCGTCAAGCGTCAGAATGCCGCCGTGCTGCTGGATACCATGCGCGATGGTCTCTCCGAGCGCCCCGCCGTACAGGGCCTCGGCTCCCTCCTTGGCAATGGTACGGAGCGAGGCTGCCAAGGCTGGTTGGACGATCAGGTGCCCCGCTGCAGGTGGGCGTCCATCGGGCAGAAAAATCGTAGCGGTTTCCGGGCAGCCGGCCAAATCCGCCTGGTTGTCTTGAATCAATTCGTGCAGATACTGGCTCGCCCGAAAGCCGCGTTCGGCGTGGCGAATGGCCGGCTGCATGACGGTCGCCAAATCGAGTCGGCCATAGTGTTCGACCAACTCCGCCCAGGCTTTGAGCGTGCCCGGTACGCCGACGGCAAGATATCCGACACGATTCTTGCGCCCCTCGGTTTCCATATAGTCGGGCCAGGTCTCCGAGATCGGGGTGTAGAGATCAGGAGTGGCGGCGGCGGGAGCTGTGGAGTAGTTATCCAGCACGACCTGTGTGCCGTCGGCCAGCCGAATATTCGTCCAGCCGGCGCCGAAGAGACCGACCATCATCGGTTCGACGACATTGAGAGTAAACAAGGTCGCGACGGCGGCATCAATAGCGTTACCGCCGTGCGCCAGTATTTCCACACCGGCGGCTGAGCCGAGGGGATGATTCGCCGTGACGACTCCGCGCGAGCTGGTCAGATGGGTTTTTTCGGTATCAAACAGTGTGCCGGCTATGGCACGCCAGGCTGCGTGTTGCTGCATAAGCAAGGGCCTCCGGAAGCGAAGAATGACAGACAATGGGGGCGATTGTACTGCGTCTCGGGGCGTAAAGCCACTGCTGCTGGCTGGCTAATGGTAGTGGACTGATACTATAATCAATCGCCTCGGACTGATAACAGCGGGTTGCGCGGGCCGACCACGCATCGACCGAGCCCCACCGGCGTATGCTGCCCCGGTCCCGTTGCCGCCTACCATTTCAGACAACGGAGGTCCCCATGCCCTTTGGAGGCACCGACTGGCTTGCATTGACCCAGGAACCGGTGTTGGAGCCGGAGATACCTATCTGCGATCCCCATCACCACTTGTGGGATTTCCGCACCGAACGTATACCCTATCAGCGTTATCTCTTGCATGAATTAGCTAACGACATTCACAGCGGACACAACGTGCGCTCCACCGTGTTCATTGAGGCTCGGTCTATGTACCGTCCCGATGGACCCGAGGCGCTACGGCCGGTTGGCGAAGTGGAGTTCGTCCAGGGGCTGGCTGCCGCTAGTGCCAGCGGCCTGTACGGACCGGCGCGGGCTGCCGCCGGCATCGTTGGGCGCGCCGACTTGAAGCTGGGTGACCGCGTGCAAGCGGTGTTGGAGGCCCTGCAGGCGGCCAGCCCCAACCGTTTCCGGGGCATCCGTCATTCGGTCGGCTGGGACCCGCATCCCGCTCTGGTACAGCGGGACATCCAGGGCGCCCTGTCTACTGCAGGTTATCGCGCCGGGGCCAGGGTGTTGGCCAAGATGGGACTGACCCTGGACAATTCGCTGTATTTCACCCAGCTGCATGAATTGGCGGATTTCGCCAGAGCGGTGCCGGATCTCACCATCGTGCTCAACCACATCGGTGGGCTGCTGCGGATCGGGCCCTACGCCAATCGTGACGACGAGGTGCTGACGGAGTGGCGCAAGGGTATTGCCGCCGTCGCCCAATGCCCCAACATCGTCATCAAATTGGGTGGGGTGGGACAGGTGCGCTACGGCTTCGACTGGCACGAACGCCAGACGCCGATAGGCTCCGAGGAGCTTGCTGGGTATCTAGCGCCGCTGATGCACGACTGCATCGAGCAGTTCGGACCCGACCGGTGCATGTTCGAGAGCAATTTCCCGGTGGACAAGGTGTCCTATTCGTACGTCGTGCTCTATAACGCCTTCAAACGTTTATCCAGGGACTACTCGGCCAGTGAGAGAGCGGCGATGTTTCACGACACCGCCGCCCGGGTCTACCGCATCGACGTCTGATCCGAGTGCATTGCTGATCGAGCGGCTCTGATGATTGTGTGCGGTATGGTAATGTATTAGGGAAGATCGAGTGATAGTTGGAGGACATATCTGTGAGCAAGTACTACGACGAGGCGATTATTCCTGCCGAGATGCGGCGTACGTTTGACGTGTACGAGCGGATTGATAAAATTGGTCTCTCGCTTGGGACGTTTGCAGACAACGTTGCGTCACTTGCCAATGCCAATATTGCCGGCGTGGTCATGCACGAAAGTGGGTTGGTGTACCTCTCCGGCACCTCTGCCGGGACGTATCCCATGAACGACGACGAAGAGCGTATCCGGCACGGCCATGAGGCCGCACGCCAGGCAGCTGACGTGCTCATTCGGCGTCTGCATTGGGCCTTGAGTTGCGGCGGCGAGGGCGATCTCAATGATGTGCTCTACACCGTGAAGGCCTTGGGGATGGTGGTGTCACCAGGCGGTGGTGCCAGCAGTGCTGCGCCACCAGTCATGAATGGTTTCTCGTTCCGCTGGCACTCGGTGTTCGGCGGCGGCCGGGGGGATTTTGCCGACAACGGTGTTGATCCTGGTGGTTTCGCCGGCGTGCACGCCCGCAGCGCCGTGGGCGGTTTCGACGGGCGGTTTTCCATTGAGCCCGAGATCATTGTGGCGATTCCGCCAGCGTTGGCGCAGGATATTATCCGTAACCGTGGCTGGGTGTTCCCGCTGCCGCCGGTGATGCTTGCCAAAGTGCAGGCGAGACGCGCGGCCTCGGCGTAGTATAGAGCCCCTCCCTGCTGCGAAAGTCATCTATGTGTACACCGAGTTCCCCGCACAGAAGCCGAGCATGGGCTGCGTCTATTGTACTGCTCCTCGTGTGTGTGCTTCTTTGGCCGCTGACCGGAGCTGCTCAATCGACGCAGGGTAACGGTGAGGAAACGTCTGCTGCGCTTGGCCTACTCCGCTACACGATTGCGCCGGGCTCCAAAAAGCATTGCCCCTCCGACAGCAAACCAGGCTCGTTTCTGAAAACCTATGGACAACCTATCAGCCACAAGGTGTGTAATGGCACCAAAGGGAATTTTCGTGCCGAATCATTGATTTTGGAGGGTGGTGCTCCCGATGTGTCGGGGATTGCCCGTTTGCGGTTGCAGGCGCCCTTTGTCGTTGGGGCAAACCTGGACCAGCGTGCCCCACGGTGCGGCAAGGCGTGTGTATCGTGCTGGCGGTTTGCACCGGTGCCAGAGCAGCCGGGCTGGGTGGATTGTGACGGTGGCTCGAACGCCGATGCCACCCTGGTCATCGACAGTAAGAAGAAGCGGCCGCCTCCGCCTCCCCGGAACGGTACACTGACGGTTGCTGCTACGAGTCAGGACGGCGGCCCCGGTGCTGCGGCGTTGCCGTTGCGGGTGCAGTATGTACGGTTGAATAAAACGTCGCGCTGTCCGGCAGTAGACAGTACGCGTTGGGAGCAGGACGACGTCACCGTACTTGATACGGTGATGGTCACGGGCGAGGCCGTCTCCACCATCCACAATCCGCGCCGCTGTGCCCCGGCGTTCAATATTTGTCCGCGGGGGAATCCGTACCAGGTGACTCTACGCGGCGCCAATTTGTCCTGCTCGCAGTGGAAAACACCTCCGAAGGCGCAGTTTGTGATCCCGCTACACAGCTTGGATACGAGCATCCTGGGCAAGATTGTCGTAGGCGATGTCGCCCAAGTGTTGCGCCTTACGGCGAAGCCGCACGCAACTCGAAAGTCCGGACACCGCTCATCCGTTGGAGAGACCGCGCATGCCGACGTCACCCCTGCAACGCCGCATCGTCTACGAACTCCTGAGCCTCGTGCTCGCGACCTGCCTGTATTTTCTTCTGATCGATAGCACTTTTGTCATCGATGTCAGCGCGGCCCTCTTCGGGTTGGTCATGCTTGGGCTGAATGTGCGCTTTACCCAAGACGTCGTGTGGGCGCAGTTCCCGCTGGCATTGAGTCGAGCCGAGCGGCTGCGCGGGTGTGTCAGGGCTGTGCTCCCTGTGCTCCTGATTGCGGCGGGGCTCTGTTTGGTGATCGGCGTGATGGTCGGCTATGCCGACAACGGCTGGCCCACGGTGTGGAAACGCCTGGGCAACTGGCATATCGTCATCGCCGTGGGCGTGTATCTGCCCTGGGCACTGTTGCAGCAAACCCTGTGTCAGTTCTACTTGCACGGTCGCCTCCGGACCCTGTTCCCGCCGACGATAGCGGTGGTGTGTACCGGCATTGTCTTCGGCCTCGTGCACTTTCCCAATCTCTGGGTGATGCTGCTTACCACCGGTATGGGCATGTTCTGGACGGCACTCTATGCGCGCTACCGTGTGCTTATCCCGCTGGCGGTGTCGCATGCCGTGCTTGGCGCGGTGTTCTTCTATTGGATTTATGGCCGCGATCTGGCGCTGAAGTGGGGAAAACGTGTGTTGGAGCTGCTGTGGTGATCTACAGCCCCAGCAGCTCTTCCAGATTTTTCCACAAAATGCGGTCCTTTTCGTCCGGGGTCAAACTCTCGAGGCCTTGCACCCAGGCCACCGGAGAGGGTTCCCATGGGACGAAAGGCCAATCGCTCCCCAGCACGACGCGATCGGCTCCGACCTGATCCAGGAGAAAACGCAGCGCTACTTCGCTATCGGTGACGCAATCGTAGTAGAGCTGCCGTTGATACGCGCTCGGCGGACGCGGAATATGCGCCCGCGCTTCGGCGCGGACACGCCAGGTACGATCCAACCGTCCCATCCCGAAACACGCCGGACCTCCCCCGTGGGCGATGCACACTTTCAGGTCGGGGCAGTCTTCGAGTACCCCGCCGACAATCAAGGTGGCGACGACTAACGCATCCTCCATGAGGACACCAACGCCGTTTGCCAAGCCTAAGCGGGGGTTGCGGTCCAACACGAAATTATCGAGCGGCTGCGGGTGAAAGAACAAGACTGCGCCCATGGCTTCCGCCGCTTTAAACAACGGGCGAAAGTGGGCTTCGTCCCAGGTCTGGCCATTGATCACGGTGTCGAGTTCCGCCCCTTTGAGCCCGAGCACGTTCACAGCCCGGTCCAATTCGTCGATGGCGGCGCCGACATCTTGCACCGGTAGAGTCGCCAGTCCGGCAAAGCGCTCGGGCCATTGCTGCGTCATGCCGGCAATTTCGTCGTTGACCTCGCGGGCGAGTTGTCGTCCCTGGTCTGAGTCGAGATGATAATTAAAAAAGGGGGTATGGATAGAGACCACCTGCACGTCGATGCCTTGCTCGTCCATGTCTCGGAGGCGTTCCTCCGGGCCAAAGCGGAGTTTGGGGGAGTTGATCAGGCGGCGTTTCCCCGCATTGATGGTATAGCCGAGACCATCACCGGGTTCGTGCCGGATACCGTACCAGGGCTGACCGGCCTCAATAGCACGCCAGAGGCACTGCGGCATGAGATGCGCGTGGATATCAATAGTCCGCATAAGGGGCTCCTTGTTCTGCAGCTGAACAATCTCAAGTCTTTTTTTCGCGGAGTGCCTGCAAGCGCTCGTACAACTCACGCTCGTCGGAGGAGAGGTGTTCGGGGATGTGCACACGCAGGCGCAGGTACAGATCGCCACGGTCGTGTGCCCCGAAGACCGGCAGACCTTTGTCGTGGAGGCGGAGGACAGTATCCGGCTGTGTACCGGGAGGAATGGTCACTGTAGTACTAGCGTCGAGGGTTGGTACGTCGACGTCCCGACCCAGCACGGCATCGACGACGGACACGGTTTCGGTGCGCCACAAGTCGCTGCCGCGTCGTTGAAAGCGCGGGTCAGGCTTACTACGGATGAGCACGTACAGGTCACCGGCACGTCCCCTGGCTTCCGGACTCGGCATTCCATGGCCCGGGACACGCAGGCGCATACCGTCTTCGGCTCCCACCGGGACGGTAATAGCGAGGTTGTCCTCACGTTCGACCTGTCCCTGGCCGTGGCAGTCCGGGCACGGCTCGTCAATAATAGTGCCGCGTCCATGGCAGGTGGGACACGTGGTGATTTGCTGAAACATGATGCCGCCATCGCGCCGGCTGGTCGTCTGCCTGCCGCTACCCTGGCACGTCTCGCAGTCACGCGGCGCGGTGCCGGCTTTGGCACCCGAGCCCTGACACTGCATACAGGCTTGGGGACGCACGATGCGCAGCGTCTCTTCGCCACCGCTCACGACGCGTTCGAGGGGAATATCGAGGACGGCTTCCAAATCCGCGCCCCGTGAGGGGCCGGCTGGCCGGCGGTGGCGGCGAAAGAGCCGGTCGAAGATGCCGCCGCCGTTGCCGCCGAGGTCGAAACCACCGAGCCCGAAGCCGCCGAAAATGTCCTCGAAATTGATGTGTCCGAAGAGGTCTTCGGCGGAGAAGCCCTCGACACCGGCGAAACCGCCGGCGTCATATTCTGCACGCTTCTTGGGATCGGAAAGCACCGCGTACGCCGCGGCGATTTCTTTAAAGCGCTCTTCGGCGTCCGGCGCTTTGTTGCGGTCAGGATGATACTGTAACGCCAGCGTGCGAAAGGCGTCTTTGATAGTTTTCTCGTCCGCATCTCGGGTAACGCCAAGGATGTCATAATAGTCGCCCTGCTCCGTTGCCATGGCGCGTCCTCATCGAGACCTTGTATGGATTACGTTGTTACGCATCACGGTACTGCGCATCGACCACACGTTCACCCCCGCTCTCTTCCGCAGGCGGTGGCGTGCCGCCCGGCGCAGACGGTTGAGCCGTGGCTTGGGAGGCCTGGCTGTAGAGCGTGCCGCCGGCTTCCTGCAGGGCTTGCTTCAGCGTCTCGGCGCGTTGGGTGGCCAGTGTTGCATTGCGCTGCGTCAACGCCTCACGTGTGTCACGCAACGCGGTCTCAATACGCTGTTTCAAGTCGGCCGTCAACTGTTCGCCAAAATCCGCCAGCGTTTTTTCAGCTTGGTAACAGGTGGAATCGGCTGTGTTGAGCTGCTCGGCTTCCTCGCGGCGGGCGCGGTCGGCTTCGGCATACTGCTCGGCCTCGTTGATCATACGTTGCTTCACCTCCTCGGCGAGGCGGGTAGAGCCGGTGATACGAATGGATTGGGAGCGCCCGGTGGCCGTGTCCTTGGCCGCAACGTCGAGGATGCCGTTCGCATCGATATCAAACGTCACATCGATCTTCGGAATACCACGTGGCGCCGGCGGCAGGCCGTCGAGCGAGAAGGTGCCCAGGCCGGTGTTATCCGACGCCATGGGCCGCTCGCCCTGAAAGACGTGGATAGTGACACTCGTTTGCATGTCTGCAGCCGTGGTAAAACTTTCCGTGTGTTTCACCGGTACCGGCGTGTTGCGGCTGATCAACGAGGTGGCCACGCCCCCCAACGTTTCCACGCCGAGCGTGAGCGGCGTGACGTCGACCAGAACGATATCGCCCACCTCGCCTGCCAATACTCCTGCTTGAATGGCAGCGCCGCAGGCGACGCATTCCATCGGGTCAACACCGGTTTCGCCCGGTTTGCCGAACATGGTCTCGAAGAAGGTGCGCACCGCCGGCATCCGCGTCGGGCCGCCGACGAAGACGAGCCGATCAATCGCGCTCGTCTGCATCCCCGTATCCCGTAACGCTTGCTCGACCGGCCCACGGCAGCGCTCGATAACCGGTTGGATGAGGCGTTCGAGTTCCGTGCGGGTGAGATCGGCATCGAGGTGACGTGGTTCGTTATTGACGACGGCGAGAAAAGGGAGACTGACGTGTGTGGTGGTGCTGGTCGAGAGTTCGATTTTGGCAATCTCCGCCGCTTCGATGAGCCGGGCGGTCGCTTTGCGATCGTTGCCGATGTCGACACCGGTTTCCGCCTGAAAGCGCTCGGCGAGGTGGGTGAGCACCCGCTGGTTCATATCGGTGCCGCCGAGCTGGGTATCGCCGCTCGTGGCTTTGACCTCGAACACCCCTTTGCCGAATTCCATGATGGTGACGTCGAGCGTGCCACCGCCAAAATCGATGACGGCGATGCGCAAATCTTGGCCGAGACGATCGATACCGTAGGCCAGCGAAGCGGCCGTGGGTTCATTCACCAGGCGTATCACCTCGAGTCCGGCGATGCCGCAGGCGTCCTTGGTGGCACTGCGTTGGTTGTCGTCGAAGTAGGCCGGTACGGTGACGACGGCTTGCGTCACGGATTCCCCCAGGAACGCTTCCGCATCCCGTTTGATTTTCTGCAGCAAGAACGCCGACAGTTGCTCCGGCGAAAAGTCCCGTGTGTGTAACCGGATCGTCTCACGCTGCCCCATGCGCCGCTTAAACGCCGTGGCCGTGCCTTCCGGATTGGCGGCAGCCTGGCGTCGGGCCGGCTCCCCCACGAGGGTTTGCCCGTCGGGCGTGATGGCGATGTAACTCGGAAATGCCTTGCCGCCGAGGCTGACGCCCTCGGCGCTGGGGATAATGACGGGACGCCCGCCACGCAACACGGCGGCGGCGGAATTCGACGTGCCGAGGTCAATCCCAATGATAGCCATGCTTCTCCTCCCTCGTATCTCTTCAAGACGCGAGTCGTGGTACTACTTTGATGGATCAACGCGCAGATGATCATCAATGATGTCGACGCCGGGAGTATGACTGACGGCCCCGAGAATGGCTCGGCGTTCTTGCCACGATTGCACGGTTCCCGTCAGCGTCACTTTGCCGCCCTCGATTTTCACATCAATGTGTTTGGTTTCACGCAGTGCGCGCCGTGCCAGCGCGTCTTGAATGGTCTCGTGTACTTTCTCCGGCAGAATGGCCGGTGTCGTTGCAGTAATCAGGTTGGTGACACCCCGTACACCGCTCAAGTGCCGGACGGTGCGCTCGGCCTCCTCACGCTGCGCCCAGGTGTCGACTACCCCCTCCAGGGTGATCCAGCCATGCTGCACCGTGGAGGTAATGCGGCTATCCGGGACCATGACGTCCCACTCCAGCGACTGCCGCACCATATGGGCCAGGGTGGTATCCGTGCGCACATGACTCCCTTGCACGTCGACCTCGATCGCATTGACGACATCGTGGACCCCGAAGACCTGATGCGCCGCGTTTTGCGCTGCCAGCTTCTTGCCGTAACTACTGACGCTCCCGGTGAGGGTGACGATGCCATCTTCGACTTCCACGCCGACTTCTGTCGCCTCGACATGGGTATCCCACGCCAATTCACGCAGCACTGCCTCCTTAATCTCGGCGTCGGTCATCATGCCTGTCCCCTTCTCCTCCAAGGTTCTGTATCGCGACTTGTGATCTTTCCTCGTCCCTCGTGGATGAGAGCCGGGGTTAGGACACATCGTCCGCCAGAAAACTCTGTGTCACATCTCACACCCTGTGGGGCTCAGCTTTTTTTCGAAGTCACCGCCGTGAAGGCGGTAAACATTTGCTTCACCTCTTTCCCATGACATTGCGGACACTGTACTTGCGCGCTGTCGTGTTCTTTGATCGTCAGGATGACATCAAACTCTTTGTCACACGTCTGACAATGATATTCGTAGCTCGGCATAACCCTCTCCTTTCGGGGCGTGTGTTAACGTCCCCTCAGCTGTGCCCTCTCTGGGCCGTACACATGCGGGCGGGCATGTACCCGCTGGTGTGTGGCCGCAAGGATGCTTTTCTATTGATGTCGAAAGAGCAAAATGTGTACCAGAGTGTGCGGATAGCGGCGTTGTGGCGTGAGTAGTGATGTCTGGTGTCTGTTGAGGAAGATTCGGGACGTGCTGCACGTGACAAGATGTCAGGCATGTGGGCTGTTTGTCACGTCGTCTGTCGGGTGGACGTCGACAGAATGTCCGGTCGTCTGTCGTGCAGATGCGGGGGGAAAGACGCAGGCTGGTTGTGCGCTGAGTTATTGGCGCTCCTTTATTCAGCCCGTAGCGCTTCCACCGGATCCATCCGCGCCGCATGACGCGCCGGTAACACGCCGGCCCCCAGGCCGATGGCTATTGCCAAGATTTCGGCCAGTAGGACGTAGGTCCAGGAGGTATGCACGGGCAACGCCGGGACGAGGAGTGCGAGCAGCTGACTCAGACCAATGCCTCCTGCCAAGCCAGTCAGGCCGCCGAACGCGGCTAGGGCGGTCGCTTCCCCTAAAAACAACCCCAACAGTTGCGTTTGGGTGGCGCCGAGCGCTCGTAGCAAGCCGATTTCTGCCGTGCGTTCTTTCACGGTAATAGTCATGATAGTCAAAATCCCCACGGCGCCAACCAGCAACGAGATGCCCCCGAGGGCACCGACGGCGAAGGTCAGGACACCCAGAATGGACCCCAGGACATCGAGCATTTGTTCTTGTGTGGTCACGGTGAAATCCTCGTGACCGTGCCGCGCCATGAGCAGGCGCTTGGTGGCTGACACGATGCGCTCGGACGGGACGCCGGGTTCGTATAGTAAATCAATCTCCATCAACCCCTCGCGATTGAAGAGCTCCAAGGCTCTGACCGCCGGAATATAGACGGCGTCGTCGAGGTCGAAGCCCAGCAATTGCCCTTTGGATTCCATCACGCCGATGACACGGTAGCGATCCCCGCCCACCCGGATGCGTCGTCCGAGTGGGTTGTCCGTGCCGAAAAGTTCGTCGCGAACTTTGCTGCCAATCACTGCAAAAGCCCGCGCCCGTTGGTGACCGTCATCGGGAAGAAAGCGCCCGACGGCAACGTGAATGTTCCACACCGTGGGGACAGCGGAACCGACGCCGATGATATTGGTCCGTCTGCCTTTCCGAGCGGTTTTGACCTGGGCATTGCCCTGTACGACCGGCACCACCGCTATGACGTGTTCGAGGCGCTCTAAAGCCGCGGCGTCGTCGAGCGACAGTGGTCGCACCGTGCTCACCAGAGCTCCGGAAATGCCGAAGGTGCTGGTTTTGCCGGGCGTCACCGCGATCAGATCGGTGCCGAATTGGGTGAACTCCGCCAGCACGAAGCGGTGAATACCCTCGCCAATAGAGGTTAACAACACCACGGCCGCGATCCCCACGGCAATGCCGAGCACGGTCAGCGCTGAGCGGTGGCGATGTGCTACTAAGGCACGCCACGATAAATGGAGCCAGTCTTGGAGACGCATGTCCATGGTCATTACCTGCGTGTGAGGGCTTGTACGGGATCGAGCCGGGCGGCACGCCGGGCCGGGAGCACGCCGAAGAGCATCCCTACAACAAGCGCAATGCAGACCGCCGCTCCCACGGCCCACAGCGGTGTGATAAGGGGGAAGTTGGGATACAGCTCTCTGCCGAGCCACACGCCTGCCAGACCCACGAGCACGCCGATGCCAGCCCCGGTAAGGGATAACAGCGCAGCTTCACTCAAAAACAGCACGCTGATCTGCGACGCCGGAGCTCCCAAGGCTTTGAGGAGGCCGATTTCCTCGGTGCGTTGTGAGATAGCCACCAGCATCACATTCATAATGAGAATCCCGGCCACCAGGAGACTAATGGCAGCAATACCTGCTACAGTCAGAGTCAGGGTTCTAAGGATACGATCAAAGGTTGCCAGCACGGCGTCTTGGGTGATGACGGTAACATCGTCTTCTCCGGCATGCCTGCGGCGAATGATATCGCGAATCTCCTGTGATGCACGTGGCATGTCTTCACGGGTACGGGCTTCCACCAAGATACGGAATAAGGAGAATTGATCAAAGAGCGCCTGTGCCGAGGCAACGGGAATAATCACGATATCATGGAGATCGAGCCCCATCGAGCGCCCCTCGGAGGCCAGAACTCCGATGACGCGGTAGCGTCGATCCCCGATCCGTACCCAGCGGCCGAGAGCCGGTTCGGGGCCGAAGAGTTCTGCGCGGATGGTGTCCCCAAGGACGCAGACCGGGCTAGCTCGGCGAGGGTAGGCCGACGGCAAAAAGCGCCCGTTGGCAAGTTGCAAATGGCGCACCGGTTGCAGCTCCGCCGTTGAGCCGACGATGGTGACTTCTCGTTCCCGGCGTTGCCAAGAGACCGGAGCCGAACCGAGAATCACGGGCGCGATGCGCCGAATGTGCCGGCTGCGCAACAGAGCAAAGGCGTCGTCCAGCGTTAGATCTCTGGGAGTTTCCCCCATGAGCGGCGGGTGCGCCCCGGTGGTTTCGGCCCGCCCGGGCAGTACAATAAGCATGTGCGTGCCGAGGGTCGCAAACTGGCCGGTGACGTAGCGGCGGGCGCCCTCGCCCAGGGCGGTCAGGAGTAAGACGGCAGCCACCCCGATGGCAACGGCTAGTAACATGAGGGCAGAGCGCAGCGTGGCTGCACGGAAGCCGTGGAAGGCAAAGTGGAGTACATCACGCGGTCTCATGGCGCCGGCCTCCGTCGCTCATCGCGGTCTATACGGCCGTCGATCATGTGAATTTCCCGCGCTGCGTGGGCGCCCAGCTCCGGGTCGTGTGTGACAATCAACAGGGTGAGTCCCTGGCGATTCAAGGCTTCGAGCACCGACACGATGTCGTGACCCGAGGCGCGGTCCAAGTTGCCGGTGGGTTCGTCGGCCAATAGCACTGCAGGTTGCATAATCGTGGCGCGTGCGATGGCTACGCGTTGCCGCTGTCCCCCAGACAATTGATCGGGACGGTGATCGGCACGATCGCTGAGTCCGTATGTGGTCAGCGCCTGCTGCACCCGTTCCTTCCGTTGTGTCGGCGGCGTGCCGGACAATATCAGCGGTAGCTCGATGTTCTCCGCCGCGCTCAAGCGAGGCACGAGGTGAAAAAACTGGAATACGAAGCCGATTTTGTCCCGCCGCAGCGCAGCTTGTTCGGTATCCGACAGGTCGGTGACATTGCGTTGGTCGAGCCAATAGGTCCCGGCAGTGGGGCGGTCTAGGAGGCCAATCAAGTGCAACAAGGTCGATTTCCCCGAGCCGGACGGCCCCATAATCGAGACATACTCTCCCTGGGCAATATCCACCGTCACGTGGTCCAAGGCTTTGACCACTTGGTCGCCGACGGTGTAATGCCGTTGGATGTCTTGCAGGTTAATCATGGTTTGTCGCGCTGCGATGACTGCGCAGTCTCGGATGGCTCGGGCGCGACATAGGCGTCGGCTTGGACACCTTCACGTCCCACCGAGACGACAACGCGTTCACCCGCCTCGAGTCCCGCAGCGACCTCGGTGAAACGCCAGTTGGATAGGCCCGGAGTGAAGCGCCGTTCTTCGAGCCGACTGTCTGCTTCACGATAGACCAGCACCCGATACCCCTCCAACACGGCCTCGGTCGGCACCCGCAGCACGTCATCGTGGGTCTCCAGCACCACTTCAATATCCGCACTGTACCCGACCAACAAGCCCTCGACGTCTTTCGGGTCAGTTAACTCCACTTCCACTTCCACAGTGCGTGCCTGCTTTTCCTTTTCCAGCACATACGGTGCAATCCGACGCACCTTCGCGGTACAGCGCCGCCGCGGAAAGGCATCGAGGGTAACACAGGCGTCCATGTTGACCCGGATCGCTGGGGCGTCGACCTCATCAATCGGGGCAGAGACGTACAGGCAGCGGTCGTCGATTAAATCCACCGCTGGTGGGGTTGGAATGCCCGGAGGGGAGGGTGTGACAAATTCCCCCAGCTCGGCATTGACCTTGGCGATAATGCCGTCGAAAGGAGCTGTGAGGATAGTTCGTGCCATCTCGGCTTCGACCACCGCAACGCGGGCCGTGCTCACTGCAGCGCTGGCATGCGCCGCCCGGCAGGCCGCTTCACGTGCTTTGGCGTCAGTGACGGCGCGATCAGCCTGTTCTTCGGACGTGACGTGTTTCTGCCGCAACCCGACCTGGCGTTGGGCTTCACGCTGGGCAACTGCAGCGAGGAGGCAGGCCTCCTCGACACGGGCTTGGGCGGAACGCGCCTCACTTTTGGCCAGCTCGACTTGGGCTTCGAGATCTTGGTGCCAGATTTCTAACAGCACCTGGCCGGTTTTGACACGATCGCCTTCTTTGACGGGAAGGTGCGCGACTTTCCCGCCCACGTCCGGGGTCAAGTGCGACCGCCGGCAGGCTTCAATCGTCCCGGCGCGTGTATTCGCCACACTGGCCTCAACACGTCCGCGGTCAACCGTCCACAAGCGTACTGGCAGGGGCGTTGGACGGGTCACGTAGCGATACGCGGCCGCAAGTGTCACAGCTATGAGAACGACAACAGCCAGCCGGCGCCATGTACGGGGCGTGTTTCGCGTCGGAGTGTCCATAGCATGTCGGAGCCTTGTCAGGAGGAGTGGTCAGGCGTGCCAATAGGTGCGCGTAAAGAGCCTGCCGGCTCTCACGGGAATATGTGTGCAACATAAGTTATATGCTTATGTTATGAGAGGTCCACGAGCCGGTAGCGCTGTTGATTAGATCACCCGGCGATGGCGAATCGAATAGTAGCGGAAGCGTCCCGGCATGTGCGAACCGACCGAGCCAATGATCACTGCAATGAGGAGGAGCCACACGCGCTGCTCCCAGAACACCCCCACCGCCGCCACTAGCAGCAACTTGAGCAGGACGAGAATTCCTTTCCCTTGATAGAACCATTTGCAACTGCTGTATAGCTCGATGCCAATCAATCCGGCGCCACTGACGATACTCAGATAGAGGAAAGGCAGCAGACGCGCCTCAGGGGCCGCAAAGACATGCCCGCCCACGAGGATGCCAATCGCGGCAATATGCACCGTACGAAACAGAATACTGATGCCGCGTGCATAGGGGAGCACGCGCGGGGGCTCCGGGAACAAGCACTGGGACCAGCGAGAAGATTGCTTGATGATACTCTGCCCCCTTCCTACGATGCTACGTGTGTCATATACTGGGCATGGCACGCACGTTCACGCCCCCGTACCACCCGTTGACCCGCCAGCTCGCCGTGTGATTCCGTGACAATAGTGCGTTGCCCTTCACGGTGATCATTGTCGCGGGTGAAGTACACCACCACCCAGTCGTGGGTGCGGCCCAGGGTGTGGGCACGGGCCGTGTTGGAGTACATAACGGTGAAATGCCAGGATTCGCGCTGGGTATGCAGGATTGGTAACCAGGCGGTGCCTTGCGGGTTAAAGCGGCGTGGAGCAATGGTAGTGAGGAGCCCCCGGCGTGCTTTCTCACGGTATTCACGGTCGATGTCCAACAGCATTGCCACACTCGGCTCTTCCAGCGGAGGACCTCGGCGGATGCGCGGACGACGCAGCATGGTTGCCAAGGTCGCACGGAGAATAGCCGCGCGACGTGGGCCGATGCCAGGAACGGTTTCCAGGCGTCCATCGTGCGCGGCTATTTCCAGCGCTTCCAGCGTATCAACATGCAAATGCTCGTGGATGATATGAGCCAGCCGTGCCCCCACTCCCGGAATACTTTGGAACAGTTGTACCGGGTCCATCGTACCGCGTAGGCGTTCGAGTTGCGCCCACCGTCCCGTGTGGATGATCTCCGCAATCGCTCCAGCGATCGACTGCCCAATCGTGGGCAGGGCTATCAGTCCTTCGAGACCTTCCTGTTCGAGAATCGTACCCACATCACGTTGCAGAGCGACCAGCGTAGCTGCGGCGCGTCGATATGCCTGCACTCGGAAGGGGTTGGCCCCTTGCTGTTCGAGTAGCGTCGCGGCTTCACGGAGTGTGTCGGCAAGTTGCCGGTTGCGTGTGAACTCCATACTCATACATCGTCCTTGTGTCTAATCATCCTACTCGTGTAAGCAGAGTAGGGCAAAAAGTGTGCCATGGAAAGCCCTGCACGTGACGTAGCAGGCGCTGGGCGCATTGTGATGGCGGGAGGCGCGGTGGTAGACAGTCTCGATGTGACATATTGTCACATCGGAGGACAGAATGTCCTTGCCGCGGGTACAGAGGCCGAGTGACTGGGGCTACGTGAGGCTGATTTGTGGGCTCTTGGAGGCTGCTGCACCTGGTATAAGAATTGCTCAAGTCAGGTAAGGAAGCGATGCAGCGGCGGAGCCTTGCTGATGTGGTAAGGCAACCCGTGTCCTGCGAGAGGGGAAGACCTGGGGGCAAACGCTGCCGATGTCAGTGTCTGTCGTGCATGTGGGTTTCGTAAAAAATGGCTATCCGAAGGATACAGTATGTTCGGTAAACGTGTGACATTATTCACGCTGCTCGGCTTTGCTGTGCGGGTCGACATGAGCTGGCTCGTGATTGCCACGCTGGTCACCTGGTCGCTCGCCGTTGGTTACTTTCCTGCCTTCTATCCGGACCTTTCCCGCGCGGTGTATTGGTGGATGGGGGCTGCAGGTATGGTCGGACTGTTTGGGTCGATCGTGGTACACGAGTTGGCCCATTCACTTGTGGCCAGACGGTATGGCTTGCCCATGAGCGGCATCACGCTGTTTATCTTCGGCGGGGTCGCCGAGATGCAAGACGAGCCGCCGAGTGCAAAAGCAGAGGGCTTGATGGCGGTTGCCGGGCCCATTGTCAGTATGGTGTTAGGTGTTGTGTGTGCCTGGCTGGCGGCGTATGGCAAGGCGGGGGAGTGGCCTACGCCTGTATTTGGGGTATTGGCGTATTTGGGGTTTATCAATCAGCTTGTCGCGGTGTTCAATCTCATCCCGGCGTTTCCCCTGGATGGCGGCCGCATTTTTCGCTCCCTCATGTGGGCCTGGAAGGGCGACTTCCGCTGGGCCACACGCCTTGCCACACAGATGGGCAAAAGCTTTAGTTTCATTCTCATTGCTCTCGGCCTGTTGACCATGATTCAGGGGCATTTTATCGGCGGGTTGTGGCGCTTCCTCCTCGGGATGTTTCTGCGTAACGCCGCGGAGTCGTCGTATCAACAGCTGATGATCCGTCAGGCCCTTGCAGGGGAAAAGGTCCACCGCTTTATGCAGCCGAACCCGGTAACCGTGTCCCCGACGCTGACGGTACAAGAACTGATCGAAGAGTATATCTACCGGTATCACTTCAAAACGTTTCCCGTCGTCAGCCATGGGCGGCTCGTGGGCTATGTCAGTACACGAGAAGTCAAGGCGTTGCCGCGCCAAACATGGAAAGCGCACAGCGTGCAAGACATTCTGCAACCGTGCGACGCGGACAATACCGTGGGGCCGCGTGATGATGCCATGCAGGCGCTGGCCAAGATGAATCAGACGGGACTTGGGCGCTTGTTGGTGGTGGACGGGGATCGCTTAGTAGGGGTGTTGGCACTGAAGGACTTGTTGACGTTTCTGGCGCTGAAGGTGGAGTTGGAGGGTTCGGAGAGTTAGGGGAAAACCGTCATGCACGACCCTGTGAGGGTGGTGGTGCTTGGTACGGGGCAGATGGGTTCCGGTATCATCAAGCTTTTGCTGGAGAAACAAGGTATCAGGCTCGTCGGTGTGCATGCACAACGGGTTCAGCGTGCCGGCATGGATGTGGGAGAGGTTGTTGGTTTGGAGCGTGATATTGGGCTCCGGGTATCTCATGACTTACCCGCGTTACTGCAACGGACGCAGCCTCAGCTTGCCATCCAAGCAACATGCTCTACCGTTGCTGCGGCCATGGAAGACATTACTATGGTTCTCCGCCACGGTACGCATGTCATCTCGATCGCCGAGGAGATGGCTTATCCCGCTTGCGCGGCTCCCGAGATGGCTGAGACGCTCCATGCCCTGGCTGTTACGCATGGGGTCAGCGTTCTCGGTACCGGCATTAATCCGGGGTTCGTGCTCGATGTGCTCATCATTGCCCTGACAGGTGTATGCGCCAGGGTCGATGCGATTACAGCCACGCGAGTGAACGACCTGGCGCCGTATGGGCCGTCCGTGATGCGCAGTCAAGGGGTTGGCCTTAGCCCCGATGCCTTTCGCCAGGGCTTTGCCGCTGGGGCTATCGTTGGGCACATCGGCTTTCCCGAGTCGATCGGTATGATCGCTCATGCCGTGGGGTGGCACATCGATCGTATCGAGCAACAGCGGGAGCCGATCATTAGTACCGTGACGCGCCAGACACCTTTTGTTACTATCGAACCAGGCCAAACTGCCGGGTGTATGCACACCGCTGTGGCATACACGAAAGATACGCCGGTGATCCGTCTGCACCATCCGCAGCAGGTGCATCCACACCTGGAGAATGTTGCCACGGGTGACCGGATCGAGATTCACGGTGAACCGAATCTGCACGTTACCAGCAGTCCGGAAATTCCTGGCGGCATTGGTACCATTGCGCTGGCGGTGAACATGATTCCCCGTGTGCTGACTGCAGCGCCGGGCCTGCATACCATGGCCGATTTACCCGTACCTGCAGCGATGATGGGTGATGTGCGCACGCTGATGCAGACATTGAGGACGTCACATGGCTCAACATGTTCCTAAGGGTACGTGGGTTGAAGTCCATTGTATTGTGCTAGAGCGAGGCGACCGTGCGCCGCAGGTTCCAGCGGAGACGCAACGCGTGCCGCTGGAGATGACGGTCAAGGGGTTTCTCGCGCATGACGCGACGATCGGCACGGAGGTTGAAATCCGTACGGCTGTCGGACGCAGGCTGCGTGGTACACTGACGGCAATTAACCCAGCCTACACCCACACCTTTGGTGCACCGATACCTGCTCTCTCCACTATTGGTGGTGAGGTGCGGGCTCTCCTGCGCGAGCAGAGCGAGCCCCTATGAGTGTGCCGACCAGCTACGCGGCTCTCATGGCGCAAAAAGAGGCGATCATGCGCGAGGCCATCGGCATCGATTACCCCCAGTACGCCACGAGTCCGATCGCGTTTGATTATGAGAGGTTGTTCACTGATACCGACTATAACTTAGAAGCCGTCCGTCGTATTCAGCAGCGCACGGGGGTGGGAAACACGCCGCTGGTGGAACTCTACAACCTGACTGCGCTGGCGCGTGCTATGGCGTCGCCGGGACATGGAGCACGGATTTTTGTCAAGGATGAAGCGGCAAATCCGTCGGGCTCATTCAAAGATCGTCGTGCCTCCCTGGCGGTCCATGCAGCGCGCGCTCGTGGGTATCGCGGCGTGGCCGCCGCCACGAGCGGGAATTATGGCGCCGCCGTGGCTTCACAGGCGGCGAAAGCCGGGTTGCACTGCATCGTGGTGCAGGAAGCCTTTGATAGTCAGGGCATAGCACAGCCGGAAATCGCCGAGAAGGCGCGGGCCTGCGAGGCTTATGGCGCCGAGGTCATACGACTGTCCGTCGGTCCGGAATTGTTTTATGTGTTTTTGCGGGTGCTCAAAGAGACTGGCTACTTTAATGCGTCTCTCTACACCCCCTATGCCATTCTCGGCATTGAAACTCTGGGCGATGAAGTGGCGCGGCAAGTCCACGACGCCACCGGACGCTTCCCCGAGGTCGTGGTGGCTACTCATGCCGGCGGGGGGAATGTCACCGGTACTGCACGTGGTCTCATGAAGGCTGGAGCAACGGCGACACAAATGGTGGCGGCCAGCGTCGATTTGTCCGGGTTGCATATGGCCTCGGATCGTGATTTTAATCGGAAATCATTCACCACCGGGCACACCGGCTTTTCTATGCCCTTTACCATCTGGCCGGATCGAGCCGATGTGCCGCGCAATGCCGCCCGTGCTCTGCGCTATATGGACCGTTTTGTCACCGTGACACAGGGCGAGGTGTTTTATATCACGCAGGTGTTAGCGGAACTCGAAGGGTTGGAGCGCGGGCCCGCCGGTAATACCTCACTGGCCGCGGCCTTTGTCTTGGCGCAGCGCATGGCGGAGGATGCCATTATTGTGGTACAGGAAACGGAATACACCGGTGCCGGGAAGCACCCGTTGGCGCAGCTGAATTTCGCGCAGCGGATGGGCATTGAAGTCGTGCGTGGTGATCCGAGGTTGAACGTGCCTGGACAGACGATTGTCATCCCCGAGCATCCTGCCCAGCTTGCTGTCGAGGATGTGGATATGGCACGGCTGCGCCGAGCATACTTGGAGAGGGCGTTGCAAACTACCCCTACCGGGTATACGCCGACAGAGCAGGATGTCGCGTTTCTTGCCGCAGAAACGCAAGCAACGACTGAGTTTGTCTGGGAAGTGATACATGACTATGACGCCACGACCGGATGATTTCCAGACGCGACGGACACACCTGCGTGCTATGTCCGACGACGATCTGCAGGCGTATTTCTGGCGCTTGGTTGACCAGATTGTCCATCCGCTCGTCGAGGAAGCCCACACCCATACGACACCGTCGATCGAGCGCTCTGTGCTCCTGCGCATGGGATTTTCCAGCTTGGAAGCGAAGCCTCTGGTGACGTTACTGACGGACAAAGGTTTGTTGCAGCATGGCGCGGGTCACCTGATTCTGCAACTGGCCCGGCGCAAAGGCCTGACGGTACGCGAGGCCGGCATGGGATTACTGCAAGGGAAGTATTGGGAGGAACTGCCTGGATGAAGCCATTGCAGCCCAACGAGCCTCTCGATATAGACGCCATCTTGGCCGACCTAGAGCATTACAAACCCCGCCGCCAGGGCTGGACCTGGCGGCGCCACATTCCCGAGCAACCCGTTGGGCCGTTTGTGTACCAGGACACGTCGGCGGCACTGCGCCATTCCGTACCACTTCCCGGCGCGCAGGATTTCGGCGGGATTGATCCCCAGTGCGACTGCGTGCTGAGCACCGAGATTGCTTCCGGGCGATTCGAAGACGATTTGCGTCGCATGCGTATGGCCGCCTGGCATGGCGCCGATCACATCATGGTGATTCGCACCATGGGGCAGTCCCATTTCGACGGCCTGATTGAAGGCACGCCCGAAGGGGTGGGGGGGATTCCCATCACGCGCAAGCAGCTCCGTGCTACCCGTAAGGCCCTTGACGCCATCGAGGACGAAGTGGGACGGCCGATCAATTTCCATTCGTACGTCAGCGGCGTGGCGGGCCCCGAGATTGCCGTCATGTTTGCCGAAGAAGGCGTGAACGGGGCACATCAAGATCCGCAGTACAACATCTTGTATCGCAATATTAATCTGCATCGTTCCTTCGTCGATGCGGCCGAAGCCAAAACTATTATGGCGCATGCCGAGATGCTGCAGATCGACGGGGCGCACAACGCCAATGCCACGGCCAAAGAGGCATGGAAAGTCACGCCCGAATTGTTCGTGCAACATGCCATTAATTGTGCCTTCTCGCGTGCGGTCGGGATGTCGCACGCGTTGCTAGCACTTTCCACCGTGCCCCCAACGGCCCCGCCGGCGCCAAAGTTCCGGCTCGATCTTCCCTATGCCGTGGCGTTGCGTGACCTCTTTCAGGGGTACAAATTTCGGGCGCAGCAAAACACGCGCTACATGCAAGCCGATACCGCTGAAGCGACGATTACGCATGTCCTGGATACGCTGATTTCCCGCCTGACCTCGGCGGATATTCAAAGCACGATTACGCCGGATGAAGGTCGCAATGTGCCATGGCATTACAACAATATTCTCGGCGTGAATACGGCACGCCAGACGCTGATGGGGCTCGATGGCCTCACGGATGTGATTGAGGTGAAACAGCAGGGATATGTCTCCACGCAGGTACGGGAACTGAAAGAGCGGGCCGTGCTCTTTCTTGAAGAAATTGTCGCCATGGGCGGATATGGCGCTGCCGTGGAACAGGGACAGTTTGTCGATTCCGGCTATTTCCCTGAGCGTCACGGTGATGGGATTGCTCGTGCTGCAGAGGCGGGAATTGCGGCCCGGACGGTCGTGCCACGTGCGGCAGACTACGGCGCACCGGTGTGCAGTCATTTTGGCCGCAACGTGTATGAGGACGTGCATGGTAGTAAGGCCTGTGCCGTGTACGGCGGTTGTACGCTCTGCGATCCGGGGAAGATTCAGTACATCGATGAGCTCGACGACACGGACACCGTGCACACGCGCCTGGCAAAACCCCTGGCAGAGCGTGCTGCAGGCTTGGTGCGGCCTGAAGTGGAGTGGGCCGGCGATGGCATCGTCTGTGTGACGCTGTTTGTGCCGGAGGAGCCTCGCATTGCCGAAGCCGCAGCGCTGAAGATGGCGACGCATATGGGCTTGCAGCATCCTGAAGTGATGAGCCGGCGGCTGATGCATCCGGCCGAGGGCAGCCTCTTCGAGATCAAGGGCGTGCTGCAGTATGCCGTCAACAGAAACGAGTTGGAATTGCCAGAGGCGTCGACCTTCCTGACCGATGATGTCATCGAAGCGTATGTACGGCCGCGCCGTATCCATGTGGTGGGGGCGACGGTGGGAGAGGATGAGCATTCCGTCGGCTTGCGGGAAATTCTCGATATCAAACACGGTGGCATTGAAAAGTATGGTTTTGTCTGTCATGACTTGGGGACCTCGGTGCCGATATCCAAAGTGCTGGATGCGGCAGAGGAAACCGACGCGCACGTTGTCTTGATTTCGACGATCATTACGCACCATGATGTGCACCGGCTGCATATGCAGCGGCTGCATGATTTGGCTGTGGAGCGTGGCATACGCCAGCATCTTCTCCTCGTGGCGGGCGGGACACAGGTGACTCACGATATGGCGAAGGCGTGCGGGCTTGATGCCGGCTTCGGGCGAGGAACGCATGGTCGGGAGGTAGCGTCGTTTTTAGTGCAGCAGATGATGGCCGCTGAGCGAGGGGATGCATAAGCATCGAGCAGAGAGGTGAAAGGAGGATGCACCATGAGTGGGTATGCTGAAGGTCCACCACTGCCTATTGTCAAAGTGGAGAAAATGATTGGAGAATCGACCAAAAGCTGGGAAGACGCCGCGCATGAAGTTGTTGCCGAGGCGCAAATGACCGTGCGGGGTATTTCGCGCATTGCCATGTCAGATTTTGACATTCGCATACAGGAGGACGGTAGTTTACTATATCGCGTCCGTGCCGAGGTGTCATTTCGCCTGGAGAGTACCTCCTCGCCGGATTATCCCATGCAAGACTGGGAGCAGAAGCAACGCGAGTAGGTCGACAGACAACTCAGGACACGTTATTTGCACTAGCCAGAGGGAGGACAGACACGATGAGACAGGTGACTGACCGCATGCTACGTGCTGCCAGGCTCGATGCGACGGTGTACGAAGAAGTCGAAGCCGACCCTAGCGCGACTTGGCAGGCGGTGGGCGTTGTCGTCCTCTCCAGTCTCTGCGCCGGTATCGGCAGTGGGGTCGAGGGCGGTATACAAGGCATCATCGTGTGGACGCTGGTTGCCTTGATCGGCTGGTACGTGTGGGCCTATCTCATGTACGTGATTGGCACGCGCATACTGCCGGAAGCCCAAACCGAATCCAATCCTGGTGAGTTGTTGCGAACCATCGGTTTTTCCAGCGCGCCCGGGGTGTTGCGTATTGTTGGCGTTATTCCGTGGCTGCGGTCGATCGTGTTTGTTGTCGTCAGTATCTGGATGCTTGTGGCCATGGTGATAGCTGTGCGGCAAGCGCTGGACTATACCAGCACTGCCCGCGCTGTCGGCGTCTGTTCGCTTGGCTATCTCATTGTCCTGTTGCTTATTTTGCTCTTTGCTTCGCCCCTGGCCAGTATTGCCCTCATTTCCGGATAACGACTGCGGAGGAGGGTGCCATGGGGGGCATGACCCGCTCCTATCGTAATCATGCAGACGTCGTGGTTGCTGATATTGGCAGCACGCTCACGAAGCTCAGCGCCTTTCACGGCATCGACTCCGACAGCCTGACACCGCATTTTCTGGGGCAAGGCGTGGCGCTCACCACGGTAGACACCGGAGACGTGGCGCTCGGGCTGGAGGCCGCGCGACGGGATGTAGAAACGCGCTGCGGCATTGCAACAGCCGGTGCTCAGCTGCTGGCGACGTCTTCCGCCGCAGGTGGGCTGCGCATGACGGTACACGGTCTTACCCGGGATATGACCTTACGTGCTGCCCGTGAAGCGTCGCTTGGGGCCGGGGCGATTGTGACCTTGACGACGGCGGGACTGATGACGCCGGACGATCTCGATGCTATGCGGCAGCACCGTCCGAACTTGATCCTCCTGGCAGGTGGGGTAGATGACGGTGATCGACACGTTGTTGTGGCCAATGCTGCAGCCCTTGCTACACTTGACCTGGGCGTGCCGGTGATCTATGCCGGCAACCAAGCCGCTAGGGGCGCTGTGCAGCGCCTGCTTGAGGCTGCCGGTGTGCCGGTGTTTGTGGTGGACAATGTTTATCCGCGTCTCGATGTGTTGAACATCGAGCCGGTGCGGCGTGTCATTCAAGATGTGTTCGCCCAACATATCATTACGGCGCCGGGAATGGAGACGCTGAAAGAGCACGTCGCGGCTGCCGTTATGCCCACACCCGGCGCCGTACTGCGTGCCACCGAGCTGCTTGCCGACATGATCGGCGATGTCATGACGGTGGATGTGGGGGGGGCAACGACGGATGTCCATTCCGTCACCCAGGGCGACTCGGCGCTCGCGTGGTTACGCATCGCACCCGAACCGCGCTCGAAACGTACGGTGGAAGGCGATTTGGGTGTATATATCAACGCGGCGCATGTCGTTGCTGCAGCAGAGGCACAGTGTGATCTCCGGGGCATCGAGCCATTACCGGCGACCAACACCGCCCGGCAGAAAGCCGCTGAGCTGACGCAATGGGCGGTGGATGTGGCGGTCTGGCGTCATGCCGGCGATATGCGGGTCGTCTATGGGGTGTATGGTCGTCATGAGTGCGTCGAAGGCCGAGACCTCACGGCCGTCCGCACTCTGATCGGCACCGGCGGAGCGCTCACGCGCTTGGGAGTGGGCACAGCGATTTTAGGACGGATGAAGCGTGACCCGCTGCAGCGCAAGTTGTTACCGCCGCCCGATGCTCGTGTGCTGATTGATCGGCACTATATTATGGCTGCGGCCGGGGTGTTGAGTCAGCGCTACCCGGAAGAAGCACGAGTACTCCTGCGTGACAGTCTGCGTGAAAGTAGGCCACAAGAGTAAAGACGCAGCGTGGCCAGGTCACAACACTGCTCTCTGTTTCGATTGCATCAGGACATATGTCATGCCCGGCCCGTATCTCACCATCGACCTGCAAAAAATCGAACACAATACCCGGACCATTACCCGTTTGTGCCGGACGCATGGTCTTGAGGTTACCGGGGTGACCAAAGGGACGTGCGGTCACCCCGATGTCGCACGGGCGATGCTGCGTGGTGGGGTGACCTCGATTGGCGAATCGCGCCTGCTCAATATGCATCGGTTGCGGACGCGCGCCGTTCCTCCACCATACATGCTCCTACGCATTCCCTCCTTGTCCGCAGTTGATGACGTCGTCACCACCGTAGATATCAGCTTGAACTCGGAAGTGTCGGTCATTACCGCTTTATCCGCAGCAGCGTGCCGTCATGGCTTGGTACATGACATTATCATCATGGTGGATCTCGGCGATTTGCGCGAAGGCGTATGGCCGGACGATCTCATGCCATTTGTGCGCCAGGTTGTCGGCCTCCCCGGTATTCGTGTCGTGGGCCTGGGGACGAACGTGAGTTGTTACGGCGGCGTGATCCCGTCGGCAGTCAATATGCAGCAGTTAGTTGACTACGCCGAGCAAATTGAAGACACGTTCGGCCTGACCTTGCGCTATATTTCAGGAGGGAATTCAAGTGCGTTGCCCCTGATTGCTGCCGGGGAGATGCCGCCGCGGGTGAACCATTGCCGCATCGGCGAAGCCATCTTACTTGGCCGGGAAACGTTGCATCGCACCCCGTGGCCGGATACGTTTCAGGATGCATTTGTGTTGCACGCCGAAGTCATCGAAGAAAAACGCAAGCCCTCGGTGCCGATTGGGACAACGGGTGAAGATGCCTTTGGTCACAAACCGACGTTTGTTGATCTGGGGGTGCGCGATCGGGCGATTGTCAACATCGGCCGGGAAGACGTTGACGTGGACGGTCTGCGCCCTACAGACTGCCGCCTGATGATTGCGGGCGCGTCGAGTGATCACTTGATCGTTGATGTGACGCACGTACAGGGGACGATCCACGTCGGAGATACCGTATCCTTTGCCCTGAATTACAGCGCCTTGCTTGCCGCCATGACCTCGCAGTATGTCGGCAAACGTGTGCGCCATACCCCTTCCGTCACACCGTAAGGACATACGCCGGGTGGATTATCAGACGAGTCATGTGACGCAAGCCTTCATCAATCTGGACCATCTGACGTACAATGTGCACCTGCTGCAGGAGCTAGTTGGCAACCGACAGCTCTGGCCGGCAATTAAAGCCAATGCATACGGACATGATGCGATCCTGGTGGGGCGTCATCTTGTCAGCCTTGGGTATACGACCCTGTGCGTCGCCCATGTGGCAGAAGCTGCAGCTTTGGTCGATGCGGGTGTGGAGGCCACGTACATTGTCCTGTCGGCCACGCTGCCGGAACACGGCGACGCCCTCGTGGCGTATGGCTGCGAGTCGGTCGTATGCACCCTGGCCATGGTTGATAGCCTCGCACACGCTGCGGCCAAGGCCGGCACGCGAGTGGCTGTGCATCTCAAAGTCGATACGGGCATGGGCCGGATTGGCATTCGGCCCGATGAGGTACCTGCTTTTCTGGAGCACTGTGCGGCTTTGACCTCAGTCTCGGTCAAGGGCTTGATGAGTCACTTGCCCTGCGCGCATGAACCGGACAAGGCGGTGTCTACCTCCCAGGTTGCCATGTTTCGGCAGCTCAAAGCTACCACCAGCGATGCGGGTATTGGGGTCTATCATCTGGCCAATAGTGCGGCGATTTTCGATCTGCCCGCGTCGTATTTCGACGCCGTGCGTCCTGGTATTGCGATCTATGGCCTGGCGCCGTCCGCGACTATCTGCCATCCCAGTGTCCACCGGCTCAAGCCGGTACTGGAGTTGAAAACGCGTATTACCTTCCTTAAAGATGTGCCGTCAGGCACCGGCCTGAGCTACGGGCACACCTTTTACACCACCAAGCCCTCGGTGATCGCGACGATCCCGGTCGGGTATGGCGACGGTCTGGCGCAACCGCTGTCGAACCGCCTGGACGTGTTGGTGGGTGGGCAGCGCTGTCCCCAGGTCGGGCGTATCTGTATGGATCAATGCCTGGTGGATGTGACCGCCGTCCGCGAGCGGGTTGCTATTGGTGACGAGGTGGTGCTGCTTGGCAGGCAAGGCGAGGAAACCGTCACTGTCGATGAGCTCGCCACCACACTCGGCACGATCAATTACGAGATCGTCACCCGGATTGCTGCGCGGGTCCCGCGGTTTGCCGTGGGTGGCGGGTAACGGCTTTGCACGGAGGGGATCGTCCCTGCCGAGATAAATACACCTATTGCAAAATCGCATTGGATGTCCATGGCTGCACGTAGTGCCTTACGGGTGGTTGCTTGTTTAGCTGAGCAAATAAACATCGTGGAAAAGCGGGTACAAAGTCGCATCAAAAGCACACCGCTATACGAGTTAGTCCAAAGTGTTCATGGAATCGGCCCAATTCTCGCTCAGACCATTTTATTAGAGACAGGTGACATCAGCCGGTTTGCAAGTGTAGGTGATTACGTCTCGTACTGCCGTCTTGTTGATAGTGCGAAGATGAGTAATGGCAAACGCAAGGGGAAGGGTAATGTTAAAAGTGGCAAGGGTGTAGGTCTCATGTTGACGGACGACTCTCATCTGCGTCCATTTAAGGCAATGACCTTGTGAGGCAAGCTCACCGTCTGTTTGCAGGTGTCCGTCAACAACGGCCAAGCGCGCTCAAATCGATCACTTTGACACAAGGCACGGAACGTCAAAACGGCTTGTCCGCCCGCCTCACGCCAACGCATCCCCGACCGTTTCAAGCGCTGAGACACCAACGTCTTGCACGCGGCCTCCACGACTCCAGAGCCAATGGGAAGCTGCTGAGCTCGAAGCCCGGCATAGTCCATCCGGTGACGATGGTCGCGAAAATACGACACCGCTTGATGGCGCGCCTTGCGACGCGGATAGCGTGAGCGTAACCGACACAGCGCCTCGATCACTTTGTCCACGCCTTGGGGCGCATCGCGCAACGTCGTACTCAGCGTGTCCAGGCGCTCTCGGTAGCGGGCGGTGCCCGCGCCATAAGCCGCCCCAAGCGCCTCGCCCAGATGCTCTGCGGCATGATACAAGTCGAGCACCTCATGGCCAAATGGCAGCGTCTCGCCCAGATACGTCCAGTTGTCAGCCGCCCCATCCGCGACTTTGACGACCTGCAACTGCGGTCGCTGAACCAAGGCGTTCATCACCGCCGCTGTCCATTGTGTCTTCAGGGTCGCTTTGTGAGACTCGGGCATCCGGGCCATGCGACGGGTCAAGAGGCGCGCGCCGGCTCGGTCGTAATAGGAGAGCGTGGCGCAGCCCACCTCCTGGTAGCCCGCAGGACCGCTTGGCGATTTGCCCTGAGTCACGGCGGCTTGCCGTTTGCTCTGGCGCTTGCCGTCTTTCATCGGTGCCATCACACCGTCTAGGGACACTGCGATCGATACCGCCGCTTCTGGAATCCGTTCTTACTGGCGCAGCGTGGCTTCAAACTGAGGGCGTTGCTCTTCATCGGCCTGAAAACGAAGACTCATGACGAGGCAGTGCTACGAGAGTGGCGCGCCTTCTCAAGCCGTTTGACGAGGGCGGGATTGTCGGTACGAAAGGATGTCTTCATCTTTTCTATGGCACGCGCACCTTCCGCTGCCGCTTGCTCGAGGTAGGCGTCGATCTCTTGCTGGTTCCCCAGATAGAAAGCAATGGCGCCGTAGACCTCCTCCAGGGTCAGGAGGGGATACGAGCGATGGATAGATTCGGGTGCAGCACCGCACTGATACCTATAGATCACGGAGTCAAGTGAGATCCGTGTCCCGGTAGTCCAGTAGCCGCCGTTGCGTCGTTCGACGTAAGTCTTATTGACCGTCGGTATAACCTTCCCTTCTGCATCCAATCCTATTTTTTTGTATTTTCGCACAATCGCACGCAAAACTATACCACAAACCATTTGCTTTAAATGTATAGGATTTTTTTCGCACACTTCGACAGCGGCTTTCGCTGTTCGTCTCTGGCTGGCGGTGTCAGTCGAGATGCCATCACGCGGCATCCTGCACGGAGCGACACGATCCCCTCGCTGTGTCCGTCGTCTTGTCGTTGGACGTTGCGGCGCTTGTCATGGCGTCCGAACGCAGTCCACCAGGGGCTCGGTCGTCAGCTGCAGATCATTT